>Ga0302324_100006350_pt1 | contig 25506 bp, 30 predicted proteins | sample Palsa_T0_1_FD_201949 | JGI IMG/M metagenome (GOLD analysis project Ga0302324, IMG submission 201949) | Peat permafrost microbial communities from Stordalen Mire near Abisko, Sweden - Palsa_T0_1 | ecosystem: Environmental > Terrestrial > Soil > Palsa > Peat permafrost | place: Sweden: Abisko... | reverse complement strand
CAGAAACAGCTGGTAGAGCCCCTGATTGTTGACCCGGCGCTCCTTGAATTCGATGCCCTTCTTCTCGAGATGGTCGATCATGTCGATGAGCCCGGTGGCGCGGAACGCGACGTGGTCGACGACGCCGGACCCGGTGGTGGCGGTGGATTCCTGGCCGAGATATTTGAGCCGGTTTTCCGAGGCCTTGGCGCCGCCATGGGTGAGGTGGAGCACGTCGGTGTCGCCGAGATAGAGCCAGTAGACCGGGAACTTGAAGTCCGGCGCCGGCCCGACCTTCATGCCGAGCACGTCCACGAACCAGTCCTTGGTCTTTTCGAGGTCTTCGGTCTGGATCAGAAAATGCTGCAAATGGTGAAGCGGCATGGCATGTCTCCTAACGCTTGTTCGCCCTTTGACCCATTCGAATAGCTAACCTCGTCCATCGTCCCCGACAAGTCCAGGAGGTCCCATGCCCGCCTATTGGGTTGCCCGTTCGCGCATCATCGACCCCGTCGAATACAAGAAATACACCGACCGCATCCCCGCCATCATCGCCAAATATGGCGGCAAGGTGCTGGCCCGCGGCGGGCGCTTCCAGATCATGGAGGGCCCGGACAAGTTCCACCGCTTCGTGGTGATCGAATTCGCCACACTGGAGCAGGGGGTCGCCTGCTTCAAATCCAAGGAATACGACGAGGCCGCGGCGTTCCGTCGCAAGGGCGCCGGCGAAGTCGAGACCGTTATCGTGGAAGCCGGCGACGCCACGCCGCAGTGATGTTCTGTCCGCCGACCCGGCCGGCGCTGGTGCCGGGCGGCGGATTGGTTCTACTATGGCGGAACAAAAACGCCAGTAAATGCAAAAGCCTTGATGGGAGGAACCGAATGATTTCCCGATTCAAATCATTGATCTCGACCGTATCCGCGGCAGCCGTCGCGGTCATGGCCGTGGCGGTTGCGGCCGATCGCGCCGCGGCGCAGTCCGGGGAACCGATCAAGATCGGCTTCAGCATGGCGATGACCGGCGGGCTCGCCGCCAACGGCAAGTCGGCCTTGCTGGCGCAGAAGATCTGGGAAGACGACGTCAACGCCAAGGGCGGCCTGCTCGGGCGTCCGGTCAAGCTCATCTATTATGACGACCAGAGCAATCCGGCGACGGTGCCGGGCATCTATACGAAGCTGCTCGACATCGACAAGGTCGATCTCCTGATCGGCCCCTATGCGACCGCCCAGATCGCGCCGGCGATGCCGATCGTGATCCAGCGCAACAAGCTCTTCATCGGGCTGTTGGGCCTCGCGGTGAACTCGGAGTTCAACTACCCCAATTATTTCGCCATGATCCCGTCCGGGCCGGACCCGAAGCCCGCCTTCACCAGGGGCTTCTTCGATATCGCCATGGCACAGTCGCCGAAGCCGCAGACGGTCGCGATCGTCGCCGCGGACCAGGAGTTCTCCCGCAACGCCTCCGACGGCGCCCGCGAGAACGCGAAGAAGGCCGGGCTGAAGATCCTCTACGACAAGACCTATCCGCCATCGACCACGGATTTCGCGCCGATCGTGCGGGCGATCCAGGCGACCAATCCCGATGTCCTGGTGATCTGCTCCTATCCGCCGGATTCGGTCGGCCTGGTGCGGGCCATCAACGAGATCGGCTTCAAGCCGAAGATGATCGGTGGCGGCATGGTCGGCCTCCAATCGACCGCGCTCAAGACCCAGCTCGGGCCCGCGCTCAACGGCTTCGTCAATTACGACTTCTGGCTGCCGGTGCCGAAGATGAACTTCCCCGGCGTCGACGCGCTGATCAAGAAATACCAGGCGCGCGCTCCGGCCGAAGGCGTCGATGCGCTCGGCTATTACATGGCGCCGTGGGGCTATGCGCAGCTCCAGGTGATGGGGCAGGCGATCGAGGCGACCAAGAGCATCGACGACAAGAAGCTCGCCGACTTCATCCGCGCCAACACGTTCAAGACCGTGCTCGGCGACATCAAGTTCGGCAAGGGCGGCGAGTGGGCGCAATCGCGGGTGCTGCAGGTGCAGTTCCACGACATCAAGGGCAACGACGTCGAGCAGTTCCGCGGCATGGGGACCCAGACGGTGCTGACCCCGGCCGAATACAATTCCGGCAGCGTGATCTACCCGTACGAAAAGGCGAAGTGAGCGGGGCGAGAGCCGGCATTGCCATCATTCCGGGGCGCCTCAATCCAGCCGGATGCCGGCGTCCCGGATCACCCGGGTCCACAGCTCGAATTCGGATTTGATGAACTTGTCGGTCTCGGCGACCGGCATCTGCATCAACTCGCCGCCGCTGTTCTCGAATTGCGGCTTGAGCTCTTCGGCGGCGACCCTCGTGGCACTGCGCAGCCGGTCGAGCACCTCCGGCGGAGTGCGTGCCGGCGCGAACAGGCCGATCCAGGATTCGATGCCCAGCCCCGGCAGCCCCGCCTCGGTAATGGTCGGCAGGTCCGGCATGGTCCGGTAGCGCTGCGGCGCCAGCAGTGCGACGCCGCGGACCTTGTTCGCCTTGATGAAGGGCAGTGCCACCGCCGTCGAGTCGAACAGGAGGTCGACGCGGCCCGCCAGCATGTCGGGATAGGCGCCCCGGGTGGTGCGGTAGGGCACCTCGACCATGGTGGTGCCCGTGAGTTTCATGAAGGCGGCGCCGACGATCTGCTGGCCGCTACCGGAGCCGGCATGGGCGATGGTCAGCTTGCCCGGACTCTGCCGCGCATAGCTGATGATCTCGGCGAGGTTCTTCTGCGGCAGGTCGCGGCGGGCCATCATGACGTAGGGGAAGGTGTAGACCAGCGCGATCGGAACGAAATCCTCCGGATCGTAGCCGACCTTCTGGTACAGCGCGAAATTGAACACGATGTTGCTCAGGCCGCCGACCAGCAAGGTGTAGCCGTCGGGCGGCGCCGCCGCCGCCGACTGGGTGCCGACCAGCGTCCCGGCGCCGGTGCGATTCTCGACGAAGATGGATTGGCCCAGGAGATCGGAAAGCCGGTTCGCCAGCAGCCGGCCGACGAGATCATAGGCGCCGCCGGGACCGATCGGGACGATGATCCGGACCGGGCGCTCGGGGTAGCCCTGGGCCGCGGCGACGCGCGGCAGCACCGCAAGAGCGAGCGCCACCAGGGCGGGCATGGCGACGGCGCGGACTGCTTTCATGACCTCGAACATCTCCCGCCCCACCTTAGCGGTCCTTGCCCGACAGTGGAACAAGCGCGGCGGTCCCGGGACGCCGCGCCCAGGATCAGTAATCGGGGAACAGGGATCAGTAATCAGACCCCTATCGTTCGGGCGCGGCCGATGGCGAGCGGCTCACCGGGAGCGCATCTCAACCGGCCGGCGCGGCGACGGTCTGCGGCTTGTCCTTGTCCTTGATCATGAGCTCGATGGTGCGCGCCGGCGCATTGCTCCTGTTCTCGTTGCGATGGACCGTTCCGCGCGGAATGTAGACGAATTCCCCGGCCTTGAGCACGCGCGGCGGCTGGCCCTTGGCGATGAAGGTGATCTCGCCGTCGAGCACCACTTCCCACTGGTCGCCATTGTGCGAATGGAACCCGTTGCCGGGGCGGTTCGGGAGATGGAGCTGCATTTGCATCTGCACGTCGCGCGACGCATCGTTCTCGAGCGGCGTGTTGAAGAAGCGCTGCGAAAATGCGGGGCCGGTGGGCTTGGTCGACGTTTGTGCCGATGCCGCCGTCGCGATCGTCCCCGTCATCGCGATTACGGCCAGTCCGAGCATTGATCCGCGCATGTGATTTTCCTCCCTTGTGCTTATGGTGGCGATCATAGTGGCCGACAGCGCAAAAGCACAGGGAGGCGTTCCGCGGTGCGGCAAAAATGGAGCGTCGAAGTGCAGGATGCGGTCTGCCCTTGACGGCACGCCCGCCGCACCCCATTGCTGCGGGGTCAGTCGGCCGGACGGCCGCTCCGGCAATGGCCGAAAGGTCGCCGGGGAGGAAAGTCCGGGCTCCATGGACATACGGTGCCGGATAACGTCCGGCGGGGGCGACCCCAGGGACAGTGCCACAGAAAACAAACCGCCACGGCGCGTTGCCTCTCGCAGCGTCAGCCGCGGCAAGGGTGAAATGGTGCGGTAAGAGCGCACCGCGTGTGCGGCGACGCAGACGGCATGGCAAACCCCACCGGGAGCAAAACCGAATAGGGGCGGCGTGGGACGCATCGTCGCGAGGCGGGGCGTTCCAGATAGGTGTCCAAATCCTGCCGTCCGGGTAGGTTGCTCGAAGCGCCGGGCAACCGGCGTTCCAGAGGAATGGCCGTCACGCACAAGGCATCCGCCTTGCGCCACACAGAACCCGGCTTACAGGCCGGCTGATTTGTAAGGGGGCTCGGCGGCATCACCGCCGGGCCCCCGCCAATTTTCGGATCACCTCGACGGGCGGATCACGGCGTCTCACCGCACATGCGCCGGCCTCGCGTTGCCGTAGGTGACGCGGTAGATGGCGCCGTTCCAATCGTCGGAGACGAGCAGCGAGCCGTCCCTCATCATGGCGACGTCGACGGGGCGGCCGAGATAGGCGTTGCCGGCCAGGAAGCCGGTCAGGAACGGCTCGACCGACCGGACGCTGCCGTCGCGGTTGAGCCTCACCACCACCACGTCGGCGCCGGTCTTGACCGTCTTGTTCCAGGAGCCGTGGCGGGCGACGAAGATCGCGTTCCTGTAGTCCGGCGGGAACATGGTGCCGGTGTAGAACCGCAGGCCGAGCACGCCCGCATGCGGTCCCATCTTGGCGACCGGCGGCACGTAATTGCCGCAGGACTGGCCCCAGCCGAATTCCTGGTCGGGGATATCGCCCTCGTAACAATAGGGCGCGCCGAAATGCTGCCCGGGCCTGATCACCCGGTTGAGCTCGTCATTGGGCAGCTCTTCCGAGAGCCAATCCCGGCCATTGTCGGTGAAATAGAGATCTTTGGTCGCAGGATTCCAGTCGAAGCCCAGGCTGTAGCGCACGCCCTGCGCCAGCACCTCGGCGCCGGTGCCGTCGAGATTGATCCGGCGGATCTGGCCGTAGGTATCGGGCGCGATGCAGTTGTTGCAGGGAAGGCCGACCGACACGTAGAGCCTGTCGTCCGGCCCGATGCCGATGAACCTCCAGCCGTTGGCCTCGTCCTTGGGCAGATCGTCGTAGATGACGATCGGCGGCGCGGGATCGTCGAGATGGTCCTCGACATGCTCGATCTTGGAAATCTGCGACAGCTCGGCGATGTAGAGGGTGCCGTCCAGGTAGGCGAGCCCGTTGGGCCGGTGCAGGCCCGACGCGACGACCTTCACCTCGGGCCGGCCGTCCTTGCTGACGACGGCATAGACCTTGTCGAGCAGGCTGGTGCCGGCGAACACCGTGCCCCTGTCGCCGACGCGCAGCGACCGCGCATTGGCGACGCCGCCGGCATAGACCTCGATCTTGAAGCCCCTGGGCAGCTTGAGCGCGTTGATCGGCAGCTTGTCCACGGCGGTCGGCTGGGAGGGCCCGGCCAGCGGCGCGAGCCTCATCGCGGCTTCGGTGTCGGGACGCCCGCTCAGCGGGGATCCCCGCGGCGGCACAGCCGGCCGCTGCTGGGAAAGGGCAGGCTCACCGAGGCAGAAAAGCACCGCAATGCCGGCGGCGGCCATAACGCAACTCTTCAGGGCCGAACTTAACCTGACGGTGGGCATCACACCTCGGCGCGACCGCCACCCCGCCACGATCCCGCGCTCAGAATACGCCAAGATACTGGCGCAAATCGACATTTTTCTCGCGCAGCACCGCGGCGCCGGCGGCGATCGCGACCTCGCCGCTGTTCAGGATCACGATGTCGTCGGCGATGTCGAACACCAGCTTGGGGTTCTGCTCCACCAGCACGATCGACAGGCCGCTCTCCTTGAGGGTGCGGATGGTCGCCATCACCTCGGCGACGATCTGCGGGGCGAGCCCCTCGGACGGCTCGTCCATCAGGAGAACGCGCGGATTGGCCATCAGCGCGCGGCCGATCGCGAGCATCTGCTGCTCGCCGCCGGACAGGTACGCCGCCATCTGCCGGGAGCGCTCGCGCAGCCGCGGGAACATCGAAAACACCGTATCGGTCGTCCATGCGGACCGGCCGCCGCGGACCTCGCCGCGCCGGGCGGCGACGATGAGGTTCTCGTGCACCGTCAGGCTCTTGAAGATGCGGCGGCCCTGGGGAACCAGCGCCACGCCGTGGGCGGCGATCGATTCCGGCGGCAGCCGCGTCACCGCGGCGCCGAACACGGTGACGGTTCCGGCGCGCGGCGGCAGCAGCCCGACCGTCACGTTCATGCAGGTCGACTTGCCGGCGCCGTTGCGGCCGAGGAGGCCGAGCAGGCGACCCTGCCCGAGCGCGAACGAGACCTTGTGGAGCACGCTGCTGTCGCCATAGAAGGCGTCGACCTCGCGGAGCTCCAGCGCGCTATTCGCCAAGATAGACCTCCCTGGTGCGGGGATCGGCGACGACCTCGGCGCGCGTGCCCTCGACGATGACCTCGCCGAAATGCAACAGCGTGATGCGGTCGGCGAAATCGAGCGCCACGTCCATGTTGTGCTCGATCATCACCATGGTCACGTCGCGCGGGATCGCGCGCAGCAGTTTCTGGACGTCGCGCCGCTCGTCGATCGACAGGCCGGCGAACGGCTCGTCGAGCAGCAGAAGCCTGGGGCTCTGCGCCATCGCCATGGCGATCTCGACGCGGCGGCGTTCGCCATAGGAGGTCTCCCCGAGCGGGCGTTCGGCGATCTCGTCGAGGCCGACGCGGGCGAGCGCGGCATGGGCACGGGCGGCGAGATCGTGCTGGAGGTCGAGGGCGACGAAGGGGTTCCAGCGCAGCGTCGACAAGCCGAGCAAGGCGAGGGTGACGTTGCGCAGAATCGTGTCGCGCGGAAACAGGGTGATGATCTGGTAGGTCCGCGCCATCCCGAGATGGACGCGGCGCCGGCACGGCGTGTTGGTGATGTCGGCGCCGAACAGCCGGATCGATCCGCCGTCGGGCGAAATCTCGCCGGTGATCAGATTGAACAGGGTGGTCTTGCCGGCGCCGTTGGGACCGATGATCAGCCGCCGCTCGCCCGCCTCGACCGCGAGATCGACTCCCTTGGTGACGCGCAATCCGCCGAACGACTTGGCGAGCCGGGTGACGAGGAGCGCGGTCATGGCCGGTCTCCCCGCGATGCCGGCGTGGTCATTTGCGGCGTGGTCTTTTGTGGAGCGGTCTTCTGCGGCGTCTTTGCGCGCCGCCACGCCCAGCGCCACAGCCGCGCCGAGCCGGGAACCAGCCCCTCCGGCATGAAGGTGATGATGGCGACGAAGATCAAGCCGAGCACCATGTTCCAGCGCACCACATAGGCGCTCACCACGTTTTTCATGATGACGACGATGGCCGCGCCCACGATCGGGCCGGCGAGGGTCGCGGTGCCGCCGGAGATCACCATCAGCAGCACCTCGGCCGAGGTCTGCAGCGCCGCGATCTGCGGGCTGATGAACTGGTTGTAATAGACGAACAGGATGCCGGCGATGCCGGACCAGAAGCCGGAAAACAGGAAGGCGAGAAACCGGATCAGCCAGACATTGTAGCCGAGCGCGGTCATGCGCCTCGCCTGGTCGCGCGCGCCGCGCAGGCTGGCGCCGAACGGCGATCGCACGAACAGCGCCATGGTGGCGAGTGCGAGGAGGAAGACGACGAGGGTCGCGAAATAGAACGATTGGGCGCCGGCGAGGCTGATGCCGAACGGCGCCGGCCGCGTCGATACGTTGACGCCGTTGTCGCCATTGGTGAGGTTCGCCCAGCGATAGGCGATGCCCCACAGGATCTGCCCCAGCGCCAGCGTGATCATGAGAAAGCCGATGCCGGTCGCGCGCAGGGCGAGCACCGCGAACACCGCCGACACCACGAGCGTGACGCCGACTGCCGCGACATCGGCAGCGAGATGTCCTTGCCCCGCCTGGAGCATCAGTGCCGTCGTATATCCTGCGACCGCGAACAGCCCGGCATGGCCGAGCGACACCAGGCCGCCATAGCCGACCAGCACGTTGAGGGCGAGGGCGAATACCGCAAACAGCAGGATCTGGCTCGCGACATTGATGTAATAGGCATTGCCGACCCATGCCGGCAGCGTCGCCAACAGGGCCAGCGCGATCACGAGCAACGCGACACCCGGAGCCGCGCGCCGCGTGACCGGCGCGCTCATAGGGTGCCCTTGCCGAACAATCCCTGCGGCCGCAGCACCAGCACCACCAGCATCGGCAGGAACAGGATGACGTAGGCGAGGTCGGGAAACATCGCCTGGCCGAAATTATAGAGGAACCCGATGATGAAGCTGCCGACCAGCGCGCCGAGCAGGCTGCCGGTGCCGCCCAGGATCACGACGATGAGGGCGAGCGGCAGCATTTCGGCATCGAGCCCGGGATAGACCGACAGGTAGGGCGCGCCGATCACGCCGCCGAACGCCGCGAGCGCAGCACCGAGCCCGAACACCAGCGTGAACAGGAGCGACACCGGAATACCGACGACGCGGGCGATCGGCGCATCGTCGACGCCGGCGCGGATCATCGCGCCGAGCCGCGTCCAATCGACCAGCAGCCACAGCGCGACGGCGACGGCGACGGCAATGACGACGATCGCCAGCCGATAGATCGGGAAGTACAGGCCGGCGAACTGCACCGCGCCACGCAAATCCGGCGGCGGCGGCGGCTGCCAGGGGTCGCCGGTCCAAATCATCAGGCAGAGGTCGGCGACGATGAAGGACAGCCCGAGGGTGAGCAGCACCTGGGCGAGTTCCTGGCCGGCCAGGCGCCGCAGCAGCAGGCGTTCGATGGCCGCGCCGATCACCGCCATGGCGGCACCGCTCGCCAGCGCCGCCACCCAGAAGTTGACCTGGTGGTTGAGCAGCGAGACGCCGAAATAAGCCCCCAGCATGAAGAACGAGCCGTGCATCAGATTGGGGATGCGCATCAGGCCGAAGATCAGGGAAAAGCCGGCCGAGAGCAGGAACAGCAGCCCGCCGAGGGCGATGCTGTTCACCGCGAGGGTAATCCACAGTGTCATGACCGCCCCCTGAGAGCGCGAACCCGACACTCCGTGTCATGGCCCGCGAAAGCGGGGCATCCAGTAACCCCCATGCCGTCGATGGAACTCATGCCGCGCCAAAACCGCAGTCCGGTGGTTACTGAATCGCCCGGTCGAGCCGGGCGATGACAACAATGGGATACTGCTTCAGAGCATGGTGCGGAGCGCTCACGGCTCCAAATACCTGGCCGGCGGTGCGTCGCGGGCGTAGACCGGCGCCGCCAGGAACGCCTTCTCGTCGTAGGTCCAGAACTGGCTCACATCGGGATAGCGCTTGATCACGGTGTTGACGAGCCGGCCGTCCTTGCGCTCGCATTTGCGGATGAAGACATCGCCGACGACGTTGCCGAGATGGTCGAACTTGACCGGGCCGCGCGGGGTATCGGCGAGCGTCACCTTGTGCAGCGCCTCGGCGAAAGCCTTGCCGTCGTCGGCCTTGCCGCCGAGACTCTCGATCGCCGCCTCGACGCATTGGCCGGCGACATACATGCCGGCGGAATAACCGCCGGGCAGCACGTTATAGTCCTTCTGCATGGCGGCGACGAAGCGCTTGTTGCTGGGCGAATCGAAATCGGCCGAATACCAAGCCGCCGAAACCACGCCGACGGCTTCGTCGCCCAGGCTGCGCAGCAGCGCATCGTCCATGCCGGTCCAGCCGGCGAGCAGCGGAATCTTCCCCTTGAGGCCGAGGTCGGCATAGCTGCGCATGAACTTGACCGGGTTGGATCCGGCGAAGCCGTCGAATACGCAGTCGACATTGCCGATCTGGGCGATATAGGGGGTGTAGTCCGGCGTCACCAAAGGCGGCCACAGTTTCTTGACGACCTTGCCGCCGTTTTCCTCGAACACGCGCTGGAAGCCGGACACCTGCTCGTAGCCGAAAGCGATGTCCTCGGAGATCGTCGCCGCGCGCTTGTATTTGAGTTCCTTCGCCGCGTAGTCGCCGATGGCGTGGCAGCACTGCGCCGAGGTCGCCGACGGGCGGATGACGAACGGGTTGGCCTTGCGCTGCGTCACGTCCTCCGCCGCCGCGAGGCTGATCAGCGGGGTCGCGTTGTCGCGGACATAGTCGGTGATCGCCAGCAATTCGAATGCCGCGAGCGGCCCGAGGATGACGTTGACCTTGTCGCGTTCGATCAGTTCCTGCGCCTTGGTCCTGGCGCCGGCCGGGTTGCCGCCGGTATCGGCCGAGATGAAGTCGATCTTGCGGCCGGCGAGCGTGTTGGCTTTCTCCTTGAGGAAGACGGCAAGCCCCTGCTCCATCTGGATGCCGCCCTGGGCGAGCGGACCGGTCTTGACCGTGAGCAGGCCGATCTTGAACGGCGCCGCCTGGGCGATCGCCGGGGCGAAGCCGAACCCCGCCGCGGCCGCGCCGGCCGCGCCAGCCGCCAAAAAGGTGCGACGATCGAGCTTGCGAGACATGGCGATCCTCCCGGCGTCCCGAACAGGACGTTTTGTTTTGCAATTTCTTTGATTCGACGCACGATCTTGCCCGAACACGCGCCGGCGGCCACGCGCGGGCCGCTTCGGCGCGCATCATCGGCCAACGCCGACGAAGTTGTAAAGCCGAGGCCTTCCGACTCTCTGGGGCAAATGGCCGCTCGCACCGGGACGGGGCGGCCCGGTGCATGTGCCGGAAGCGAAGCAGCCGGTCCTTGCGCGGGCCGCCCGGGCCTCAATACAGCGGCGGGATCTGACCGATCTTGACCGGCCCGAGATAAGCGACGCCGTCGACGAGACGCAGCAGCATCTTGATCGCCGGCTGCCCCTCGAGCTCGGTCTGCCGGCCACCGACAGCGGCGGCACCGATGGCGGCGGCGCCCCCGCCGGCGGCGCCGGTATTGCCGCGCAGCATATTGCCGAGACCCGGCATCAGCCGGTCGAGGCCCGGCGCCAGCTTGTCGAGGGTCTCCTGCGGCACCGCCCGCGCCAGCATGCGGTCGACTCCCATCACCTGCAGCAGCTTGCCGAAATTGATGACGCTGAGCTGAACTTCGCCATTGAGGGTGCCGCGCGGCGTCAGCGTGAGCTGTCCGGCCGCGGTGGTGACCAGGTCGCCCTGCTGGAACCTCGCGCCGGTCAACTCCAGCCGGCCGTTGGCGGCCTGGAGCTCGCGCAGCTTGGCGGCGATCGGCTTCGGCGTGAAATCCCCGATCCCGCGCAACACGCCTTCGATGTGGGCATCGGTCGAGGCCGCGGCATAGCTGCCCATCGACGGCGACGTGAAATGGGTGAAGTCCAGCGAGAAATCGAGCGCCGGATTTTCGGCGGTGGAATCGGCAGCACGGCGGACATGGAATTCCAGGTGATCGGCCGACGCGAGGGCGGAGGCATTACTCGCCGTGAGGCCCGGCTTGTCGACCACGATCGACAGCCGCTGCGACGACACCGGCAGTCCGCGCAGGCTCGCCTGGGCGAGCGTCCACTTCATCGTCATGGCGGGATCGCCGCCGGTCGGCCCCATCGTCATCGGTCCGGAAATCTCGCCGATCAGCAGGGTGGGATCCCAGACTTGCGCGACCGCCATGAGATCTTCGGCGCGCAGCGTCAGCGCCGTGCCGTGATCCTCGACCAGCGGATCGCGGCAATGCATTTCGATACGGAAGGGGTAGCCGCCGAAGCTCTCCTCGCCGCAGCGATAGATGCGCCCGGCACTCGCTTCCCGGCTGCGCCATTCGTCAAGGGAGGCCTGCGCCTTGCCCGCGGAATAATACCAGAAGCCGGACCAGGCGGCCGCCAGCAGCACGAGACCGATCGTCGGCAGGGCGATCAGCCAAGTCCTCGAACGGCCTTGGTGTTGCATGGCCATTTCTTGCCTGTTCACGCTGTCTCCTCGGGTTTGCTGCGATCTTGCGCTGCCCCCAACCGGCTGTTAGGCGGGGAACCAGGGCCGCTGTCAACGCCCTTGCCGCAATTTAATGCCACTGTCATCTCCGGCTCAGATGCCTGTCTTTACCGTCCCGGCCAACGAAGATCTCTGGGTGTTCGGCTACGGCTCGCTGATGTGGCGGCCCGGTTTCGAGCACCTGGAACGCATCCCCGCGCGATTGACCGGCCTCCACCGGGGGCTGTGCGTGTATTCCTTCGTTCATCGCGGGACGCCCGAGAAGCCCGGCCTCGTGCTCGGTCTCGACCTCGGCGGCGCCTGCCGCGGCATCGCCTACCGGGTTGCCGCCGGCCGCCGCGACGCGACCATCGCGTATCTGCGGGGGCGCGAGCAGGTCACCATGGTCTATCGCGAAATCATGCGGCAGGTCACGCTTGCGAGCCACCCGGCCCGGGCCGTCACCGCACTCGTCTACGTGGTCGATCGCAGCCATCCTCAATATGCCGGGCGCCTCGATCTCGAGCGCCAGCTCCATCTGGTACGCCAGGGACATGGCCGATCCGGGGCAAACCTCGATTATGTCCTCTCCACCGTCGCGGAGATCGAGGCCCAGGGCTGCCGGGATGCGGGGCTGCACCGGCTCGCGGAGCTCCTGCGCGGTGGCCACGGGCACGAGCGCCGACACAGGCCGCAGGACGGGTGACGGCGGTGGGACATTTGCGTGTTCATTCCGTGGCGGTGCCGTGGACCGAACGCGGAACGGGTGTGTTCACTCGGCCTTGATACCGGCCTTGGCGACGAGGTCGCGCACCGCCGGAACTTCGGCGGCGACCCGGGCGGCGAGCTGCTCCGGCGTGCCGGCGACGATCTCGAAGCCGACCTTGCGGGCCTGATCGCGGGCCTCCGGCCGCTGGAACGCGGCGCGGCTTTCCTTCACCAGCAACGCCACGATGTCGGGCGGGGTGCCGGCCGGCGCGAACAGCGCGTTGAAGGTGTCGGAAACGAAGCCGGGATAGCCGAGCTCGATCATGGTCGGCACGTCCGGCAGCGAGAACCAGCGTTGTGCGCCGGTGACCGCGAGCGCGCGCAGCTGGCCGTCCTTGATCAGGGGCTCGGCCGGCGGCAGCGCCACCGATCCGACCTGCACCGTGCCTTCGAGCACGCCGAGCGTCGCCGGCCCGGCGCCGCGATAGGGCACGTGCACCATCTGGATGCCGGCGCGCAGCTTGAGCATTTCGCCGGTGAGGTGCGACTTGGTGCCGGCGCCGGGGCTCGAATAGTTGAACTTCGAAGGCGACGCCTTGGCCTGGGCGACGAGGTCGGCCAGCGACTTGATGCCGGAGTCCGGGCGCACCACCAGGACGTTGGGGGCGTTGACGAGTTCCGAGATCGGGATGAAGTCCTTGAAGGGATCATAGGGCAAGTTCTTGAACAGCGCCGGATTGACCGCGATCGAGGTCGAGGTCAGGAGCAGGGTATAGCCGTCGGGCGCGGCCCGCGCGGCGACCCCCATCCCGGTATTGCCCGCCGCCCCTGCGCGGTTGTCGATGATGACCGGCTGGCCGAGCGAAGCATGCAGGGCGGTGGCGAGAATGCGGGCGATGATGTCGGTCGGCCCGCCCGGGGCGAACGGCACGATCAGCGTGATCGCCCGCTCCGGATAGGCGGCGCGGGCGGGCACTGAAGCGGCGACCGCGAGCAACGCGGCGAGCGCAGCCCCGACGAGCGATTTTCCCAATCCAGGCATGCGCGTTCCTCCGGCGGTTTCTTGAGTGCCAGTGGTATCAGCAAGGCGCCCGCAATATCAATGAGACGCGTCGGCGCGCGGGCTTGCCGCGACATTTTCAGGGAGCCGGACCCACGCTCGGGGGTAACGGCCCTCCGCCGGACGGCGACTTGATCACGATCCACACCATCATGTCCCAGGCGTTGCGGATGCCGGCGAGGAGCAACGTCAGCAGCGCGGCGGCCATCACATCGGCACTTGCCGCCGACTGCACCAACAACAGTCCCGCCGACAGCAACGCGAGCAGATATCCCACAAGCGGCAGGAGCGCGTAGAACAGCCGATCGATCAGATCCACGTTGAATTTGTGCCGGATGATGATCGCGACCAGTATCCTCCCGCAATAAATCAGGCCCGCGAGTCCTCCGGCCCCGAGCAGGCTACCGAGGGTCAGCCAGCTCTGAGTCGGGATGGTGACCATCAGGCACGCGAACAGCACGGCGGCGAAGTGCATCACGGTCGGCGTGATGAATGCCGTCAGCGGGGCGCGGTGGTCTTCGTTGAAAATACTGGAGCCGAGCGACACCGCCACGAACATCAGGCCGACCAGCGTGGCCGACGCGGTACCAAGGAGAACATAGAAATCGTGCCAATCGTGAAGCAGTTCCCCGGGCGACGCCAGCATTTCGACCTGCCTTCACCAATGCGAACCGATGGTCATGTGGCCGGAGCGCACCCGTGGATGATTTCCCTGTCAAAGCACGGGCGGCCTCCCGGGGTCCATCCCGGCCAAACGCTGGTCAGGTCGTCCTCCGCACCGGATTGACGAGCTCAAACCCCGCAAAATCACTTTCGTTGTCGGTGACCACAACACAATTGTTGGCTTCGGCAACCGCAGCAACGATCATATCGAGCGCACTCCTCGGCCGCCCCCTCGCAGTTCCCTCAGCCATTATCCGCGCCCAGATCAAAGCGGCAGTCTCGTCGAAGGGCAGGACACGGCCAGCGAAGAGGGCCTGAGGCCCCTGCGGGCTGCTGAACCAGTTTTCCAATTCGCGGCGCTTCTTTCCAGCCGGCTTTTCCAGTACGCCGCGCCGTATTTCGGCGATGCTCAAGGACGAGATGAACACGTCCTCATCTGCCAGTTCGGCCATCCACTCGATGAGCGCTGCGGATGGGACGGGCTTGGTCGCGTTGCTGATGATGTTCGTGTCGAGGAGGAAGCGCGTCACAGGTCAACCTTGCGGCCTTGCGTGACCGAACGGCCGAGTTCGAGATCGGCGCCCACGAGGGGCGAACGGCGCAACGCGTCGAGGATGCCGCCTTTCCTTGGCGGCTCGTCCGCGATGGTCCGCCGCACCGTCGCGCGAATCCGCGTCGCGTCCGGGCCGTTTTCGGCAAGCCGTCTGGCCAGCGACCGTATCAATTCGCGATCGGCGTCTAAACCGAGAACTTCGAACCGTGCCACGCCGCGCTCGCTGAGACGCTTGCGGTAATTCTTCAGCGCTCGTTTTTGCGATGGATTGCTCACGGGCAAATCTCCAAGTTATATCCAGTAATATAGCCAGAATATTGGCTGGAGGCAAGCATTGAAGCTCATCGCGGGCTTGCCGGCGTGTCTATCGCAGGGGTGCGCCATCACCCCGCCGCCTTCACCTCCTCCGGCCGCTCCTCGCCGAGCCGCAGCAGCGAGCCGGCGAGATCGTTGAGCGAGGGCTGGCGCAGCGCGTTGAACGGCAGCGGACGGATCACCTCGATGGCGGCGAGGCCGAGCCGTGCGGTCAGCAGGCCGTTGAGCACGCCTTCGCCGAGCCGCGCGGAGAGCTTCGCCGCGAGGCCGTGGCCGATCACCTGCTGGATCAGGCTGTCGCTCGCGGCCATGCCGCCGGTCAGCGCGAGGTGGGACACCGCATGGCGCATCAGCGCGATGAGCCCGATGGTGCCGGGGCGCCCGCCATAGAGCAGCGCCAGCCGGCGCACCAGGCCGAGCGCGGTCACCAGCACGAAGAACACGTCGATGGCGGCGCGCGGGCTCACCGCCGTCACGATCGAGACGCGCTTGGCGGCGGCGGTCACCAGCCGGCGCGCCTCGTCGTCGAGCGGGGCCATCAGCTCGCGCTCGGCGAGCCGGATCAGGTCGCCGCCGTCGATGATGTCGTCGAGATGGCCCTGGAGCCGCGCCCGGGGACGGGCGAGGCGCGGCATGCGTTTGGTCAAGGCGAGGAGATCGCGCACCAGGGCGCGGCCGGCGGTGCGCTCGTCGCTGGCGAGGATCGCGGCCGCGCGGTTGTGCAAGCTTTCGATCGCGTCGAGGCGGGCGAGCCCGATCGCCTCGCGGACGACGATGGCAGCCAGCGCGACCCCGGCGACGGCCGCGAGGACGACACCGACGCCGCCGAGCCACGCCGCGCGGCTCGCGAGATCCTCGATCAAGTTGACGATGCCGAGCCCGGTGGCGAGCACCGCCAGCCCGAACGCGCCGATCCAGAACATCGCCGCCCACGGCCGGCGGCGCTTGGGCTCCGGCGGGCTCGGCACCTCGGCAGGCGGCACGGCCACCGGCGCGGCGGCGACCACCGCGGGGTCGTCGAACCTGAACACGGCCGGTCTGCGGGTGCGTAATTCGCTCATGTCAGGCGGTCTCCGATCAGGAACTGCAGCGCACGATCAAGACGAATATGGGGTAGCGCCGGCGGGCCGTCACCCCCGACCTCCAGCGGCGGCGGGCGAAACCGCAGGAAGCGGAAATCGCTCTCCTCGGCCGAGGCACTCGTCAACCCGCGGAACCCCGCCTTGCCGGGCGCGAACACCGCGTCGGGGTCGGCGGGAAGATCGCCGGGAAACGCCGCCACCTCGGTCACGCCGTCGAAACGCTTGCCGCCCGCGGTCTCTCCCGCCGTCGGAACGCCGAGGATCGAGGGCAGCATCTCGCCGCCGTGGCGGACCTGCGCCTCCCGGGTGGCACGCACGGCGGCGAGCGCGATCACGTCGACCCCCGCCCCGGCCACGTCCGCGCGCGCGATGGCGCGATCGACCATGCGCCGCAGGATCGCCTCCAGCCGGTCGTGGCTCGAGGAATGGAGATGGTCGGCCTTGGTGGCGGCGAACAGGATGCGGTCGGCGCGCGGGCGCAGCAGCGAGGTGAGGAAGGTCCGCCGCCCGATCTCGAAGCAGTCGAGGATCGAGGTGAGCGCGCCTTCGAGGTCACGCACCGCTTCCGGTCCGGCATTGAGCGCGGCCAGCGCATCGACCAGCACGATCTGGCGGTCGAGGCGGGCGAAGTGGTCCCGGAAGAACGGGCGCACCAGCACGTCCTTGTAGGCCTCGTAGCGCCGCCGCATCATCGCCCACAGCGATCCCTCCGGTGCTTCGCCATCGGCCGGCACGTCGAGGGGCGCGAATGTCAGGGCCGGCGATCCCGCCAGGTCGCCGGGCATGAGGAAGCGCCCCGGCGGCAGCAGGCTCATGGCATAGCGCTCGTTTCGGCAGGCCAGAAGGTATTCCGTGAACAACCGCGCCGCCGTGATCGCCGCCTGCTCCTGCGCCGGGGCTTCGGCGTCGAGGGTCGCGAGATCGGCGTGCCAGGCTGTCGCGAGCGGCGCCCGCGGCCCTTCGCGCGACAATGCCAGGCTCTCGGCCGACCAGGTCTCGAAGCTCTTGCTCAGCAGCGGCAGGTCGAGCAGCCATTCGCCGGGATAGTCGACGATGTCGAGAATGAGCTCGCGCATCGCGCCGGACCGCGACTGGTATTCGATGATGAGCCGCAATTCGCTGATCTGCCGGGTCGATTCCGGCCACGCGCGGTCGGCGAGGAGGGCGTGGACATGGCTCTCATAGTCGAACCGGGGCACCGCGTCGTCGGGCTGCGGCGACAGCCGCGCGCCGACGATGCGGCCCTCGTTCTGCGCCTCGAACACCGGAAACCGCCCGCCGCGCACGAGGCCGTGCACCAGCGCGGTGATGAAGACGGTCTTGCCGGCCCGCGACAGGCCGGTGATGCCGAGTCGCACCGTCGGATTGAACAGGCTGCCGCCATATTCCGCGAGCGCGCGCGCGGCGCGCCGGGCTTCTTCGAAGAGATCGGTCAGGGAGGCCACGGGAGTGGAATGTGGCGCGGCGGGACCGGTTCGGCAAGGTTGGAGCCGATCGATCTCGGTGAATCCCTCCGCCATGCGCGGAGAGCGGACTTCGACCGGCCGCGGCGATGCGCGAATCCGATGGCCGACTTGGGGGACGGCCGGGTCTCGTCAGACCGGGTCCAATCCCTTGGCCTTTAGCACCGCGGCCGCCGCCGGGGCGGTCAGGAACCTGATGAGAGCCTTGGCGGCATCGGGCTCCCTGGTGTCGGGGGCGATGACGGCGGCGGACACGGAGTAGAATTGTATTTCGGGCGGCAGCCGACCGACCAGTTCGGCACCCGCATAGGGCAAAATTTCGCTGACCGCCGTGATGCCGAGTTCGGCCTCGCCGTTGGCCACGGCTTTGGCCGCCGGATTGCTGGTCGGCAGGAGCTTGACCTTGGACTTGATCTGGCCGGCGATCCCGAGCCGCTCGAACACGCTCTCGAGATAGGGCGCGCCCGCACCTGCCGCCACATAGGCGATCGATTTGGCGTCGAGCAACGCCTGCTTGAACGCCGCGGTGGTGCCGATGTCGGGCTTGGGCGCGCCTTTGCGTGCCGCCATGCCGAACGCCGCGCGCGCGATGTCGGCCCGTCCGGCGGCGCTGGCCTTGCCCTCCCTGACCAGGGCGTCGATCGCCGCCGGGGTGAGGATGGCGACATCGAACGCCGCGCCCTTCTCGATCGAGGTCTTGAGCTCCGAGGTCGCCCCGAAGGTCATGGCCAGCTTGTGTTCGCTCGCCTTCTCGAATTGGGGAGCAAGCTCCTCCATGGTCGTCTTCATGGCGTTGGACACCAGCATCTTGATCTCCGCGGCACCGGCGGTTCCGGCACCGAAGAACGCGAGAACCGAGAGCACCTGCACCGTGCCTATGGCAGCGACCATTCTCATGGCTTCCTCCAGCATTACCGTCATGAATATCGTCGTGAAAACGAAGCCGACTTTATCGGCAATCCGCGGCGATGGCGAGGAACCGCTCGGCCTCGAGGCCGGCGCCGCCCGATCTTGGGCGTCGCCGGTTTCGGTCGGTTGATCAACGGATGGGCTGCGGATGCTGCGTCAGCTTCGCCAGCTGCGGATATGTCGCAGCATTCGCTCTGGGCGGCGATGGCCCAACTGCCGACTCATGCAGTATTGTCCCTTTGAGTAGGGTGTGCTGTGATAATCGCACACCCAATGGAGGATCCCATGCCCCTTCAGATCGTAATGGACGCGACCGGTGATACCCGCCACCACTTTGATGCCGCGGACGAGGCCGCTATAGCGGAGGCCAGGAAGCGGTTCCAGGAGTTGACCGATGCCGGTTTCATCGCGGCGAGGAGGACAGGTAACGGTACGTCAGAACTGATCCGTCATTTCGACGCGACCGCTCAGGAGACACTGTTCATTCCGCGGCTCGTCGGCGGATGACGGCCTACCTTATCTCCTTCGCTTTCCCTGCTGTTTTGCTTGTGGGTTTGACGCTCGCGCTGCTGCCCGACATCCGTTCAAGCATTCGAGCACGAAGGCCGGCGGAACAAAGAGGCATTGCGCTGCTGCGTTCCTGGCTCACTCCCGAGCAGGCCAAGCAGTGGGATTCCAGCGGCGAGTTCGACGTCATTGGCGGTGAGACAGGCACGCGGTACCGCATTGCGCGCGGGACGGCCATGAACATTCGCCAACTCGATTCGGTCGGACACACCATCGCGCAATGGTGTTTTGCGCCGGAGGGCAAGCTCGCCACCGGTGATGTCTTGCTGGCGCAGAAGATCGCCCTGGAAACGATGGAACGTCAGGCACTAGCATTGGCGAACATCCAGACCACACGGTCCTAGTTCCCCGCGGCGCTGATGTCGCGGCCCCTCACGAGCGCAGTTTTTGCGCTTGCATTTGAGTAATCCGCAATGAAGACTTCTAAAGGCGCGAAACACGGTCGGTCGACAACGGGCCCGCGCTGGGAGGCGAACATGAAAATTGGCATATCGATCCTGCTCATCACCCACGGAATACTGGCGGTCTTGCTTCTCGGCGCGATCACTCACCAAGCGATCGGTGCCGCGTGGCCCGCCACCAAGCGAGAGCCCGGCTTTTTCAACTCGCTGCGAAACGTCAACGGAATGAGCTACACCAATGCTGTGATCATCTTGTTCCTGGTGACGTTTGTAATCGGCACCGTCATCTATCCGACCTACCGGGTGAGTGTACGTACGGTCTTGCAAGAATACCACGACTACAAACCGGAGGGCATGTTCGAGATGAAGGAGCACCTCCTCGCGTTGTCCCTGTCGCTGCTCCCAATCTACTGGCTGCTTTGGCGTCGACCGTCGGGGGAGAACCGCATCGCGCGAACGGCGGTGACCAGCATTCTTGCAATAGCGGTGTGGTGGGGCTTCCTCACCGGCCACATCATCAACAACATCCGGGGGTTCGGATCATGACGAAAACTGAGCGCCTCGCGGCCGTATTTGCCGTCGCATTTGCGATCATCTACGCGCCCACCATGAACAATAATTGGTCTCTTGCCACCTATCATCCGATCCAGGGGATTTGGCAGTGGGGTGCGGCGCCACCGTTGAGCGGCGGATCGCCGGCAATGTACTGGTATGGGTTCGTCTTTACCGCGGCACTAGGGGCAGCCGCTGTGACCGCGATCGCCGCGCTGCTTCCAGATAATCTGATGGAGCGGGTGCCGTGGCGGACTCTGGCTTGGGTGGCCCCGGTCTGCACGATCCTCTACATCGCCTACGTCCTGCTTCCCTACGCGACGAAGACATAGCCGCCGTGGTGCGCGGGGTGCACCTAGCGCCCCGCAATGGTGCAGTCGGATAGCGGTCGATGCCGAAACGCTCGCGACTGCGCGAGACGGCGCGTCGCATAATCCGGGCCATCGCCTCCCCACGGTGGCGCGGGTCGGCGGAACACATGCCGATGGTGTTTGATTAAGACCGTAGCCCGCAGTACCTTCCGGCCGCCCGGGCCAAGGTAGCCACAGCGTTTCACAAGCTGTTCAGCCCGGACAGCCGCCCGAGCCCGGCACCATCGTCTTGATGCAATGCGCTGCCCAAGGAGGAGGAAATCATGCGTTTCAAATCTTGCCTGATCCCGCTCACCGCGATCATCGCCATTACGTCTGCTGCGGAAGCATCCGCTCAGGCGATGGTCCGCGAGCAGAAGGTCATCTCGAGCGCCGGCGCACGCGCAATGGCGGACGCCTGCACGGCTTGGGCCGAGCGCAATCACGTGATACTCGCGATGGCAGTGTTGGATTGGGCGGGGAACGAGATCGAATCCCATGCCATGGAGGGAGCCGCCGCAAACGCCATCGATACCGCCCTGCTGAAGGCGAAATCGGCGCTCCGCTGGCGCCGGCCGACCTCGGAAATGAACAAGATCGTGCGCACCGGGCAAAATCTGGCGCCGACTTTCATGAAGGATTTTCCGCAGCCCGGCGCCTTGCCGATCGTGGTTGACGGCGAGGTGATCGGCTCGATGGGCGTTTCCAGCGCCGACGGCGAAAAATGCGCCCAAGCGGCGATCGACACGGTGTTCAACAAACAAAGGGCCTCGGCACCGTAAGCCGGCCGACCATTCGGCCGCGAGTGGTGCCACAACTGCTCGCCATCACCAATTGAGGTGGTCGATTAGAGCGCTATCCCCCCAAATTGATCGGACGGCGCTCAAATCTCCTTTGGTTTGAGCATCGTATTGTCCCAAAGCAGGACGTGGAGATTTCGGTGAAGTCGCGTGAGAAGACCGGACAGGGCGGGCGCATCCTCTTCTGATATTCGTCGGTACGGGCCGGCACCCTCGAAAAGCGACAGCATCCCTTACCGAGTTCCTGCGCTTCGGAGATTGCCGCGACTCGCGCGGAGTGGCAAAATTTTCTTCACGGCTGGGGTCCGGTGGGTTGCCCCATGCGCCGACGTTTGCTCTGACCATGAGGTAGAGACATGAGATCGCTCCGGCGACAACATATTCTGCTTCCTCTGCTTTTTGCCGCATTGCCGGTCACGGCGCCGGTTTTCGCGCAGCCCGTTCCCGCGCAATCGGGGGCGCTTCTGGCCAGGAGCGACGCCGCCGCGTCGGCGCTCGAAAAAAATCCGCGGTTCAAGAATCTTTCTCCGCAATATCGCCAGGAGATCGCGGAGTTCATGGCCGGCAATACGCTGTTCGTGCTGCTTCACGAATTGGCCCACACGGCCGCGTCGCAAATGCAGATACCGGCGCTCGACAGAAAGGAAGACGCCGTCGATTCGTTCGCGGTCACGCAACTCGTCAAGTTGAGCTCCGGATTTCCGGATCGTGTGCTCGAAGAATCGGCGAGGGGCTGGTTCCTGTCCGATCAGCGCGGTCAGGAAAACGGAGACCCTGTTCAATACTACGACGAACACGGCATCGACCAGGAGCGCGCCTATCAAATCGTGTGCCTGATGGTCGGCACCGGCGAGGACAAGTACAAGCATCTCGCCGCGGCGACGAAGCTGCCGAAGGACCGCCAGGAGAGCTGCGCGGAAGACTTCAGCACCGCGTCGAACACCTGGGATATGACGCTCAAGCCGCATCTGCGCAGCCCCGACCAGCCGAAAACAAAGATCGACGTGGTCTATGGAGATGCCACGGGCAAGCTCGAACCCGCCGCGCAGGCGCTTCGCGCCATGAGGTTGCTGGAGACGGTCGCCGAGCGCATGGCCGACACCTATGCGTGGCCGGCTCCCTTTGCGATCGAAATGCAAAGCTGCGGTTATGCAAACGCCCAGTGGCTCCCCAAGGCCCGCAAGCTCGCATTGTGTTACGAACTTGCCGCCGATTTCGGCGACCTTTATCGCGGCTATGGCGACAGGCCGTCGAACAACGAGACACGAAAACCGCGGGCGCGCTGAAGGCGCGAGGGGAGAGCGTCCGAATGCCCGCCTTCATCTGCACCGCCTGCGGCGCGCAGTTCGCGCCGAGCGAAGCACCGCCGGCGCGCTGCCCGATCTGCGAGGACGAGCGGCAATACGTCCCCCCGCGCGGGCAGACCTGGACCACCTTGCCGGCGCTGGCGGCCGCCCATTTCAACAGCTATCGCGAATACGAACCCGGCGTGATCGGTTTCGGCACCCAGCCCGCCTTTGCGATCGGCCAGCGTGCGCTGCTGCTGCGCACGGCCGGCGGCAACGTGCTGTGGGACTGCATCTCACTGGTGGACGCCGCGACGGTGACGCTGATCGGCGCGCTGGGCGGGATCCAGGCGATCGCGATCTCGCACCCGCATTTCTATACCTCGATGGTGGAGTGGAGCCGCGCGTTCGGCGGCGTCCCGATCCATCTTCATGCCGCCGACCACGCCTGGATCATGCGGCCCGATCCCGCCATCCGGCTGTGGGAAGGCGAGACCTCGGGGCTGCTGCCGGGCGTGACCCTGGTTCGCTGCGGCGGGCATTTTCCCGGCGGCACCGTGCTGCACTGGGACGTGGGCGCGGGGGGCCGCGGGGTGCTGTGCCCGGGCGACATCACGGCGGTCGACCCGGACCGCAAGTCACTGAGCTTCATGCGCAGCTATCCGAACTTCATCCCGCTGTCCGCCGGCGAGGTGGAACGGATCGCAGCCGCCCTCGCCCCGTTCGCGTTCGACACCATCTACGGCCATTATTTCGACCGCGTGATCCCGGCCGGCGCCGAGGCGGTGCTCGCGGCCTCGGTGGCGCGGTATCTCGCCGCGATCAAGGGCGGCCCGCCGGCCTGATTCGGAATCCGGCGCTTCACGAGAACGTCGTCCACAATGATTGGACAGCGGACGCCAATTCTGCTACAGCGCGCGCAAATCGGGGGCGGGCGTCGGCTGGATGCGTCCAGCAATGCCGGCCTCGCGATCCACCCCAAGCATTCCAAGCTACCTCGAGAGGATGACGCGTGCAGGTTCTCGTCCGTGACAACAATGTCGACCAGGCCCTCAAGGCGCTCAAGAAGAAGATGCAGCGCGAGGGCATTTTCCGCGAGATGAAGCTGCGCGGACACTACGAAAAGCCCTCCGAGAAGAAGGCGCGGGAGAAGGCGGAAGCGATCCGCCGCGCCCGCAAGCTCGCCCGCAAGCGCGCCCAGCGCGAGGGCCTGCTCCCCGGCAAGCCGAAGCCCCTGCTGCGGACCGGCGCGCCCGGCCGCGGTCCCGGCGTCGGTGCTGGTGCCGGCAACGGGGCGGCCCGCGCCCCGCGCTGAACGGCTCAGGCGTGCTTTGCAGTGGCCGCGCGGCGCAAGCCGGCGCGGCCCGTTGTTTTGCGTAACGGCGGAATATGACGTATATTCAGTAGTATAGTTCGTTTTCGGGCAGGATCACGGCCGCTTGATGTCCTGACCGCCCGGCTCCGTGGGATGACGATCATGGACACTGCCACTGCTTCCACCGCCCTCACCCTGCAGTTCCTCGCCTGGGTGGCCGAAGGTCCGCGCACCTATGGCGAAGCGATGGAGGCCTGGAGAAGCACCTGTCCGCGCCTGTCGATCTGGGAGGATGCGGTGCGCGACGGCTTGGTGCGCCTGGAGAACGGCGGCGCCATGACGTCTTCGCGCGTCGTGCTCACCCCCGCCGGCAAGGCCATGTTGACGCAAAAGCGGGCGTAAGGTCTTTGATTTCGAGCATGATCTTGTCCGAAAAGTCTGCAACTTTTCGGGATCATGCTCGAAACGGCGGCCCTCGCAGTCGGCGCGCATTTCCTGTATAATCGCCTCGGTGGTGGGGAGATAGGCATGCGCAAAATCTGGGCTGTGTTGCTCGCCGTTTCGCTCGGGGTGGGCCTGAGCGCCTGCAGCAAATGCGACATGCCCGTTCTCATGCCGAAATCCTGCAAGGGCGGCACCGGTCCCAGCCAGACACTGACCAACGCCTGGGCCGACATCTGGGCCGGCAATTGGGCACTTACCGCACCGGCTCCGCAATGAAGCGGCGGCCTTCCGCGCCGGCCCCGAAGTCATCGAGATCATCGTGCCCGCCCCCCGGATAGCGCACGAAGCGCTTCGGCTCAGGGGCAAGCGCGAACAGGCGCTCTCCCAACGCGATCGGAACCACGCGATCCCGGTCGCCATGCAGGACCAGGATCGAGGCCTTGACGGCGCCGATGCGCAGGTCCGAGCGGAACTGGTCGTGCATCAGCCACCGCACCGGCACGATGGGAAACATCCGTGCGGCCACATCGGCCGTCGAAGAGAAGGGAGCTTCCAGGATGAGCTTGGCGACCGGCCGTGTCGCCGCGAGCGCGACCGCGACGCCCGACCCGAGCGAATGCCCCCACAAAACGATACGGTCAGGCGGATAGCGGGATACCGCGAACCGGTAGGCGGCCTCGGCATCGCGCAGCAGTCCGTCCTCAGTCGGGCTGCCGGTCGAGCCCATATAGCCGCGATAGGACAGCGCGACGAGGCCAGCGCCGGTGGCGATCAGTTCGCGATGCCGGGCGACCTGCGTGGCCACGACCTCGGCATTGCCGTGGAAATAGATCACGACCGGCTGTTGGGGACGCGGCGGCACGTGCCACGCGATCACCCGCTCGCCGTCACTGGTGGCGAGCACGATCTCCTCGGCCTCCGGCAGGCCCGCCGCCGCGGGCGAGACATGCGCCGGCCGCGGCAGATAAAGCAGAAAGCGCTGGCCGAAATAGAGCGCGGCGACGACGGCGACGTAGCCGCCCAGGCCCAGCAATACGATCCATTTCAACACGTCCATGGCGCAGGCGTGACGTTCAGAACGAGGCGCAGACCGCGCGCGTCACCACGACGACCTTTTGCTGGTGGAATTGCTTCTTGTAGGCCGCCTCGATGGCCG
>Ga0302324_100006346_pt1 | contig 25516 bp, 19 predicted proteins | sample Palsa_T0_1_FD_201949 | JGI IMG/M metagenome (GOLD analysis project Ga0302324, IMG submission 201949) | Peat permafrost microbial communities from Stordalen Mire near Abisko, Sweden - Palsa_T0_1 | ecosystem: Environmental > Terrestrial > Soil > Palsa > Peat permafrost | place: Sweden: Abisko... | reverse complement strand
GGAAAACTCGCCGGCGTCGCTCTGCAATCCGTCCGGCAAGCGGGCATTGAGCTTGAAATTGCGAACACTTCGCGGCCGGGGGAAGCCACGGAAATCGCCCGCGGGGCTTACGCACAGGGCACCCGGACTTTTCTTGCAGTCGGCGGCGATGGAACGTCTTACGAAATCGTAAACGGACTTTTTCCAGAGGCGGAACAGGGCGGGCGCCCTGCTTTGGGTTTTTTGCCGCTGGGCACTGGTAATTCATTCTTGAAGGATTTCACCTCGAGTGGAGTGGCGCATACGATTGCGGCCATCAAGAGTGGAAGCCGCCGCGCGTGCGACGTGATTCGCCTGCGGCATGCGCAAGGCGAACTCTATTTTATAAATTTGCTGAGCCTGGGATTTCCCGCGGACGTGGGCGAGACTGCGAATCGCCGCTTCAAGCGCTGGGGGGAGCTGGGCTACATTTTCGCGGTATTCGCGCGGCTTGTTCGCCTCCGGCATCTTTCGTTTCCTCACCGCCTGGACGGCGCCGCCGAATGGGACCGCGGCCGCACGCTCTTTCTTTCGTTCAGCAACAGCAAATTCACTGGCGGGAAAATGATGATCGCGCCGAAGGCGGATCCCACGGACGGCCTGATCGAATACGTGCGCTGGGGCCCCATCGGGCGGCTCGGGTTGCTGTGGACGCTGCCGCGGCTTTTCACCGGCACGCACGTTCATCATGCGCTCGCGTTTCGCGCACCCGCGAAACGAATCGAATTTCAGCTCGATGCACCGGTAAACGCCATGGTGGACGGGGAAATCCTGCGCCTGGAATGCCGTTCGCTTGAGATTCTTACCGGCGTGCTGGACGTGATCGTATGAAGAAGGCCTATCTCGCGATTCGCTCGCTCGTTCTGTGGGCCATCAGCGGAATCCATTTCGGCGTGGTCTGCACTTTTCTGGTGCTGCTCGGACTTTTCATCGACCCGCGCAAGAACGACTGGCCCCAGCGCGTTTTCTTTCGCAACATCCTCCGCCTTCTGGGCGTGCGATTCGAAGTGCGTCGCTCGCCGGGCTTTGATCCCGCGCGCACGAGCATCTTCGTCTGCAATCACGTGAATATTTTCGACCCCTTCGTAATCTACTCCGCCATTCCGCAATTCGTGCGCGGCTTCGAGCTCGAATCGCACTTCAAAATTCCCATCTACGGCTGGATGATGGGCCGCTTCGGAAATATTCCCGTGCCGGACGCGCCGAGCCGCGAAGGATTGGAAGCCATGACGGCGCGGGCCAAGGCCGCGCTCGATTCCGGCGTCAGCTTGATCGCCTTCCCGGAAGCGGGACGCACGCGCGACGGGCACGTCCATCCGTTTAAAAAGGGGATTTTTAATTTGGCGCACAAATTCGGCGTGCCCATCGTTCCGATGAGTATTGTGGGCTCCTATCAATTTTTTCAAACCGGCAACTGGATCTTGCATCCGGGGAAAATCACGGTTCACCTGCACGATACGATTGACACCCGCGCGATCACGCGAGCGGAACTCGAAAATTTGCGCGAGCGCGTTCAGGACATCGTAGCTGCGCCGGTGGAAGAATCCCTGCGGCAGAACCCGCCTCATGACGCCTGAGTGGCGTTCACTTCCGGAAGAGTGCGGCCGGCGCGAAGTTCCTGCCAGGTGTACACCACGCGATGAATCACGGTGATGGTCGAAATCGTCGCCACCACCCAAAGCACTTGCGCCATGCGGTTGAACGCACCGCCCAGAATCAGCAGCACAAGCCGCTCGGGTCGCTCCATGAAGCCGACCTTGCACAGGGGAATGAGCGACTCGGCGCGCGCGCGAGAGTAGCTGACCATGAAGGAACTGGCCATGGCCACCGCGGCAAGCGCCATGTAAAACGAGCGGCCGATCAGCGTGTAGTAAACGACCAGGCCCATGTAGAGCGCGAGGTCGGAGTAACGGTCGAGCGTGGAATCGAGAAACCCGCCAAACGCGGTGACGCGGCCGACGCGGCGCGCGACTTGCCCATCGGCCATGTCCAGAAATCCGGCGAGAAAAAGTACGGCGGCCGCCTGGCGAAAGCGTCCCATGGCAAAAAGCACCGCGGCCCAGGAATTTACGGCCAGGCCGAGAAAGGTGAACATATTCGGCGTGATGCCGGTCGCCGCCAGGCCACTCACTACGTGGCGCAGGAGCCAGCCGCCGCCTTCACCGATCCAGTAGGTAATTGGCCGTTTGCGCTCTAGATGTTCGTTTTCCATTTAGCTAAAAATCATACACCGGAATTTGAATTTCTCCCGCAGGGAACAAACGGCAGCGAGCGGTCATCGCGCCTCCGGAAACATGGAGGGCACGGTGCCGGAGTAGCGCAATTTTGGTTCGGTAAGCTGCTGCACTTCTTCTGCAGTGAAACCGGGTGCGACCTCGCGCAGCACGAGACCTTCGGGTGTTACGTCGATCACGGCGAGATCGGTGACAATGGTATGCACGCACTCGATGGCGGTGAGCGGATAGGTGCAGGTCTTCAGGATTTTGGGCGAGCCGTCTTTCGTGGTGTGCTCCATGGTGACAATCAGTCTTTGCGCACCGACCGAAATGTCCATGGCTCCTCCGATGCCGCCCGCGCCTTTCGCTCCGGGAACGCGCCAGTTTGCGAGATCGCCTTTTTCGGAAACCTGCAAGCCGCCAAGAATACAGATATCGAGGTGGCCGCCGCGGGTCATCACATGCGCATCATCCTGGGCGAAAAAAGCGCCGCCGGATACGAGCGTCACGGGGACCTTCATGGCATCCACGAGATCGAAATCTTCTTGGCCGGGCTTGGCGCGCGGGCCCATTCCGAGGATTCCGTTTTCGCTGTGGAAATATATGGTGACGTCGGAGGGAACGTACGCCGCGATCAAGTTTGGGATTCCCCAGCCGAGATTCACGTAAGCGCCATCGGGCAATTCGCGCGCCGCGCGCTCGGCAATTTGTTCTCGAGTCAGGCTTGTTTTAGACATAGCGCTTCCCCGCGACCTTTACGATGCGATCCACAAAAATGGAAGGCGTGACGATCGTTTCAGGGTCGAGTTCCCCGATGGCCGCGATTTCTTCCACCTCTACGATGGTGACTTCGGCAGCGGTGGCCATGATGGGATTAAAATTACGCGCGGCCTTGCGGTAAACGAGGTTGCCCATGTGGTCCGCGCGTTCCGCTTTGATAAAAGCGTAATCCGCGCCGAGGGCTTGTTCGAGTATGCAGCGCGTGCCTCGAATGACGCGCTCTTCCTTGCCGCGCGCGACCTCCGTGCCAACTCCGACCGGGGAAAAAAATGCCGGGATGCCGGCGCCGTGCGCGCGCATGCGCTCGCACAGGATTCCCTGCGGCACGAGCTCGAGTTCGATTTCACCGGCGTCGAATTGTTCCTGAAAATATTTTGCGCCGGGCCCGGGAAAGGCGGCGACAACGCTGCGAATCTGGCGGTTCTTGAAGAGCACGCCAAGCTCGCCATCGCCGGTGCCGCAATTGTTGCTGATCACGCGAAGGTTTAGCGCGCCCTGCCGCACAAGGCCCTGAATCAAATTGTTAGGGAATCCCGCGCCGCCGAATCCGCCGAACATAATGGTGGCGCCGTCAGGAATGCCGGCGACGGCCGCGTCCACCGTGGGATAGATTTTCTCTTTTGGGCTCATCTGCTTAGTTTATGGACCGGGCGATTATACGCTCCAGGCCGGGTTTGCGCTGACCTGGGAGTAAGGTCGAGCTCGAGCTGCGGGTATCGCGGGCGCTGGTTAGGGCCCTACCGATTTTGGGATGTGGAGATGAATGAAGGGTCGCGCGCAACGCGGGGGGTCGTATTTTGTTGCGATTAGAACGGATCGCCGTCGTTTGTTTTCTGTGCGTTACACGAGATTCTAATAAATGTGTGTTGCGATTAAAAATTCCATAGATCGGCATACGAATGCAGGCAGGCCCAAGCCGGCGCTCGGAATTTGGAAGCGCGCGCGTTGCCGCCCGCAAGCCGAACGCTTGCTCTCGACCGCTCACTTCTTCGAACTTTATTGCGTTCCACATAGCTCCATTTCTACCCTAGCACACCACGCAAATCCGATTTGGTGTGGACGTGGTTGTAAATCTTTCCGAGCGAAGCAGTTAGAGTGCTCAGTTCCAAATTGGGAAGCTGCGATTTGGGCGGCCTTTCGCTTGCCTGTGACCTGATCTGACATACCCGTGAATTACTTTTGAGGAGCAACGACCCTGAGAGGAGTTTCAATTGTTAACGGTTACCCGCACATGCGGGCCAAGGAGAAATAGCTAATGATCAGCTCTTCAGAAATTCGGTTAGCCCCTGTCGCGGCAGTGATGAATACTTTTATCGAACCACACCGGGAGTGGATTGAGAGGGTTTTGGGTTGCGCCATGCCCGATTCGCTTACTTTTGAGATTGATTTGCCGTTCGGACATTTTGCGGCCGAGCAAACATTGAGGGACGTGCCGTTGGACCGCCAGTGCCTTTTTGGCGCGGACGAAGTGGGCCCCTTCGCCGTGCGGTGGGAAACTGCGCCCGGCGTGAGTCCGAGAATCGAACTGATCCATTCGCGCGAGTCGGGTTCACTGGTTACCGAGGCAAAGCCCGGGTGGGACCCGCACTGGCGCGAAACGCCGATTGCGGTTTGGCTGACGGGCCTCAACCATGCTTTGGTTGTCGCGACAGTTCCGTACGTATCGTTCTCCGGCGGCAGAGCGGATAGATGGCATGATCTGCTGATGGTGAACCGGGCCGAGGTCGCCCCCGCGCTTGGGCTGTTGAGCACGATGCTGGCAAAGCCACCCAAGAGGATCACGGTTATCGGCGGGAAAGACATCCATTTGCGGAGCCAAGACGCCGGGTGGGAATCCCTGGTGCTGGACGATTCCATCAAGGAACTTGTTCAAAAAGATTTCGAGTGTTTTCTTACGCGCGAAGCGTGGTTTCGGAAGTCGCATTTGCCATTTCGCCGCGGATACTTGTTCTACGGCCCGCCTGGAAATGGCAAGACCAGCGCGATCCGCGCCATGCTATCCAATGCGCCTATTTCGGCGTTCGGCATCGACTTTTCAAACACAGAATTGTCGAACGAAGATTTGTCCGGCCTCTTTGAGACCGCCGAGCATAAAGTGCCTTCAATTGTAATTTTCGAAGATTTAGACCGTGTGTACAATGGGCAAGGTGAGAGCGAATTTCAGACTCGAATCACGCTCCAACACCTGCTGAATTGCCTGGACGGACTCGGCAGTACGGACGGAACGATCGTCGTGGCCACGGCAAACCATCCGAAACGGCTAGACCCCGCGATTCTGCGAAGGCCGGGCCGATTTGACCGTGTCGTGCCCTTTCACACTCCATCTCTTCCGTTGCGCCAGGAATATTTTCAAAGAGTCGCGGCCACGATTTGCGACGACAAGGCGATCCGAATGGGGGCTGAGCAATCCGACGGGTTCTCTTTTGCGCAACTTCGAGAAGCGTATATCCTGGCGGGGCAGATCGCATTTCAGCGCGGCGATGGAGATATTTGTAGCAAGGACTTGATAGTTGGCATTGAAGGCGTTAAGAATGCAATGAATAGCGCAAACGGCTGGCTGGGTGATCGAGATGCTGGCTTTGCGGCCATTACTAGCAGCGCAAAAAGCTAGGGGCCCTGGAGGTCTGCTATGCCGATCTTGGAATTCCATGAGGCGAAGTGGATAAGACTCTTTGACGACCTCCGGTGTGACCCCCACCTGAAGGGTCGGATCGCGGGGCTGTTCCTGAGTGTTCCGGCCACCGATGCGAGGTCCATCCTTTATGTCGGGAAAGCCACCGCCGGAGAGTGGTACCGGGACGACTCGGTGATTGGTCCGCCTTTTCCTGCCGACGAGCAGACCAATAATGCGAGGGTCAGAAAGAGGCATGAACTCACGAAGGAGTTCATTGAGGGCACGGCTAAAGAATGTAGCCGCGGAGGGTTCTGGCCTTTTGCGAGAGAACTCAACGCAGCGATGGCGAGCAGATGGGGTTCCCCGACCGAGAATTCTCTTCGACATATTACATGGACGAACATCTGCAAAATTGGAACATTGAAGGGAAATCCTGGTGGCCCCCTCTTCGAAAAGCAACGCGGGCTGGCGCTTGAAACTCTGCGTCAAGAAATCGAGCTATATCGCCCGCGACTGATTTGTTTCGTGACATGGAGCTACAAATGGGAACTAGTCAAAGAGGTAGTTGGCCAGCCGCTGGACGAGTCGTGGGACCAGACACTCAATGAGGACTGGATGTGGTCGCGCGCCGCGACAGGTGAACTTCCAGCAGTTTTGCTGACAGGCCACCCGCAGGCGAAATCGAGGGAACACCGTCGCAAGTGGGTCAAGAAGGCTTTAGAGTTGCTGGATGACGCCCAGTACAGTTACTCGGCTGGCAGCGGCGGCTGATTCGTGACTGGCAATGGCACGGGGTGACCAACTTACGCGGCAATGGACGCTCGTCCGGCTGCTGGCGGGGCGCACGGGGCGGACGCTGGCGCAGCTTCGGGCAGAGCTTGGAGTTGGCAAACGGACGGTGCAGCGAGACATTGCCGTGCTCGAGAGCGCGGGCTTCCCGATCGTCTCGGATTCGCGCAACGGGACGGTGTTCTGGCACTTCATGGAAGGGTTTCACGCCGAAGCGCCTATCTGCCTGACTCTGACGGAGCAGATGGCGCTTTACTTCAGCAAGGGCCTCCTCAAACCGCTGCGGGGCACGCCGATTTACGAATCGCTTGAATCCGCGCTGCAGAAAATCGGTTCCGCGCTACCGCCTCAGGGTTTCCAATTTCTTCGGGGGCTCGACCACGCGGTCTCGGTGCGTACGCTCGGATTCAAGGATTACAGCCGGTCCAAGGGTGTGATGGAGGCGCTGACGCGCTCGACACTTCACAGGTTTACGATGCAAATCCATCACCGCGCCGTTGGATTCGAAAAAGGAATTAAGCGTGAAGTTGATCCGTACCGCCTGTGGTACGTGAACAATGGAATTTACCTGGTCGGGCACGATCATCGAAGCGGCGAAATTCGCGCGTTCGCGGTCGAAAGAATCTCCACGGCCAAAGCGACAAATCGAAGATTTGAGATTCCCGCTGATTTCGACTTCGAGAAATTCACCCAAAGCGCATTCAATGTCGTCTGGGGCGTACCGCAGGAAGTGACGATTCGTTTCTCGGCTGGCCAAGCGCCCTACGTCGAGGAGCGCACCTGGCACCCAAGCCAAAAAATCGAAAGGTTTGCCGATGGCAGCATCGAACTAAGCATGAGCGTCGCGAACCTATGGGAGGTTAGACGCTGGCTGATCGGGTATGGCGCGGACGCACAAGTTGTGCGCCCCCGAGGCTTGGCTAAGGGGATTGAGGAAGAGTGCGCCAAACTATTGAAAATGAAGACGTCCCGGAAGTTGTCTAAGTAAGCGTGTCGAGAACGTCTTGGGTGGTCGGGACGCCGGGGCTGCGGCTGCGGGGCCTTGCGGGGCGAAAGGCTATTGTCCGGGGGCGGGCACTGCGCTATGCTACGCGGCGCAAAACCCCGGATTATGCCGGGGCTTGGAAATACCCAGTCTCCGATCAACCCTCAACCGCGTACATCCAAAAGCCGTTGGATGACGTACCCATACAAGAGGTTGAAGTCCAAACTCTACAGGAGGTAATTCGGGAAAATGACAAAATCTAAGAAGGCCTTCGTTGCCGGCGCAGCGCTCGCAGGATTGCTGGCGGGCAGCACCGCAACGATTCAGGCGTCAAACCTGCTGTCTGGGACCGGGACAATGCATTCCCAGGACCAGAAGCCGGATGCAAAGGCAAAAGAAAAGCATGCTTGCAAGGGTCAGAACTCCTGCAAGGGCAAGGGTGGATGTAAATCGAGCGACAACGGCTGCAAGGGCAAGAACTCTTGCAAAGGCAAGGGCGGTTGCGCAACCGATGGTTCCAAGCCACCGGCCGACGCCATGCCCCCCAAGTAGTCCACTTCCGAACAACCATTCCGGCGTTGAGGGCCGGATGAGCATGGCCGGTCCTCAACTTCCGCCGGAAACGCCCAGGGGATTAGCCGGAGCCCGGAATGCCAGCAAATCGTTTCAATAGTTTCACCGACTACGGAATCGGGATTGGCCTGCGCGCGACGCATTACGATCATATTCTTACGCGCAAGCCCGTGGTGGATTGGTTCGAAATCATATCTGAGAATTTCATGATTGACGGCGGACGGCCGCTGCACATCCTGGACCAAATCCTGGAGCAATACAAAGTGGTGCAGCACGGGGTATCGATGTATTTTGGCTCGGCGGAGAAGCCCAACCGGGAACATTTGCGGCGGCTGAAAACTCTGGTGCAGCGGACGAAAACGCCCTGGCTATCGGACCATCTCTGCTGGGGCAGCGTGGACGGGCGCTACACCCACGACTTGCTGCCGATGCCCTACACCTTCGAAGCGGCGCGGATTACGGCGCAGAAGATCCGCGAGGTGCGGGACTTCGTGGAAGTGCCGGTGGTGGTGGAAAACGTGAGCAGCTACGCGGAATTCCACGTTTCAGAAATGACCGAATGGGAATTTCTGAATGAGGTGGTGGAGCGCGCCGATTGCGGAATTCTGCTGGACGTGAACAACATTTACGTTTCGTCGCAGAATCACAGCTTCGATCCGTTTACTTACGTCAACAGCATTCCGGCCGAGCGCGTGGCGCAGATTCATATTGCCGGGCACTCGAAGTACCGCAAATACATTCTGGATACGCACGATCATCCGGTGATCGATCCGGTTTGGAAATTGTACGCGCGCGCGATCGAACGCGTGGGCCACACGGCCACGCTGCTGGAATGGGACGACAGCATCCCTTCGTTCGAGGAAGTTCACGACGAAGCGCTCAAGGCCAAGCGTTTCCTGGCCAGCGCGTCGCTGGCCACCGCGGTATGAAACTCCTGACCCTACAACGGCAAATGGCTCGCGCGGTGATGACGCCGCTGACGCCGTCGGAGCGCATGCGGTCCAGCGGTGCAAGCGGGCGTTCGCAACGCGCGGTGGCGGCGCGAATCATCAAACCCAACGACCGCTTGAGCTCCTTCGAGCGCCTGGAGATTTATAACCGGCAATATTGGTTCCGGCTGCTTTCCGCCTTCGCCGAGGATTTTCCCGGCCTGCGCGCAGTGCTGGGCGGCAAGCAGTTTGACGCGGTGGCCAAAGCCTATCTGACGGATTGCCCCTCGCGTTCTTTCACGCTGCGCAATCTGGGCTCGCAGCTGGGGGGGTGGCTGCGCAAGCATTCCAAGTGGGCGGGAACGCGGCAAAAATTGGCCGTGGACATGGTGCGGCTGGAATGGGCCGAAATCGAAGCATTTGATGGAAAGGCCGAGCCGCGGCTGAATCCAGAAGATCTTGCGGGCGCGAACCCGGCCAAGCTGCGCCTGTGGTTGCAGCCCTATTTTCAACTTCTGGACCTGCGCTATCCAGTGGACGATTTGCTGCTGGAAGTTCGCAAGAATGACGGCGATGCCGAGGTGGCCAGCAACGCGTTCAGCGAACGCCGCAAGCGAAATCGCGCGCACGCTGTTGCGCGCATGAAGCCGAGCCAGATATTTCTCGGGGTGCACCGGCTGGACGATTCGGTTTATTTCCGCCGGCTGGATCGCGACGAATTCGCCATCTTGTCCGCTCTGCGCGGCGGGAAACCGCTGAGCGCCGCGATCGAAACCGGTTTGCGCGAGAGCTCGCTTGCTCCCGAGGAACGCGCGGAGCAAGCCGAGCGATGGTTTCGTACCTGGGCAGCGCTCGGGTGGTTTTGCCGGAGAACAGCGCGCCGAGGAGACCGCCCTGCATGAGCGATGCGAGAAATAAGTTTCTGCGAATGTACGACGGATTTGTGAGAGCGGCCTCGAGTTTGCAGTCGCCCTTTCTCCTGCTTTTCGTGCGACTGTACTGGGGCTGGGAATTTATGGAGGATGGCTGGGGCAAGCTGCACAATCTGGCCAAAGTGACAGAGTACTTCGCGAGCCTGAACCTGCCGGCGCCGGGTACGACGGCGCTGTTCGTCTCGATCATCGAACTAGCGGGAGGCATGCTGCTGGCGATCGGGCTTTTCTCGCGCCTCACGGGACTGGTGCTCACAGTGAACATGCTGACCGCGTATGTCACGGGTGATCGCGAGGCCCTGCTTTCGATTTTCAGCGCCCCGGATAAGTTCTCTGCTGCCGCGCCATACATGTACCTCTTTGCGTCGTTGGTGGTACTGATCTTCGGACCGGGAAAATTCGCGCTGGACACGCTGCTTCGTCGCGCTGTGTGGGGAAAACCATCCACGAAGGTTGATGCATCTCAAGCCTGATGCTCCGGGAAATGTAACGGGCGTGGTAATCTGATTCGTGGCGGCTCGCGAAGCATGAGATTCGCGGAAAAATTTCGAAACGCGGCTTTTCTTTGCCTGCTCGTCTTCATGCTCTCCGCAGGCGCCTTTCCGGCTGAGCAAATGGCCTCGACGATCGTCATTGGCAATTCCCGCATTGATGTGGTGGTGGAAGCAGGCAAGCTCGCGGCGTCCAAGGAAGATGTATTGAAGTGGGTGCAGTGGGCGGCGGAATCCGTGAGCACGTATTATGGCCGTTTCCCGGTTCCGCATCTTTCCCTGCGCATCGTGCCCTTCGACGGGAAAGGCGTGCGCAACGGGAGGACCTTCGGACGGGACGGCGGATTCATTTCCATTCGAGTGGGAAGCGAATCGAGTTTTGCGGACCTCTCCAAGGACTGGATGCTGACCCACGAAATGGTGCACTTGTCATTTCCTTCCGTGGCTGAAAATCACCATTGGATCGAAGAAGGCATCGCGACGTACGTGGAGCCCATCGCGCGCGTGCGGGCGAAGCATATGGAATCGGCGGAGATGTGGAAGGAAGTGGTTCGCGATCTGCACCAGGGCTTGCCCGCCGAGGGAGACCGGGGCCTCGACCATACGCACACCTGGGGACGCACGTATTGGGGCGGCGCGCTTTTCTGTTTTCTCGCGGACGTTGAGATTCACCGCCAGACCGGCAACCGCAAAGGTCTGGAAGATGCGCTGCGTGGAATTCTGGATGCGGGCGGAAACATCACGCAGGATTGGCCGCTGGAGAAAGCTTTGGACATCGGCGATCGCGCTACCGGTGTGGCGGTCTTGCGGCCGCTTTACGACAAGATGAAGGACCAGCCGTACAACGTCGATCTTCCCGCGCTGTGGGCGCAACTGGGAATCGTGCAAGAGGGCGAAAAAGTGCGATTCGTGAACGACGCTCCGCTGGCGAAAACGCGCGAGGCCATCACCTACGGTTCGGCGTCTGCGTCGCTCGGCGCTGCCGCGGCCCAACCGGCTTTTTCCGCATTCGCGGGCCGCACCAGAAAATCTCAACCGGGAAATTAATTTAATGTGTGGAAGTTTGGCGCTCGGCGAAGTAGGATTTCGCGCCCGAGAAATTCCATGCGCTTACCGACAATCGCTCTTGCCGCGGCATTCCTGCTCTTGCCGATCCAGGCGCTGCACGCTCAGCGTCAACCGGTCCTGAAGCAGATTGACCTGCCGCATCCCTACTACTACCGCGAGATGTACCTTCCGCAGCTGACCACCGGGCCGAGTTCGCTTAGCTGGTCGCCGGATTCAAAATCTATGGTGTTCTCGATGCAGGGCACGCTCTGGCGCGAACGCCTGGGCTCCGGCGAGGCCGAACAGATTACGGCGGGGCCGGGCTACGACTACCAGCCGGATTGGTCGCCGGACGGGCGCTGGATTGTCTATGCATCGTACGATAAGGATGCGATCGAACTCCGCGTGCTGGACCTGGAAACCGGGAACACGGAGCAGCTCACGACTGGCGGCGCGGTGAATGTGGAACCACGCTGGTCGCCGGACGGCAAACGCATCGCTTTCGTTTCGACTTTGCATCACAGGCGCTTCCACATTTTTGTGGCGGATTTCGAGAATGGGAAGTTCAAGTCGGTCGAGCGCCTGACGGGCGAAACGCGCAGCGACCTTCCGCGCTATTACTACAGCGCGTTCGACACGGAAATCAGCCCTTGCTGGTCGCCGGACGGCAGCGAGATATTTTTCGTTTCGAACCGCGGGCACATCTACGGCAGCGGCGGATTCTGGCGCATGAAGGCCGAGCCGGGCGCCGAAGCGCGGGAAATTTATTTCGAAGAAACTACCTGGAAAGCGCGCCCGGATTGGTCGCCGGGCGGCAAGCGCGTCATTTATAGCTCCTATCTCGGGCGCCAGTGGAACCAGCTTTGGGCCATCCCCGCCGCCGGAGGCCAACCGCTGCAGCTATCCTACGGCGAGTTCGATGCGACGGCTCCGCGCTGGTCACGCGACGGGGAAAATATCGGTTTCATCTCCAACCGCGATGGGAACACTTCGCTGTGGATACAGGACGCGCTGACCGGAGAGCAACGGCAAATCGCAACAACGAATGTGCGGTATCTGCATCTGATGGGCAAATTGAAGATCTCGGTTTTGGATGAGGCGGGCAACCCCACGCCCGCGCGCGTTTCGATCACCGGCGCCGACGGACGCGCTTACGCCCCCGAAAATTCCTGGATTCGAGCGGATGATAGTTTCGACAGATCGGAAAGGCGATTCGAGGCGCACTACTTTCTCTCGGCGGGTACGGCGGAAGTCTTGGTCCCGCCCGGCACCGTGGAGGTGGAGGTGATGAAGGGGTTCGATTACAAGTGGGAAGGCGTAAGCGTAGCAGTCGCGGCGCAACGCACCGCCGAGGCGACGATACGGCTGCGCCGCTTCGAGTGGCCCGCGGATAATCCGGCACCGTGGGTGAGCGCGGACCTGCACGTGCACATGAACTATGGCGGGAGCTATCGCAACACACCGGAAAATCTCGTGCAGCAAGCGCAGGCGGAGAACCTGGGCATCGTTTTCAACCTGATTGTGAACAAGGAATCGCGGATTCCCGATATCGGCTATTTTTCCACTCGACTCGATCCGGCATCCACGGCAACGATGCTTTTGTCCCACGGCCAGGAGTTTCACACCAGCGTTTGGGGCCACCTGGGCTTGCTCCATCCGCGGCTAAATTTTCTAATCCCGGGCTACGCAGGCTACCCGGGTACTTCTTCGGCGAGCTTGTATCCCACGAATGCGGACGTCGCGGACATGAGTCACGCGCAGGGCGCGCTCGTCGGATACGTGCATCCCTTCGAAAGTTTTCCCGATCCGTCGCGCGACGAAAGCCTCACGTCTGAATTGCCCGTGGATGTGGCGCTGGGCAAAGTGGACTACATCGAAGTCCTTGGATTTAGCGACCACAAGAGCACCGCGGCGGTGTGGTATCGCCTCTTGAACTGCGGCTTCCATCTGCCGACCGGCGCGGGAACGGACGCGATGATGAATTTCGCCTCGCTGCGAGGCCCCGTGGGGCTGAATCGCGTGTACGCGCCTCTCGCGGGGACGGCAATTGAACTGCCTGCGTGGCTGGAGGAATTGAAAAACGGGCATACCTTTGCAACCAACGGTCCGCTCTTGAGATTTCGGCTGGCGAATCAGGACATCGGCGGGCAAGCGAATCTGCCTGCAGGATCAAATTCGATGGAATTCACGGCTTCGGTTCGTTCGATCGTTCCGATCGATCATCTTGAAATCGTCTGCAACGGCAAGGTCGCCCAAGAGTTGGTGTTGACCGGCGACAAAACCTCGGCGGACCTGGGCGGCAAGATCTCGATGGAGAAGAGCGGCTGGTGCGTGCTTCGTGCCTGGAGCGAGAAAGCCGAATATCCCATTCTCGATGAGTATCCCTACGCGACTACGAGCCCGATTTACGTTCGCGTCGGCGACGAACCAACCGCTTCGGCCGATGACGCCCGCTATTTCCTCGCGTGGATCGATCGCTTGAAACAAGCGGCCGCGGCCAGCCAGGATTGGAATAGCGACGCCGAAAAGGAAAAAGTGGAGAAGTTGTACTCCGATGCGGCGAAGGTTTTCGAGGTACAAATCCGCGCAATCGACGCCAGGTGAACACGCAAGCGCGCGCTGAGCCCACGCCAATGGTGGCCGGCTGAATCCGGCTTTTTCAGGTACGCCTCTCGCACGACGTATGTATACTACGGACCATAAATGGAGCTCTCCCCAAGCGCCACGCGCCTCACAAAAGAATCCGCGGTTTGGGCTACGCTGAAAAAGTTGGCCATGGGACTCGGTTTGATCGCGCTCTTCTCCGCGATATTGCTGATCTCCGATTTGGGCCATCGCAAGACGGCTTTCGCGGCCGCAGCAAAAGCTCGCGCGCAATCCGGGACCAGCAGCAGGATCATCAAAGCCGCCATCGTGTACTTCGCCCGCGATGTAGGCACGGACCAATGCGTGCAGGGCCTGATTGACGGCCTGAAAGCCAGCGGCTTTGACGAAGGGAAAAATCTGGAAGTTCGCCGCGCGGACGCGCAAGGCGAAATGATCAACATTCCCGCGATCCTTCAGAACTACGACAGCTCCGATGTGGACCTGATCATGACCATTACAACGCCATGCCTGTCCGGAGCATGCAGCAAGGTGAAGCACAAGCCCGTGGTTTTTGCCTGCGTGACCGATCCGATCGCGGCGGGAGCGGGCAAGACTCGCACGGACCATTTGCCGTTCCTCACCGGCGTCGGCAGTTTTCCGCCGGTGGCCCACAGTCTGGAGCTGATGCAAAAACTGATTCCGGGATTGCGCGCGGTGGGAACCATGTACAACCCGGCGGAAGCCAATTCGGTAAAGGAACTCACCGTCGCCCGCGACATTTTTCGCGGCCGCGGCGTAAGACTGGAGGAAATCGCCATATCTGGCTCGAACGAAGTTCTTCAGGCGGTGCAGATTCTGGCGGGCCGCGACATTCAGGCGATCTGGGTGCCCGCGGACAACACCGCCATCGAAGGGTATGAAGGCGCGGTGAAGGGCGCGCAAGAAGCAAAATTGCCGCTGATCGTGGACGAATGCACCGCACTGGATCGCGGCGGCCTGGCGTGTCTCGGAGTGGGCATATATCAGGCGGCTCTCGCTGCCGGAAAGTTGGCAGGCCAGGTACTACAGGGCGCGGACCCGCGGAACTTGCCTCTTGCGGAAGTAGCCGTGGAGGAAATGTCCATTAGCCGCACAAGCGCGGCGCAGCTGGGCCTCGCGATTCCGCCGGAATATTCGCAGCACCTGCGTCCGTAGCCCGCCATGGAAATCGTCACACAACAACTCGGTGAAGTTGTCGAAGTGAAAGTGCGTGGGCGCCTCGATAATTATTGGACCGAGCACCTGCAACGCAATCTCGACGAGGTAATCCGCGCAGGCGCGCACGGCATTCGCCTGAACCTGTCCGATGTTTCCTTCCTGAGCTCCGCCGGAGTCGGTTTGCTGGTGCGATTTCACAAGCAGCTCAAAAGCATCGGCGGCAGTTTCTTGGTTACGCACCCTTCGGAACGAGTCAAGCTGGTCCTGGATCTCTGCCAGCTTTCGCCCGTTTTGCTTGCCTCCGAAGCGAGTCCGGCAGCCGCGCCTCCGACGCATAAAATCGAAGCTCGCAGCTTTTCTACTGCGTCAGCGTCCTTCGAAGTGATGGAATGCGCTGCGGGAAAGCCCTTAATCTGCCAACGCATCGGCGATCCCACCTTGCTGAAGGGTTGCCGTTTCGGCCCGCAAGATTGTAAGACGGTGGAGTTCCCTCCCGCTACGTTCGGCCTCGGCTTGGGAGCCTTCGGCAACAACTTCAAGGACACGCAGACGCGCTTCGGCGAATTTCTGGCGGTGGACGGCTCCGCCGCTTATCTGCCGCCAGATGGAACCAACGTGCCGGATTTCATGGTCTCGAGCGGTGAACTGGTGCCGGAAATGACGGTGTTGTACGGCTTGCGATGGGAAGGCGGATTCTCGCACCTGCTGCGATTCGAAACGAGCGCGGGCGCTCCCATTACGCTCGTTGAACTGGCGCGCGCGGCGCTGGAGGTTTCGGCCGCTCCAGTGATCGGAATGGTGATGGTGGCGGAATCCGCCGGGCTGGTGGGAGCGGCTCTGCGGCGTTCTCCCGCGGCAGCCGCCGAGGGGAATGGCGCTCCGTTCCAATATCCCGAGGTGCGCTCCTGGCTGTCTTTCTCCGCCGAACGCCTTTACCCGCGCTCGCTAGCCTTGATCTCAGGCGTAGCAGCGGGTTCCGATTGCGCGCCGCTCGCTCCCATGCTTCGTCGGATCGGGGCGGAAGCGCTTCCGCTCGGACATTTTCACGGCGCGGCGTTTTCGTATTGTCCACTGAAGAAAGGAAACATCGATTTGAAAACGACGGTCAGCACTTTATTCGAGACGGAAACCTTGCAAGGCGTGCTGCACCTGCTGACCGACGCCCGCGAGGCTGCCGGGCCGCAGCAGAGCGAATTTGTCCGAGGCGCGTGCTGGATCGGCGCAGCATCGGAAATCCGGTGAGAGTGCAGCGCACATGAACCTTCTGATCGGCACGTTCACCATTGGATGCATTCTCTCGCTGCTGGCGCTGGGCGTGTTCATCAGCTTCCGCATCTTCGCGTTTCCGGATATCACCGCGGATGGATCGATCACACTGGGCGCGGCCGTCGCCGCCACGCTGATGGTGCGCGGCGTGAGCCCGCTGCTGGCGTCGCTGGCCGGCTTCGTTGCGGGAATGCTCGCGGGAGCCACGACCGGCACGCTCTTCACGCGGTTCAAGATCAATCCGCTGCTCTCGGGCATTTTGGTGATGACCGCTCTTTATTCCATCAATCTTCACATCATGGGCAAGAGCAATGTTCCGCTGTTGACGGTCACCACGTTGGCCACGCAGTCGGAGCGCGTCGGCGTTCAGCTCATGGGCGGAGCTACGAGTTTCAATCTCGCCGGCTGGGATGTCAGCGTGCGCGACGCGTCCGTGTTGGTCGCGGTCGCTTTGGTGGTGGCGCTGACCGGCGTGTTGCTGTATGTGTTCTTGCGCACAAATCTGGGCATGGCCATGCGCGCCACCGGCGACAACGTGCAGATGATCCGGGCGCTGGGCGTGAACGACGCGAACATGGTCGTATTCGGCGTGGCCATTTCGAATGGGTTGGTCGCGCTGTCCGGAGCTCTGCTCGCGCAATACCAGGGATTCGCGGACGTGGGCATGGGCATCGGAATGGTTGTGTGGGGATTAGCCAGCGTCATCATCGGCGAAGCGCTCGTGGGCACGAACCAGGTGGGCTTGACGATTGTCGGGGCGGTGATGGGTTCCGTGCTCTTCCGCTTGCTGGTAGCCGTAGCGCTGCGCTGGGGCTTGAGCCCGAACGATCTGAAGCTCATCACCGCGGTTTTCGTGTTCTTCGCGCTGGTGATCCCGCGATTCTTGCGAAAAAAACGCCTGCGGAACGCGCATGCTTGAGCTTCAATCCATCTCGAAGACGTTCAATCCCGGCACGGTGAACGAAGTGCGTTCGCTGCGCGGAGTGAGCCTCGATCTGGCCGCGGGCTCCTGGGTCATTATCATCGGCACGAACGGCTCGGGGAAATCCACGCTGCTGAACGCCGTCGCCGGGACATTTTTCGTCGACCAAGGGCACATCCGTCTGGCCGGGCGGGAGGTGACCAAATGGCCCGAGCACGCGCGCGCGAAGTTGATCGGGCGCGTATTTCAAAATCCTTTCAGCGGCACATCGCCCAGCCTTACCATTCAGGAAAACCTGAGCCTCGCCGCGCGTCGCGGACGCCGGCGCGGTCTCGGCTGGGGATTGAAGGAATCGCTGGTGGCACGAATGCGCGACGAAGTCGGCAGGCTAAATATGGGGCTCGAAGATCGCCTGGAGAACGCTATCGGAAGCCTATCCGGGGGGCAACGCCAGGCGCTCACGCTGCTCATGGCCACTTGGCTGCGTCCGGAACTTCTTCTGCTGGACGAGCACACCGCGGCGCTCGATCCCAAGAGCGCCGACCGCGTCATTGACCTGACCGAGCAGGTGGTGACGCGCGAAAAACTCACCACTTTGATGGTGACGCACTCGATGCATCAGGCCGCGAGTCTGGGCGATCGCCTCATCATGATGCATCGCGGCCAAATCCTTCACGATTTCCAAGGCGCGGAAAAACGCCGGCTGCGCCCCGATGATTTGCTCGCCCGCTTTGAGGACATCCGGCGCGCCGAACAACTGGACGAAAGCGCCGCGCTGATGCTTGCCGAACAATACGTTTGAGCGTTATCCAGCGTAAGTAGGTGGTCCTCAGCGCTCGCCTAGGAGTGCCCGGGGTGGGGGTCGAACCCACACGTCCTGTGAAGGACAGGGGATTTTAAGTCCCCCGCGTATGCCATTCCGCCACCCGGGCAGCGGGTCGTAGGCTTATCCTATCAAAAGCGTCGCTGCAATATCATCACTGCGAGTGGCGGCCGGGCGAGGCTTTGGACGGGGTCTCGATCGGCGGGTGGCGGGTTAGGATTCGGCGCGGGTCGCCGCTGATTCTTTGGACGTTAGCGTCCTTGGTCGCTATAATTGTGTTAGGAATGTGGGCTTTCGGGCAGCCTTTGTTCGCCAGGGCGACCGACGAGCCAGAGCGGGAATGCGCTAGCCCGCTGGTGAAAACCGAGTTCGATATTGAGCGTCTAGCAGGTCGAAGCGAAGAAGGAAATCGAAGAGGGTTCCCGTTGCTTCTTTCCCGGCGAGAGGCACTACTGGGCATGGCCCGTCTGGGCGCGTATGGCGCCATAGGCGTCTCTCCTTTACATCAGCTGTTCCGCACTCCCCATTCGATTCGAGATGTTCCCTCTCCCAAACTAATCGGCACGCTCGTGACCGGGCACGAGGATGTGCTGCTGCTGGAGGAAATCGAGCGAGCGAGCTTCACGTTCTTTTGGGAGCAAATGGACCCGACGACGGGGATCGTCAAGGACCGATGTGTGGTTACAGGAGACGATTCCCGGACGGTTGGAAGCATCGGGGCCACCGGGTTTGGGCTGACGGCGATGTGCATCGGCGCCATGCGCGGCTTCGTGAAGCCCGACGAGGCACAGGCCCGCGTGCTGACCGCACTGCGATTTTACTGGACCAAGCTCGAGCACCAACACGGCTTTTTTTATCACTGGCTGAATGTGCGCACGGGCGAACGATACGTAAAGTTCAAGTCGGAAATCTCGTCGATTGATACGTCCCTGTTGCTGTGCGGCATACTGACCTGCCGGCAATATTTCACGGATCCGGAGATCCACGATCTGGCCGGAAAAATATACGATCGGGTTGACTGGAACTGGTTGCTGCATGACGGGCGACTTCCGGCGCACGGGTGGGTGCCGGAGACCGGATTTCTGCCGTTCGATTGGGATAGTTACAGCGAGCTGATGGCCATCTATCTGCTCGGGCTGGGATCGTCCACGCATGCATTGCCGCCCGCCATCTGGAACGCCTGGAAACGCCCGAAATTCGAGTACGACGGCATCAAGTTCATTGGGACGTTCGCCCCGCTGTTCGCGCATCAGTTCTCGCACGCATGGTTCGATTTTCGCGACCGGCGCGACCAGTTCGGCGATTACTTTCTGAACTCAGCGCTGGCCACGGAAGTTCACCGGCTCTACTGCCTGAGCCTGCATAAGCAATTTCCGGACTATTCGGAAAATCTATGGGGATTTACTGCGTCCGATTCGCAAAGGGGCTACCAGGTTTGGGGCGGGCCTCCGGCGGTGGGCCACGCGGATGGAACGATTTCGCCATGCGCCACGGGCGGGTCGCTGGCCTTTCTGCCGAGCGCGACACTTCCTGTGCTGCGAAACATAAAAAACCGTTACGGCAAGGGGGCCTGGAGCCGCTACGGCTTCGTGGACGCTTTCAACCCCATCACCGGCTGGTACGACACCGACGTGATCGGAATCGACACGGGCATCACCTTGCTGATGGCGGAAAATTCGCGGAGCCGCTTCGTGTGGGATACGTTCATGAAGAATCCCGAAGCCCAGCGCGGAATGGAAGTCGCCGAGCTTAACGAATATCGCGCCGAGTACGGCCATAAGTAAGGCGTCGAAGGCGAGGATTTCGCCAGTGGCCGGCCCGGAGGCCCAAACGGAATGCTAACGGAGTTCGATGAGGAACAAGGATTTCGGCGGCAGAGTCAGCGCGATCGTTCCGTTCTCGATGGTCTGGACGCGCGCCGGGGGTAACTCGGCAGCTTTCTTCAGCGCGGCGTATTGTTGCGCAGTCGGCGATATCGGGCTGCCCATGGCGCGATAGGCATCTAGCGCCGAACCATGTTGGGCATCCACTTGGCTGATTTCGGCTTGTCGGTTGGGCGCAACTCCCTTCAGGTGAATGCTCATATTGACGATGCGGCCCGGATCATCCGGCCGCGAAAAATTCCACACGGCGAGGACCAGGGAACCGTCAGCTCGGCGCGTGACGAGCATGGAATCCGAGGCCACGTCGATCCTCTGATCGCCCAAGTGATGGAGTAATTTAAAGGCATTGAAGATCGGCTTCGGAATTCCCCCTTCCGCCATCAAACCGAACCCGCCGTAAAAGGGTTTCTTGATCACGCCCTGTTCTTCGAATACATCGGAAAAATCCCAGTAGCTCATGATTTCGGCGAGGCCGTCGCATTGGTGGATGGTGTCGCCGAGCCAAGGGCCCATGAAGGGGGAGTCTTCGATATTGGTGTCGTTATTGTAGACCGCATTAAATTCAGACCAGATCAAAGGGAGATCAGGGCGTGCAGAAGACTTGATCTGGCTGTGCACCTTCGCCACCGCGCGACAAATCATTTTGTCGAGCGGGATGGACTCACTGATGCCAAAGACGTCTTGTGAAGTGTCGTTGCCGTAAACGTGGGTGGAGACAAAATCGACAGGAACATTCTTCTCGGCGCAATGCCGGATAAATCGGTCGACCCAGGCGGCCTGGGCCGTGGCCGGCCCGCCCACGCGAAGGCGCGGGCTGACATTTTTGATCGCACGCGCGGCGGCATCGTACAGCTGGTAGTAAGTCGCTTCCTTCGGATCGCCGGTCCAGAAATCGATATTGGGCTCGTTCCAGACCTCGAAATACCACTGGGATACTTCGTCGATGCCGTAGCGATCGACGAGATGCTGCGCGAATGCTTCAATCAACGCGCCCCAGCGGGCGTAGTCCTTAGGCGGCGCTACGTTCTGTTTGTACCAAAAAGGGTGCAGGTTATTGGCGGCCGCGAGCTTCTTGGGCATGAAGCTCAGCTCGACAAACGGGCGCACGTGGTTTTGAAGCAAGCCATCGTAAATCTGGTCAATGTACGAAAAGTTGTAAACAGGATGGCCGGCGGCGTCCTCGTCGTACAGGCCGACTTCGTCGTGGAAAATCGCGTGGAAACGAATGTAATCGAAATCGGTGACGGCCTTCACCTCGCGCAAATCGTCACGGTAACTTTCGCGCAGCGAGAGTATGGCCCGGCCAGAGCCGAACATCTGCTCCCAGAAATGCGGGAAGGGATGCGAGGGAGCCTGCGTGTCAACCTCGATTACTTGGGGAGGCTGCGTATCTTGCGCGGCGGCCGGGGAGCAATGCAAACACAAAAGCAGCCAACCAGCCAGAGATAGAGAGACAAACCGCCGGTGCATGCGAGCGTTCCTCACGAAGGAGCGACTTGGGGCGCGGGCGAGACTGAAACTCTCCCGCGCCTGCATCGCTCAGATCGAACTAGAACACGAACCGGCCTTGCAACTCGATGACGCGTCCTGCCAGTCCGGTGGTGGCGTATCCAAAATTCGGATTTGCTACCGGTGTGCAGACCGGCGGGCTGCCGACGCAGTTGTTGTAGTAAGTGACGACAGTGGAAGGACTGTCAAATGTGAACGGCGCCAGATTGAGCTTGTTGAACGCGTTGAAAATGTTCATGCGCAGCTGAATCTTCGAATTCTCGCCGATGAACTTGGCCGGAGGCAGGCCAAAGTTCTTCACGAAGCTGAAATCAAACTGGCTGAAGCGCGGCCCACGGAAACTGTTGCGGCCGATCCCCGGAAAGCTGGGAATCGGGCCCGTGGTTCCGAAGTAGCTGGTGGACCCATTGGGGAAATTATTGGTGTGCGGCGGCAAGAAAGTGTCCGTGCTGGAATTATTGCCGGCGCCGCCCGCATAGGAATCAGGCCGCACAGGGCACAGGAATTGCACGCCCAGCACGAAGCAGTTGTTGCTGGCCACCGGAGTCCATGGGAACCCCGAATGGAATTGGAAGTCACCGTTGAGCTCCCACCCGCCGAGGACGTTGCCCATGAAATCGTGACGATCACGGAAAATGGGGAGATCCCAGAGACCGTAGAGTCGGAGGTTGTGAGTGGCATCGTAATCCGACGGGCCGCGCTCGGTTCTGAGGTCCAGAGGATACGTCGGGTTGGTGTTGAAACCAGGGCCTTCGGACGAAACTATGTCGATTGACTTGCTGTAGGTGTAAAGAAAATCGACCAGGAAGCCTTTGCGGAAGTTGCGTTTTACTTCCGTATTCAATGCGTTGAAATTGGCGTTGGCGCCGGGAATGAATTCGAACGGGGCGCTGATCGCGGGGTTGGGGTTTGCATAGTAGTAGCTCAAGTTTTCAAGGCGAAGGTCGCCGTGAGTGCTGCTGCCCTGATAACCGACCGTAGCCACCCAACTCTGCGGAAGCGCGTATTGCACCTGCAACGAGTAGAGATAGACATACGGGTTCGGAAAGTCCTGAGGCGTGCCATAGATTGTCGCGCCCGAGCCGCCCGCCAGCACGTTGGGCAAGTTGTTGGCTGGATTAATTCCGCCCGCTAGAGCTGGGTTCAGGAAGCTCAAAGGAGAATGGGGATTCGATCCAATTTGGTAGAGGATCTGGCTGTCCACAGGGGGCAGCGGAGAGCCCGGGCCGCCGCAACAGAGTCCGTAATTGACCACGAGCGGCGGGTTGTTGCGGCTAATATCGAACGAGTTGTTGTCGAAGCTGTCGAAGGCGATACCAAATCCGCCACGGACAACCGCCTTGTCATGGAACCGGCCGGGGCTCCAAGCGAAGCCGAGCCTGGGGCCGAAATTGTGGTAGTCCGACTTGTACATATGCTTCGGATTAAAGACGGAAGCGTTCACCAGTCCGTTAACGGGATCGTTGGGCACGCTCAGGTTCCAAAGCTGGCCGTTCGCGTCGGTCGGCGGCGCGTAGTATTCCCAACGCACACCGAGATTGACGGTCAGGTTGGGACGCAGCTTCCAATCGTCCTGGAAGAACAGGCCGTAGTCCGAATTCCGGTAGGCGCGCTGTGAGTTCGGTGCGCCACCCGTCGCGGGGTTTACGTTCACGCCCTCGTAAATGGCGGTGCCGTTGGCAAAGTTCCAGGGTCCTTGAAAGACGATATCGGGGCGCGCGCCGCCGAGTTCGTCGTCGTTATTCTGGAAGTGGCTATATTCAAAGCCAAACCGAAACGCGTGTTGGTTGAATACTTTCGAAACGACGTCGCGGAAGGCGAAGGTATTCTGCGCGAAGATGGCCGGTGAATCGTCGCTCTGAGCGGCGCCAAAGACGATGCGCTGGCCGCTCGGAAGGGCGCTTTGAATTTCCGTCCGCGGAATGGCCCAGTTGATTTGCGGATTGGCTGAAATGTCGTTATAAGCCCAGCGAGTGAAATTGAAGCGCGCTTCGTTTACCAGGGTGGAAGAAAAATTGAAAATCCATCCGAGGAAGCCCGAGGGAGTAAAACGGTCGGAATTGTAATCGGCTAGCGGACGCCCCTGGGCGCTGGCATCGGCGGCAATCTGATTGTACTTGGTAAAGAAAGTGTTCACCGAGAACACGCTGCGGCCCATGTTGTAATCCACACGAGCGTTGTACTGGTTGCCGCTGGTCTTGGCCGGCAGGTACAGCTGCGCGTACTCGAACTCGGGAACGTTGCTCAGCCCTCCGCCACACTGAATGTTGTTGGGACAGGTGCCGGACGGCCCACCATCGAGGTAGGTACCGTACGTCCCGGTCGGAGACCCGATATTCACGGCATTGCCGACCAACTGGCACTGGGTGGGATCGGGGAAATTTGCGCAACTCGCGGGCAACACCGACTGAACGCGCGGAGCGATTCCCGGTTGGGTAAGGGTATAGGACACCGGACTGTTCGGGGCATATGACGCAAGAAGAGCGTCAAACTGCGGCGTGTCAACCCATTGATTCTCAAAAGTCGTATTGTTGTCGCGTAGGCCTTCATAGTTGAAGAAGAAAAACAGCTTGTTCTTCAGAATGGCTCCGCCTAGATTTCCGCCGAACTGCCGGTAAGCGTTGTCGTCACGCACCGGCGGGTTGTATGTGTCCGGACCGAAATTGTAGCCATCGTATTTGTCAAACGCGTTGAGCCCGGGATCCTGATACTGAAAGAAACCGCCACCGTGAAAATCGTTGGTTCCTCCCTTGGTGACGACCTTGATGTGAGCGCCAGAGCTTCGGCCATCGGATGCGTCGTAGTCGTTCGCCAGCACCGTGATTTCCTGCACGGACTCGATGCTCGGAGTAACAACCGCAGCGCCGCCCCACTGAAGGCTGTTCACGCTTACGCCGTCGATCAAATAGTCGTTGGAGGTGGGCCGCTGGCCATTCGCGCTAATCGGCAGCTGGTTTTCTGTCTGATAGATAGCGGTGTTAGAGCCACCCGGTCCAGCAGCGCCGTTTTGGGCGCCGTTGGGGAAGCCCAGCGATAGGCCGATGCCGTTGCGGCTCATATCGGCAAAAATGCCCGGCGAGAACCGGATCAGCTCGTAGGGGTCGCGCCCGAATTCAGGCAAGCGCACTACCTCCTGCGTGGTGAGCGTGCCCTCGATATTGCCTTCCTCGGTTTCGAGCGCGGGCGCATTGCTGCCGTTCACCGTGACGGTCTGCGATACCTGGCCGACTTCCAGGACAATGTCCAAGCCACGCGCGAGTTCGGCGGCCACGTCCACATCGTTGATCACCTTCTTTTCGAAGCCCTTGGCTTCGACGGCGACGGTGTACTTGCCCGGCGCGATTTCGACGAAGCGATAGAAGCCGTCGTTGCTGGTGGTAGTGGACTTGGACACCTGGGTCCCCTGATCCGTCAGCGTAACGCTGGCGGCTTGCACCACCGCACCTTTCGAATCTGTCACGGTTCCCTGCACCGTGGCTTGAAACTGCGCCTGGGCGCTGGAGGCCCACAAAACCAGCAGCAAGGCCGGGAGGGCCAGTCGCAGCAGACGGAACGCACAATCTAGTGAAGCGATTCTCGATTTACTTGCGACGCTTTTCAGCAGTTTCATGTGCGCTTACCTCGTCGAAGTTAGATTGGTGGTGCAATAAGCGAATTGGAAAACTCGAAAGGGCCGCAGGGGCGGAGGGGGAAAGGCGAAATGCAGGCAGTTCGCAGAAAGCTGCTTGCGCAAGTAGGTCAAGAACGACACCCCCCGTGTCACCCTACAAAATCGATTTACTTGTGCCTGCGAAATTTTGTACACCCGCCCGCACTACCTGTCAATAAGATTATGCAACCGATTCATGATTGTGATACATGGTTGCTAGCGTGTTGTCGGGTGTGACACACTCCGCCCATGCCACAAAAGAAACTCGAGTTGGTGCCAGTGAGCTCACGACGCGTAGTCAGCCTCA
>Ga0302324_100006345_pt1 | contig 25517 bp, 21 predicted proteins | sample Palsa_T0_1_FD_201949 | JGI IMG/M metagenome (GOLD analysis project Ga0302324, IMG submission 201949) | Peat permafrost microbial communities from Stordalen Mire near Abisko, Sweden - Palsa_T0_1 | ecosystem: Environmental > Terrestrial > Soil > Palsa > Peat permafrost | place: Sweden: Abisko... | reverse complement strand
CCGTGTTATCGCAGAACTGCTCCTCTCCCGCGCGGCAATTGGGACACACGCCGCAGGAATCCACCATGCAGCCCACGGCTGCGATGTCACCTTCTTTGAATTTCTTTACGGCTCTGCCGGCTTTGACCACGCGGCCAACGATTTCGTGTCCCGGCACGCAGGGATAGACCGTGGGCATAACGCTCTCCCACTCGTTGCGGACCGTGTGTAAATCCGAATGGCAGACGCCACAGTAGAGGATTTCAATCTGGATATCCTGCGGCCGCGGGGCGCGGCGCTGAATCTTGCCGGGCGCCAGGGTAGAAGTTGGGCTTTGAGCTGAGTAGACTTTGGCGGAATACGTTTTTGAAGCTTGGGCCTGGGATTTTTCAGGGGGAGCAATGGTTGCGGTGGTCTCGTTCATATTTAGTTATTGATTTCTCCTTCGTGCGGTTGCGTTTAGTAAGTACTGCGTTCACTGGCGTCGTCCGAATGATAGGCCAATGTTCTCGCAGTCGTGTTTAAACCCACTGTCCCCGGATCATCGAGGAGACGGCGGCAGCGGATTACGGTCCTGGAATTGACGCTGATGCCAGTAGGGATAAGCGACCTGCGGCGCGCTGGCCTGGTCCAGCTGTTCGACCTGTTCTTTGGCCAGCGTGAAGCCTGCGGCCGCCAGGTTATCGCGCAGTTGCTGTTCATTGCGCGCTCCAATGATGACGCTCGAGACCGTCGATTTGCGAAGCAGCCAGTTCAGAGCCACCTGCGGCACGGTCTTGCTGGTCGACGCGGCTACCTTGTCCAGTGCGTCGACCACCTTATGAAGATATTCATCCGCGACTTGGGGTCCAAGGTCGGCAGTTTTATGCAAACGGCTTACCTCGGGCAGTGGCTGGCCACGGCGAATCTTGCCGGTGAGACGGCCCCATCCGAGCGGGCTCCACACGAGAGCGCCTAGACCCTCGGCGTAGGCTTGCGGCATCAACTCCCACTCGTACTCTCGGCCGACGAGCGAATAATAAACCTGATGCGCAACATACCGCGACCAGCCGTAGCGTTCGCTGATGCCGAGCGACTTTTGCAGGTGCCATCCGGAAAAATTCGAGGCCGCAATGTAACGAACCTTGCCGTCGCGCACAAACTGGTCGAGCGTGCCCAACGTCTCCTCGATTGGAGTAACCGCGTCGAAGCCGTGCATGTGATAGACATCGATGTAATCAGTCTTCAATCGCTTCAGGCTGCCTTCGATCTGCTGCGTCAGGTGGGCACGCGACGAACCGACGTTATTCGGACCGTCGCCGAATTGGAAGGTCGCCTTGCTCGAAAGCAGAACGCTTTGGCGCGGCAGGTGCTTGATCGCCTGACCGAGAACTTCCTCAGAAAGGCCTTGAGAGTAGATATTGGCGGTGTCGAAGAAATTGACGCCGGCTTCCATGCAGATATCGACAAGGCGCGTGGCCTCGGCTACGTCCGTCTCACCCCACGCGCGAAAGAACTCATTCCCGCCTCCGAATGTCCCCGTGCCAAAACAGAGCACAGGAACCTTCAACCCACTTCTTCCCAGTTGTCGGAATTCCATACAAGATTTGACGGTTTGGAGCGCGCCGAAGTCGCAAAATTACGGCCGGCTGGGAATCGATGCCATGCACTCCACCTTCCCATTCACCCCGTCGGCAGTTTTCTCGAGTGAGAAGTGAAACCCCAGCTGGCTCTGAACTCTGACTGGAGTTCCATTGACAAGGTAAGGTTTAAAGCGGAAGGTTCGCAGCGCATCGTTACTTGCGGCGACCAGGAGAGCATTGCCCTCAACCGCCGCGCTGGCTGTGATCTTTCCCGTCTCATCGACCGAGATGTTGAAAACAACGTCGCCTTGGATTCCCTTGGTCATCGCTTCGTCGGGGTAGGACGGCATCGTTTTGTGTTCGACCCGTCCCAACATTACTCCATTGGAAACGCGAACCGGCTGCGGACGAGCAGACTGACCCTGCGGCGGAGTTGCCTCCGATGGAGCGGTGGCGTTGTTCTGAGCGAGCGTTACTCCCATGCAACATGCGATGAATATGACTGTCGATCTGGTTCGTGACATGTGACCTCCGACCGTCTTAGCCGACCCGTCGTAATAAGATGAGCTAGTCGTTGCCCTCGCCCACCTTCAGCACCGCCAGAAACGCTTCCTGCGGAATATCCACGCGGCCGATCCGCTTCATACGCTTCTTGCCTTCTTTCTGCTTCTCCAGCAGCTTGCGTTTGCGGCTGATGTCGCCGCCGTAACATTTGGCGATTACATTCTTGCGGATTGCCGGGACAGTTTCACGCGCGATGATCTTGGCTCCAATCGCAGCCTGAATCGCCACTTCAAACATCTGGCGCGGGATCAGCTGTTTCATCTTCGCCGCCAGCGCCCGGCCCCGATCGTAGGCATAATCGCGATGGATGATGGTCGACAACGCATCGACCGGCTCGCCCGCCACCATAATGTCGAGCTTGGCCATCGGCGAAACCCAATTACCGGACAGATGATAATCCAGCGAAGCGTAGCCGCGCGAGACAGATTTCAGGCGGTCGTAGAAATCGAGCACAATCTCGTTCAGCGGCAGCTCGTATTGCAGCATGACCCGCGACGCACTGACATATTCAAAGCTTTTTTGCTTGCCACGCTTCTCCTCAACGAGCTTGAGGATGCCGCCAACGTATTCTTCGTTGGTCAAAATCACCGCCAGAATCACGGGTTCTTCGACCTTCGCGATCTCGCTAGTATCGGGCCAGCGCGAGGGATTGTCGACTTCGATCACCTGGCCGTCGGTCTTGGTGATCTGGTAACGCACTCCGGGCGCGGTCGTGATCAGTTCGAGGTTGTATTCGCGCTCGAGCCTCTCCTGAATAATCTCCATGTGCAACAGTCCCAGAAAGCCGCAACGGAAGCCGAATCCGAGTGCTACGGAACTCTCAGGTTCGAAAAAGAACGATGAATCGTTCAGCTTTAGCTTCTCGAGCGCCTCGCGGAGCTGCGTGTGCTCGTGCGCATCCACCGTGTAGAGTCCGGCAAAGACCATGGGCTTGATTTCTTCGAAACCCGGCAGGGCCTGGAGCGACGGACGGTCATCGTCGGTAATGGTGTCACCAATTTTCGTATCGCCCACATTCTTGATATTGGCAATGATGAATCCAACTTCACCGGCCACCAGTTCGTCGATTTCCACCGGCTTCGGCGTGAGCACGCCCAGAGTTTCCACCTGAAAAACGCGCCCATTCGACCAAAGACGGATTTTCTGTCCCTTGCGCAATGTGCCCTCGAAGACGCGCGCCAACACCACTACGCCGCGATAGGGATCGAACCACGAATCAAAGAGCAATGCCTGGAGATGCCGCTCTGGCGCGCCCTTCGGCGGCGGAACGCGCTTGACGATTGCTTCCAGCACATCGGGCACCCCCTGGCCGGTTTTTGCGCTGATCAGCAACGCATCGGAAGCGTCGAGGCCAACGGCGCTCTCGATCATTTCTTTGGTGCGAGGAATGTCGGCGCTCTGCAGGTCGATCTTGTTGATCACGGGAATAATTTCGAGGCCGTGGTTGATGGCCAAGTAAGAGTTCGCCAGCGTCTGCGCTTCCACTCCCTGTGAAGCGTCCACGACCAGCAATGCGCCTTCGCAGGCGGCCAAAGATCGTGAGACTTCGTAAGAGAAATCGACGTGGCCGGGAGTGTCGATCAAGTTGAGCTGGTAAATTTGCCCATCCTGCGCGGGGTAGAGCATGCGGACGGCATGAGCCTTGATGGTGATGCCGCGCTCGCGCTCGAGATCCATGGAATCGAGAACCTGCTCCTGCATTTCGCGCATGGCTAGCGAGCCGGTCAGCTCGAGCAGCCGGTCGGCAAGCGTGGATTTGCCGTGGTCGATATGCGCGATGATGGCAAAATTGCGGATGCGAGAAGCTTCCATGAAGATAGCTTGATTTTAGCAGGGGTGCATGGAAGGTCTCTTTCGCGAACCCGGAGAGCGAAATCCGTTGCAAAACGCGGCGGGCCCTTCGCAGGGCCACGGCGTCTGGCGAAGCATTCAGAAACGGTAGAAAAGCTCAGCGGCTTATTCGCCGCCGGCCCAATTTCCTGCGACCGGCGGACCACATTCGTCATCTCTTGTAGGCATGCCCGTCTGGTTGCCTGTGAGGGAGGTCCGGCCGAAGCAGGATGCGGGCAAAATCGAGCACTTTGGGTGCCTCTGATTTGGACAGCACCCAGCTGACGCCGGCTTTGTAGGCTTGCTCCTCGAGAGCTCGGTCTTTGAATACCGTCAGCATCACGATCGAGGTTGTGGGAAGGATATACTTCAGTTTTTGCGCTGCCTCAAGGCCATTCATCTTGGGCATGCTGAAATCGAGCACGATAAAGTCCGGCAGAAACTGGCGGGCTTTATCCACGGCGTCCCAACCGTCCACAGCTTCAGCGCAGATGGACCAATCGCCTTGATGGTTGAGTAGTTCTCGCAAGTTGCGGCGGATCATTTCGTTGTCATCGACGATCATGATCGACTTGGGCATGGGAACCTCGCAAGAGTGAAGGATGACTACTAATAAAGGGTCGGACCATACAGCAGTTTACCCATTACCAAAGACGGGACACCTTGGGTCACAAGGCAGCTTGGCGCTTGGCCCGAATTGCTTTTGCACTAAATCAAAGCTCGAGGATTCTATGCCGCATCCTGTGTCGGGTTCTGGGTCCAAGATCAATATCGCCCACAAGTTTTCGAAGATTACCGAATACTGGAAGCCCTACGTCGCGGCCGAACTCAATGGCCAGCACGTAAAGCTCGACAAGCTCAAAGGCGAATTCATCTTTCATCATCACGAGCACGAAGACGAAATGTTTCTCGTGGTCAAAGGCCGTTTCCGCATGGAATTTCGCGACCGCCATGAATGGATCGAAGAAGGCGAGTTTATCGTTGTGCCGCGCGGCGTAGAACATCGTCCGGTAGCGGATGAAGAATGCTGGATCCTCTTATTCGAGCCGGCCACCACGTTGAATACCGGCAACGTCGAAAACGAACGCACATTGCACGAACTGGACCGCGTCTAAATGGAAATTACTGTTTACTCCGCTCCCTGGTGCCCCGATTGCCGCGAGGCCAAGCGTTTTCTCGACCAGCACAAGCTGCCCTATACCGACATCAACATCGAAACCACGCCGGGAGCCGCTGATGAGGTTGTCCAACGAACCGGCAAACGCGCCATCCCGCAATTTGTGATTGATGGCGAATGGGTGCAGCCCTACAGTCCGGACGAGGGTTTCCTCTACGAAGAGATGGCCAAACGCCTGGGGGTAGATCCTGGGAGTCGATAAAGACTAAAGAAGTCTCGTAGGAGACGCGGCTTGCCCTGTCTCAGCCCGCGCCCACTACCGAGACCGGGCCTGGACGAGGATTGTCCCGTCTCTGACATCGGTGGCAAAGCGAGAGACGCGGCCAGCCGCGCCTCTGCAGTTACCTTCGGCGTCCGTCCACCCGACTTCTGTACCCTACAAGCCTTGCCCCGAATGCGTCACGATAGTGGCTGCTCCGGGAATCTCCCCCCTGGCCGGGCTTGATCGCTCATGTTCAATTCCGATAGCAGGGAAGCTAACAAGGAAAACGCGGTAGTCGAGGCCTGGCAACGGTTTGTGCAGGTGTTGCTAGGCGTGCTGGCGCTGGCCGGCGCCTTGGCAATGGCCCATTACTACGCCCCTCCCGCGACGACAACCGGAAACGGCAGCAGCAGCAACGGCAACGGCAACGGCGTAGACCAGGCTCTCGAACAGCAGGTGCATCAGCTGTCTCGCCAGGTCGACGATCTGGAGCGCGAGCAGTCGTTTTCCTCCACCGCCGTCGACAATGCGCGAGAATCGGTCGCCTACATTTATGGGATCTATCACGTCACCGGTCACACGCATGGCTTTCGCGCCCGCGTATCAGGGACGGGGTTTGTTGTGGCCCCGGGCCTGCTGGCCACCAATCGCCACGTGGCCGAGCCCTGGTATGGCGACCGCGAAGTGGAAGTGGCAATGCGGCAGGGCGGATCGCCGGTATTGGAAAAGCTCGTGGCCTATTTTCCTGGCTCGCCGCTTCCGGTAAATCTGGAGACGGCCGCCGTTGCCACCCACGGCGATCTGGCCGTACTACGCATAGAAACAACTCCATTCACCAGGAAACTGCGCCCCCTAAAGTTGTCCCAGACGTCACCGCGGGTCGGCGAGTCGGTGAGCGTGCTGGCATACCCGATGGGGGTAACGGGCATGGTGGCGAAGTCCCCGGCTCTTGTCTACGAACGGCTTGCGTCGCATCCAGATAACGCCGAGACGGCGGGCGAGTTGGCGGCGCTCTCGTTAATCCGGCCGTCGGCAACCTTTGGGCATATCGGCGATGTAGCCGGCGACAAATTGATTTATGACGCCCCCACGGCTCGCGGTGGCAGCGGCGGACCGGTCCTGAACCTGCGCGGCGAAGTGGTAGGCATCAACTCGGCTTACATTGACGGCTTCTCCGGTGGAACACTCGGAATCAGCGCCGCTGGCCTGCGTCCGCTAGTGGAAACCGCCGAGCGCGCGCCTTCGGAAACCGCCCCTGTAGAATCAGGAGTCAAGGCTCCGGTGTCAGCGGTCAGGAACGTCTCGACGATTCACTAAAGGTTCGCTTTGAGTTTGTTTTGAATCAAGAGTCCAGCCCCGGAGGGAGAGTTCCAACATAGCCCAGCGCTTTAGCGCTCGGTGGCGCGGACTCCTTTAGCCCCCGAGGGTCGACGGAGACAGCTTCGGCCGCCGGCATCGAATAGAATTGTTTCAGCGAGATTTCATCATGATAAAGAATTTTCTGTTCGCAATGGCTCTGCTGAGTCTGGCGCTGGCCAGCGGTTGCGCCAAGGGTGGCAACGGCATCGTTCCTCCGTCACCAAGCGTTACCATTAGCATCACTTCTCCCGCCGATACTAATGCCAGTGCAATCTACCCGACGCAGGTCGTGACCCTTACGGCCGCCATATCGAATTCTACAGCCACTTCCGTTACCTGGAGCCTGAGCGGAGGCGGCACCCTTGCGGCGGGCACAAGCCCTCTAACCGAGACCTACACGGCGCCCTCGGGCCCGGCGTCGGGCGTAACCGTCACAGCGACGCTGGTGGGTGACACTTCCGTATCGGGCACTGAGACCATAACCGTGATCGACGTCACCACCACCGTATCGCCAAATACGTTGACTGTGGGCAGCGGTTTGACCCAGCAATTTTCAGCCGTACCTCTTCCGAACGCCGCGCCCCTGACGTTTACCTGGACCTGCACCGCGAACGGCGTGGCCTGCGCAAACTTCAGTCCGGCCCCGGGCGCCACTGCGGCCACTGCGGTCTACACGGCCGCTGACTCTTGCACCGGAAACTGTGTTCAGATAGCGGCGGCGTCAACCCTCGATCCAACCGCGTGCACCACCACTACGAATTGCACGATCGCCAAAGTTTCGCTCGCTCAAACTCGAGTAAACGGCTCGTACGCATTCCGGTTCTCCGGATATGACAACAGCGGCAAGGCCATAGCCGTGGCTGGAAGCTTCATCGCGAACAATGGAACAATCCTAGGCATTGAAGACATGCTCAGTTCGAGCGGATGGGCACAGTACACGATTTCCTCAGGTTCCTACACTCCCATCGCTTCCGCCGATCCGAACTCGAACAATTCCGGCACGCTCACACTCACGACGGGCGTTTCTCCAGACAGTTTTCAGGTCGTCCTCGACAGTGCCGGCGACGTCGAGATGATCGAAGCCGACGGCCAGGGCACCGGCTCCGGAATCGCGGAAAAACAATCTACATTCAGTTCAACAACCGATCAGACTTTCGCCTTTGGCTTCACCGGCGTGGACTCCGCCGGAAACCGCGTTGGCTATGCTGGCCTCATTCCGATGAATGGAAGCGGGCAAATTGTAGGCGGCTTGATGGATGTGAACGATAACGGTCAAAGCACCAACAGCATTTGCGGCGCCCCACCCTGCACGGTCACCGGCACCTATCAACAGAGTAATAGTGGCGTCTGGCAATTGCTATTGACCGCACCCGTCAGCATGACTTTCGATTTCTTTGTCGCGAACGGAACCTCAGGCGCCAGTAATCCGCTCACGATGTATGCCATTTCCAACAACCCGGGCACAAATCCGGCGGTTTCTGGAACCATGGTGCTCCAGGATTCGTCGAAGACTTACAACAACGCTGCCTTCAATGGCGCTTCCGTCTCCGCTCTGACGGGGGCGAATGGGACGAATGCGAATGTCGCGCTGACGCTCGGCTCGACCGATGGCAACGGAGGCTTCTCCGGCCAATTCGATCAGAACAATGCCGGCACGATTCTCTCCAGCGTGCAATTCCCCTCAGCCACCCAAACGACCTCTCCCTACACCTACGCGGCGTCCAGCAGCGTCACCGGACGCTACATCTTCCAGATGCTGGGGAATCCAGGCGCCAGCCCGGTGGCGGCGCCGATTCCGTTTGTCCTCTACGCCAGCGGAGCCAACCGTGGATTCCTGCTCGATCAAAGCAGCCCGTCGGTGATGACCGGAACCATGAATCAGCAGGGAAAAGGCGGCGCTACTGACATCCTCAGCAATTCGGAGTTGTCGGGTACATATGCAGCGGCCACCACCGGCAGCGGCGCCTCGGGGGTCGATCCGATTGCCGCCAATCTCCTGCTGACCTATGCCAACACCGGTACGTGCACACCGGGTTGCACCAATGTCAGCGGAACGGAGTACCAAGTGATCAACGAAAACATCCTATCGATCACGCCCCTGGCTGGAGCGATTGGCCCTAATCTGTTCCTGAGTAGCGGCGTCGGTCCGATTGCGCTGACGGCTCCAGCGGCCAATTACGTAATCTACGTCGTCGACACTTCAGGCGCTTGCAGCCTGCAAAATCCGGTGTGCGCTATACAAGATTTTCTAATGATCGATGAGGACAAGACGAATCCGAATCCATCCATCATTTTTGCCAGGCAATAAGACAAGCCGGCGCGCGACGCGATCACATACGACCCGATTCTGTCTTCGGCGCGGGTGACCGAGCCTCGCCCCGTTTTCGTCCCATCCATCCTGGTTCGCGGACCTGCTCATCGTGCATGCGGCCCAGGCGCGCAGCCATAATATTGCCGCGTCCCAGATACCCGACAATCTCTTTTGGGTTCCGGCGATCCACGACCGGCAAGCGCCCGATATCATGCCACAACATTTTGTCGGCGGCATCTGATAAGGTTTCGTCCGGATACGTGACCACCGGATTCGGCGTACCACTCTCAAGCACAGTCGCAGTACCACTCGGCTCGCTGTCAAGGGTGCGCAGGATGTCGCCGCGAGTGATGATCCCCTCGAGACGCCCGTGGTCGCCCACCACGAGCAGCGCCTGGTGACTACAGACTCCCGGTTCGCGGCGCGCAATCCGCTCCGCCAGTTCCCCCACGCGCAGGCTCGCCGGGACGGTCGGCGCGCTCCGATCCATGGTCTCCGCAACGCGCATTTGTTGCAGCACATCGGTCTCATAATCCTGATGGATGCGCAGGCCGCGCCGGGCAAGTTTCTCGGTCATGATCGAGGCGTGCGGCATCAGGAGCATGGCAATCCCGTCTGCGATCACGCTGACCAGCATGAGCGGCAACACGGAGTTGTAGTCGCGTGTAATTTCGAAGGCAAAAATAATGAAGGTGAAGGTTGCCCGGGACGCTGCGCCGAACACGGCGCCCATGGCGACTAACGCAAAAGCTCCCGGCGAAAGATGAGCGCCGGGAAAGACGCGATTCACCGCCATGGCAAACAAGCCGCCCAGAGCCGCGCTCGACATGAACATGGGAGCAAGCAGCCCCCCCGAAGTGCCCGATCCGAGCGAGATGACGAGCGCTACAGCTTTGGCGATCATCACCACCAGCAGCACATCGAAGGCAAGCCGCGCATTCAAAATGTCGGTGATGGTGTCATAGCCGACGCCCAAAACCCGGGGCACGAAGTATCCGATGATGCCCAGACCCAGAGCTCCGATAGCCGGCCACCAGAGTTCGTCGATGGGAAGTTTTTCGAATTGATCTTCGGTCCAATAAAGCGCCTTGCTGAAAACGACAGCCGCCAGTCCGCACAAGCCTCCGAGCAGTAAATAAAAAGGCAGCGCGTGAGGAACGCCGAAGTCCATGGCGGCAACTTCAAACATCGGACCGCTGCCAAGCAACTGCATGTGCACGGCTGTGGCCAGCGTGCTCGCGATGACGAGAGGAATGAAAGACCGCGATTTAAATTCAAACAGGAGCAGCTCGATCGCAAGAATGACTCCCGCGATTGGCGTGTTGAAAGTAGCCGACATCCCCGCTGCCGCTCCGCAAGCCAGCAGCACTTTGCGCTCGGCGGCAGTCGTGTGCACGATCTGACCGACGAGAGACCCCAAGGCCCCGCCGGTTTGAATGATCGGTCCCTCCGCGCCGAACGGGCCGCCTGTGCCGATCGCAATGGCTGCTGAGATCGGCTTCAGAATCGCTACTCGTGGCTCGATGCGGCTGCGGTTGGTGAGCACCGCTTCCATCGCTTCAGGAATGCCGTGCCCCTTGATCTTGGAACTGCCGTACTTGGCCATGAAGCCCACGACGATTCCGCCGAGCACCGGGATCACGATCACCCACAAGCCCAGATGATTCAGTCGCGCGCTGGTGAAGTCGGTGGAGAAGCGATGCAAAAAGAAAAGGTTGGTAAGCAACCCAATCAGCCGATAAAGGAGGTAAGCGACCACTCCAGCCAGCAATCCAACCCCCGCAGCGAGGCTTGAAATCAGAACCGTGCGAAATTCCGCGGGCGTCCGGACATTCACAGAGCCGGCAGGAGGCGCGTCGCCGCCGGATTTGCCGGGAAGAACAGACATTCGGTTTTCCTTTCTATATTCCTGACCGGCCTGAGCGCGTGAGAACCGGCTCACACCGCAGCTCAGACCATGCACTTCGCCGCCGCTGGCCGGTGTTCAAAACCGCTTGTAACGCTGCTATCAGCGCCGGCCCGGCAATGCGCAGTTCTGCCCGGTGGTGCAGGGAAAGCTCACGGAGAACGCGTTCGCCCCTTTCGGTGACGGTCAGCAGAACCTCGCGCCGGTCTTTCTTGGTCTTTGTATTCTTGTGCGTGTTCCTGTTATTGTGTTCGCCGCCGTCGCGATGCCGGCGCACCAGACCTCTTTTCGCCAGGCGATTTGCCAATTCGACAGCGCTGTGTGGCCGGATCTGAAGCCGCTCGGCCAATGCGCCGACACTCGGACGCACCCCCTCGGGCAGCCCTTTCAACGCCAGCAGGAACTGGTGTTGACGAGGCTCCATTCCCACCTGGAGAGCCGCGTGCTCGCTAAAATGCAGGAACTTGCGAAGCTGGTAGCGCAGTTCCGCAAGAGATTGATAATCCGCCTTAGCCAATGCCGACATGGGATGTCCATCGCGCCACGACTTATATATATCGTATCACGATATATATGGATGCTTGATTCAAGGATAAAGAAGCAAAGAAAGGGGCGATCGAGGTTGGTGGTTTATTTCCCGCGAATCACCGCTTTTGCGGTGGCGAGATTGTCAAACCGGTCATAGGCGCGGACCACGATGACGTGGTCGTTGGCTGTGTTGTGGTTCATGATGGGCGGCGCAGCCACCGGTTGCGGAACAGCGACGCGAAAGTCGTAGTCTTCTGTTTTCGAATCCGACAGCTGGCCCACCGGCTCGACAAACTGCCAGTCTCCTCCATCAAGCGAGTACTCCGCCCGCTTAATGGGAGAAAATGAATCGCTGGCGCGGAAGCGCACATGGATCTGCCTGCCATTGTTCGTTTCCGGTCCATTTTCATCGTTCGTGGCTGCCAGATCAGAGATAACCGGAGGAGTGCTGTCCACCTCGAAGCGCGCACTGACATGCTCGGCGTAGAGCGCTTCTCCCGGAGAATGCGATGGCGCATCGGAGGCGATCACTTTCACCGTGTATCCGCCGTCCGGCAGAAGACTCGCGTCAAAAGAATAGAAGCGATCGGAGAGGTCCGACTTCAGCAGCAGCCAGCGCGATTCGCCATCCCCGCGGTAATACACGGCAAAAACGAGCTGGTCGTCGTTGTCGTCGTGCGCCGACCAACGTATGGCGACTGAGTCGCGGTCGCGAACGGCGGGTGGCGGAGCCTCAAACCGGGGCTGCCCCTGGCCTTGCCCAGGCAGTTCGCTGCCGGTCACATGCGGCATCGCCTGGTAATGGTATCCGGGCTGCACCGTAATATCGTCAATTTCGGGCGCAACGTTCTTGGGTAGGTAGTTCAGCAGCACGTCGTCGACAAGAGGCGCCGGATCGGCGGCCGAACCACCAGAATGGAGCACGGCCTTCCACTGCACGAAGCGGGCAGCCGGAACCTTCAGTTCAGAGCTTCCAGCGAGATCGACCAGGATCCACGGACTCCAGTTGCGGTCGGGATTGTCAACATTGCCGCTGCGGGCAAAAAACTGTATTCCCGAACCGCCCGTGCTACGCACGTTCGCCCGGCCCCAGAGAGAAAAAATGTGTGCGTCGAAGACATCGCTTTCGTAGGTACCTTCCGCCTCAAGGTCCGGACCGAGGACAAAAACCTTTCCCAGGTTGCTGCTGGAGGCGTAAAGCCCCCCGCCGGGCGCCGCCGCGAAGGCGGTGATTTGCGTGGCGCTGGCCTTGATCAGATCGGTGAAATCGTCAACACCATTGATCGCGAAAATGTGACCGCGATTGCCGGTGCCCGCGATAAGGCGATTATGCTGATCGAAGCCGAGAGCGTAGACAAGATCCTCGTGTGAACTCCACAAGCGTGAGGGAGCGCCGTCGGGCGCGATGCGATAGATCTCAGAACCGCCGCTCGCTCCAACCGCGGGCGCGGGGAAATTTGTGGCGGACCCGGCGGGAGCAGCGTTGATGCTGATGCCGCTGCCGGGTGGGGGCGCGTTTGGCGCAGGCGAGGACAGGGTGATACTTGGTCCCGAAGTAGCTGCTTCAGGTCGCTTCTCTCCCGCAGCGGCGGCATAAATATTGCCAGCGCCGTCAATTGCCAGCGCCGTAATTTCCTTCTTGGGGGCGCTATAAAGGACGAATGCTTGGCCATTCGGCGCGATGCGATAGACAAGACCGCTGCCATCCGACCCGGCAATGAGGTTTCCCCTGGGATCCAGTGCCAGAACGCGAATATGCACTTCATCGCTCTTGAAAAAAAGCGAGTGCTGTCGGTTGGGGCTGACCTTGTAAATCTCGCCGTGATCGCCAGTCGCGACATAGAGCGTGCCCGCCTGGTCTAGAACCATGTCCCAAATGTACTTGGTGCCGGGATCGAAGTAGGGAGTTGCGCTCCAGGGGAACGACGACGATGATGACGATGGGGATTTCGCTCCCGATTCAACCTTGCCAGATTCAACGTTAGGAGGCTCAAGACGATAAACTTTGCCGTCCGGAGCCGTGGCCGCATACACAACCACTTTCTTGTCATTCTTAGCGTCGTTCTTAGAAACGACGAGCGCCTGCACCTGCAATTCCTGCGGCTCAAAGATGGTCGTGCTTTGCCCATCTGGCGTGATCCGGTAAACACGCGCCGGCGATCCAGCGGCGACATATACGTTGCCTGCCGAATCGGAGGCAATCGACCAGATGTAGGTCGAAGCCGTGGTCGCGATCGCCTTGAACACCGGGGCCAGTTCGAGTCCGCCCTCGCTACGCAAAGCGATTCCTTTGGGAGTGCCTTTGGTCAATTCCTCAAATTTCGATTGCTCCCAGATGCGGGTGCCGTCGGCGAGAGCATAGGCGGAAAGCGCGAAATTGAAAAGAAGAATTGCCGATCCTGTAGCAAGCGTCTTACGAGCCAAGTTATACCTCATTAAAATTACTTTACCACCTCCAAATTCCCGACGAAACCGGCGCGGCTTCGCGGACTCAACCCTGTGACTGCAGAGTGCGAACGCCTTGCAACGTTCGTCTTGGTGCAAACTTCTGCGGAGTCCTTCGACTCCTTAGAACTCCACTTCGTGGAGCTCCCACCACGCCAGGATGACAACGCTATTCGAAGGAGGACAAGACGGAGGACATTGCCAACACAACAGGCAGAGGATGCTCGCGCAAAAAGCATGACCCGCGAGGATGCCCCGAATCGACTACTTGACGTTAATCGTCAGCATCTGCGCGCCGGAAACAACATAATCAAGCGGTTCGGTAGAAGCTTCGCTGACCGACGACTCTCCGAGCACGACCATGTCCTGCGTGCCACGCATGTTGTCCATCACGTTCATCACGGAGAGCGGCAGTGTCGGCATCACCTTGTCAGCAATCATCGCTTCCGGATCGGACCCGATCAGCGAAACATAGACGCGATCGTTGGCGCGCTCCTGGTTGAGCAGCGCAATCGTCGGCGCGAGGCCCAAACCGCGGTTCATCATTGGGGTTCCGCGATGCATGCGGTCGAGCGTATCTCCGTCGCTTACCAGTATGCGCAGCGTCCCCTTCGACGTGGAGGTCGGAATCCGTATGGGAATCTGACGCACCAGCTGCTCGCCCCGATAAGGACGGATTACGGTCTCTACCACAATCTGGTCGCCGGGCCGGGCTTCGGTCACGTCGGTGCGCGAAGCCTGCAGATGAGCCGAACGGCGATCGCGGACAAGATCGAAGTCGAGTTTCACGCCCTCGATGTCGGGAGTGTCAAAGGTGTTGGTATAAATGCGTCCAAAGCGGTCGCCAATCGTAGCTGCGGCCAAAGCTGCGGCGGGCTGCCCATTGTCTTGCGGAGCAAACATATTTCGCAGCGTTACATCAGGATAGCCCTTCACGCTGAGCACGCCATTCATGCGGTAAGTAATGTCCTCGCCATATTCGTTGGTGCCGTGCAGCGCATTGAACACAGTGGCCATCATGGCCAACGGGCTCAGCCGCGCGTTGTTGAGAATCTCGTAATGGAATTCTTTGGTCGCCGCCCCGTGTTCTCCCTGAGTATGCATGGCGACGGTCACCGGAATCATCTTCGACTCCTGCCCCGGAACGCCCATAATCCCGTTTTGCCGGTCCTGCACGAACGCGCCGACCGTCTCCGTCGTATTGACGATCTTGAACGCATTCATCGGAGAAGGCAGCGTGGCCAGCACCGTAGCTTTGGTCATCGGCAGGTCCACTTCGCCAAACTGCAGCAGCGGATGTCCGCAAGCCAACAGGCGCTGCGGATCGACGTAGGTCACTGTGCAGGTGGCCGCAATATCCATATCTCCGCGGACCAGCACCGCGCTGACCGCCGAACCGGCCTCGATAGGTTCGGGCTGCTTGACATCGCTCGCCGCGCCAATGCCCATCACGGGAACGATGCCGGCCGCGGCGAACTGCGAGGAGTAGCGCTGCAGGGTATCGGCAGAGAAGCCGTTGAATACCAGAGGCGTGTCGATGGGTCTCAGATAGTCGCTGTAATTCTGGTATGTAACGCCCGAGCTTTCGCCGGGACTTGAGGCTTGGGTAGCCACGCTGTTTTCTCCAAGCTTGGGCTGCGAAGCACCCGCCCGCAAGGAAGGCAATGCCGGACCACGCGCGGCACTATGATCGAGCGCGCTGATCTCCAGCATCTCCGCTATCGGGGTCACGCCCGCAATCGGTTCCTTCGAAAATTCGCCAATGCGGAAGGCCAGCGCCCCCGCCAGTTTGCCATTGAAATAGACCGGGCTGCCGCTCATGCCCGCAACCACCCCGGTATATTCCGGCTTCGAACCGTGCAGACGCACCAGAATAATGTCGCCCTTGGGACCGTTCACGTTGTGCAGCACGCCCAGAACTTCCACATCCATGGACTCCGGTTTTATCCCCTGAAACACCGTAAGCGCCGTCCCCCTCATCCCCTCATGAATCTGGTCGAGCGGAATAATCGCAGGCAGGGTAACGGCCGACGCCGAGCGATCGGCTCCGGTAATTTCGTTGGCCTTGGCGTTAAGCTTGGGGTTGACCTTAACTTCGAGTCCCTGAACTTGTGCATGAACCCACACTGCGGAGACAATGCTTAGAAGCACGGCGAGTGTGCGTGCGGCGTTTCCCATTGAATTAACCCCGGAGGTCAAAGTATGACCTTGCGTGCAAAGACTCCGCGTGCTATCAGTCGGCCTTGCCAGGAGGAGGAGACGTTCTTTACGGCACTGCGAATATCCCAACCGCAGAGTTCTTGCATCTATACTAGCACAGTAGTTTTCGAGGATAGCCCTATGTTTTCTGGCCTGTTTGACGGCATAAACCCGTCCGCGTCTGCTTCCGGTAAGCGTTTGATCCTTCTATGTTTTGCGCTTTTCTGGATGGCCGTTGCCAGCCTCGCGGCAAGGGCGCAAGACTCAACCCAGCAGCCGTCGTCGCAGCAACCCGCACAGAATCCAAACCAGCAGGAGGCGCCGCCAGAGGCCGGCGGCCCGCAGAACGACGTCGGACCGTATGTCATCCCCAAGAAGAAGGAGGAACCGCCTCCACCCCCGCCCGAAAAGCCGAAGAAGATCGAGAACATGCCCGACTACTCGATCAACGTAAACGTGCCCATCGTGAACCTTGATGTCCTCGTCACCACCAAGGACGGCCAGACCATCCCCGGCCTGAAGAAAGAGAATTTCAAGATTCTCGAAGATGGAGCTCCGCAACAGATAGCGACCTTCAATCAGACCGAGGCTCCGATCACGGCCGTTCTCCTCGTCGAATACGCCGCGACCAACCTGAGTTATATGTATGAAGCTCTCAATGCTTCCTACACTTTCGCCAGCCAGCTCAAGAAAGACGACTGGGTTGCGGTCGTGTCTTACGATATGAAGCCGCAGATCCTCGTGGATTTCACCCAAGACAAGCGCGCCATCATGGGCGCCTTGAATATGCTTCGCATTCCAGGATTCTCGGAGCGCTGTGTGTTCGACGCGCTCTTCGACACCATTGATCGCATCGACCGCATTGACGGCAAGAAGTACATCATTCTGGTCTCTACCGGAAAAGATACCTTCAGCAAGCTGACTCTTGATCAGATCTTAAAGAAGATCAAGGCCACTAAAGATATTACGATCTATTCGATCAGCATCGGATGGCAGCATCGGGAAATGCAGGATGCATTTGGCCACGCGGGAGGAATGCAGGAAGTGGGATGGCTGCAGGACGAAAATCAGCTCAAGACCTTCGCAGCATTGACCGGAGGACGGGAATATTCTCCGCGCTTCCAGGGCGAACTGCCCGAGATCTTTCACGACATCGCAAGCGACATTCGCAACCAGTACACCATCACTTATCACCCCACCAACGCCAAGCTTGATGGCACTTATCGCAAGTTGAAAATCGAACTGCAGGCACCCGACGGCGGTCCGCTGAAGGTTCACGACCAGAAGGGCAAAGAAGTGAAGTACATCGTCTACGCGCGAGAAGGCTACACCGCGAAACACACGGTGGAGTAGGTGGAGCAACGGGCGGTCCGCGCCCGTCGAGCGCACAGTCGTGGCCGGGCGTGGACGCCCGGCTCTCCACCAGCAACCTCGTACTGCACGCATTCCCCGCCTGATTTACAATCCCGAGTTCCCCTTCAGGAGAGCGCACTGTGATCCCACGTTACACCCGTCCCGAGATGGCTCGCATCTGGAGCGATGAGAATCGCTTCCGCACCTGGCTGGCGGTGGAAGTCGCCGCGACCGAAACGCTCGCCGCGGCGGGCATCGTCCCCAAAGAAGCAGCCAAGGCAATCCGTGCACGCGCCAATTTCAAGGTTGAACGCATCTTTCAAATCGAAGCCGAAGTCAAACACGACGTCATCGCCTTCACCACGGCCGTAGCCGAGATCGTCGGCCGGCACGCCCGCTGGTTCCACTATGGACTCACCTCCAACGATGTGGTCGATACCGCGCAGGCCTTGCTCGTTCAGCAAGCCTCGTCGTTGATCGCCGGCGACCTGGAGCGTCTCGCCGCAGTGCTCGAACGCCGGGCGTGGGAATTCAAAGACACTCCGATGATCGGACGCACTCACGGCATCCACGCCGAGCCCATCACCTTCGGATTCAAAATCGCCAACTGGTATTCGGAGACGCAGCGCAACCTCATCCGCTTCCAGGCCGCCGCCGAAGATCTTCGTGTCGGCAAGTTCTCGGGCGCTGTCGGAACCTTCGCCCACCTGACGCCCGAACTCGAAGAAAAAATGTGCGCGCGCCTGGGATTAAAGGCCGCAGCGGTATCGTCGCAAGTCATTCAACGTGACCGTCACGCGCACTACCTGGCCACGCTCGCCACCATCGCATCCACTCTCGACAAGATCGCCACTGAAATCCGGCACCTGCAGCGCACCGAAGTCCGCGAGGCCGAAGAATTCTTCAGCGAAAAACAGAAGGGCTCGTCGGCCATGCCGCACAAGCGCAATCCTGTAACCAGCGAGCAGATCTCCGGACTGGCGCGCGTGGTGCGCTCGAATGCGCAGGCTGGATTCGAGAATGTCGCCCTCTGGCACGAACGCGATATTTCACACTCCTCCGCCGAGCGCATCATCATCCCCGACTCGACCACGCTCGCCGACTACCTGCTCAACAAAACTGCGAATCTGATCGAGACCATGTTTGTCTATCCCGAGCGCATGCTCGCCAATCTCGAAAGCACGCGCGGCCTCGTCTTCAGCGGACAGTTACTGCTCGACCTGGTCGAGGCCGGAGTCTCCCGCGAGGACGCTTATCGCCTGGTGCAGAGTCACGCCATGCGCGCATGGAAAGAGGACTTGGACTTCCACGAACTGATCGTGAACGATACGGAGATTCGAGGAAGAGTGCCGGGAGCGAAAATCGACCGCGCTTTTGACTTAAAGCGCCAGCTTAAAAATATCGACAAGATTTTTGCGCGAGTCTTTACCAAGAAGAAGGCACTCAACAAAGGCGCCGGGGCGCTAAAGAAGAAGGCAACTGCTCGCAAGACGTAGCGTCGCGACTGGCCTGGTCGCGGTTCCTCAACCCTGATTACGTTCCAACGCGATCGAGGCGCTGCTCGTCGGCGGTAGCAATTTTCACCAGATCGCCGACGAGATCGGCATGGCCGCGCGGGATTTGGTGGTGTTCCTTGACTGATTGCGCCAAGCTCTGCACGTCCGCCGTGAGCAGTTGCAGACTTTCAGCCAAACCCCCGTGTTTCTTCGCTAAACCCTGCGCATCCGCCGTAACCGGTTGCAGGCTCTCAGCCAACCCTCCATGTTTTTCGGCTAGCCGATCCAAACGCTCGTCAGTGGTCATAAATTGCTGTCCTAACTCTTCTTTTTTGTTTTCTGACGAGATAAACATTCCCTTGTAATAGTTTGTAAAACCGCCCCCAATACGCATCCCGCCACAACCGCAAAGCATCTATTTAACTAACCGGTTAATAATGTGGGCAACCGGAAATTCCAGTAAGGATGGCAACCATGAAGAAACAATTAGCTGCAGTAACAATTGCGTTGCTGGTCCTGCTGAGCATGACTGCCATGGCCGCCACCGGCCGCTATGATGAGCAGGTTCAGCAGGCGGTCAGCCACAAAATTCATGATGCGAAGAAGCTGCAAGCCGTGAATGCAAGCGTCGAGGATGGCATCGTGACCCTGACCGGCACGGTGAACCTTTATCAGGATAAGCTCGACGCCGCAAAGAAAATCAAGAAGCTCCGAAACGTAACGGGAGTTCGCAACGATATCGTGGTCGCGGGATCAACCGTTCCCGATGGCCAACTCGAGCAGAAACTGGCCAAGAGGTTGGCCTATGACCGCGTTGGATACTACGACAACACGTTCAATTATCTATCGGTTGACGTGAAGGATGGAGTGGTTACACTGACTGGCGATGCCATGTGGGCCGCTCCGGAAGAGTCGGCGCTCGCGGTTGTTGCTCAGACGCCGGGCGTTAAAGACGTGGTGAACGATGTGACCGTGCTGCCGACATCGCTGTTTGACGATTCGCTGCGGGCGCGCACGGCGCGAGCAATTTATGGCGACTCGGTCCTCGGCCGTTACGCGAGCGATCCCGTTCATCCCATCCGCATCGTGGTGGACAACGGACACGTAACGCTCTACGGAACTGTCGAGAACACGATGGATAAGAACATCGCTGGAATCCGGGCGAATGCTGTGCCAGGCGCCTTCAGCGTTGAGAACAAGCTGGTGGTGGACTAACTGGCGCGGACTAAGTGATGAATCAAGAGATGAACAAGCAACGGACATTCGACAGTTAAGTTACTTTTTCTCTCCTGGCGGCGCGGCGAAAGCCGCGCCTTTTTTTTGCGCGGACTATGGGCGCATCTCCTTGTCAGTCCGGGGCGACCGTTGTATTCTGTCGGCTCAGAACGTCGCTGGAGGGATCCGATGCGTTCCCTGTTCTCTCGTTCCGCTAGCTCCTGGTTTTGCCTCCTTGCGGTCGCTGCCGTGCCGCCCCGTGCTTCCGCGCAAGACATATTTGTAACGCCTGTCGCCAACGCACCATTCAGCGGCGTCGTCCGTGTGGAGCGCTCGCCCGTTCAGCATGACGGCTCCATCGTCAACCTCAAGACGATCCGGGATATTGCCCGGGACAGCCGGGGCCGGATCCATAATGAGTCGAGGACGCTAGAGCCCGATTCCGATACCAGGACTCCCCAACTTGTGAGCGTCCATCTGTATGACCCGCAGACCCGGATCTCTACCTTCCTCGACCCGCAGAAGCGAACTTTCTGGACCAAGACGGTGAATCACCCGCCCTCAGCAGTGCCGCCCACGATTCGCTATGCCTCGCCGCCGGGCGACGGCGTCCCACAGAACGAGTTCACGAAACAAGAAGACCTGGGCATTCGAGAGATGGAGGGGTTGCCCGCGCACGGAGTTCGCGAGACTCAGACGATCCCGGCTGAAAATGGCGCGGGCAAGGAGATCGATATTACAGATGAATACTGGTACTCCGACGATCTCCGCATCAATCTGATGACCAAACATAGCGACCCGCGCGCGGGGACAATAACCATGACCGTTACCGACATCACGCGCGAGGAGCCGAATCCTTCACTCTTTGAAATTCCAGACGGATACAAGCTGGCCAGAGACAGGCAAGAAGCGAACCAGTAAGTTCGTTCAGCTGGTTTTAAGGTAATTTCTTAACTCTTTATAACTCGGGGAAACTCGCTATTAGCCTTTGGCTTCTCGCTGGAAGCCAAAAGCAAAGCATAAGAGCAGCCGTCAGTTCGCCTTGCGCGAGTGCACCAGCTTCAGGTTGTCGCTCTGCAGGATGCGCTGGATCTGATGTTTGGCGTGCACCGTCCACGGCCCCGTGGTATCGAGCTTGATATAGGCGCGCCAGTGTTGCAGCGCCTTGCGCGGCTCGCGGATCTTTTCATAAGCCAGCGCGATGTTATAGTGCGCGTCAGCATAGGTGGGCGCGAGCTGAATCGCGGTCTTATAAGTATTGATCGCGTCCTCGACGCGTCCCGTTTCGTCGAGCACGTTACCCAGATCGAAATAAGCCAGCGCATAACGCGGATCGATCTGAATCGCCGACCGGTAATGTCTTTCGGCAAGCCCGTAATCCTGGCGATTGTAATAAAGCGTGCCCAGATTGATGTGCGCAGCGGCGTGAACGGGATCTATTTCAAGAACTCTCTGATACGTTGTAATCGCCTCATCCTGCGTTGAGGGATTTTCTTCCAAAACAATGCCCCGCGCAAACAAGTCGACGACGTCAGTCACCACCAGTTCCAGGCCACTTCGCCGCGGGCTGCTCACCACTCGATCCTCTGCAGACGAGAAATCGAACATGAACTGTCCGGCGATGGGCTCCACCAGCCGTCCCTGATGCCGGAAGGCGATGCGCCGTCCGTTCTGATAGGTCCCAGCTTCGAGCAAGGGATTCTCCATACCGGCAACCTGCTTCTGCATGGCTTCCAGGGATTGCCGGATCACCGCCGGTCGCACGCGCTGGGCGCAAAGGTCGCGCACTTTCTTGATCTGCACCAGATCGAAAAAGGAATAATCGTCGGCCGCCGTTACCAGTCCCGCCTTCTCCCAGGTCTGAAGCTGGCGAGGAACGACCCGAAGAATGCGCATCAAGTCTGCTCGGCTGTAACGATACACGTCTGTCAACTTCCGTTCATTTAATTATCGGAACTTGCGTGCGGGATTGCAAGTGACAATCCGTAGAACGCTGTGGAGAATCGGCCCGAAATGGCACAACTGTGCCAGCCGCTCGCGCCTTGGTTATTCCGCGATTGCCGAAACTTACCTCTGTTCCGCAATCGAATCTGTAACTTTTTCCTCGCTGGCGACTCTATTCAATAAGCGCTCGAAGTCTGATTCGCAGTCTTAGTCGAAGTTGAAGTCAAAGCCGAGAGCGCCGATCATCTTCAAGGAGTTCACCATGTCGACTTTACGCGCGCGCCTATCCGCCGTGCTCTTGCTCATCACCTTGGCGGGCGTGGTCGCCTGCAATGCCGGCGACCGGCCGGGCACCGTAGTCCCGAATCCTGCTGTGGATGCCCCGCTGGCAAGCGCGAAGTCCGAGCAAACCGCCGTCATCGCTGGCGGATGCTTCTGGGGAATTCAAGCCGTGTTCCAGCATGTGAAGGGTGTGATCAGTGCGACGTCGGGCTACTCCGGCGGTGCGGCCAACACCGCCGAATACGAACGGGTGAGCAATGGCGACACAGGCCACGCCGAGTCGGTCAAGATCACGTTCGACCCGTCGCAGATCACCTACGGCCAGCTTCTTCGCGTGTTCTTCTCCGTGGCGCACGATCCCACCGAGTTAAACCGTCAGGGACCGGACACCGGCAGCCAGTATCGCTCCTCCATTTTTTATGGCAATGATGAGCAGAAGCGGATCGCCGAGGCCTATATCGCGCAACTCGACAACGCCAAAGTCTTCGCTCGCCCCGTAGTGACTCAAGTCGTCCCCTTGAAAGCCTTTTATCCCGCCGAGGCGTACCACCAGAATTACGCCGCGCTGCATCCCAACAATCCATACATCGTTTATAACGATGCACCGAAAGTTGCCCACCTGCAGCAACAGTTTCCGGAGCTCTACACCGGCAAGTAACTCTGCTGGCGGCGCGCGCGCAATCTATCGCCTATAATTGACCCGCTTCGAAAGCCTGATTTCGCAATGTTAATGTTAACGTCGGCTGGATCCGTGTTCGTGGAACTTTGCTATGGTCGTTGCACTGCCCTCCAACTCTTCAGCTTCGCAGCCGATGCTTTCTGCAGCGCGCGCATTTCGACTGCGCTTTCGAGGTGAGCCGGCGATTTTTCGGGCGCCGGGGCGAGTCAATCTTATTGGTGAACACACCGATTACAACGACGGTTTTGTCATGCCCGTGGCTCTCGAGTTAGCGACGTATGTGGCCGTCGGCCCCCGCGAGGACAGAGCGCTTCATGTCTTCTCCGCGGATTTCGATGAGCTTTGCACCATCCCCCTCGATGACCGCAGCCCCAGGCCTGATAACCATTGGAGTGATTATGTTCGTGGAGTCGCTGGCGTTCTTACGACCCTCGGACTCAAATTACGCGGCGCAAATCTTGTCATAGTGGGCGGCGTGCCCATGGGATCGGGGCTAAGTTCGTCAGCTGCCGTCGAGGTCGCCACTGCCTTCGCCCTGCTTCACAATTCCGGATGCGCTCTCGATCGCAAGCAGATTGCACTCGCCTGCCAGCAGGCCGAGAACGAATATACTGGCGCACGCTGCGGCATCATGGACCAGTTCATTGCCTGCTTCGGGCGCAAGGGAAATGCTCTCTTGATCGATTGCCGTTCCCTGCAGAGCCAGTTGTTACCTCTCCGGCCAGAATGCCGCATTGCGATCTGCAACACCGGCGTCAAGCACGGGATTGCCTCTGGCGAATACAATAACCGTCGCGCCGAATGCGAGCAGGCTGTCGCCTATCTCATTTCCCGATTGCCTCGAATCGAGGCACTAAGGGATGTCACACTCAGCGAATTACAAGAGTTTGGCCAGGGAATGCCCCAGCTTGCTTTTCGCCGTGCCCGCCATGTTGTTACGGAGAACGAGCGGGTCCTCGATGCGGCTGAGACGCTAAGGACTGGAGAGATGGAACGCTTCGGCCAGCTCATGCTCGCGTCGCACGAAAGCCTTCGCGAGGATTATGAAGTGAGTTGCGACGAACTGAATATCATGGTCTCGCTGGCCGGGAAGATTGAAGGCGTGCTGGGTGCGCGCATGACCGGCGGCGGTTTCGGCGGGTGCACTGTGAACCTGGTTCGCCAGGATTCGGTTGCGCACTTTCAGGAGGAAATTGCGGCAGGCTATCAGTCCGCTACAGGCATCGCCCCTCAGATTTATGTATGCGAAGCGGCAGATGGCGCCAGTCGCGTGACGGGTGACGGAGCAGAGTCGTTAGCGTAAAGCCTCCAGTCACCGAAGCGCCAGGCAACCAGGTAGAGTCCGGGTAGAGTGATAGAGACCTCTAAGTGTGAATTCACTGCTCGAACAGTCGCACCGCCGATGGAATCCTCTGCGCCGTGAGTGGGTATTGGTTTCTCCGCAACGCACCGAGCGTCCGTGGCAAGGCCAAACCGAAGCCCAGGAGCCGCCTGCACCGAAATACGATCAAAAATGCTATCTCTGTCCCGGGAATCGGCGTGCCAATAGCGACACCAATCCTCATTATCAGAGTACTTTTGTTTTTGAAAACGACTACGCCGCCCTCAAGCCCGCCGCCTTAACGCCCTTGTCAATAACTAAGACCGAAGACGCCTGTGAGGATCAGAATTCTCAAGGCTTATTCCGCAGGGAAAGCGAATTCGGAATCTGTCGCGTTCTCTGCTTTTCGCCTCGCCACGACCTCACCCTTCCGCAGATGAGCCCAGCCGAGATCGTGGATGTCGTCGATGCGTGGCGTGAACAGTACAAGTCGCTCGGCTCCCGCGACGAGATCAACTACGTGCAGATCTTCGAGAACCGCGGCATCATGATGGGATGCAGCAATCCCCATCCACACGGGCAGGTGTGGGCCAGCTCCAGCATCCCCAATGAGCCGCAGTGTGAGCGACGAGCCCTCACCGATTACCACGCACAGCACAATCGTTGCCTGCTCTGCGACTATCTCAGGCTGGAACGCGATCGCGGAGAACGCATGGTGTGTGCCAACGACCTGTTTACGGCCGTCGTGCCCTTCTGGGCGATTTGGCCCTTTGAGACGCTGTTACTGAGCCACCGCCATTTCGGCAGTTTCGCCGACATTAATGATGACGAGCGCCTTGCGCTTGCCGATATCCTGAAACGCCTGACCACGCGCTACGACAATCTTTTCCATGTTTCTTTCCCGTATTCGATGGGCTTCCACCAATCGCCCACCAGTAGCGGCAAGCATCCCGAACAACACTTCCATGCGCATTTCTACCCACCCCTCCTGCGTTCCGCCACTATACGCAAGTTCATGGTAGGGTACGAAATGCTTGCCACTCCGCAGCGCGACGTGAGCGCGGAATGGGCGTCAGCGTGCCTGCGCAAAGTGAGCGAGTCCCACTATACGCTTGGGTGAAGGGTGTTATGAACATACGCCGTCCAATTCTTGTCTTGTCCGTCG
>Ga0302324_100006343_pt1 | contig 25521 bp, 23 predicted proteins | sample Palsa_T0_1_FD_201949 | JGI IMG/M metagenome (GOLD analysis project Ga0302324, IMG submission 201949) | Peat permafrost microbial communities from Stordalen Mire near Abisko, Sweden - Palsa_T0_1 | ecosystem: Environmental > Terrestrial > Soil > Palsa > Peat permafrost | place: Sweden: Abisko... | reverse complement strand
GCGAAGCGCTGCCTCAAAATCATCCTGACTGAAGGCGAGATAGGGCACTATCAGATCGTGCGAGATAGTCCTGTTGCCATCGAGCACCTGCTGGGCAACCCAGAACGCCAGCGTCGAAATGCCGGGCGCAATGGACGCAGACCAGGTCCGGTAGCCGTCATGAGCCTTCTGCTCCTTCCACCAGGCTAGTTCATCCTGACGATTACCCATGATGATCGTCGGGACTGCCTTGTGGGCAGCGGCGAACGCTTGGGCTGCGCCATATCCATCCCCGCCCTGATCGACCACGCCGACGATCGAGGGAAGCGAAGGCAGAACGGTCGCGACTGCCTTCTGCGCGGTGGTTTGATCCCAGTCGCCGGCTACCGCGCTGACAATCTTGAAATTGGGGTGCGCCTTGATGCCTTCGACGATACCGGCGTGGATGGTCTCGTCGATTGAAGTTCCCGCCAGGCCCCGGATCTCCAGCAGATTGCCCCCATTGGGCTGCAGCTGCGCCATGTGCTCGATTTGCTGTCGACCGATTTCCTTGTAGTCGACCACGACCCGGTAGGCGCACGGTTCGGTGACGATGCCATCGAAGGACACGACGACGATCCCGGCTGCGCAGGCCACTCTGACGGCGGCGTTGAGTGCGTTGGGTGAAGCCGCATTGAGCACGATCGCGTCATAACCCTGCAGGATCAGATTCTGAATCTGCGCGGCCTGCGTCGGCACTTCCTTGTCGGCAGTCGTGAAGACGTCCGCGGCGGCGACGATCCTGGCGGCAACGGCGTTCCTCGTGATCGCGCCGTAATCCGTCAACATCGCCTGCCGCCAGGAATTACCGGCATAGTTGTTCGAGAAAGCAATCCTCTTGCCGCTGGTATTGGCCATGGCGCTTCCGATCAACGCCGCGCCGCAGAGCGTAGAAAGGGCCAGCGATATCAGCATGCGATTCATCGCCCTAGACCGTGGTATAGGGCTCGAGGGAATAGCCATCGATATGCTCTTCCATCTGGGACCAGACGCGAGCATGAAGATCCGTTGCGACCCATTTCTGCTGCAGTGCCCGCTGCTCGAATGCAATGCTGAGAACATAGTCACCGCCTTCGAGTGGCCGCAGCAGCTGCACGTCCCTGAAGCCCTCCTGTGCGCAGATCGCCGCAGAGAAGGGGCCCGAGAAGACCGATTCGAGGGCCCCGGCCTGTCCGGCTCGGATCCTAATATTGACATGCAGTACGAACATGATCCTGGTTCCGTCGCTGGTCAATGATTCGTGCGAACCGATCCGCAAATCGGCGAATTGCGTCGCGACCTATCGTAGCCCAGATTGTTAGAGAGCGTAGCCACCGGCTGGGAGGTGCTGAGGTCGGCAAACCGAGCGTGCCCGATCCGGTTCGGCGGGGTGGCCCAGCGACGCATACACTCGTGCTATCGCGGACCGCTTCTCTGCCGGTTCTCGTCCGAGAGCATATAGATCCTCTTGGCATCGAGATCGCGGGCGATGCCGATGATCATGAATTCCAGCGGTACGTTGCCGGTGGCAGCAAAGCTGCGGCTCTCGCCCAATGCTGCGGGAATGGCATCGCCGGTGTGAATCGGTGCGCTATCGCCGGAAATGCTCGCCGTACCCTCGCCGCTGATCACGTAGTAGACCTCAGCCATATCCGGCCTGGTGCGAGGACCGACCGTGGTACCCGGCGGCAGCAGCAGGTGATCCACGTAGGACCAGCTCGTGTAGAACGTGCTGGGATCGAGGCCGCGGTGATACATCACAGTTCCGGTGCCGCCATCGAAGTTGGCTATCGGCTGATCCAGAGACTTGTTCAGATGCATCGTAATGAACTGAGGAATCGCATCCTTGGGCGCGCCGACGCGCCCATCGTCCAGATTCGAGGCGTCATAGAAATGAGGCAGCAGTCCGACGTTGATATTCATCCACTGCACCGTCTTGTCGGACTGATTGGTGATGGCGTGGCTGTGGCCGAGCCGTGCTACGGCGCCGGCCGGTCCCTTCAGCACTGCCGTTCGGCTGTCAATCGAGTACTCCGCTTCGCCATCCAGAATGACGAACATCTCCTCGCAGTAGTTGTGGAAGTGCTCTCCAATGCCACCACCCGGTGGTAGAACTCCGCGATGCAGGAAAAACAGGTTTACACCGAGATTGAATTTTGCGGAATTGGCGGTGCCGTCGAACAGGGCCATGTAATCCAACGGGCCCGAGCCGTTATGGGAGGAGGCATGATGCACATATCGGGACGGATCGCCGCCATGAGCGATGCGCTCGGCCAGCGGCACTTGCGTCTTCGACAGCGGACTCGATGCACTGAAGGGATCTGTGGGAAGGTTCATCCCCGGCAGCGGAGGGCCGGATTGGGTCAGCGCCGCCGCGGGGACGAACAGGGCGATCGCGGCGGCTGCCAGGAATCCGCTCTTCATGATGGTTCGCTCCGAATGATGTTGCTGCATGGTTCTACTACCGTGGTATTGGTTGTGGTACCCAGGAGCGCGGCGGAAGAGTTCAAGCGGTGGCGCGCATGAATGGTTCGATATGCGGTCCGACCTTGACATCCAGCGCATAGACCGATGTCGTCGCCGTCACGAACAGCGTGCGCCAGTCCGGGCCGCCCCAATGGAAATTGGCAGAATTCTCGGGGATGGCCACCATGCCGATCAGCTCGCCGTCCGGCGCATAGACCCACAGGCCCGCTGGGGCGGTGATCCAGATATTGCCGAGGGTATCGCACTTCATCCCGTCGGGTACGCCCTGCTTGTTCGGATCGCTGATGCCTGAGGCAAAGACCCGGACGAATTTCAATCTGCCATCGCGGATCTCGAACAGGCGGATGTTGGTCTGTACGGTGTCATTAACGTAGAGGAGCGTCTCGTCCGGTGAAAAGCACAACCCATTCGGTTGACTGAACATGTCCGGCTCGACCAGCAGCTGGGGATCCCCACCGCCCGGTGGGATGCGATAGACGCCTTGGAAGTCCAGCTGCGTCGGGCGCTCGATTCCGAACCAGGGCATACGGCCGTAGGTCGGATCGGTAAAGTAAATGGCACCATCGGTGCCGACGACCAGATCGTTAGGCGAATTGAGCTCTTTGCCTTCGAAATGCGAGGCCAGCACCTGGCGCGCGCCATCCCGGCTGAGCCGCACGACACTCGATGTAGCGTGTTCGCACACCAGCAGATTCAGCCTGGCATCGCGGGTCATGCCATTTCCCTTGTTGGTAGGTTGGGCATCAATCCGTGCGCCGGCCACACTGTCCCACCGACCGCGCGCGCTGGCGGGTATGTCGGAGAAGAGCAAATAGTGTTCGAGCGGGTGCCAGATCGGGCCTTCCGTGAACAGAAAGCCGGAACCGACGACGCGGGCCGGCGCGTTTTCGTCGATCAACGCACGGAAAGCAGGCTTGATCGCTGCATGAAGCATAAACTGACCCCGCTGCTGCGCCGCGCGTCCCGCCCCTGTATGTGGATCCGTCGTGCGGGGCAGCTGCCGGTCGTCAGCTCGAGTGAAAGGATGAAGCTGGAATATCGGATAATCAAGGGTATCTCCCCCGCTAAGCGATTGCACATGTGGTGACGCCCAGGGAAGCCGATCGAGTATGCGTGATCCGGTGACGCTCTGTTGAACTCAGTGGTACGAATTGCAACGGACGCCACGCGGCAAGTGATTGAAATCAAAGACCCTAAAATGCAAAGGGCGCGCTCATAATGCCCAGGTCCATTCCGACCCCTTCGGTAACGTGAACAGTATGCGAATCCGAGTTGTTGTGGCGATCCTGAGCGCGATCTGTGCGCTGCCCGCGGCGGCGCAGATGCGCGCGTTCACCGGTGCGACGGTCATTGACGGCAACGGCGGCAAGCCGATAGCCAACGGTGTGGTGCTGATCGAGGGCCGGACCATCAAGGCCGTGGGGCCTGCGGCGCGCGTCCCGATTCCCAAGGAGGCCGAGCGAATCGATGTATCCGGCAGATACATTGTGCCCGGCTTGATGGATGCGAACGTGCACCTCGTGCCCTGGCCGAGCTGGACCTACATCGAATTTCTGGCCCGCTACGAGAACAACTTCCAGGGCATCGCCGCGGAGGCCGCGCAGATCGCCTTGAAGCACGGCTTCACCACCGTGTTCGACTCGATGGGTCCGGCGATTCCAGAGATGGCGGTGCGCGACCGTATCAATCGTGGTGAGATGGAGGGCGCGCGCATGTTCGTCGCCGGCGACATCGTCGGATTCCGCGCAGTGTTCACCACACCCGAGTCGATCGCCTCGGCGAGCAAGGCCTTCCAGGCGCGGATCAATGCGCAGTTCGAGCTCAACGGCGGACCCGACATCGCCTGGATGACGCCGAGTCAGGTGCACGACGAGATGGTCAAGTACGTCGCCAAGGGCGTCGATTTCGTGAAGTACGGAGCGACGGGTGATGATCCGCCCGTCAATAGCGCCGTGGGCCAGGAAGCCGTGCTGCGCTTCACCCCGGCGCAGCAGCGCGCGATGGTCGAGTCCGTGCATGCGGCGGGAAAGATCATACAGACTCATCAAACCTCCGCCGAGGCCTTGCGCATCGTGGTCGAGTCGGGCGTCGACATGGCCCAGCACTGCGCCCACACAGGCCGCTCGCGTATCGCCGAGGAGACGATCCAGCTCATGATCCAGCGTAAATTCTACTGCGGCACGCAATGGAGCTTGCTCAACGACCAGCAGTTGCAGCAGGTCAGGGAAAACCGCTTTCCCGGCTCCGACCAGGACAATGGCAAGGACGGCATCGATTACGGCGTCGAGAATGCGGTGCGCCTCATCAAGGCCGGGGTCCCGGAGCTGCTCTCCACCGACGCGGGCACGATTGATCCGGACGTCGCCAAGGACTTCGGACCCGACGGCGGCCCGGGCGGACTCGGCGGCCATGCCTCGCTGATCGGCGAGGCGGAATTTCTGGACATGCAGGCCATGCAGCAGCGCGGCATGACGCCGATGACGATTCTGCAGGCTGCTACCCGCAACATCGCGGCCGCATATCACAAGCTCGATGCCTTCGGCACGCTCGAGCCCGGGAAGCTTGCCGATCTCATCGTCGTCGACGCCGATCCCCTCGCCGACATTCAGAATCTGAAGAAGCTTTCGCTGGTGGTGAAGGAAGGGAGGACCATCGACACCGCCAGTCTTCCGCTCGAACCCATCCTGACCTCCGAGGAAGCCCGAAATCCCGGCGCCGTGCGGGTGAAGTAAGCGCGCGATCGGAGTGCGCGTTGGCTATTCGTTTTGGTGGTGCCGGATCTTTAAGGCTGAGCCGCCTGGTTGCTCTCCGGGCGAATTCCCCAGCCCCAGCGCGCCGCGTAGTCGCGCTCGTCCTTCAGCACCTGCGGCGGGAAATGATGCGGGAACGTGAGCTGCACATCGAAGGCGAGGCGCTGTCCGATGGCGCCCGCGAGGACGAGGCCGTCCTGCAAGCCCACCGCGCTCGTGGTCGCGAGGTTATCGAACGGCGTGTGGTTCTCGCCGATGCTGCGGCGCTGCCCGATTTGAATACTCGGTACCTCGAGGCTCGAGAAGTTGGTGGCATCGGTTCCGCTCGGCCCCACGCCGCCGACGTCTTCCATGCCGAGGGCGACTTGCGTGTCGTGCAGGAACTGCACCCACGTCGGGTCGCCCGAGGCAGTCCAATCAAGGGTGCCGAGCGTCGAGCCCATGCCGTCATAGTTGATGAAGGCGACGATTTTTTTCGGCTCGTCGGGATGGGTGCGCAGATACTGCTCACTGCCCATCAGCCCGAGTTCATGACCACCCCACGCGACAAATCGCAAGGTTCGTGCGGGCCTCGGGCCTTGCGCGAACGCGCGCGCGAGCTCCATCACGGCGGCGACGCCGCCGCCGTCGTCGATCGCTCCCGGGCTCGTATAGGCGCTGTCGTCGTGAGCGGAGAACATCACCACCTCGTCTGGCTTGACCGCGCCCTTGATCTCACCGAACACGCTGTGCGAGTCGTGCCAGTCCGTGTCGGCCTCGACCACCATGCCCACGCGCTTGGGCGTCATCTGCACCAGGCGCACGGCATCCTCGTAACTCAGATCGACCGCCGGCGGCGTCGGCTCCTTCAGCGCTCGCTTGAAGTTGTAGTACGCCGTGGGAATCCCGTGCCTGCCCGGGCTAGAGTAGAAAACCATGCCCGCGACCCCGAGGGGCTTCAGCCGGTCGGTGAGCCAGTAGTCGGGATAATCGATGTACACATCGCGCTTTACCAGCACGATCTTGCCCGTCAAGTCCTTGCCGCGGATATCACGCTCGCTTGCGGTCCCCAGGTCCACGAACTCGCCCGTTATCCCTTCGGGCTTGGTCTGACCCGCGAAAACGATGGCCTTGGCGGGGAAGTCTCGGGTCACCTCGCTTTCCGCCCACAATCGGGCGCGCCGCTGGCGCCACACTGGGACGTGCACCGCCTGCACCGTTACCGCCAGTCCCCAGGACTTGAGTTGCGAGGCGATGTAGTCGACGGCACGCGACTCGGCCTCGGTGCCGGCGGCCCGCTCTCCGATTTGCCCCGCGAGCACCTCGAGATATTCATAGGCGCGTTCCGCGGAATAGGCCGGCAGCGCCGGTGTCGCGGTGTCCGGGCGCCCCGTGACGGTCCAGAATCCGAGCATGGCGCCGGCAAGCATTAGCAAGCTTCGCGCTGACATGTAAGGCATCTGAAATCCTCATCAATGCAAAGAATTCGAAACGACTGGCACCGGCGCACGCTACAGGGATCCTAAGTGAAGCCGGTGTAGTGCGAGTAGAGGTCATTGACAGTCAAGCCGGGCTTGCACAACGCGACGAGGTCACCGTCGACAATTTAACACCCGTAGCGTTCGGCTATATGTCGATCACATTCAGGCCCGACTGCAGGGCTGCTTCACGCATCCGACGGTCGAAGGTGAGGACGTGGGTCGCGGCACCGGAGAATGCCAGCGCGAGGTGTAGCGCATCGAGCGTGCGTAACGGCATCGAGGTCACCGCGAGCAGAAGGCGTTCTGCCTCCCGATGTACTGCAGGGTCCAAATGTAGCCGGGCGAAAGAACCAGAGTCGGCGTCCGCAAGTACGGCATCACGAATCCGGTTTGCCAGCTCTGGTTGCAGTTCCCCCTCGCGCTTTCTGCGCGCGACTGCAGAAAGCACTTCCGTGATCGCAAGCTCCGAAATCATCAGACCGATTCTGCCACGCAGATACGCATCCAGCTTTTCGCTTTCTGCTTCGGGTACGTACAGCTTTGCCAAGGCGCTGGAGTCGACGTATAGCGTGGTCTCGACAGGCGAGGCGACCGGGGGCACAGCGGCTTCAGTCTCTGTCTGCTCTGCCATCGAGAATGGCGGTTGAAAGCGGGGTCGCGAGTCGCGGCATGCTGAGTCGAAATTCGACACGGCCTCGGAAAGGCCTGGCGTCGGCAGGGCGGGGTGGTACGAGTCGTGCCACGGGCTTGCCCCGATCGGTAATCGTGACTTCGTGCCCTTTGCGAACCTCGGCTATCAGTGCTGACAGGTTCTGCCGGGCCTTACGTATTCCAGCTTCCTTCATAAAGTCATTGTGCTACATGTAGCACTTCAGTGCAACCTTCGGGCCGGACCAACCGAGTCCTTACTTGCCATTGTGCGGCGGCTCGTCCGCCGCTCCCGCCGCCCATTCGATGGCCCCGGTGATATGGCTCAAGAACAGCGGGTCCGCAAAGTCTTCGACGGTATGTCCGAGGGCGGTGTAGAAAACCCGGCCGCCGCCGAAGCGGTGATACCAGGCCAAGGGGTGGGAGCCGAACTTCTTCACCATGCCGTCGGGACCCGGGTCATAACTGCTCTCGTCGAGGGCGAGCACGACGGTCACGTCCTTGGGCAGGGCGGTAAAGTTGTACCACTCGTCCCGATGCGACCAACTGTCTGGCAACCCGGCAGTAGCCGGATGATCGTGGCCCAGCACTTGGATATTCGCCGTCTGCTGGCTGGGATGCGAGAGGAATTCGGCGCCTATCAAACTGCGGTACCACGGCCAACCCTTGTGCTCAGTGTCCGCACCACCGGCGTGTATGGCCACGGTGCCCCTGCCCGATTTCTGATAGCGCTCGTAGGCGGCCTGTTGCTCCGCGTTCAATACGTCACCGGTGGTCGACAGCCACACCACGACGTCGTACTTGGCGAGGTTGGCGTCAGTAAACAGTTGTGCGTCCTCGGTCGCATCGAGCCGCCAGCCGCGCTTCGCGCCGATGGCGGCCAGGGTTGCGATCCCTTGCGGAATCGACTGGTGGCGGTATTCGACGGTCTTGGAGAACAGCAATACCCGCGGCGCGGCGACAGCGACACCGGCGCCAAGGCAAGCAACCGCGAATACCGTTATGAATTTCATTTTCATTGGTGACCCCTGATTCCACGCCAAACGGCAACCAGTTCGCGCGCCCGTTCGCCCGATTGCTTTGCCGTCATGCCGGGACGAAACACCGATCCGCCGACGCCGACGCCGGCCGCGCCGCGCGCGAGCCATTCGGCGAGATTACCGTCGTCGATGCCGCCAACGGCCCAAAATCGCACCTCGCGCGGCAGCACGTCACGCAGTGCGGCGAGGTGCTTCGGGCCGGCGGAAGCCGCGGGAAACAGCTTCAAATGACGCGCACCCGCCGCAACGGCGGCGATACCTTCGGTAGCCGTGAAAAACCCCGGCAGCGCGTCCAGGCCGCGCTCGAGCGCGCGCGCAATGACTGCGGCGTCAGTATTCGGCGCCACCATGAATTGCGCACCGGCGGCGGCCACCGCGTCAACCTCGGCCGGCGTCAGGACGGTGCCCGCGCCGATCAGCACTTTGCCGTCGACCGCGGCCCGCAGCCTGCCGATGCTCTCAAGAGGCTGCGGAGAGTTAAGCGGCACTTCTATACAGCGCACGCCGGCGCGCACCAGCGCTTCGCCGACCGCGACCGCTTGATCCGGTTCGATGCCGCGCAGGATCGCGATGATCGGGGCTTCGTCGTTCTGCAGCAGCTCGTCAATGCGCATACTGGGTGACTTGCCGTTCGCTCCCGGCCAGCAGGGCCAAGCCCGCCAACGCGCAGTCATCGCCGTCCAGCGTCCAGGCCCCGAGCGCCTGTCGCGACAACGCCAGCGCGTACAAGGCGCACAATTCCGCGGCGCCGATCAACACCACCTCGCCGGCGGCGCCGAAGGCGGCGCTCATGCGCATGCTCTCCTCACCGATCAGCAGTCCGGACAGAAATGCTTCGGACCAGCGTCGCGAGCGGCCACTCACCAGTTGCCCACTGCGGACCTCGAACAGGGAGCCCAGGAGTCCGGCCCGCGATTCTGCGGCGCGTGCAAGTCCCGCATCGAAGCCGTCGCCCGCCTCGCCCTCGGCGGCCCCCGCCCGCAGGAGCAGGGAATGCTGGAGCAACAGAGCGCGCAGTTCACCGGTCAATGCTGTATGAAACCGGCCAACCGCGCCGTCGCGGATCTCCGTCCATTTGCTGTGGGTGCCGGGAAGGACCACCAGGTGCCGACCAGCGGCGAGCTGCGGATGGCGGCTGATAGCCCCGAAGATTTGTGTCTCCTCGCCGCGCATGAGGTCAGGCGCACCGGCCGTATTGCGGCCCTGCAATCCGGCGGCGATTGTCACCGTGCTGCCCCACAGGCGCAGGGACTGGGCGCCGTGCTGCCAGTCGGCCGCGGCGGCAGGCGTGGCGACATAGGGGACCTCCCGGATCCCGTTGCGCGAGCCCGCCATGCCGCACACGACAATCTCGATTCCGGGTGAGGCCTCCAGCCAGGATGCGAGCGCCGTGCGCAGCGCGGCGGCCGGCGGTTCCGCCAGCGTTCCGATACCTGGGCCGGTGAGGCGTGCCGCGATGGCCCGGCCTTCCAGCAGGAAGGCGCGCAGGCACGTCGTTCCCCAATCGACGAGGATCATGCGCTGACCGTTGGATGAGTGATTTTCCGTCACGATACGCTCACAATAACTCCGACTTTATACCCGGTGTACTCGGGGGGAGTCGAACGTGCCGCCGATCGATCGCCGCGGTCTCATCCGATCCGGCATTGCTGCGACCCTCGCCGGGTCTGTGGGCGGCCGTTTGCACGCCGCGCCGACCGCGAGCAAGAACCGCATCCGTCAATCCGTTGCGCGCTGGTGCTACAAGAACATCCCGATGGACGAGTTCTGCAGGCGCGTGGCCGCGCTCGGCCTCGTCGGGATCGACCTGTTGGAAGCGGAGGAATACGACATTCCCGCTCGCTATGGCTTGCGCTGCACGATGGGCTACGCCGGCGGCGGCGAGATCAAACAGGCTTTGAACCGGGTGGAGAATCATGCGGCCATCGAGACCGGCATGCGCAAGTACATTCCGCTGGCTGCCAAGGCCGGCGTGCCCAACGTGATCACGTTTTCGGGCAATCGCGCCGGTATGAGCGACGAGGAGGGCGCGCGCAACTGTATCGCTGGCCTCAGGCGGCTCAAGCCCATCGCCGAGGATCATGGGGTGACCGTCAACATCGAACTCCTCAACAGCAAGCGTGATCACGAGGACTACATGTGTGACCGTACGGCGTGGGGGCTGCGCGTGGTGCAGGAGGTCGACTCGCCGCGTATCAAGCTGCTGTACGACATCTATCATATGCAGATCATGGAGGGCGATTTGATCGCGACTATTCGTGGCACCGCGCAATGGATCGGGCACTACCATACCGGCGGCGTGCCGGGGCGCCACGAGCTCGACGACAGCCAGGAAGTGAATTGGGCAGCGGTCATGCGTGCGATCGCCGATACGGGCTACAAGGGCTACGTGGCGCACGAGTTCCTGCCAACGCGCGATCCTTTCACCTCGCTGGCCGAAGCGGTCAGTGTGTGTGATGTTTGACAGTCCATCACGCGGCAGTCCCCGAGGGGAGTCGGTGACATGACGATTACCCGAAGATCCATGACCGGCGGTTTGCTGGGAGTCTGGGCGGCTGCGTCCGCCGGTGGCTTTCGCACTCCGGCGGCCGGCGACGTCGCGGCGCAGCCCGGCGCCGGCCCAGAATTCCTCACCGCCACGGAGTTGTCGTTTGTCAGCGCCTACGCAGATGCTTTGATCCCCGACACCGATACGCCCGGCGCGGTCAGCGTCGGCGTGCCGGCGCTGTTCGATCGCATGATGGCCACCTGGGCCGGCGCCAAGACGCGCGGCGACTTGCGTCGGCTGCTGGCAGATCTGCAGCGTGACCTGGCTCAAGCCCTCGGCAAGCCGTTCGAAGAGGCCTCCGGCGACGCGCGGTTGCAGGCCCTGACCGTCGTCGATGCGCAACGATTCGCCGCTGAACCGGCCACCATCCCGGGCGAATACCGCCAGTTCAAAATCCTGATCACCCGCCTGTATTACTCGACGCATGTCGGCGCCACGGTCGAATTGCGCTATGAACCGATCCCCGGAGACTGGAAATCCGACATACCGTTCAGCGACGTCGGCCGGTCCTGGGCGAAATAGCACGCAAACGGAACAGGTGAAGGCTCATGGCGGACTTTGATGCGATCGTGATCGGGTCGGGAATGAGCGGCGGCTGGGCCGCCAAGGAATTGTGCGAGTGGGGCCTGAAGGTGCTAGTGCTGGAGCGTGGGCAGGATATCGACCCCGCCAAAGACTACTCCGACATGACCCTGCTGTGGGAGCGGCCCCATCTCGATCAAATTCCCGAAGACGAGATTCGCGACAAATATACGATCCAATACGGGACCGCCAGCTACGCGATGAGCGATTCCAGCAAATTCCTCTGGGTCGACGAGCGTGATCAGCCTTATGAAACGCCGAAAGACCGGCCTTTCAACTGGGTGCGCGGCTACCACGTGGGTGGCAAGTCCTTGTTGTGGTCGCGACAGACGTACCGCTGGTGCCCGCAGGATTTCGAGAACAACAAATTGGACGGGCATGGCGTCGACTGGCCGATCCGCTATGAGGACCTCGCGCCCTGGTACGATCACGTCGAGGAGTTTGCGGGGATCTCCGGCAGCTTGGAGGGAATTGCGCAGCTGCCGGACGGTAAATTCCTGCGCCCTTTCGAATTGACGGCGGGCGAACAACACTTCAGGGACAAGGTCGAGAAGGCGTTTCCCACCCGCAAGGTGATCCCGGGCCGCTGCGCGCACTTGCGCGAAACCCGGGAGGTCCACACCAGTTTGGGGCGCAGCCAGTGTCAGGTGCGCAATCACTGTCATCACGGCTGCACCTTCGGCGCCTATTTTTCCAGCGTCTCAGCGACTTTGCCCGCGGCGCGACGCACCGGCAACATGACGCTGATCAGCAATGCCGTGGCCCAGTCGCTGGATTACGATCCGGCAAGCGGCCGTGTGACCGGCGTGAACGTGGTCGATGCGATCACGAGGGCCGGCGGCCGCCACACGGCGAAGATGGTGTTCCTGTGCGCCGGCACGTTGCCCTCCGCGATGATCCTGCTGAACTCGCGCAGCGAGAAATTTCCCACCGGACTCGCGAATTCCAGCGATCAGGTTGGCCGCAACGTCATGGATCATGTTACCGGCGCTTCGGCTCGCGGCGTGCTGCCCGGCTTGCTCGACCGCTACTATTACGGTCGGCGGCCCGACGGCATCTACATCCCCCGGTACGCCAATTTTACCGAACGCGACAAGCCGTACTTGCGCGGTTTCGGCTTTCAAGGCGGAGTCGGCCGCAGGGGTTGGACCGCCGATCGGCCGGGTGTCGGCAAAGATTTCAAGGAAGCCAACCGATCACCGGGCCCCTGGATCGCGAGTATCGGCGCCTTCGGCGAATGCCTGCCGAATCCCGACAACCGCATTCGCCTGCATGAGACGCGCAAGGACGCCTGGGCCCTCCCCGTGGCAGTGATCAATTGTGCGTGGGGCCCCAACGAGATCGCCATTGCCCAGGCGGCGGCGCAGGATGCGCGGGATATGCTGCGTGCCGCGGGTGCGACAGACATCAAGATGTTCGATATTCCCGGTCCGCCCGGCAACGCCATCCATGAAATGGGCACGGCGCGCATGGGCCGCGACCCCGGTACTTCGGTGCTGAACGGTTGGAACCAGGCGCACGACGTGAAGAATCTGTTCGTCACTGATGGCGCGTGCATGGCGTCCACCGCTTGCCAAAACCCATCGCTGACGTACATGGCGATCACCGCCAGGGCCGCGAGTCATGCCGCGAACTTGTTACGGGAGGGACAGGTCTGAAGCAATCGGATCGTGCAGCGTCGAGCGATTCCGGCACGTTGATCCGAATGCCGCGAGCGCGCGGTCGGCGACACCTGCCACTGCTTTAGACATCGGTATGACCTCGAACTTTCTGGCCGCCGCAGCCGTTACGCTCACCGTCACCTTGGTCTGTCCTTTCTCATTGTGTGCGGAGGTGCCGACTCCGGATGTGCCGCAGTGGCTTTCGCCGAACCAGACCCCACCACCGATCGCATTACCGGCCAACCTTCCGGTGTTACCGCCCGCGCAGCAGGCGCGCATGGATGCGGCCCTGATGGAGATCGATATTGCGCATCTACAGGCGCTCTACGCTGCGCACCGCTATACCGTGACCGAGGTGACGCGCTGGTACATGGGACGGATTGCGCGCTATAACCGCATCTATCGCAGTGTCCAGACCGTTGACGTGAAAGGCGCCCTCGCGACTGCACGTCGCGAAGACCAACAGCGCGATACCGCGCGCGGTGCTCTCTGGGGGGTGCCGATCGTCATCAAGGCGAACACGGCCGTTGAGGGTCTGCCCGATACCGATGGGTGGGCGGGCTTTGCGATCCCGGGTCACGAGTTCATCGCGCCCCGCGATGCGACGGTCGTGGCGAGGCTGCGCGCCGCCGGAGCGGTGGTGCTCGGGATCAGCAACATGCCGGATTTTGCCGCAAGTGATACCAACCGTTCGACGGCATTCGGCCGCACCGGCAATGCCTACGATGTGCGTTTCTCGCCCGGAGGCTCCTCCGGCGGTACGGTGACGACCGTGACTTCGAACGAAGCGATGCTCGGAACCGGTACCGATACCGCCAATAGCATACGCATGCCCTCGGGGACGAGCTCGGTCGTGGGTGTACTGCCGACGCGCGGGCTGACTAGCATCGGCGGCATTGCGCCACTCGATTGGCTGCGCGATAACACCGGGCCGATCGCACGCAATGTGACCGATGCAGCGATTGCGCTCGGTGTCATGGCCGGTGAGGACCCGCTTGACTTCAGCACCGCCGGTGCGACGCAAAAGGCGCAGCCGGGTCCTTACACTCGTTACCTCAATTTGGACGCGCTAAAGAGTAAGCGCTTTGGCGTTCCGGCGTTCTTTTTTACCGATAGCTACGCGGTAATGCGGCCGGAGACCCGCGCGATGCTGATGCGGGCACTCACTCAGCTGCGCGCCGCAGGCGCTGAGGTGATCCTCGACGACGCCCTGTTGCCGCAGAGCTTCATGGATCAGAACCGCAAGGTGAACACCTTGCCCTACCGTAAGGACGGTGCCGACCAATGGCTGGCGGTGTTCGGCCCGGCTGAGTACCACACCGGCGCCGAATATACGGCAGCCACCGGTGTTGCGATGCCGGCGGCGCTCGTAGGTACGCTCGCCTCGACTGGGGCGCTGGTGGCGACGAGCATACCCACGCCGCAAGCGCGCCTACGCGATGATCCGCAGGCGGAGTCAAATTACTTTGCGCCACAGCGCGCCTCGCTCGCGCAGTATCTCGAGGCGTTCGACCGGTTCCATCTCGACGGCCTCGTCTATCCGAGCGCACAGATGCCACCGCCCGATGAAACCATGGGACAGGACGGGGAATTGAGCTCGGGCCCGCACTCGGCGACCGGCTTCATTAACCGTATCGGGGTGCCGGCGGTCGTGGTCCCGGCGGGCTTTTATCCGGATGGGTTGCCTTTCGGGCTGGAATTTTCGGCGCGGCCGTGGAAGGACGGCGATCTGCTCGGCTGGGCCTATGCGTTCGAGCAGACCACTCATGCGCGACGTCCGCCGGTCCTGATCGAGAGCGGCGCGTTGCCGATTGCGAGATAGTCCAAATGCTCGGCATGAAAGATCAGACGATTCGCATGAATCTCGTCCGCTGGAGGACTCAGCCACTCGCTGATTGACACCGTGCTCGGAAAAAACGTACAGAGTGGTCGTCGCAGACAGGTTCGCCGGGAGTGAGCAACGGCAAGTCAGGCTGCGTTGCATAAGAGTCAGTTTCTATGCCCAAATACGCCAAATCTCTTGTCGCAGTGCTGGCCGTCTCGGCCGCGTTCGTGCACAGCGCTACACCCGCTGCGCGGCCTCGTGCCTCCGACTTGGGGCTCAGGATCGGGGTACTGCCAAAGGGCCGGTTGGACGCCATCACCGACGTGTCAGGGGTGAAGGTGGGGCACACCACGATCATCCGAGGCGACAACATCCGTACCGGCGTGACCGCGGTGCTGCCGCATGATGGCAATCTCTACCGCGAACGGGTGCCCGGTGCAGTGGTCTCGGCCAACGGCTACGGCAAGCTGACGGGTTCCACACAGGTCGAGGAAATGGGAGAGATCGAGGCGCCCATCATGCTCACTTCAACCGACAGCGTCCCACGTGTCGCCGACGCGGTGATCGGCTACATGCTGGCGCTACCCGGCAACGAGGATGTTCTCTCGATCAACGCCGTAGTCGGCGAGACCAATGATGGGTATTTGAACGACATCCGCGGGCGGCACGTCACGGAGGACGATGTCATCCACGCCATTCGCGAGGCACGCGATGGTTCGGTCGAGGAGGGCGGCGTGGGAGCGGGTACCGGCACCGTGGCCTTTGGCTGGAAGGGCGGCATCGGCACGGCCTCGCGGCGCGTGCCAGCAAAATACGGCGGCTATACCGTCGGCGTTCTGGTGCAGACCAACTTCGGCGGTATCCTGACAATTGCTGGTACCGCGGTGGGCCAGGAGCTCGGGCAGTACTACCTGCGGGACGATCTCCAAGAACCAACTCCTCAGAACAAGCCTGACGGTTCGTGCATGGTGGTCATCGCCACGGATGCACCCCTGGATCCCCGCAACCTCAAGCGTCTCGCGGCACGCGCCTGGTTGGGGCTCGCACGCACGGGCAGTTCGGCATCGAATGGCAGCGGCGACTACGCGATTGCATTTTCCACGGCGCCGCAGGTCCGCATCCATATGACAGCCAGCAATCTGACGCGCTCGATTGAGATCCTGACGAACGATGCCATGTCACCGCTGTTCGAAGCGGTTATCGAGGCCACGGAAGAAGCGGTCTACAACTCAATGTTAAAGGCCAGCAGCATGAGCGGCAATGGCCATACGGTGGAAGCATTGCCCATTGATCGGACGATCGCGTTACTGAAGGCGCAGCACGTGCTGCACTAGCGGGAAACGAGGGCATTGATGAGCGAGTTCTCTCCGCCCGGCTAAAACCCCAGGGGGAAATCACACACCGTCGCCGCGGGAAGTCGATGACTTGCTGCTCGCCTTCAATGACTACCACGAAACCGTAGCTCAGACACACAGATGACTTTTGGTTTTCTACGCCGAGAATAACCTGGTGTTCTGCTGTGCTCAGTTGTGCCATTTGCAACGGATGACACCGCGGGTTGCGCCGGCTTCCAGGCTTCGTTACAGATGAAACTCGCAGTGAAATCTGCATTCAGTACCGTCTGAGGTATGGTTGTATTGCGCGGTTAGCGCGCACCTCTACAAAAAGTGAGTATACGATTATGCGTAACTTGATCGCCTCCTTGGTCCTGATTGCGACGACGCTGCTCGCTAGCGAGAGTGCGGTGGCGCAGCTGGTAGATAAGAAAGCACTCACGCTGGAGGCCGCTCGCAAGATGGTCGCGGCCGCCGAGCGTCACAACCTGCGTGGCGTAATTGCAGTATGTGATGACGGTGGCTGGCCCATACTCGTCGAGCGAATGGACAATTCGGCTTACACGGCGAGTGTTGAGCTTGCCCCAGAAAAGGCGCGCACGGCCGCGCTATTCAAGAAGCCGACCGCCGCACTGGAGACCGCGATCAATCATGGACGCATCGCCGCCGTCACGGCCCGCGGCTTCATCCAGATGCAGGGCGGCCTGCCGATCGTCGTTGACGGACAGGTGATCGGCGGAATCGGCGCGAGCTTCGATACTCCCGAGCATGATGCCGAGATTGCTCAAGCGGGACTTTCTGGGCTCAGCCGCTAATGGTGGATGCGAGCGGCGTTTCAGTTGAAACGCCCGCGAAGGCTGTCGAAATCTCATCGTAACGATGGTCGTGAAAAATCTGCCACACAATCAGCAAATCGGAGATCGGCCATGAGACACTCTTCTTCAGTTACAGCCGCTGCGATGTTCGTCGCCCTCGCGGGCGCTGCAGGCGCCGGGACCTCCGAATCCGTGCAGCTCGCGCCGGTGGACTACGCTTTCATCGCCCAGACCAACCTCGGCAACCACTTCCAGATTGACACCGGCAAGCTCGGCGAAACGCACGCTGGCGGCGCGGCAGTGCGTGATTACGCAAAGCTCATGGACAGCAGCCACGTAGAGGTCGAGAACAAGCTGATGAGCCTGCTGCAGACGATGAACTTGGAGCCGCCGCCGGCCAGCCTTCTATCAGGAGCGTACAAGGGCCTGGTTGATAGCCTGACAGCCCAGCAGGGAGCGGCATTCGACCGCGAATATGTGCGTAGCCAGCTCGATTATCAGCATGCGAATGACGCTCTGTATCGCTGGGAAATCCGGAACGGCTCGAACCCGGCGCTTAAGGCCTACGCCCGCGCGACGCTGCCGAAGATCGACGACCACATGCACCGCGTGGAGGCACTACTCGCCGCAGAGGGCGGCACACCGGGCTCTCGCTGAGCGACCTCAGTGCTTGAGGCCAGGCCATTCAACCTTGGGAGATCGTCAATGTTAGCGCAAAAGCCATCCGGCGAATCTGTTTCATCCGCTGACCTGCCGGGCGAACCGACACGCAGAGCGATTGGCCACAGCCGCGCACGGGCCCCGCTACACCGCGGCTTTATCGGCGCTGGCGGGGTACTGCTGATAGCCGCCCTCGGCACCGATTACGCCTACTACACGACGGCTCTCTGGCAGTGGGCAAACTTCTCCGCCTGGCTCATCACGGCCGGTCTGATCGTCACCCTAGTCGCCGTCATCCTAATGCTGATCGACTTCGCGACAGGGCGCGTCGCCAGGCTCAACATGGGTTCCTTCATCCTGGTTACCGTGGCCGCGTTGCTGTCTTTGGTCAACGCGTTCGTGCATAGCCGAGACGCATGGACATCCGTGGTACCGCAAGGGATCTTGCTGTCCGCGGTGTCCGCCATCTTGTTGCTCATCGCCGGCGCGCGAGGATGGAGCCTCGCGACAAGCCGCGCGACCGGAGAGCGCTCATGAGAACCACATCTCTTCGCCCGATCGCCGCGTTAATCTCATTCGTCGCGCTTGCAGCATGCGGCTCAAAGGCCGGCGACCCGGCCCGGCAATATGGCCCGGATCCCTATTTACCTGAACCCCACGAGTATCTGCTGCCGCCCATGAGCGTTCCGAAGGCGATCGGTTGGAAGGCCGGTGAGACGCCCAGGGTCGCCGCAGGCGTCAAGATCGAGGCACTGGCCACGGGCCTCGAACACCCGCGAACTCTTTATACTCTGCCCAACGGCGATATCCTGGTCGTCGAGAGCAACAGCCCGGGCACCGAACCCTATCGGCCCAAGGACTTCATCGCTGGAAAGGTGAAGGCGCGAGCCGGCGCCGACGCAGAGGGCGGCAATCGCATCACTTTGCTACGCGACGCCGACGGCAACGGCAAGCCCGAGCTCAGGACGATCTTCATCGAGCATCTCTACTCGCCCTATGGAATTGTGCTCGTTGGTGACACGCTGTACGTGGCCGATACCGACGCAATCCTCGCCTTCAATTATGTGCCTGGGGAGACGCAGATCACGTCGCCTGGCGTGAAGCTCGCTGATCTTCCAGCGGGCCCGATCGACCATCACTGGACGAAGTCGATGACCGCGAGCGCGGACGGTACGAAGCTCTACGTCGGCGTGGGTTCAAACAGCAACATCACCGAAAACGGCATGGCCGTCGAGGATGGCCGTGCCGCCATTTACGAGGTCGACCGCTTGACCGGGGCCAAGCGCATCTTCGCTTCCGGCACGCGCAATCCGACCAGCCTGGCCTTCGAGCCGCAGACGCGTCAGTTGTTCGCCGTCGTCAACGAGCGCGACGAGATCGGTCCGGATCTCGTCCCCGATTATTTGACTTCGATCCGGCAGGACGGCTTCTACGGCTGGCCCTACAGCTATTGGGGAAGTCATGTTGACGTTCGAGTTCACCCTCAGCGGCCGGATCTGGTCGCTCAAGCGATCAAGCCCGACTATGCTTTGAGTTCTCACGTCGCCCCGCTCGGCCTGCTGTTCAGCGACGGTCAGCACCTGTCGCCGCTCTTCGCCAACGGCGCCTTTGTCAGTGAGCACGGCAGTTGGGACCGAAGCCCCTTGAACGGCTACCAGGTGATTTTCGTACCTTTCGTGAACGGCCGACCGGTCGGCCAGCCGATACCGGTCGTCACCGGCTTCCTCGGCGAGGACAACGAGACGGTTCACGGACGGCCTGTGGGCCTCGCGCTGGACCGCAGCGGGGCACTGCTCGTGGCGGATGATGTTGGAAACACCGTATGGCGCGTGAGTGCAACGCAGCCGGGATCCTAAACCCGGATGGTTTGACGATAACAGAAGCAGGCCACAACCGTGAGCGAGGCAATCGCCGCGAGTCAAGCCAAGGCGAAGCAGAAGCAGACCGTAAGGAGTAGGGCGGATGAAGTACAGGAAACTGGGAAATACCGGACTCATCGTGAGCGAAGTGGCGCTTGGCACGATGCAGTTCGGCGGCAAGATGAACATGGGCAACCTAGGTCAGGAGGACACGACGCGAATGGTGAAGTTAGCCCTCGACAGGGGCATCAACTTCATTGATACCGCGGACGTGTACAGCCTCGGTGAGAGCGAAGCTCTGGTCGGTAATGCCTTGAAGGGCGTGAGGGCAGAGATCGTGCTGGCTACCAAAGCCCGGCTCCCCATGAGCGAAAATCTCAATCGAAGCGGCGCGACCCGGGTGAACATCATGCGCGAAGTGGAGGGCAGTCTTCAACGGCTGCAGACCGATTACATCGATCTCTACCAGGTGCATGGATGGGACAGCAACACGCCGCTCGAGGAGACATTGCGGACGCTCGACGACGTCGTGCGTCAGGGGAAGGTCCGCTATATCGGGCTCTCTAATTACATGTCATGGCAGGCGGCCACCGCGGTGATGCTGCAGGAGCGCCTGGGGTTGGAAAAATACGTGACCGCGCAGATGCACTACAGCCTCGTCGGCCGAGGTCTCGAATACGAGTTCCAGTCGTTCGCCGAGTACCACAACATCGGTATCCTGGTTTGGAGCCCGCTTGCCGGGGGCTTTCTCTCGGGCAAGTACAGCCGCGACAACCCTGCTCCTGCCGGCACACGATTCGCGGAGGCCGGTTCGTTCGTGCCCTTCGACAAGGAGATGGGCTACCGCGTCGTGGACGCTTTAAAGCAGGTGGCTGCGCACCATAACGTAAGCCCGGCCCGCGCGGCGCTGTCGTGGCTGCTGGGCCGGCCTGCGGTCAGCAGTGTGATCGTGGCTGCTCGGAAGGCCGAACAACTGGAAGATAACATCGGTGCGGTAGACCTGCGGCTCTCGGACGAAGAAGTCCGCCTTCTCGATGCGGCGTCGGATCCGGGCGTTCCGTACCCGAAGTGGATGGTCCTCCAACTCGACACCGCGGAAGACCCGCGTTCGAAGGCGCTGTATCCGGAGCGCTACGCAGATGGTGGCCCTTGGAAGGATCGCCGCGGAACGCGCTGGTCCGGCTGAGAGCGCTTTACTGCGTTGTAATCAGACTCGCATCGAGAGCGAGCAATTATGGGTTCGGGGAGGGTGCCAGAGAACTCAGCCACGCGGCAATGGCCTGAATCGAATCATCGTCGAGAGTATGCGCCACACCGCTCATGATGAAGTCGTTGGCGCTGTCATGCGGCAGGTCGTTGTGAAAGCTCGTCAGTCGGGCGATCAGATACATCGAGTACTGCCCGCGCAGCGACGGGTAGGCCGCGTATTGACCGCTAGCAATCGAGCTTCCACTCGCATCGGCGCCGTGGCATCCCTGACAGGGGGGAAATCCCGCGCGCGGGATCCCCCGCCAGAAACAACGTCTGCCCTTTTCCTGCGAACGGCGCTGGCGCCGCTGCCACGGTCGCGGCCGTTGGGGTCTGCGCCGCAAAGTACGCGGCCAGATCGCGCATATCGGCGTGGGTCAAATTCGCAGCCCTGGCCACTCCCGTGTTCGAGCTGCCGCGAGGCAACGGCGAGACCGTCATGATTGTAGACGACGAGCGCGCGCTGGTCGCGCTTGCGGAAGAGACGCTGGCCGAGCTTGGCTACGAACCGGTAGGGTTTGACACGAGCCTCGCCGCCCTGCAGGCATTTCAGGCCGAACCGAAGCGCTTTGAGGTCGTCCTGACCGACGAGACGATGCCCGACCTCGCTGGGACCGAGCTTTCGCGCGAGTTCCTGCGGTTGCGAGCGGGGATCTCAATCATACTCATGAGCGGTTACGGCGGCACGCAACTGAGCGAACGCGCGCAGGCTGCTGGGGTCATCGATGTGCTCCGCAAACCACTCGTCCGCCGCGATATCGCTGAAAGCGTCGCGCGTGCGCTGCGATCATTAGAGCTGTAACCCGCGCTTCGATGCTGGACATCGACGCGCTAGCGAGTTACCGCAGCGGCTATTTCCGCGTCGCTGGCCTTCGCCGATTGCTCCCAGCCCCCGCCAAGGGCCCGGATGAGGTCGACGCTGGCACGTAGTTGCAGGGTATCGAGATCGAGCGCCTCCAGCTGGGTCTGCAGGAGGGCGGTCTGCGAGGTGACGACGGTGAGATAGTCGGTCGCGCCCTGCACGTAGAGCGCCATGGACAAGTCCAGCGTTCGCTGCGCAGCATCGACCGCCGCCCTCTCATCGACAGCCGCGTCGTGGTAGTGATTGAGTGTGGCAAGACTATCTTCGACCTGCTGAAACGCGCTGACAACGATGCCACGGTAATTCGCGGCGGAAGCGTCAAACTCGGCGCGCGCTTGGGCGACCTGCGCCCGGCGCAGGCCGCCGTCAAACACGCTGAGCAAGGCGTTCGGTCCGATCGCCCAAAACGCGCTTGGCGCGCTCAACCAGTTCGAGTAGGCAGTGCTCTGGAAGCCCCCCTGCGCCGCGAGTGTGAGTGTGGGAAAGTACGCCGCACGCGCGACACCGATGTTGGAATTGGCGGCAATCATCCGTCGCTGCGCGGCCGCGATATCGGGGCGCCGCTGCAACAGGGTGGTGGGAACACCGCTGGGAACCTTTGGCAACTCGATGGCGACGATCTCCGGTTTGATCGAGAACGTCGAGGCCGACACGCCGAGCAGGGCTGCTATGGCGTGTTCCATCAGCGCGCGCCGCGCGAGGGTCTGCGCCGCCTGGGACCTGGCTTCCCGGAGCTGAGTCTGGGCCTGTGAGACGTCCAGGCCGGGTGCAATGCCGGCATCGTGGCGCTGCTGGGTGAGGCTGAGCGCCCGCGTATAAGCTGTCACCGCCTCGTCAAGGATCGCGCTGTCTCGGTCGAGGCTGCGCAACTGAATGTAATCGTCGACCAGCTGGGCGACTAGCGAAAGACGAGCATTCTCAAGATCATCGGCGGACGCCGCGGCGCTGGCCTCGCCTGCGGCAACCTCGTTACGAATCTGGCCCCACAGGTCGAGTTCGTAGCTGACGCTGCCGCCTATCGTGTTGGCGTTGTAGTAGGTCGGCGTTGTGGGACCTCTGAGCGGCGCGTTGATCGATTCACGATCGCGCTCGGTGCCGGCGCTGAGACCAAGGGTGGGAAACAGCCCCGCGCGCGCCTGGTCGCTGAGCGCCCTGGCTTGCGCGTAATCGGCCAGTGCAGCGGCGAGCGACGGATTACCGGCGATCAGCCGTATTTGCAGCTCGTCGAGCTCCGCGCTGTCGTAGAGCGACCACCAACTGTCGCGCGGCAGGCGGTCGGCCGGCTGTGCTTGCGTCCACGGCGCCAATTCCTTATAGGCATCCGCAGTTGGAATGTTCGGGGTTTTCAGCGGCGGCGCGAGTGAGCAGGCGCCGAGCAGCAGCGTCAGCGTCGCGCCGGAGCAGGATAAGCCATGAAGTCTACTCATTATCATGGACTCGCCCGGGCGGTAACCGCGCCGAGTGCCATCGCGTCGGCGAGACGCACCGCAGCACCGTTACCGATGCCATCGGGTGGGTTTTCGATCACGCGGTCGTTTGGTGCCAGACCTGAGGCAAGTTCGACAAGGGCGCCCAGGTCGCGCTCGATCGATACAGGCTTGAGCAACACCCGGTTGTCGAGGTCCACGGTGGCGATCGAAAGTCCTTTGGAATCGAAAATGAGTGCGCTCGACGGCACGCTGAGTACATGAGCGGCGGGAGCGATATGCAGATGTATGCTGGCGTAGTCGCCCGGCATCATATCACCGGCGGTATTGTCGACGATGAGCTGCATAAGGGTCGTGCCGCTACTCGGGTTGACCGCCTGCGCTGACGCTTCCACAGTACCGCTATACGTTTGATCGGGATGTTCGGGCACTGTGATCGTGGCCTTGGTGCCGGACGGCACGCTAGGCACATAGTTCTGCGGCACGTCCACGTAGACGCGCAGCTTGTTCGTTTCGGAAACCACAAACAGTTCCGCGCCGCCGGCGGCCCCCACATTGATCAGCGCGCCGATGTCGGTATCGCGCGCCGTGACGATGCCGTCGAACGGCGCGATCAGGCGTCTGAAGCCTTCCTCAGCCACCAGGCGGTCGACGTTTGCCTGTGCCGCCTTGACCTGCGCAATATTGGCGTTCCAGGTGAAGGTACGCTGATCGACGTCTTGCTTGGCGACCGCATCGGTGCCGGCCAGTGACTGCCAGCGCTCTGCGCTGATCTGCGCGAGCTTCTCATTGGCCTGGGCGACGCTCAGGTCGGCGCGTGCCTGCATGAGTTGCTGGTCGAGATCGGGGGTGTCGATTTCGGCGAGCACGTCACCTGCCTTGACCTTGCTGCCGATATCGTGCTTCCAGTTTTTCAGGTAACCCGGGACGCGGGCGTAGATGGATGCGCTGATATAGGCTTGCAGGCGCCCGGGCAACTCCAGGTCCGAATTATTCTCTACATGGGTCGGCGTCACGATTGACACGACAGGTAAGGCCTGCGCTTCGGTCAAATCGTGCAAACTGGAGTTTTGCGCCGCGCGTGAACCCAGGCCGTAAGCGGCAACGGTAATGGCAAGCAGCACGAATGCGGCGCCGACCAGAGGCAAGCGGTGCAGAACGGGGCGGCCGCTCTGGCCATTAGGCTGGGACATCGATTGCTCCTAAGTTGGCTTCTGGCGCTGGCTTTGCGCCGACTTGCCGGTGAATAATGCTGAACATCACAGGGACGAAAAACAGCGTGGAGACGGTGGCGAAGATCAGGCCGCCGATCACGGCGCGACCGAGCGGTGCATTCTGCTCGCCGCCTTCGCCCAGACCCAGCGCCATCGGCAGCATGCCGATCACCATCGCCAGCGCCGTCATCAACACCGGGCGCAGGCGCACGAATCCGGCCTCAAGCGCGGCTTGCGTCGCATCGCCGATCTCATTGAGCTTCTCTCGCGCAAGACTGATGACCAGCACGCTGTTGGCGGTCGCCACGCCCATGCACATGATCGCGCCGGTCAGGGCAGGCACGGACAGCGTCGTATGTGTCGCAAACAGCATCCAGATGATGCCGGCGAGCGCCGCCGGCAGGGCAGTGATGATGACGAAGGGATCGCTCCAGGACTGAAAGTTGATCACAATCAGGAAATAAATCAGCACGATCGCTCCGAGCAAGCCGAACAGCAAGCCGGAGTAGGCACTGTTCATGGTCGCCGTCTGGCCTACCAAGGCGACGATCGAGCCCTTTGGCTTGTCCTTGTCGTTCCGGGCGATGATTCTCTCGATGTCGCCTGAGACCGCGCCGAGATCGCGCTCCTGCGTCGTCGCGTAGATGTCCACCATTGAAGATATGTCGTACTGCGAGACCACCGCATTGCTCTGAGTCCGCCGGATGTTAGCGATGCCTCCGAGTACCGTGGTGGGTGCGCCGTTGGCATTGATTGGCAGATTCCGCAGTGCCGGCAGCGTGTCGATCTGGTATTGCGGGGTTTGCAGCGCGATCGGGTAGGTGACGCCGTTCTTCTCATTGAGCCAGTAGGTGGGGGCCACCTGACTGGAGCTTGCCAGATTCACGACCAGACTATCGGTCACATCAGCCGCTGTCACCCCGGTGTAGCGGGCGCGGGTGCGGTCCATATTGACATCGATCGTGGGTAGGCCGGCCGATTGCTGGATGCGTGCATCGGCGACACCGGTGATATGGAGCAGCTGCGTCAGAAGCTTGTTGGCATAGACATAGTCCGCGGTGAGATCATTGCCGCGGATCTGCAAATCGATTGGCGCCGGTGCAC
>Ga0302324_100006342_pt1 | contig 25521 bp, 18 predicted proteins | sample Palsa_T0_1_FD_201949 | JGI IMG/M metagenome (GOLD analysis project Ga0302324, IMG submission 201949) | Peat permafrost microbial communities from Stordalen Mire near Abisko, Sweden - Palsa_T0_1 | ecosystem: Environmental > Terrestrial > Soil > Palsa > Peat permafrost | place: Sweden: Abisko... | reverse complement strand
GGGGTTCTCGGCTCGCACCGGGATCCGGTGGGCCGCCGGGCACTCCTCGCTCACAGAGGACGCGTGGCGTGAGCTGTCGCGCCGCGTTCACCCGGTCGACGTCGCGCTCGCGGCCGCGCTCGCGCGTCTAGGCCAGACGACGTTGCGGGACCTCGGGCTCGAGGTCGTGAAGCCACCCATCGCGGCACCGCCCGCGCCGCCGACCGTGCCACTCGAGCTCGCGCGCGAGGCAGTCGACGCCGTCGTGTGCGCGGCCGCAGACGCGATGAACGTCGTCCCACAGGCGATACGTCCGGCGCTCCTTGCGGCCTTCGTGAAGGCGCGCAAGCTCGCGCTCAGCGTACGCGACGTCGAGGCGGCGCTGTCTGCGAAGCCCCGCCCCGTGCTTTGAAGCTCTCCGGCGCGTTACGGGCAGCCAGCGTCGAGCCAGTCGACCATGATCCCGCGCTGCTCGTCGGTCGGGAGGGGATTGCCCATGCCCAGGATCGGAAACGCCTTCGGAGGCGTCGTGCCGCAGTCCCACGTCGGGTCCTGCTGCACGGAGATGCCGCATTGAATGACGGGCGCTCGCTGCACCACCGCGCTCTGCTGGTGAAAGTCGAAGAGCGCAGGATCGCCCGGCTGGTGGCATCCGCTCCCGCCACACGGCGCGGACGGCTGATGACACTCCACGCAGTAGTCGAGCACGAAGGTGCCCGCCCACCCATCCCACGAGACGCTGCCACCATCTTCGGGGTAGGGGAGCAGCACGACTTCTTGCTCCGGAGGCGCTGCGGGTGAGCACCCGACGACGAGAGCAGCGACGAGCGCGAGAGTGCCGACCCGCATCACACCCTCGAGTGTATCACCGCACCCAGCTGCTCGAGCCGCTGACGGTCGAGCATTGGACGAAGGCGCTCTGGACCGGCGCCATGTAAGTCTGGTCGAGCGCGCGGCCGTCTTGGAACGTGAGGTGAAGCTCGGCGGCGAGCGGCTGACCGTCCGCGTCGGGCAGCGCCGTCACGGTGACCATGACGGAGTCGAGCGGAGTCGCGTCGAGCGCGGCCGCATCGGAGCCCGCCGAGAACGAGAACTGGATGGTGCCGTCGTCCGACGTCCCGGTCGCGGCGTTGCCCGTGGCCGTGACGTTGAGAGGAACGGCCTGGTTCACCGCGACCGTCGCGGTCACGTCGACCGTGAGGGTCGTGGGGACGGCGACGGTCCTGTCACCGGTGAGCTCGAGGGCGAACGTGTCGCTCGCGGTGTAAGCCGGGTTCATGACGCCGCAGGTCGACGGGGTCCGAAACGCCAAGGTGGTCGAAGCGTCGAACGTGACGGGCGTGCGGTAGCTGTTGTCCGCGGTCTCGCACCCGCCGCCGATGAGGCAACCGGTGGTGAGCGAGGCCAGCGAGGCGGTGGCAACGGCGAGTGCGACGAGGGTCAGCGTCTTCATGCCGACCCATAAAGCAACGCACGTGCCGAGGGCAGCCGCCCGTTCATTCCCGGTATTTCCGCGCGATCGTGTCGACACGGCACCAGCCATCACGACAGCCGCGTCACGTGGATCGAGGACGCACCGTGCGAGCCCCTCTGGATCCGGTTGGTTGTCTCGCCTACCCTCCCGTGCCGATGGCCACCCCCAAAAAGCGCATCGACGAGCTCGTCTCGCTCATCAAGAAGTACAAGGACGCCTACTACAACCATCAACCCCTCGTCTCCGACGCGGCCTACGACGCCATCGAGGACGAGCTTCGCGAGCTCGACCCCGAGAACCCGATCTTCGCGACCGTCGGCGCGCCCGTCAGTGATGGTGGGCCCAAGAGCGCAGACGTCGTCGTCACGCAATGGGAGAAGGCGCGCCACGCCATCCCGATGGGCTCGCTCAACAAGGCCGTCAGCGAGGAAGAGTTCCGCCAGTGGGCCGCGCTCTGCGAGAAGCTCGGCCAGGAGAGCAAGCTCCCACCCATCTCGAAGAACCTCCTCGTCACGGAGAAGCTCGACGGCCTGTCGCTCGCGGTCAACTACGAGAAGGGCAAGCTCGTGGAGGCCATCACGCGCGGCGACGGTCAGGTCGGCGAGCGCATCACGCCGAACGCCAAGAAGATGCAGGGCGTGCCCGGCAAGCTCCCCGAGCCGCTCAACGTCTCCATTCGCGGCGAGATCATCCTCAAGCTCTCCGACATGAAGCGCGGCTTCCCGGGCTACGACAGCCCGCCGCGCAACAAGGCCGCCGGCACGTCGAAGCGCTACGATGGCCAGGGCTGCGAGTTTCTCACGGTGATGTTCTACGACATCGAAGGCGACGTGGAGCACAAGACCGAAGAGGAGAAGTTTCGCCGGCTCGCCTCGCTCGGGCTCATCGTGCCGACGTTCACCGTCACGAACCTCGACGGCGTCCTCAAGATCCAGAAGGACTACGCGACGAAGAAGCGCGCGGCCCTCGACTACGAGATCGACGGCCTCGTCATTCGCGCCAACGACGTCCGCTCCGAGAACCTCCTCGGCGAGCTCGGCGGAAGGCCGCGCGGCGCCATCGCCTACAAGTTCGCGTCGATGGCGAAGATCAGCACGGTCCTCGCCATCGAGTGGGACACGGGGCCGACGGGCCGCGTGACACCGATTGCAACCGTGGCGCCCGTCGAGATCGGCGGCGCGACGGTGCAGTCGGTCGTTCTCCACAACGTGTCGAACATCGAGCGGCTCGACATCGGCGTCAGCGACGAAGTGCTCGTGTCGCGGCGCAACGACGTCATTCCTCACCTCGAGGAGGTCGTCGTCAAACACGGCAAGCGCGCCGAGACGCCCACGAAGTGCGCCGTGTGCAAGGAGGCGCTCATTCGTCGCGGCGAGTATCTCGTGTGCACGAACCTCGAGTGCCGCGCGCTCGTCGAGGGCCGCATCCAGCGCTGGGTCGGCGTGCAAGACATCCACGAGTGGGGCGAGAAGCTCATCGCCCAGCTCGTCGAGGCCAAGCTCGTCCACGAGCCGTCAGACCTCTACAAGCTCAAGGTCAACGACATCGCGAAGCTCGAGCGCCGCGGCGAGATCATCGCCAAGAAGGTCCTCGACAACCTCCACGCGAAGCTGCCCCTCACGCTGCCGGTCTTCCTCGCGTCGCTCGGCATCGACGAGTTCGCGCTCGAAACGGCCAAGCTCATCGTCAGCTCCGGCTACGACACGCTCGACAAGGTGCAGGCGGCGACCGAAGGCGAGCTCGCGAAGCTCAAGGGCATGGGCGCGATTCGCGCCAAGAGCGTCGCCGCCGGTCTCGAGGCGCGCAAAGACGAGATCAAGCGCCTCCTCGCCGTCGGCGTCGTGCCGGTCGCGCCCACTGCGGGCGGAGGGCTGTCGGGGAAGAGCTTTTGCTTCACGGGCGCGCTCTCACGACCGCGCAAAGACTACGAGACGATGGTCGAGAAGCACGGCGGCTCGGTGCTCTCGGGCGTCACGAAGGAGCTCAACTACCTCATCATGTCCGACCCGAATTCCGGCTCGAGCAAGGCCGAGAAGGCGCGCAAGTACGGCACGCAATGCATCGACGAGGCCGCCTTCATCACGCTCGTCGAAGCGGCAGCGCAGGCGTCGACGGATCCGCCGTAAGGCGGGACGTCGCGAAGACCAGAGACGAGCTAACGCTCACTCGTCGCAGACGGCGAGATCGTTGGTGAAGCCTTCGTAGCAGCCCCACACGGCGGCGAGCTGCTGCACGTCGGCGCACGTGATGGTCTGCGCCGCACACTGGATGTCGGCGCACATGATCGTGCCGGCCCCGGTGTGCTTGAGCCCGAGCGTGTGACCGAGCTCGTGACGCGTCGTCTCGGCGAGGAGGCTCGCGAAGGGAGCGTCGTTCGGGAGCTGAACGTAGCTGTCCTCCCCCATGGCGATTTGGTAACCGAGCACGCCCTCACCGTCCTCGTGTTGGATCTCCGCGCCGGGCATGCCGTTGATGGTGATGGTCACGGTGTTACCCGCCGCTTTCCCCCATGCGCTCGACGGAGCACCGTGGAACGTGACGAAGCCGTTGGTCGTCGTCTGCCACTCGCTCGCGACGCCCATGATGATGGCCGACTGGTCTTCATTCATCCCGTTGATGACCACCGCGTAGTCGCGGGAGGGATTGACCTGCCAGCCCGTAGCGCAGGCTAGAAGCCCAACGGGTGCGAAGAGAAGCAACGCCAAGAATCGCCGCACAATGTCATCCTACGACATGCTATATCGCCGCGCCATGCGCGGTTATCTCGCTCCCTCCAAGAGGCCCATTCCGTCCGACACCCAGACTCGCTTTGGCACGCTTTCTCGCGGCCGCCGCGCGAAGATGGCCAAAGCCGCCGGCACGACGCTGCTGAAGGCCGACCAATGGGCCCGTGGAGGAGTCCTCACGAAGGCCGTCGCCACGGCCCTCGAGACGCAGCTCGATAAGCTCAAAAAGGTAAGTAACTGAGCTTGCAGTCGCCTTCCGTGTGGAAGGCGAAGCGATTGATGCTCGGCGCATGCGCGTCGATCTCGACCTCGCCTTTGAGCATCACCCGACCCTCGACCGCGCGATCGAGCCCGAGCATCCCGGCGAGCGCAGCGACACCTTTGCCCACATCCCCGTAGCTCGTGATCTGGGCCTTCACGGCGTCGAGGCATGACACGACGCCCGACGTGTAACGCACGCTATATGCTCCGGCGCTTGGCGCAAACCAACCTTCGAGCGTGCCGGTGAAGGGCCCGGCGCGCAGCGACGCTCCCGTGAGGTCGAGCTTCGACGGGTCTCCGGCGTAACGTGCATCGAGCGTGAGCGATGTACGCGCCGTCGACACGCCGATGAAGACGTCGCTCGCCGTCGCCACCAGCGTGCCCTTCGCGTGCGTCGCATCCTGTGCGTGATGCAGGTGGATCTCGAAGCGGCTCGTCTCGTCTCCGTACATCCCGAGGACGGCGGACGGGATCCCGAGGTCGGTCACGGATGCGTTGGGCGTATCGACATCGAGGTCGAGGCCGCCTGCCGCGGGCACGGCGACTCTGACGCTCGCAGAGGGCGCGAGGGTCAACGTGGCGCGCGTGCCCGCCCCGTCACCGTCGGCAACGAGCGCCCATGGCGCCGCTTTGCTCGTGGCGTCGAACGCGCGAAGGTCCGACGTCTCGATGTGCCAGTCATCCCCGAGCGCCCGTCCGGGCTTGCGGGTGACGTTGCCGGAGACGTGGGTTGCATCGATGGCAACGAGGTTCGTCTGAAAGAGGTGCTTCCAGGTGAAGGTCGCATTGGTCAGCGTCACGCGCGTGATGGGTGAGGTGCCACCGCCGGTGCGTTGATCACGGCCCGCGATGGCCGCGCGCACGTCCTCGGCCGAGCCATCGAGATCGACGACCATCCCGGTGACAGTGATGGCCGTAGGTGTCAGCCCGTCGAGCTCCACATCGACGACCGCGGCGGACGCCGTGATCTTCGGCAGTTTCTTCGTGTCGCCCTGGATGAGCGGCGCGGCGCGAACGCCCTTCAGGCGGGTGCGACCGGGGGCGAGCGAGAGATCGTCGATCGTGAGTGCGACGCCGTTGGCGGCTGCGGCGGCGATGATCCGGGCCTTCACCCACCGCGGAACGAGCACGACGGCAACGGCCGCGGATGCAGCGATCACGAGGCCCACCACGATGACGATGCGCGTCCTCGACATTGCCGCGGGAGTCTAGCTGCTTCGCACCAAGGCACGCACCAAGTTCGCGCCTCGTGTAACGTTCGGTGTATGAGCGCGATTCGCGCGACGGCGACGGTTGATCTCGCGGGGCGCGCGGAGGACGTCTGGCCGCTGCTCGTCGACACCGACCGGATGAATCGGCTCATCGGGATGGCCCCCGTTCACTACCGTGCCGTCGAGGACGACAAGCACGGCGCGGCGCGCTTCCTCGCCGAAACGCGCATGGGCGGGTTCGCCGTCACGTACGAGGAGTTCCCGTACGAATGGGAGCACCCCAAGCGCTTCGGGGTGCACCGCAAGTTCGTGCGCGGTCCGCTCGCGTGGCTGCGGATGGGGTGGACGCTCGAGGCAAAGGGTAAAGGGACGACGCTCACCATCACGTTCGAAGCCGACACGACCAGCGTGCTGCTTCGGCCCATCGCGTGGATTGGAGGCCGCCGCGCGGTCGCGGGGATGGTGGAGCTCGCGCGAGAGATCGACAAGCACGTCCACGATCACGCGCCGAGCCCGTTCCTCGAGCCCGTCGCGCCGAGCGATGCGATCGAGCTCGCGTCGGCGCTCGCGCGTCTGAAGGAACAGGCCGTGCGTCCGGACCTCGCGGAGCGCATCGCGGTGTTCGTCAAACGGAGCCCCGACGCCGACGCCATTCGCATCCGGCCGTTCGAGCTCGCCGACGAATGGCACGAGCCGCGGCGCGAAGTCCTCGCGGCGATGCTCCACGCCGTGCCTGCAGGCCTCGTCGACCTCCGGTGGGCGATCGTTTGCCCGAGCTGCCGCACCGCGAGCGAGGAAGTCAGCGACCTCGGTGACATCAGCCGAGAAGGTCACTGCCAGCTGTGCGACATCGCGTTCGAGCTCGAGCTCGACCGAGCCGTCGAGGTGACGTTTCGCCCGCACGACAAGGTCCGGCGCGTTCCCACGCAGCTCTTCTGCATGGGCGGTCCGGCGCGGACGCCGCACGTGCTCACGCAGATCATCGTGCCCTCGGGCGCCGAAGCCGAGATCGTCGCGCCGTCCGAAGAAGGCCGCTTTCGCGTCTTTGCGCGGGGTGGGGCCCTCGCGTCACTCGAGGTGGTAGCGGATGGTCCCGCAACCCTCTCCGCCCGCCTTCGGGACGGTGCGATCACCCCCTCGGACCTGCGTGCCCGCCCTGGCGCACCCATCACCATCAAGAACGACACGGGCGACGAGCTCCACATCAAGGTCGAGCGCCTCGCTTGGGCGAGCGCGGCGGCCACCGCCCACGAGCTTGCGACGCTCACCGAGTTCCGCACGCTCTTTTCGACGGACCTCCTCAAGCGCGAGACGCCCCTCAAGGTGGCGCGCTGCGCCATCCTCTTCTCCGACCTCACGGGGTCGACGGCGCTCTACACCGAGGTCGGCGATGCTGCTGCCTTCCGCCTCGTCGACGATCACTTCGACGTGCTCCGCGCCGCCGTCCGGACCCACGACGGAGCGGTCGTCAAGACGATGGGCGACGCCGTGATGGCAGCGTTCACCGACGAGCGCGCTTGCATCGACGCGGCGGTCGAGAGCCTCGTCACGTTCGAGGCGTTCCGCAAGACGGCAAAGAACGGCGAGCGCACGAGCCTGAAGCTCGGGCTCTACGGCGGAGCGTGCTACGTGGTCACCGCCAACGGCGCGCTCGACTACTTCGGCTCGACCGTGAACGTCGCCTCGCGCCTCCAGCACCTCGCCGAAGGGGGCGAGATCGTGCTCGAACGACGCGCCGCCGAGCACGTCGCGAAGGACGACCGCCTGGTCATATCCGCCCCGAGCGAAGTGCGGGTGAAGGGGGTGGAGCGCCCGCTCGAGGTCGTCCACGTGCGCATGAAGGCGGTGCACGCGGCAGCGAAGTGATTTAGAACGCGTGCATGCCAGGTCAGATTCCCGACACCATCCCTGCCGCGCTCGATGCGATCGTCTCGAAGCGCAAGAGCGCCGTTGCCTTCCGTCACAAGGTCTACGACGACGATGTGCGGGAGCTCGCCGAGGTGGACGGCAACGGCGAGTGGGCCGAGACGACGTGGACGGAGTACGGCGAAAACGTCCGTGCGGTCGCGAAGGCCCTCATCGCCGCGGGCGTCGCGCCGGGCGAAGGCGTCGCGATCGTCGGGTACAACACGCCAGAGTGGCTCTATGCGGACGTCGGCGCCATCTTCGCCGGTGCGATCCCGGCCGGCGTCTACACGACGAGCACGCCCGACCAGATCGCCTACATCGTCTCGCACTGCGACGCGCGCGTGGTCTTCGTCGACTCGGCCGAGCAAGCGAAGAAGGTCATTGCCGCGAAGGGCTCGATGCCGAAGCTCGAACGCATCGTCCAATGGGGCGGCGAACCCGTTGCCGATCCTTTGGTCGTCTCGTATGCCGCCTTCATCGAGCTAGGCGCGAACGTCGACACGCGCGCGCTCGAGGCGCGTGTTGCAGCGCAGAAGCCGACGGACGCGTGCACGCTCATCTACACGTCGGGGACGACCGGCAACCCGAAGGGCGTGCTCCTGTCGCACGAGAACCTCCTCTGGACCGCGCACGCGAGCACCACCCTCGGCTTCCTCGACGGCGATTGTGGCGTGAGCTACCTCCCGCTCAGCCACATCGCCGAGCAGATGCTTACGATTCACGTGCCGATGTGCCTCGGCATCGCGATGACCTTCGCCGAGAGCCTCGAGAAGATGCCCGAGGCGCTCCTCGCGACGCGCCCCACGTACTTCCTCGGCGTGCCGCGCGTGTGGGAGAAGATGCAAGCGAAGATGCAAGCCGCAGCGGGCAACGCGTCGCCGTTGCGAAGACGCATCGCGCGGTGGGCACGCGGCGTGGGTCTACGTGCCGGTTACGCGGAGCAACGTGGCGAGGCGCGACCGATGTTCCACGGGCTCGCGAGCTCGCTGGTGTTCTCGAAGGTCCGTGAGCGCCTCGGCCTCGATCGTTGTCGCTTCGCGCTGACGGGCGCGGCGCCCATCTCGAAGGACACGCTCGAGTTCTTCCTCAGCCTCGGCATTCCGCTCTACGAGGTCTACGGCATGAGCGAGTGCACGGGGCCCGCGACCCAATCGCTCCCGAACGCATACCGCACGGGAACCGTGGGCAAGGTGCTCGAAGGCGCCGAGCTTCGCATCGCCGAAGACGGCGAGATCCTCGTGCGCGGCAAACACGTGTTCCTCGGTTACTTGAAGGACGACGCCGCGACGCGTGAAGCGAAAGGCGAGGACGGCTGGCTCCACACGGGCGACGTGGGCGAGGTCGACCAAGACGGCTACGTACGCATCACCGACCGCAAGAAGGAGCTCCTCATCACCGCGGGCGGCGAGAACGTCGCGCCGCAGCTCGTCGAGAGCTTGCTGAAGTCGATCGCGGTCGTCGCACAGGCGGTCGTCGTCGGCGACCGGCAGAAGTACCTCGTCGCGCTCCTCACGCTCGATCCCGAGCGCGTCGCAGCAGAGGCGGAGGCGGCAGGCAGTAGCGCGCGCGACACGCCCTCGGCCGCGGTGTGTGCGACGTTCCGAGCCCACGTGGAGAAGCAGGTCGAGAAGCTGAACGAACGACTGGCGCGGGTCCAGACGATCAAGCGTTTCACGATCCTGCCGAACGAGCTGACGGTCGACACGGGTGAGCTCACCCCGACGCTGAAGCTTCGCCGCAAGGTGATCGTCCAGAAGTACGCCAAAGAGATCGAGTCGATGTACGTGTGACGCCGAGACCGCTGGTCTACGCCCAGCTCGTCCCCATGCGCCTCTTCAGCGCGGCAGCCTCGGGCGTGACTGCGAAGCGCGCGACGTCGCCCGCATACGGGTGCTCGAGCACCGCCGTGAGCGCCGCGCGACCTGGCTCCGCCGTCCCCTTGAGCAGCGCGGCGTCCGCGCCACGGACGTCATCGATGGTCGCGAGCAGATCGCCCGTGAGTATGTAGGCCGTGCGAAGCTCCCCACGCGCGAGGGCAGCCACGAAGTGATTGACGAGCGGCGGCCGCCCCTGAGGAGCGGCGATGTGTGAAGCCAGCTCTTCGAGGAGCTTGCGTTGGCGCCGTGTGATCGTCTTTTGGACAGGTCCCTCGTATTGCGCGATGAGCGGCTCGGTCGATAGATCGAGATCGCGCGCGTAGCCGGGCACGGCGTTCCGCGCGGCGGCGACGAGGAGAGCCTCGATGTGTGGCCCGGGGAGCTCCTCGAGCCACGGAACGCCAAACGCGATGCGTGCAAGCGCTCGCCCAATCGCAGCGAGCTGCGCCATCTGCGGAAGGTCCGTGAGCGACGTCGGAACCACGACCCACGGCACGTCTTGCGTCAGCACCCGCGTGCGCGGAACGTTCGGTGTGATGACCAGCTCGACGCCTTCCAGCCCGAGCATGCGCATCAGGCGATCGAGCAACGCGCGGGTGGGGTGGCCGGCCCGCGTCGAGACGCGGTCTCGCGCCGAGATGCCCACTTCGGCGACGTCGCTCCGGAGCATCTTGGCTTCGATGCCGTAGATCGCGGCTGCGACCTCGAGCAGCACGTGGCGGCCCTCTGTCGGTAGGACGTGCGTCACGAGCGTCGCGCGGTCGAGCACCGGCGGCGCCCCGTCGAGCGAGCGCGGGTGCCTGCCGCGGAGCCACGCGTAGCGTCCGTCGTCGACGTCGCCAGACACCGCGCGGAGCTCGCTCACGGCGAGGGCCTCCTCGTTGCGCCGCTCCGCGTTCAGGCTGCGCTCGAGGAGCGCGAGCGCGGACGCAGGATCCGCGAGAGAGAGAAGCGGCCGCGGATCGGGGCTGAGCATCGCGTGCACCGTGCGTGCAGCGTCTTGATTCGCCTGCGCCTTGGCGTAAGCAGTCGCGAGCTCGAAGCGCGTCTCGTGCATGTTCGGATCGATGGTGACGGCCTGGAGCAGGTGCGCGACGCCCTCGCGGACGCGCATCAGCCGCTCGACCTCGATCTGCCCGAGCGTCGCGAACCACGACGCATCGACGCGGCCGAGCCGCTGGCCAACGGTGATGACCTGCTCGAGCGCGCGGGCGTAGCCGATGTCGTCCATCGCACCCTGAGGCGTCTTGAAGCCCCCGGCGAGCCTCGCGAACATCTTGGCGTTGTGAGGCGCGTGGGCGACGGCAGCGACGAGCGCGCGTTCGGCACCCGATATGTCGCCGAGGCGAGCGCGCATCGACGCGAGCTCGGCGAGCAGATCGCACTTCTGATCGACCTCGGTCTCGACGTCTGCGAGCTGTTCGAGCAGCTGTGCCTGCTCGGTCCGCGTGTCGACCTTGCTGTTCTGTGCGAGGTGTCGAAGCAGTGCGCGGAGCGCGCGTGGGTTGAGCGGCTCGATCGACAGCGCCGTGCGGAGTGCCCTCTCCGCGTCGGCCTTGCGATCGAGAACGCGCTCGTAGACGCTCGCCAGGGCGAACAGCGCAGTGAGGCGAGGGCCGCCCTCCCGGCTCGTCGTGACGACGGCTTCGAGCGCATCGACGGCCTCCGCCCACGCGCGCTGCGCGATGCACAGCTCCGACAGCGTGAGCAGCGACGGGATGTGGTCGGGCGCTGCGGCTCGAACGCGCTGCATCGCCTCGATCGCCGTTGGCAGATCCTTCAGCTCGTCGCGAGCGACCCGCGCGATCTCCGAGCCAAGCATCACGATGGCCTCAGGCTCGGTCGCGGTCTTGATGGCGGAGCGGAACACGTCGACGAGCCGTTCGGCGTGGCCGTCTTCGCTCCAGACGCTCGAGAGCCGTCCTGCCGCCACGATCGAGTTGGGGTCGGCTTCGACCGCGCGCTGAAGGAGGGCTCCTGCGCGGGAGCGCCGCTCCGGGATCGAGCCCAAGCCATCTCTCGAGCCGAGGAGCAGCTCGGCAGCCTCGAGCAGGTAGCGCGCCCGCACGGCGGGTTGCGCTGCAATCTCCGCGAGCGAGAGCGCCGCGCTGAGCGCACCAACGGCGTCGCCCATGCGAGCGGACAGGCGAGCGAGCCCAGTCGCCGCAGTGACGGAGAGCCGGTCGATGCCGAGAGCGACGCGATAGCGGTCGTGCGCCTCGTGCAGCCATTCGGTGCTCTTGGCGGCCTCGGCGGCCGACTCGAGCATGAGGGCGAGCCTCAGCTGCTGTGCGATGCGGGTCCCATCGTCGGACGCAAGCTCGGTGAGTGCCCGCAGCGCCTCGAGGACGCTCTTTCGCGCCCGCGCGTCACCGCGCCTCGAGAGGGGAATGTCCCTCCGGAGTGTGGCTTCGAGCGCACCAGGATCGCTCCCGTCGAGATCGAGGATGCGTGCGTACGTGGGCCCCGCATCCCCCTGCGGAAGGCGCCATTCCTCGAGCGCGGCGAGCGCCCAGAGAGCACCGAGCCGCGCGCGCACGTCGCGAAGCGCGTCGCCTTGGCGCGAGAGCGATTGCGCCAAAGCGGGCAGGTCGTTCGAGGAGCGGGCGAGCGCTTCGAGCGTCCGAAGCGCAGCGACATGCCGAGGGTCGTCCTTCACGACCGCTTCGAGGAGCTGGATCGCACGAGGCTTCTCCTGCCCCGCATCCACGAGGAGCGACGCCGCCGCGAATGTGAATGCCTGGACGCGCTCGTCGTCGCGCGGCTCGGCCTGCGCGCGCTCGGCGCGTTTGAGCGTATGCGTGAAGACCTCGCCGAACGCCGCTTGCGAGCTCTCGCTTCGCGCGACGCGCCGCGCGAGGACACGACCGAGCCTGTCCGCCGCCAGCTCGTCCTCGCCATACGCGACGAGCGCGCGAGCGTAGGTCGCGGCGGCTCTCGCGTCGTCGTGAAGCTTGAGCTCTTCGACCTCCGCGGCCCGCACGAGGTAGTGCGCCCGCTCGACGGCGCTTTGCGAACTGTCCGCGAGCTGCGCGAGAGCGTCGCGGTAGGCGGCGTCATCTCCGCTCGACTCCAGCAGCCGTGCGATCTCTTCGGGCGCTGCCGGGTGCGAGGGATCGGCCGTGCGTGCCGCCTTGAGCGACGCAATGGCATCCTTTGGCGCGCGCAATCGATCCCGCTGGACGTGCGCGAGCGCGAGCCATTGTGCGACGAGATCGGCCTTCGGCGCGCCTCGTCGCACGGCGCCCTCGATGCGCGCCTGCATGGATGCCGCCACCCTCTCCCAGCGCCCCGCGTCCTCATGGAGCCTCGTCTCGAGCGCACGTGCCGCGGCGTGATCTTGATCCTGTGCGAGGACCTCTAACGCGAGCGCAAGCGATCGCGCCGGGTCGTCCTTCGCGAGGGCGGTCGCCGCGCGCGTCTTGAGTGACAGGACATCGGCGCCGTCCTCTGCGAGGCGTGCCTCGGCGAGGAGCGCTTTCGCGAGGGTACCGTCGTCGTGCAGCCGCTCACCGCAGCGAGCCAGGCCGAGGAGCGCTCCACGCCGATCAGGCTCGATCGTGAGGATCTCCTCGTAGAGCCTCAACGCGCGCGACGCATCACCGAGGACGTCCTCCCACAGAAGCGCTGCCTTCTCGAGATACGCAACGCGCCGAGCGGAGTCGCGCGCGCGCTCGGCAGCTTGAACGTAGAGCTCGAGCAGCGCGCGAGTATCACCAGCGATCCGGTCGGTCGGCGGCGCCGAAAGCGCACGCGATAGCGTATCCAGCACCTCGACGTCGCCAGGGCTCGCTATCCACGCGGCGCGCAGGTTCCGTACCGCGTCTTGATGGCGTCCGAGCTTGTCAGCGATCTGAGCCGCGCGCAGCAACGCGCGCGCCCGCTTCGTCGCGTCGGGGTTGCGCGCAGCCTCGGTGACCCACAGGGCCATGCGCTGATCGTGGCGTCCCGCCGCATCGAGGAGCCTGTCGAGATGATCGAGCAGCGTCGGATCGTCGCTTGAAGCGATGGCGGACTGCACGTGGCTGATCGCAGCCTCGAGCGATGACGCCTTCTCGGCCAGCGCTGCGAGCGTTCGATGTTCCTCTGCGAGAGCCGATGGGTCGGTGATGAGCTCGAGCCGCGCCCGCCTTACGCGTGCGATGGCCGTGTCATCGCCAGATGCCTCGTGAAGGCGGAGAAGCTCTTGGAGCACCCGCCTGTCGACCGAAGGCTCCGTCGGTGCGCGCGCGGCCGCGCGGTCGAGCAGCGTGGTCGCCCGTGCTGGGTCTCCGAGTCGGAACGCGGCGAGGCACGCGGCGTCGAGCTCTGCGCGGGCCGCCCGCGCAGGGTTCTTCTCGAGGAGTGCCTCCTCTTCGAGCAGCGAAGCGAGCGCCGAAGGATCATCGTGCGCGGCGACGAAACGCACGCTCGCGTCGCGGACGGGTCCGACGCTGCCATCGAGCTCGAGCGCGCGCTCGAGCGCACCACGCGCGGCATCGACACGGTGGAGATCGTACTCCAGGATCCGCGCGCGCTCGACGTGGAGCCACGCTGCGAGCTTCGTGTCACCTGCATAGGCGTCTGCCATGCGTGCAAGGTGCGCTGCGAACGCCTCTTTCGCGGTCGCATCACCTCGCTGTGCGCGACCGGCGAGCTCACCCTCTAGGCCGCGAAGCGCCGCGGCATGGTGTGGCGCGATCGCGAGCGCTCGCTCCCACGCTTCGATGGCGGCGGGACCGTCGACCGCCCGCGCGCGCAGCGCAAGAAGCTCCACGCGTGCCGCATCCGCGGAGGCAGCGGCGAGCTCCGCTTCGATGTGTCGCAAGTGGTCGGCTGCATGAGCGCGCCCTTGCTGCCTGGCGCGAAGGAGGTTGTGCGCCGCGGCGTAGGACGGATCCACGACGAGCGCGAGCTCCGCGTGTGACGCCGCGCGCGTGTCGTCACCCAGCATGGCTTCGAGCACGACAGCGAGCTCGACGTGGGCGCGAGCAAGGCCGACCTTGTCGCCGTCCGCTTCGAGCGTCGCGATTCGAGCCGCGAGAAGCTCGACGAGCGAGTCGGCGCTCATCGGATCCAGCACGGACCGTGCTCTCTCCCGCACGGGCTGCGCCAGAAGCTCTTTGGCCGACGAGTCGGCCGGCGGCGCCGCGGTCCCCTTCTTGGATGGCAGTGGTGGTTTCTTGCTCGGCACCGGCGGCGGCTTCGGCTTGACGCTCAGATGCGGTAGCGGCACGGACTGCGCAGCCTTCGCCGTGCTCGCCGCGGCGCTGCCGGGGGGCTCGACCTTCTTTGCGTCCGGAAGCGGAAGGGGAGGAGGAATCGACTTGTTCCTCGGGAGCGGCGGCGGAATCGACGAGGGCCTCGGTGTCGGTGCGAGATCTTGCGCGCTCGGCAGCACCATCTCGGCTGCGGGGACGCCACGCATCGCCATCGACGGCGGATCACCCGACGCGATCTGGAGCGTGCGCACTTGCTCGTCGATGTCCCAGCCTTCGTCCGTCAGCGCGAGCAGCTTGTCGATCGAGTTCGCCTCGGCGAGCATGATGCTCTTGGACTCCGGAGCAGGCGGCGCGGAACGCACCGGCGGAGGAGGTTTCGACGGTTTCGCAGGCATGACTTTTCGCCCCGCGATGGTGTCACAAGATGAAACGCAAAAGCCACTCGAACCGATCGAGTCTTGACACGAGATCCATGACGAGAAGACGCAGAACGGTCAAGTCGAGGACTTCTTCGAAGCTGCACCGTTTTGTTGCTACGCTGAGGCTCGGGTCATGGTGATCCAGGCACCAGCCCAGCGTGTGCGGCGCATCGCGCTCGTGTTGTCGACGATCGCGGTGCTCTTCTCGTTCGGCTTCGGCATCTTCTTGCGCAAGTGGATGGCGACGCCGTCCGACACCGACGTCGCGGTCCTTTGGCTCATCCTCGCGCTCTTTCTTCTGCTCATCGCGATGGTGCTGCGCATCATCGCGGCGATCTGCGAGCTTCTGTGGCTCGAGCGGACCTGGTCCAACCTGCCGGTGGAGCTTCGCCGCGTCGGCCCCATCGACAACGTCACGCCCGTTCACATCTTCGGCATCGCGTTCATTCCGATTGTCGCGTGGTTCTGGAAGCTCGCGCTCGTCGCGAGTGTCTCGGCCGGTCTCGAAGAAGTGCGCAAGACGACGCCGTTCACGGCACCCGTGCCGAAATCGCTAGGGATGACCGCCGTGGTCCTCGGTTGGTTTCCTGGCTTGAACATCTACCTCGCCCCGTTCCTGTGGGAGATGTTCGCGCGCCGCATCGACGTCGTTTATCTCGAGCTCGCGAGCAGTCCTCATTGCGGCTCGCGGCCGCCCGCGTCGAGCTGAACGAGCGGCGTATTGTGCCCTTGCGCGAGGTGGTTCCACATGTTGCCGCCAGGCGCTGCGACGACCTTCGGCGTGATCTTGCCGGTCTCGGCGTCGAGGATGACGAGGCGCTGATCGAGTGCGGCTTTGTACGTTCCCTGCATCAGCCCGCTACCCTCGTGGAGCGCGGAGAGCGCGGCTTTCCAGAGGGCGAGCGCGCCCGCGGCGGCTCGAAAGAGGCCTTGCCCGTACGAGCTTCCCGGACCGTCCTTGCGCGCGAGATCGCTCTGCACGCACGCGGAATGGTCCGGTGAGTCTTGCGGGAGCATCGTGTCCGGGTTCGCTCCTCCACCCAGCATGTCGTAGGTCTTGCACGCACCGGGAACTGCAGCGGCGACGTGAAGCACGAAGCTCTGTCCGTCCTCATCGGTCACGAGTGCACGGGCGTCCTTTGACACGGTGAGGCTCATCCCGAGGGCCACGGCGAGGCGCAACGCGTCCGCACCGGGGCCACTCGCTCTGCGCATCGCCGCGAGCCACACGTCCGGGGACCCCACGTCACTCGCATGGTGGTCGCGCGCAACGACGACCGCCACCGCTGCAGCCGAGATCTGATCAGGCTTCTTCTCGTCGAAGGGAGCACCAATGGCCACCGCGACGTCGCGCGCGCACGTAGCGCGGTTGCCGCACGCGGGCAGCGCACCCCATCGAGGAGAGTCACCCGCGAGCTCTCCGCGCATGTCCTCCACGCGCCCCATCGGAGACTTCCCGCAGGAGGAGAGCAGCAACAGCGCGCACAGCGCTCGCGAAACCATGACGAGACGTTACGCCATCGCGGGTGCGATGGGCTGCCCGCCATCGGTGATCGCGATGGGTCGCCCCACGGGCGACATGGCCTCTTCTCGCGGATCGAGGCCCACGAGCTTCGCGCACATCGCCAGCAAGTCCGGCACGCCATAGGCCGTCCCTGCGACGTGCTCGCCGCCCGCGTCCGTGCCGCCCACGAGGCCCGGCTTGGTGCCGCCTCCGGCGAGCGCACACGACCACGCTTGCGGATAGTGATCACGACCCTCGTTGCCGTTGATGCGAGGCGTCCGCCCGAAGTCGCCGAGCCAAACGACGAGCGTGCTCGCGAGAAGACCGCGCTGGTCGAGATCCTTCACGAGAGCCGCCACCGCGGGGTCCACGATGCCGAGCTGGGCTTTCGTGCGCTCGAAGTTGTTCTGGTGGGTGTCCCACCCGTCTTGGACGACCTCGACGAAGCGCACGCCGGACGTCACGAGCCTTCGTGCGACGATGCACCCACGCCCGAAGTCCGTGTCGCCGTAGTCGGTCTTCACGGCCTGAGTCTCGTCATCGACGTCGAATGCGCCGACGTCCCGAGAGCCCATGAGCGACACTGCGCGTCCGTAGACGGCGCGACGCTCGTCGACCATCGGTGATGCGCTCTGCTGCGCGAAGCGTTGCTCGGCCTGGGCGAGGAGCGCTTGCCGCCGCGCGAAGCGATCACCCGCGGTCTCCGCCGCGACGTTGTCCGGGTGGGCGCCGGCCTTCTGCACGACGAACGGACCGTTCGACACGCCGAGAAACCCCGCGCCAAAGCTCGGCCCGCCGAGCGAGACGAACGCGGGAAGGCCGTTCGTGGGTGCGCCGAGCTTCTTGCTCACCCAACCGCCGAGCGAAGGATGCACGACCGTCGGGGTCGGCGCGTAGCCCGTGTGCATCAGGTACTGGGCGCGCTGGTGGTTGCCTTCTTTGCTCGACATCCCTCGAATGACGGTGAGCTTGCTCGCCATCTGCGCAATGTGCGGCATGTTCTCGCTCACCGAGAGGCCCGCGAGCGACGTCTTGATGGCCTTCGTCGGCCCACCATTCGCGTGACCAGGCTTCGGGTCCCACGTCTCGAGGTGGCTTGGCCCGCCGTTCATCCAAAGCAGGACGATCGCCTTCGCCTTGGGCGGGCGGACGGGCCCATCCGCACGCGAGTACCGCGAGAGCAGCGCTCCGAGGAACCCACCCGCGCCGAGCATCAACAAGTGTCGTCTGTTCATGTCATCGCCTCAGTGATTAAGAACGAACTCGGACGAGTTGAGGAGCGTCCACATCAAGTCTTCCACGGCGGCCACCTTGGGATCGCGCGTCTCGGGGACGCGCTCGTTCACGCGCGCCAGCGGATCACCGGGGTTCCTCGGACGGAACTGTCCCTTGCCGCGATTGCCACCGTTCTTGCGCATCGGCGGTTTGGTCGTCGGGTCCGGTTCGGAGAGGGCCGGAGGATTGGCGAGATACTTCGTCCACGTGTCGGTCTCTTCTGCCGATGGTTTGCGCGACAGCGTCCGCAGATAGAGGGCCTCCACCTTCTGCGCGTCGGTCATCTCGCTTCGTGCGACGCGGGCAACGGCAGTGCCCGGGAGCGCGGTCGACCCGCCCGCGATGAGCCTGCCGTTGAGCCCAATGAGCGCCTGGGTGATTGTGCCCTCGAACGTCGGCCGGTCGAACTCCTCGTCGACGTCGAAGACGAAGCCGTAGAGCGTGCGGAGTCGTTCGGTGAGCTCCTCCACGTTGAAGCGCCCGAGACGCCGGAGCGCGTCGTCGACCTGGGTCGCGTCGATGACTGCATCGAGCAGCTCGTTCGGTCCGAGCGGTGAGGTGCGAAAGCGGCTCCACAAGACGGGCGGCACTTTCGTGTCTTGGGGTGAGCCTTGCGCCGGCACGGTGGAGAGCCCGTACGCGCGAGAGAGCGCCACGATGCGCATCAAGCGCTTCAAGTCGTAGTGATGGTCGGTGAAGTCTTTGGCGAGAGCGTCCTCGAGCTCTGGCGCATCGGAGGCGTTCGACGGGCGAATGTCATCGATGGGATCGATGAAGCCGCGCCCGAGAAAGTGCGCCCATACGCGGTTGACGGCCTCGCGGGCGAACCACGGGTTCTGCGTGATCCACGTGGCCACCGACTCGCGCAAGGTGCCTCCCATCGCCGTGCCATCGAGCGCGGTCGGCGTGGCGCGCCCGATGACGGCGAGGTCGTTGTCTTTCATGAAGCGCGGGAGCGGGCGATCGATGTCGCGTACGAGGGCGCGCTTCAGGCCCTTCATCATCGGGCCATCGAGCGGCACGGTCTGGGCGCGCATGAAGCACGCGGCGAACTTCTGGAAGTCTTGCTGCTTCCACTTCTCCGTCTTGTGGTCGTGGCATTGCGCACACTGGATCTGCACGCCGAGGAACGTCTTGCTGGCGCTACCTGCCCAGTCTTGCGGTGTGTCGCGGAACTTGAGGACGTAGTTGACCGCGCCGTTGATGGGCGTGTCGCTCGCCGCGATGGCCTTCGCGGCCTCGCCCATCGACTTCGACCTCTCGCCGCCGACGGTGTTCTGCCCCGTCGCCGTGATGAGCGAGAAGACGACCTTGTCCCAGGGTGTGTTCTTGGTGAATTGATCGCGGAGCCAGAGCCGCAGCGCGAAGCGGTCGATGTCTTGCGCGCGCGCCTGCCCGATGAGCTCGTCCTCCCAGTAGTCCGCCCAATGCTCGGCGTAGGTGGGCGAGCCGAGAAGCTCGTCGACGAGCTTCTCTCGTTTCCCGGGTGAAGCATCGGCAATGAACGCGGTGACCTTCTCGGGTGGAGGGATGGTCCCGACGACGTCGATGTAGACGCGGCGGAGGAACGTCGCGTCGTCTGCGGCCGCGGAGGGGGTCACGCCACGAGCAGCCCACGCCTTTGCGAGGAGGGCATCTACGTCGGGCCCGCCGAACACGGGCGGAGCGATGGATGCGACGACTTTGGGCGTCTGCGAGGCGGTATGGGGCGTTGGGCTCGAGCCGCACTGCGCAAACGCGAGCGACGCGCCGCACGCGAGGCCAATCGTCAGCGCCGCTGTGGTGACCCTCGACATACGCCTTACGTAAGACAGCAGGTCTACGGGAAAAGTCATTCCCGAAATGGTGGCCCGTCGCGGCCCCAGAGCGACCGAGACGGCTACACGGTCGCGAATGCGGCGTCGGAGATGTCGAGCGGGGACCTGTCCTCGTCGTTCATCTGCTTGGCCTGTAGCTCTACGTGCGGCAAGACCGTGCGTGCGTAGTACCGCGCGGCGTGGAGCTTGCCATCGTAGAAGGACTTGTCCGCGGGGGTTGCGGCTGCGAGCTTGTCGCTGGCGATCGCGGCCCCTTCGAGCAGAAGCCAGGCCACCGAGAGCTCGCTCATCATCTCGAGGAAACGGTTGGCGAAGAGGGGGACCATGTCCATCTTGCCCGTCTGAAACCACGTGAGGAGCTTCATCGCGCTTCCCGCGAGGGCTTCCTGGGCGGTGCCGAGTGCCTTCACTTGGGCGCCGAGGGTTGCGTGGTCCTTGTGCTTGGTGACGAACTTGCCGATGTCATCGAGGAACGCTTGGAGGTTCGCGCCCCCGGCCTGGCCGAGCTTGCGCCCGACGAGGTCCATGGCCTGGATGTGGTTGGTGCCTTCGTAGATGCTGAAGATCTTCGCGTCGCGGCAGTACTGCTCGGCCGGGAAGTCACGCGTGTAGCCAGCGCCGCCGTACGTTTGGATGGCGGTCTCGCAGATGCGGAATGCCTGGTCCGAGCCGTACGCCTTGAGCAGCGGGACGAGGAGATCGACTTGGCCCTGGTGGTACGCCTTGTCTTTCTCCTCCTTCGCGAGGGCAGCGCGGTCGAGGTGATTGGTGAGCTTGATGGCGAGCGCGCGGATGCCTTCGACGCGCGCCTTCATGTCGAGGAGCATCCGCCTCACGTCAGCGTGCTCGATGATGGCGACGCGTGGCGCGGTGGCGTCCTTCCAGTGGGCGATCGACGAGCCCTGCCGCCGCTCCTTGGCGTACTCGAGCGCGTTCAAATACGCGCTCGATGCGACGGCGATGCCCTGGACGCCCACCGCGATGCGCGCGCCATTCATCATGACGAACATCTGCGGCATGCCGCGGTTGAGCGCGGCTTCGCCGCCGACCGGCCATCCGATGCACTTGCCGCTCTCGCCGAAGTTGAGCACGCACGTGGCCGAGCCGTTGATGCCCATCTTGTGCTCGATGGTGCCGAGCGTCACGTCGTTGGGCTCGCCGAGCGCGCCGGACGCCGACACGCGAATGCGGGGCACGATGAAGAGCGTGAGGCCCTTCGTGCCAGCAGGTGAGCCATCCGCCCGCGCGAGCACGAGGTGGATGATGTTCTCCGCGAGATCGTGATCGCCCCCGGAGATGAAGACCTTGGTGCCGGAGATGGTGTAGCTGCCGTCGGCGTTCTTCTTGGCCGTCGTACGCGCCGAGCCCACGTCGCTTCCGGCTTGGGCCTCGGTGAGGCACATCGTGCCACCCCACGTCCCGCCGAACATGCGCGCGCAGTAGACTTCCTTTTGCTCGGGCGTGCCGAACGCCTCGATGACCTCGCCAGCTCCGTATGCAAGGCCGGGGTACATGTTGAAGGCGGCGTTCGAGCCGGACAGCATCTCCTCGACGAGGATGTGCACGGTGCGAGGAGCGCCCGCTCCACCGTGGGCGGGGTCGACTCCCATCGCCTTCCACCCGGCTTCGTAGAGCTTCTTCCACGCCTCCTTGAAGCCGTGCGGCGTGATGACGCGGCCGTTTTCGACGAGGCACCCTTCATGATCGCCCGTGGCGTTGAGGGGCCCCACGACCTCGCGGACCCAGCGGTAGCACTCGCTGAGCGCGCTTCGCACCTCGTCCTCGCCCCACGCCTCGAACGGCGGCTTGCCGAGCAGCTCTCCGACGTTGAACTGCTCGAACAGGAGAAAGGCGATTTCGCGCAGATCCGCCTTGTAACGGTTGATGGCTTGGATGGGCTTGGGGGCGCTCATGGTCGTCTTGCTCCGGGCACGATGGCGAACGTGGAGTCTTTGCTTTCGTGCGTCAAGCAGAAGAGATCGGTATGCTCGCGCTCGATGAGCGACGACCCGAGGCAATTGCCGACGCTTCCCGTGCTCGTCAGCCTCGATCTCGTGACCGGTCGTGCCATGCGCGGCACGCTCTCGCTCTCGATCACGTCGGCCGTACGCGCGGGCCCCGAGACACTCGACGACTTCTTGAACACGACGCGCCGCCTCGTGCCCGTACGGGACGAGGAGGGAAGCAAGGGGGAGCTCGTCGCGCGGGACGCCATCGTGCTCGTGCGTGTCATGAGCGAGATCGCGCCGCGTCACGACGACGTCTCGCCCGCCGTCGACCTCGTGCACGTCGAGCTCGTGAACGGAAAGACCCTCGACGGAGCCGTGCAGCACGCCCAAGGCGCGCGCCTCTCGGACTTCTTCAATGGGGCGGACGACTTCTTCGCGCTCGAAGACAGCGCGGGCCTCGCTTACGTCAACAAGCGCCACGTCATCTCGATAAACATCTAGGGCAATAGCCAGGAGCACACCTTGTCGAGGCTCGATCCACTCGTCGATGCACTGAAGAAAACCGAAGCGGACGAAGTCAGGCTCGTCGCTGGCGAGCGCATCTACTTGATGCGCGCCGGGCGTCGCATCGAGATCGGTCGCGAGCCGCTCCAGCAGGCGAGCTTGCTCGCCCTCGCCGCGGAGGTGCTCGACGCAAAGGACCTCGTCGCCGTTCAAAAGGAAAAGAAGACGGCCCAGGTCGAGCGGAAGGGCGAGCCCATCGAGGTCCAGGTTCAAACGGTCGCCGGGGTTCTCACGATCTCGGTCAAGCGCGCGCCTGCGCCAAAGACGACGGCAGCGCCGGCAGTCCCGACCCCGCCCAAACCCGAGCAGGGTGCGTACGCGAGCGTTCCCGCGATGGCCGCGGTGAAGCCGCAGTCGACGTCGCCCAAGCACCTCATCAACCCCATCGACGAGCTACTCGAAGAGATGATGTCGAAGTCAGCGTCCGATCTCCACCTCACGTCGGAGAGCGCGCCGGTCTTGCGCATTCATGGCGAGATTCACTTCCTCACCCAGCGGCCCGTTCTCACGTCCGAGGCCATCCTTCAGCTCGTCACGCCCATCCTGTCGGAGAAGGCCCAGAAGGACTTCGAGGAGAAGAAGGATGCGGACTTCGCGTACGAGGTGCCGGGCCTCGCGCGCTTCCGTGTCAACGTGTTCGTCGATCGGATGGGCGTCGGGGCCGTCATGCGCCAGATCCCCATCGAGATCATCCCGGCTGACAAGCTCGGGCTGCCGCAAGCGGTGCTCGACCTGTGCTTCTTGACGAAGGGCCTCGTCGTCGTCACCGGGCCGACGGGGTCGGGGAAGTCGACCACGCTCGCGGGGATGGTCGACTTCATCAACAAGAACCGAAACGACCACATCATCACCATCGAAGATCCCATCGAGTTCGTTCACAAGAACATCAAGTGCCTCGTCAACCAGCGCGAGGTCGGGCAGCACACGAAGAGCTTCAAGAATGCTCTCCGTGCCGCGCTCCGAGAGGATCCGGACATCGTGCTCGTCGGCGAGATGCGCGACCTCGAGACCATCTCCATCGCCATCGAGACGGCCGAAACCGGCCACCTCGTCTTCGGAACGCTGCACACGACGACCGCCATCTCGACGGTCGACCGCATCATCGACCAGTTCCCGACGGATCAGCAGGAGCAGATCCGCGTGATGCTCGCCGAGTCCCTGAAGGGCGTCATCGCGCAGGTCCTCTGCAAGAAGATCGGAGGCGGGCGCGTCGCGGCGATGGAGATCCTGCTCGGGAACTCGGCCGTCACGAGCCTCATTCGCGAAGCCAAGACGTTCCAGATCCCCTCCATCATGCAGACGTCACGCGGTGCGGGCATGGTCACGATGAACGACTCGCTCCTCGCGCTCGTGCAGAAGAAGCTCGTCGACCCGAAAGAGGCGTGGATGAAGTCCGTCGACAAGTCGGGCCTCGTGGGCATGCTCAAGAGCGCGGGGATTCAGCTCTCCACCACGTGATACGCCCCCGCAAGCTTCCGATCGCGCCCGTCGCGCTGCCCGCCAAACGAAAGCTGCCTCTCGCCGATGACGTGCGGGCCCAAGACGGCGTGAGGCCCATCTACGCCGTGTGGGAGATCACGCTCGCGTGCGATCTCGCGTGTCGGCACTGCGGATCGCGCGCGGGCAAGGCTCGCCCCGACGAGCTCTCGACGGCCGAGTGTCTCGATCTCGTGAGGCAGATGAAGGAGCTTGGCGTCTTCGAGGTCACGCTGATTGGCGGAGAGGCGTACCTGCGAGACGACTGGGTCGACATCATTCGAGAGGTTCGCCAGAGCGGCATGCAGTGCACGATGACGACGGGTGGGCGTGGCCTCACCCTCGAGCGGGCGCGCGCCGCGAAGGAAGCCGGTATTCAGAGCATCAGCATCTCCATCGACGGCCTTCGCGAGTCGCACGACATGCAGCGCGGCGTGAAGGGGAGCTTCGACTCCGCGATGGAGGCATTCGACAACCTGCGCGAGGCGAAGATCCCCGTCGCCGCCAACACCCAGATCAACAAGGTGAACCTCCACGAGATCCCCGAGGTGTTCGAGCTCCTCGCGTCGAAGAAGATTCACGGCTGGCAGTTCCAGCTGACGACGGCGATGGGTCGCGCGGGCGACGAGACGAACATGCTGCTCGAGCCGTGGCAGGTCCTCGACGTCATCCCGATGCTCGCCGCGCTCAAGCCGAAGGCCGACGCTGCCAAGGTGCGGTTCTTCCCCGGCAACAACATCGGCTACTACGGGCCGTACGAAGCCATCTTGCGGGCGGCGTTCCCGGGCAAGCACCGCGGGAGCTGCGGCGCGGGTCGATCGACGCTCGGCATCGAGGCGGATGGGAGCATCAAGGGATGCCCGTCGCTGCCGACCGAGTCGTACGTCGGCGGCAACGTGCGCGATGCCCCGCTCAAGGACATCTGGGAGCGCGCAGCCGCGCTTCGGTTCACGCGCGACCAGAAGGTGGAGGACCTCCGGGGCTTCTGCCGAACTTGCTACTACGCCGAGGAGTGCAAGGCCGGGTGCAACTGGACGACGCACGTGCTGCTCGGGTACATCGGTGACAATCCGTACTGTCATCACCGCGCCCTCGAGCTCAAGGAGCAGGGCATCCGCGAGACGCTGCGCAAGGTGGAGGACGCGCCGGGCCTGCCGTTCGATCACGGGCGCTTCGAGATCGTCAGGGAACCGTGGGCGGAGTAGCATGAGGGTCCGATGAAGACGAAGCTCGCCACCCTTGCTGTCGTCCTCGCGCTTCTTCCGCAGTGCAGCAACTCGCCGACGATGACGTGTGTCGACCCGTGCACCTCGGGCGCCGTCCAGTGCGCGGGTGGCATGCTCACCACGTGTCAAACGGTGGACGGCTGCCTCGAGTTCACGTCACCGTCGGCGTGTCCCTCCGGTGTGTGTCAGGACCAAGGCACATGCGCGCCCGTCGCGAACTGCGGCGCCTTCACGACGTGCACCACCTGCTCGGCGCCGATGGTGCCCGGTTGCTTTTGGTGCCCGACGACGAACACGTGCGCCGCCACGTCGTCGTGCCCCGGTTCGATTGGCGGCGGCGATGACACCGCGGAGCTCTGCGCGGAAGCAGCCTCGTGCTTGCCGTGCTCCCTGACGACCCTCACGCTGTGCGACGACACCACGTTCCAGTGCACGTGCACGACCGGCGTGGTCCCCGCCGACAAGAGCTGCGTCCTCGACTCGAACGAGCAGTACTGCTGTTCGATGTGATTCCATCCCCCTTGCTCCACGCTCGTTGCATGCGAAGATTGCCCGCGTGGTGACCGACGTTCGCGACGCGCGTGATGTTGCCCTCGGCGCTCCGGGTGCGCGAGGGAGCTCGGGCGCTCCGCTCGTGACGCAGGCTGCGTCGCG
>Ga0302324_100006341_pt1 | contig 25537 bp, 23 predicted proteins | sample Palsa_T0_1_FD_201949 | JGI IMG/M metagenome (GOLD analysis project Ga0302324, IMG submission 201949) | Peat permafrost microbial communities from Stordalen Mire near Abisko, Sweden - Palsa_T0_1 | ecosystem: Environmental > Terrestrial > Soil > Palsa > Peat permafrost | place: Sweden: Abisko... | reverse complement strand
GAAGCCGCGGCCGTCGGGCGGTCCGCCGTCGGCGTGGATGTCGATCGCGACGTTGGCGTGCGCATGGTCGATGATCTCGGCCCGGGTGTTCACACACGGCCCGATCCCGTCGTTGGAATGGCGGGTCAGGACGATCTTGGCGCCCTCGGCACGCAGGTCGGCGGACAGGTAGGTCGCGACGTTCCAGTTGTACCTGGCCTCGGGGTAGCCGCTGTCGGTCTCGGTGCCAGTGGTGTTGCAGTTCTCGTACTCGCGGCCGTTCCAGATCTGGTGGTCGATGAACGCGGGGGCGGTGTCGTTGCGGCCGTTGTGGCCGGGGTCGATCCCGACCACCTTGCCCGCGAGCGGTGGCGCGGCGCTCTGGGTGGTGGTGATGGCCGACGCTGTGATGGCGAGCACACCCGTTCTAACGGCAGTAGTCGTTCGAGCGGCGGCAGTCGTTCGAGGGGCGGACTGGTTCCGGGCGATCGGATGACTCGATGCCGCGGTGCCCGAGCACGCCGCCAGCCCGACCGCGCTCGCGAGCACCACTGCGACCTGTCTCACCGCGGCTCGGCTGATGCCGTTCACTGCCCCTAGGAGGACGGGAAGGTGCCGTCCAGAGTGATCCGCACCTGGTTCGCGGCCGGATTCGGCATCCGCTTGATCTCGACCGAACACGGTCTTATTCGGCGCCGACACCGTGACGATCTCGGCTCGAGCGGTGGCAGTCTCCGGTAGGGAGCTCGCTTATTGTGAACGCCATCGCCGCGAGCGCAACGCCCCGCGCGGCGCTATGAGACCTCGTCGTGACGTCGTTCTTGGGCTCAACGGCGCCTAGAAGGGCTGGCTTGTCGATGGCTGGCCGATCTGCTGGCGTAGCTGGTTGTATAGCGTGAAGAATTGCTGCTTCGCGGCGGTCGCGATGCTCGCGTCTGAGCCGGTGGAGGTCAAGCAGCTTTGGAAGATGATCGCGACCGTCCCGTCGTTGGCCTGGTTGAGGCAGGTGCTGATGTCCTGGTCGTTGGTCAGGCTGGCGTCGAGCGCAGCGACCAGCGCGTTTCGTGTTGAGGTGGCGAGCGGGGTTGGCGCGTTCAGTGTTCGGGTCGATGCGGCTAGCGAGGTGCGGTTCGCGACGACGGTGTTTATCGTGGCCTCGGCTTGGGCGAGCGTGATGTCTGGCGTCCCGCCGTTTGCGGCGGTCTGCAACTCGCCGTAAAGCTGATTGATCTGCTGGTAGACGGGAGCGCTTTGGGTCAGCAGTGACTCTACCTGCCCGCTGAACTGGGTGAGGCCGTGCTTGGTGCTTGCGGCGCTGGACTGATTCTGCACGTAAGCGATCAGCTTGGTCGAGCCCTGGAAACTGGCCGAGGCTCCCGGCGCCTGGGGGTCGATCGCTGCAAGCTTCGTTTGTGTATCGACGCCAAGACTTCCGAGCTGAGAGAGCATCGGGCTGCTGGAACTACCCAGCACCGATACGACAGCGTTCAACCATGCCAGCTCGCTCCGCATCGCTGCCGTCGCATTGTCGGCAAACTGCTGATCACCGGAGCCCGGGTTGAGCGTCCCTAGCGTGCGTTGCGCCGCCCGGACCGCGACGATCGTCGCCTGGGCCGACGCCTCGGCCCGGCTTGATCCGTTGCCCGGCGATAGCGACTGAAGCGTGCCCGTGAGCTGATTATTGGCCTGAATGACGGGCGTTAACGCGTCCCGAGCCTGAGTCGCATACGCCGCCCCGCCGCCACCAGTAAGCACCACGACCGCCACGACCGCGATGACGGCGGCGACCACGCCAACGACCGCCGCGATCAGAAGCGGGCGCCGGCCGCCAGCCGCCGCGGACCGGTGGCCAGGTTCGGTCGTCGACGGCGGCGCAAACCCCCCGCTCGCAACCACTGGACGAGGACTCACCACGGGTGGCGGTGGCTCCTGTCTGTCTATCTTGGCGCCAGCACCGCGCGCCCGCGCTGTTGCCATCGACGCCAAAATCTCCTCAAGTGTGGGCGGGACCGCAGTCGCCGCGTGGCCGCCGCCATTTCCGGGCGCGTGCTGCTCGGTTATCGAGTTCTCGGTCACGACCCCGCACTCCGGGCAGAACTTCGCGCCACGCAATGTCGTACCGCATTCGGCACAAAAGACCTGTTCGTCGTCCATAACATCCCCCCCCAGCTTTGCTGGGCTAATTCCGGTCTCCACGATGATGGATGGCGCGAGTTAACCCGCCATCCGTGCACAGACGCTTATGTAGTTGTAGCCGGGCTGGGCGCAACCTAGGCTCAGCACTCGTTATCACTGGCTCTCGGCGAGCACAGTAGTCCGCATCGGTCACGAGTTAGCCCGCGACCGGATATGTTCTACGCGACGTCGTGCGAGGCTGAATACGCAGTGGCGTCGGCTTGCATGTACGCACCTGCTCGGTCCTGCGTAGGTGTCTACTAGCGCAGGTGCCCAGCCTTCCGAGCGAAGGCGAGGGCCAAGGTACGCCTTTCTAAGTCATATGTCAATAGCGACATTGAAAAGAATTTATGTCTTGGCGCGGTGATGCAAACCCCATCGCTCCGCTCACGCAATTTCTCGCTGAACGGCAAAGAGAGATCCTCGAGGGCGAACCGTCGACGCGGCGGATTTGGCAACGCAAGCTCGGTGAGCCGAGGCGATGACGCGGCGATGCAAGGGCCCTCGGCCGGCGCTGATCGCCACGCTCGAGACGGGTCCTGGTAGTCCGCGCAAGGGATGCATTCCGTCGCCGTGCGGGAGGTGCGCGACTACTACTGGACAGCAGGTTTCTCGAAGGGGGCGGAATCGCGGCAGAGGGACGCCGGGCTTGCCGCGTTCGCCGTCGCCTGCTGTGCGGCCGGAGTCGCCTGCTTCGCACCGGGCATCAACGACCGTACCGCCGCTGGCGGTTACGGCAACCACGACGGCAGCTGCGATGAGCAGCTAAGCCTCCCGCATCACTGGCTCCGGAGCCCCAGCTCGCCTGAGTAGATAGCGGTGCACTTACTCGCCGCGGCGCGGAACCCCGGAATGCTCCGAGCACCCCTCCCTGCGGCCGACGGGATTCGACTCGTATCGATGAGGGGCCCATTTGGGGTTGGGTCCGGGAAGTCCGGTACGCCGTTTTCGCGCATGCATTTGGCGAACTTGAGGGCCGCCTGCTGCTCCTGGGAGCTCCGCTTGCTGCCCGTGAACCCCGCTGGCTCCAGGTCCTTACACGCGCTCATGGCCTGCTTGAACGCCGGGGTGCTCAGGTCCAGCGACGAGCCGTTCACTATCCCGTCGATGGTGAACTTGCCCGATGCGGCGGGGTCTGGGAAATCGCTTACGCCCTTGCTGCGCATGCACTCGGCAAACCTCACCGCCTGCTGAGCGTTGGCGGCGCCGTTGTTACCGCCGCTGCCGGTCTCGGCAGGTGCGTTTGAACCGCATGCGCTGATCAGCGCGACCATGGCGATCAGGCCTAGGGCTGCCCGGGGCCGTCCTGCTCTACTCATGTGTTCTCCTGCGGGTAGTGATTGCGTCGACGCGGGTCGTAGCTGGTGACCATGCCGGCGACCGGCAGCGTCACGCTGGTCATCGACACGATCTGCCTGAACACCTGGAAGCCAGGTAGGCGGTCATAACCTTTCCCAGGCTGGCGATCGCGTCCGGCTGCTCGTGCGGGCTTGCTGTCGGCCGGCCGTTGCCGAGCACAAACGCCGCCTGTCCGCGCCGTGGCCATCCGACCGGCGAGAGGTGGTTGCTGCCCTGGGCGTTGAGTGGGTGGTGGGGTACGGCGAACGCCGGGGCGGCTGGGAGTGGGACGAGTACCGTGCCGAGCAGCACGGCGTCGGCGCGCGCGGCATGCGGTTGCTCGGGTCCGGCGGGCTGCTGTTCGTGCTGGGGTGCTGCAGGTCACGCCTCCCAGTCAAGGCAGCCGGGTGTTGCCAGCACGTATGGTTTTTTCGTTATGCCGACGATATGTTCGGGCTGGCAGCATCTGAGGGCATGCGCGTGCTGATCGTCGAGGACGAGCCCTACATGGCAGAAGCAATCCGTGACGGCTTACGTCTGGAAGCGATCGCCGCCGACATCGCCGGTGACGGCGAGACCGCCCTGGAGCTGCTGAGCATCAACGCCTACGACATCGCAGTTCTGGACCGCGACATCCCCGGGCCCTCCGGCGACGAGAACACCGGCGAGAAGCTCAGGCCGCAAAGACGAGTTCCGCGAACTCGCCGACAACTTCGACGCCATGCTCGAACGGCTCGAAGCCCACTCCACAGCTGGTTTCCACGCTTGACGAGCCGTTTCAGCGCGGCATCGAACGCATACGCACCAACCACGCAGGCGTCGGCCTCGGCCTAGCCATCGTCAAGACCATTGCCGAAGCACACGACGGAACCCTCACCCTCACGCCCCGGGCCGCTGGCGGGCTCTGCGTCACGGTGCAACTACCCGCCCCGCCAGGGCACACTGGCAGATGACGATCAGCGGAATTGCCGTGCGCGTGGCCGACGTCGGCCGGGCAAAGAGCCGTCGCTGTCGATCGGCAACTCAAGGTGCGTTGCGATTTGCGGTCGGGTGGTAGGTCACGCTCGCGTTCGAGAAGGCCGCGATCACCACAGCGACGGCGGGAGGATTTGATCGCAACTCCGCGAAATCTCCTCGCTAGATAACCCGGGCCGCTGTTTGCGTCCCTAGCGGCCCGGCCCGGCAGGTGCCTGCTCCACGCCTCCGCACGGTGAGCCCTGACCCGCAACCCAAGCACAATCTGCGCCGGTTCGGCCGGTGGTTCGTCGCGGGATTCAAACCTGGCGATCTGGTGACTGCTTTGTCGGTCCTTCTCGCCGGTGTCGGCGTGTGGATCGCCTTCAGCCAGTTCAAGGATGCGCTTGCCCAAGAGGCGAGCGCGGCCAGGGAGACGGCGCAGCAGAACGAGGAGGCAGCGCAGGAAAATGAAGATAACGAGCCGTTCCTGATTCCGGCCACTCCACCTGCCGAACGAGGCATCCGTAAGACTGCCGATCTCAACTTCGGTCGCGTCACTAAACGCGCCGACCGGCTCTACGTAGCACCACCGCATCCGACGTCTGGCATCTTCAAGGCACGAATTGTGATTCCGCTACAGAACGGCGGGAACGGCATCGCCATCGTCTTCGGGCGCCCGGTTTTTATCTCGAATTGCGACCGAGCCGCTGACCTCCCGAAGCATCTTGCCGAGCCGGGTGGAACCTATGTGGTACGGACTGGGGAGGCGGATCAGTTTGGCTTTTTCCAACCCGCCGCGTCGGCCGGACGGATCCCGGGCGGAGGCTGGTATACCTTCGATTACCAACATTGGGGCAGTAGCCGGGTGATCCATGGCCGCTCTGGGCATCGGCGGACGACGACGTATGAGCCGTACCGATACGAGAGCACTGCCAACGTTGTGGTCTGGTATTCGGATGGAGCCCGCAGCAGATTGCGGTGGATGTGCGCGCAATACCTGTTTGCTGGCGTCGGTATCGGCGGTCTGCAGTACGCCACCGTCGGCCAGACGTTCGGCGAGTCGGGCCCGCCTCCGCAGTAGCCCGCGTCGAAGGCGATCGCGGTCATGGGCTGTTCAGGCTCCCGCCGCAGCATCCGTTTTGGAGTGCCGGGGGGAATCTGACTTCGATCGTGAGTCCGCCCGCCGGTCGCGCGTGTGTGCTGAGCTCGGCGCGGTGGGCGGTCGCAATCGCTTGGACGATCGCGAGTCCTAATCCGTGGCCATTGGTGTTCTGGGTGCGGGCGCCGCCGAGTCGTTGGAAGGGCTGGAAGAGACGCTCGATCTGTTCGGGCGGGACGGCCGGGCCGGTGTTCGTGATGGACAGGACGGCGTGGCGGTCGAGGGTTCCACAGGTCATTTCGACATCTCCTCCGGGGGTGTTGTGGCGGATCGCGTTGTCGAGCAGATTGGCGATCAGGCGCTCGAGGAGTAGTGGATCGCCGGCGGCCGGGGCTGTGGTCAGCGTTGCCTGAAGGTCGAGGTGGCGGGCGGCGGCGTCTGACTCGCGCGCGAGCAGGGCCTGGGAGGCGATGGTCGCGAGGTCGAGGTGCTCGCGGCGCTCGAGGCCGGCTTGGCCGCGTGTGAGTGTCAAAAGTGCGTCGATCATCTGCTCCAGGTGTTCCTCGGAGGCGAGCACGCGCTCGTGGGCGGCGCGCAACGAGCTGAAGTCCGCGTCCGGGTTGGCCAGCGCGACCTGGATCAGGGCTCGCTGGCGCGTCAGCGGTGTGCGCAGCTCATGTGAGGCGTTGGCGACGAACTGGCGCTGCGCCTGAAATGAGTCCTCGAGCGGTTGCAGCACGCGTCCGGCCATGAGCCATCCGAGCACGAGTGACAGCAGCGACATCCCCGCTAGCGCAATTCCGGACTCGGCCGCCAGATATCTCAGTACGTGTGAGTGCCGCCGGTTGCCCTGAGCGGCCAGCGCGCCCTGCTCGGCCGCAAAGTTGATCTGGCTGGCGGGGGCTTGCAGCATCGCACCAATCTGGCTGGGAGTGAGCTTGGGGTGGCGCTTGTGCAGTGCCGTGACGGCCGCCGGCACGCTGAGGCTGAGGCCCTCGGGGTGTCCGTTGACGAGCTCGGTGCTCCACCCGTTCTGGCCGGTGACCACGAATCCGGTGGCGTTCACGAAGAGCACGTATGTGATCGCCAGCAGCGCGGCGCCAGAGAGCAGGAACAGCCCGCCGTAGAGCAGCGTCAGGCGCACGCGCACGGTCCGGCGCGGCAAGTACTGGCCCACCGCGGCCTGGGTGAGACGCTGGTTGAGCCGTTCTCCGAGGTTCATATTCGGTAGCCGGCCTTAGCGACGGTCTCGACCACGGGCGGCTCGCCGAGCTTGGCTCGCAACCGGCTCACCGTGATCTTGACCGTTCGGGTGAACGGGTCGGCGTTCTCATCCCACACCCGTGCGAGCAGCTCCTCGGCCGAGACGACCCGGCCCTGGGCGGCGAGCAGCAGCTCCAACACACCGAACTCCTTCGGGGTCAGCAGGAGCGGCCGGCCGGCGCGGCGCGCGGAGCGCCGCCCGGTGTCGAGCACGACGTCGCCAGAGCGCAACACCGGCGGGATGCTCGGCTGCGCGCGGCGGGCCAGCGCACTGATCCGCGCGACGAGCACCGGGAAGTCAAACGGCTTGGGCAGGTAGTCGTCGGCGCCCAGCCCCAGCCCATCGATGAGGTCTTCGTTCGTTGCCGAGGCGGTCAGCATCAACAGCCGGCAGCGCCCGCCCGCGGCGACGAGGCGGCCGCAGACCTGATCGCCGTGAAGGCCAGGCAGGTCGCGGTCGAGCACGATCACGTCGTACTCGTTGAGTAGCGCACGTGCCAAGCCGATCTCGCCATCGAGCGCGACATCGACGGCCATGCATTCGTGACGCAGCCCAGCCGCGATCGTCTCGGCCAACTCCTGGTCGTCTTCGATCACAAGTACGCGCACGGTGCTCCTTCACCGGCGACGGTAGCGGCCGCCTCGTTTCAGCACGGTTTCAGTGGTCCTGTGGCAGACGCTCGTGGTCTCAAGGAGCGAAACCGTCCCGAAACCGGCCGTGGCGTAGAACCGATGCACAGACCAAAGCAGACCGGAAGGAGTCCCGATGCCACACAGCATTTACCCAAGGCGGATGTCCGCCCGTCCGCGGGCCTGTCTGCTCGCCATCGCAACGCTCGCGGGTGGGATCCTCGTCGCAGGATGCGGGAAAAGCTCTCCCAACCCGACCCGGGCCGTGAGCGGCGCGAGCACCGGAGCGTCGACCGCCGCAACCGGCGCGGGCGCGACGAGCTTGGGCTCGACCGCGCCCGGCACTGGCGGATCCGCGCTGGCGTTCGCTAGGTGCATGCGCGCCGGCGGCGTGACCAACTTCCCTGACCCCAAGCCGGGAAGCGGCACACTTCTCCAGATACCTGCCGGGGCCAGTCCGACAGCGCCCGCATTCAAGGCGGCGCAGGCGAAGTGCCAGAGGCTGCTGCCGGGCGACGGCCTTCCCGACTCTGGGGCCCCACCTTCGGCACAGACGCTGGCGAAGCTGCTCAAGATCGCACAGTGCATGCGCCGGCACGGCGTCCCCCAGTTCCCCGACCCCAGCATCACCCCCCCGTCCAACCCGGCCAGCTCCGGCCCCGTCGTGATAACCGATTTCGACGGAGCGATCATGGTGTTCCCGAGCACGATCAACCTGCAGTCGCCGGGCTATCGGCAAGCCCTGGCCGCGTGCGGTGCGCCACCACTCGGCCTCCGTCACCGATAGGAACCGGGGTCGTCGCGGGCGACGCCCCGTACCGGAAGTCCGGGTCAGGATGACGGCTGAGCGTGGCGGGCGATGTCTCGCAGCTTCTTGTCCAGCGTGAGCAGCGCCGAGTCGGTCACGATCGCCGTCGCGAGCGACATGGCGTCCGGGAGTCGCAGCGACTGATATTCGGCTCGTAGCGCTGCCGCGCGCCGAGCGACCGCGCGATCGATCGCGACGATCGAGATGCCAGCCGCATCGAAGAACTCATCGACGATCGCGTCGGTGCCTTGTTGCAGCGGGCGCGCGATGCTCTCGGCGTACACCGTCGCTGCCGCGAGCAGCTTGTCGCCGACCGCTAATCGTGGCCGCAGCTCCGCCACCGCCGTGGCATGGTGATCGTCCCCGGGGTCGAGGAAAGCGATCACGACGTCTGCGTCCAGCGCTACGCGCACCACTCGTCACGTAGCCGATCGAGATAACCGCGCGGGTACGTGCCGGCCAGAGCATTTGCGAACACGTCGGCCATAGCCTGACACAAGCATCGATGCCTCCGATAGTCGAGGGTCAGGTTCCGCGCTCATGGTTCCTCACTTCGAGTTGTTGCCCGTTGATTCGCGCAGGCTACACCCGAGCCGGACAACGAAAAGCGGCTGGGAGGCGATTCCGCAAGGCCCCTGATCGCCGCCATCTTCGCTGACCACATAGTTCCGCGGCGCCTGGCATGACCAGGTGCGGTCTCGCCACCTGACCGACTGCTCTCATCCGGTTGACCAAACCGCTCTCATCAGCGTGACGAGTGCAGAACGTCGGTCCAATGACAGCGGGTGTCGTGCTCCCCGGCTGCCGTGGCTCAAGGCAAGCGTCCGGCGGTGCGGCCGCGATGAAGTCAAGTCCACGGCTGCGGGACCGAAAGCAGAGCGGACGAGGATCGAGGGCTAGGTCGCGATCCGCAAGCTTTCGCGTTTGGATAGGCTTTTTTGGCGCAATGACCGTGCCGTCGGGCGTTTCAACCTCAACGCTGAACGTTGCATACAGTTTATCGCCGACGGTGCACGCATGATTATAGGTAGGCGTGGACCACGGCGTGGGCGCCAAAATTAAGACGGTACTGTAGTCAGCTAGGACTGTACCTTTTGTCTCGTCGTGGACGACGTACGAATCATTCAGAACGAGTGACGGCTCATCGCACGTGACGACGGCGACGTTGCGCACCTTTTTTGGTCTGGTCCCGAGTGTTGGCGCGGTGTAAACGTGGGCAGTTGCGTCGCAATAGTCCGCTGAGACGGCAGGGCTTACCCCACTAGAGGGAGCCGGATTAGCGCTAGGGGTAAAATCGGCGGTTCCAGACCCTGGAGAACAGGAGGGCAACGGAGCGGAGCATTAGCATCTTCCCCTCAGGATTGCTTCGCGGCACGCGGTCCGGTGCAGCGGGAGCCGATGGACTAAAGGTTAAGGCCCGCGTCAAGGGGAGGCGGATCGGAACCTCGACCGACACCTCAAGCACGGCGCACTCGCGCTCCACGATCGCCGGCCATAAGGCCGGCGCTTCAGCATCACCAGCGGTGCGCGTGCTGGTAGACGCTGAGGCGGTTGCTGCCGCGGGTCGCGGACGCCGAATGCGACGAACACGAGGTGCGGGCCGCCGTGGTCGACGCCGCCGCGGAGCACGACGCCCACGGGCTGGCATGCGGGATCCTGGGTGTCAGGAGCTGCTCGCATTCATCGGCGGCGATGAAATCACCGCGCCGCTTCAGAGAATGCGCTCCAGGCGCGTTCGCTGCCCGGTGCTCGAGGGACGGAGGCCGTGCGCGGGTTGACGGGAAATGGTCGTTTGTCGACGCTCGACCAGCGAGCCCGCATTCGCGCGCCGCCGCGACGAGCGCGGTGCCGAGTACGCGGGGCGCTCCGACTGCTCTGGCGAGCGATCACCCGTCACACGCGGACGCTCGGTTCTACGGTTTGATGGTGATGGTCACCGTCCCGGTCGCTATGTTGTCCTGTGAGTCCTGCACCTGCATCGGGAAGCTGAAGGTGCCGGCCTGGGTCGGGGTTCCCGTCAGGACGTTGTTGTAGCCCGGATTGGTCGTATCGAGGGTGAGGCCCGGCGGGAGTTCGTTGATGTTGGTGACGACGGACCAGCTGTAGGGAGGTATGCCGCCTTGGGCGACGAGGTCGTGGCTGTAGGGCACGCCAACGGTTGCGGTCGGCATCGGGCTGGCGCTGATCTGCAGGGTCGGGGCGACGGTGAGGCTGAATTGCTGGGTTGCCGTCGCACCGTCGTAGTCGGCGATCTGCATGGTGAGGGTGTAGGTTCCCGCAGTGGTGGGCGTGCCGGCCAGCCCGCTGTCCTTGTAACTGGGGCCGTAGGGGTTGGCGAGCGCTAGGCCGGGGGGCAGTGATCCGGATTTCACCGACCAGGCGTAGGGCGCGGCCCCCCCGTCGGAGGAGAAGTCTTGGTCATAGGCCCCACCGACCATCGCCGGGGGGAGGGTGGATCCGCCGGGCGCGAGGGTGATGGTCAGCGGCTGGTTCGGGTCCACCGTGACCTGGTAGATCTGGTACAGGGGCTGGCCCTGGTCACCGGCGCCCTGCACGGTGAACGTGTAGGTATTGGACTCGCCCAACGGCTGGGTGACGGTACCGCCGACGATGTCGCCCGCGGGCCCGAAGGTCGCGGGAAGGGTCAGACCGGCGGGCAGTGCACCACTGACGATGCTGAGCGTGCCGCCGACGCCGTGACTTGTGGTGAGGTGCCCCTGGTAGGGCAGGCCGAGGGTGGCGTCGGGCAGCTGGCAAACCCCCTGCAGCATGTAGCTGCCGGTGGCGGCAGCACACAGCAACTGATCCGGCGGCCCTTGCACGGTGATAGTGATCTGATACACCAGCGTGGACGTCAGACCCCCGTCACTCGCCTTGACGGTGAAGTTGAACGTCCCGGCCGTTACGGGATTACCAGTGATGACCAAGCCCGACCCGGAGGGCTGGGCGGCCATGGTCAGGCCCGGCGGAAGACTGCCCGCTGTCAACGCGAACGTGACGGTCGGGCCGGCGGAGCCGGTTTTGCTCACGGGGATGGTCGCGGAGTAATTGTTGGGCGGGGTAGTCATACCCGGGGGCAGCGCGCACAGGCTCCCGTGCGACACGCCCGTGCACAGCAGCTGAATGCTCGGTGGCCGGTAAGTCGCCAACGCCGAACCGGCGCCCACCCCCACCAACGCCGCCGCCAAACTCACGATGGTCGCGAGCATGAGCGGCACTCTCGAAAATCGTCTCATTGTGAGACTCCTTTTGTTAGCCCTGAGGGTGTACTGGCGACACTCAAGGCCGGCCTGCCCGCGGCAGCGCCCTGAGCGACCTGGGTCCTCGCTGGGTCTGCGCCGTGCGCGATGATCCCGGTCATGCTCTGGACACGGACGCGGCCGCCGGTCGGTTCAGCCGATGACCAATCTTTTTGGCCTCCCGGTGAACCGATTGGCGCCCGGGTCCGTGTCCCCGGTGTGGCCGCACCCACCGAGGTCCTGGACGAAGCGGCGCTGTGTCAGCTCTACGCGGAACATGCCGGCCCGGTTCTGGCGTATCTGGTCACCTTGACGAAGGACCGGGCCCGCGCGGAAGATCTGTTGCAGGAGACGATGCTGCGGGCCTGGCGCAGGCCGGAGGTGTTCCAACCCGGGCGCGGGCCGGTCCGGGCCTGGCTGTGCACGGTCGCGCGCAACCTGGTGATCGACGACGTCCGGGCCAAGGCCGCGCGCCCGACAGAGCGCGAACTTGCCGAGGACACCGAGGCGCCCGCTGAAGGGGCCGACCCCTACGAGACCGCCCTGCGCGCCTGGGAGGTCGCCGACGCCCTGGCCGCCCTGAGCAGCGAGCACCGGACCGTGCTGATCGAGGTCTACTACCGGCGCGCGTCGGTCGCCGAAGCTGCGGCGAGCTTGCGGATCCCGCCGGGAACCGTGAAATCACGCACCTTCTACGCGCTGCGCGCACTGCGCCTGGCCTGTCAGGAAAGGGGAATCACGCTATGACCGACCACACCGGCCGGTGCACCGAGGCACAGACCCCCGCCCCGCGCCAAGCCCTCGGCGCGTACGTCCTGGGCGCCCTGGACCAGGCCGAAACCGACCAGGTCACCGCGCACCTGGCCCACTGCCCCGGCTGCCACGAGGAATACCTGGAACTGCTCGACCTGGTGCCGCTGCTGGCCTCGGTCACCGAAGCCGACGTCGTCCGCGGCCCGCTCGAACCCGGCCCCGAGGTGCTCGACCAGACCCTGGCGGCCTGGCGCCGCGACGCGACCGACCCACGCCGCACCACGGCCGACCAACGCCGAACCCCACGAACGTCCCGCCGCGCCCGCTACGCTCTGGCCGCCGCCTGCCTGGCAGTGCTCGCCGCCCTCGGCGCGATCGCCGCGCACCTGACCACGGACGAACACACCGCGGTCCAAGCCGCCTGGACCACCACCGCCCACTCCGCCCCGAATCCCACCGACCCCGACGCCGACGGCGCGACGGCCTCGGTCCGCGTAAGCGCGGCCACCTGGGGCTCGGCGATCGAGTTGACCATCACGCACGTGCCCCACGGCTATGAGTGCACGATGATCGTGGTCGCCGCCGACGGGCACCACGAGACCGCCGGAACCTGGAAAGCCCCGGCCTCCGGGACCATCACCATCCCCGGCACCGTCGGCCTCAAACCCCGCCAGATCGCCGCCATCGAAGTCCGCCTGCCCGACGGCGCCACCCTGGTCACCCTCGACCGGACCTGACCGCGAGACTGTTTATGGCGACGCGGGAGACCCGGCTGCCTGGCTGGGCACGGGGTAGTGACAGGCCTGTTCGGCGCGCTTGAACACTGGCGACTGAATCGTCGTCTGATCCGGCACGTCGAGCGTGATGTACAGGCCGCTGAAGGTCGGGTCCGCGATGTCGGTGCCGTGCCTGCGCATGCATTTCGCCGCGGCGACAAGCTGGCGCTGACCACGCTCAGACATCGCGTGCTGGGCGACTGGAGGAGGCAGCAGCTTGGTGCACATCTGGCGGGCCGCCGTGTACGCCGGAGACTGGGTGTTCAACCCCGCTGGAATTTCGAAGCCGCCGCCGGCGCTCGCGTCGGGGAAGTCCGGCACCCCGTGCGAGCGCATGCATCCAAGGCACAGCCAACCGCGACCATTCCAAACCGAGAACTCGCGGGGCAACGCGCCGAGCATGAGCCTCGTCCGTGTCCTAACACTCCGTCGATCCGTTTCACCACTCTCATCTACCGAACGGTCAGTTACATCGAGGTAACGCCGCTTCGCGTCTGAGATCCGACGGCGTCACTGGCGAGAACTGGCGTGCATTCCCGGACTCCGAGGAGCCGCCCACCTAGGTACGGAACGCGTGTCGCTCGCAAGGGGAGCCCGTACCGCCAATGTACCGTATATCCGGTACAGACTTGTACCGTCTAGGCGGTACAATGCAACAATGGCGCTCAACCCCTTCATCTGGGATCGACCCCTCGACGACCCGGCCAAGATCATCGGGATGGAGCACTTCGCCAACCGCGTCGCCCTGATCCTGAAGGGGCAGACCAACGTCGCGCTGTTTGGCCCCCGCGACACGGGCAAGACGACGTTCACGAACCAGCTCGCATTGGAGCTCGCCAAGACCCAGGGCGACGACGCGCCGCCGTTTGACGTCGTCAAGGTCGACCTTCAGCGGGTCGTGAGCATCCCGGGGTTCATCGGTTGCGTCTACGACGCGATGATCAGTCACCCGGTCAAGCACCTGCGGCGTGCCGCTCAGCGCCAGATCGCCGCGCTCGAGAAGGAGATCGGCTTTGACATCAAGGTCATCAAGGGGTCCGTGAAGCGCCCAGGCCTCAAGGTGGAGCAGGATGCCGAGGCGCTCCACGCTCAGCTCTTGGCGCTTCGCTCGCTGTCGCATCATCTCGTCGTCGTGTTCGACGAGTTCCAACGCTTGCGTCACTGTCCCGGCGAGCCGTTGGCGATCATCCGCTCGGCGCTCATGAGCTCGGGCGCGAACCACGTCTCGTTGATGTTCACCGGCTCGATCCGCAACGCCTTGAAGATGATGCTCGAGGACTCGCATCAGCCGATCTTCGGCGAGGCGACCCGGATGCAGCTGCCGACCATTGACCGGGTCGACTTCCTTGAGTACCTGGAGTTCCAGTTCGCTGCGACCGGTAAGCCGGCGGACGAGTCGGCGCTCGAGCACCTGCTCAATCTGACGCGCTCGCATCCGCGTGGCACCCAGCAGCTGGCGTGGGAGACCTGGCAGCACACACCCGCCGGCAAACCGGTGACGCTTGACGCGGTGATCCGCGCGTACGACCGGCTGGTGCAGACGATCGAGCGATCGGAGTTCGCCGCCGTTCTCAACGTCCTGGTCAGCGGAGACGAGGGCGAGATCAACGAGGTCAGGGCGCTACAGCTGCTGGCCGACCGCGGCGGAGACACCGTTACGAGCCGTCCGCTGGCCACCCTCTATGGCTTCTCCAGCCACTCCCGCGTCCGCCCCGCCCTCGCCCGCCTGCAGGGCCGCGGGCTCGTGGACGAACGAGACGGAACGTGGTACATCGTCGATCCGCTGTTCAGCGAGTGGCTGCGCCGCTCCTCGCCATTGGCCGACCGGCCGATCCTCGGGGTCTCCGACGATGACTAAACGACATGCAGACGCCGACGAGCGCTTGCGTCGTGCCCGCCTCGCGGCGCAGCGTCTGACGCCGGCGACGGCGTGCGCGAGCGCCGAGGAAGCGGCGCTGGCGGTGATCGGCATCCAGGCTCAGGACCTGCGCGCCGCGACGCTCGCCCTGCGCTCGCGCGTGCCGGGCCTAACCCGAGCCGCAATCCGCACGGCGCCGCTGGTGCGTACGTGGACCGTTCGAGGCACCGTGCACCTGATCGCGGCGTCCGACCGCCCGTGGCTGCACACGCTGCTGTCGGAGCGAAACGCCCGCATGTTCGGGGCGCGCTTCGAGCGTCTCGGCGTCGTCGAGCAGGTCAACGCCATGCGCGGGGACGTCGTCGAGCTCTGCGCCGAGCGGCCCCGCGACCGGGCGTCGCTACTCCGCGCCCTCCTCGAGCGCGGCCACCCGTCGCTCGAGCAAGGCCCGATCAACACGCTCGTTCCGTGGCTCTCGACGCAAGGCCTGATCCTCACCGACATCGCCGGGCTGCTGCACGCGGCCGACCCGCCGCCGGCGGTTGACCACGACGAGGCGCTCGCGATCCTCGGCGCGCGCTACCGCGCCGGCTACGGCCCCTGCGACGCCGCCGACCTCGCGAAGTGGTCCTCGCTGCCGATCACCCAGGCGCGCCGGGCGCTCGACGCCGCCGGACCACAGGACGAAGCCGACGCGTATCCCGCCGGCGACCCGCCGCGCTGTCTGCTGCTCGCCGCGTTCGACACGCTGATGCTCGGGCACCGGACCCGGCAGCCGTTCGTTCCCGCCGAGCACGACCACCACGTTCTCAAAGGCGGCGGGATGCTCAAACCCGTCGCCCTCAACGACGGGGTGGCGACCGGCATCTGGTCGATCAAGAAGGGCCGCTCCGAACCGGCATGGTTCGGGCCTCCCGCGCCCGCGGCAGCGCTCGCCCCCGAGGCCAGGGACATCGAGCGCTTCCTCGCCTCCTGACCGCCCTGGGCAGTGAGTCAGCGACTTTCGGGAAGCACCTGACCGCCATCGACGACGAGCGTCTGACCGGTGATATAGCGCGCCTCAGCGGAGGCCAGGAAGCGCACAGCCCACCCGACATCCTCTGGTTCACCAAGGACGCCCAACGGGATTGCCGCCACCATGGCGCGTACGTGTTCTTCGCCAAGGTCGCCGATGCCGGGAGTCCGGATGTTGCCCGGGAGCACGGCGTTGATCGTGATGCCGGCGTCTGCAACTTCAAGCGCCGCCGAGCGCATGAAGCCGAGCATCGCCGCCTTGGATGCGCCGTAGTGGGCGTAGCCCGGCTGGCCCACGATCGAGCCCGTGATCGACGATGTGAGGACGATCCGTCCGTACCCCTTGCTCCGCATCGGCCCGATGCAGGCCTGGGCGGCGAAGACCGCGCCGCGGACGTTGATCGCCATCAGCTGGTCGAAGGTGTCCGGCGCGAGCTGATCCAGCGGGATGTGGGGGTAGATGCCGGCGTTCGCAGCCAGGATGTCGATGCGGCCCCAGCGCTCGAGGGTGACCGCGACCATCGCGTCGAGGTCCGCGCGGTCGGTGACGTCGGTGACCACCGCGATCGCGTGCTCTCCGCTCGCGTCGAGCGCCGCGGCCGCGGCGGCGGCGGCCTCGCCGTCGATGTCGCTGACGAGCACCTCGGCCCCCTCCTCGCGCAAAACCGCCGCGATCCCGGCGCCGATGCCACGTGCGGCGCCGGTCACGATCGCCACCTGTCCGTCCAGCCTCTCCAATCCGCGCTCCGCTCGTGCTCGTCAGCCGACGCCGACATGCAGTGTCGGCTCGGTGGTCGTTGCCGCCTCAGCTTTGATCTTGAAGATCGGCGACTTGTAGACCTTAACGGCGACGACCAGCATGACGATCCCTAGTACTGCAATTCCCCCGAGGATCTCGGCCTCGGTTGAGGTCAAACCCTCGACCGCCTTGTAGGCGACCCACAGCAGCAGACCTGCGCCGGCGAGGGGCATCAGGCCGAGGATCAGCATGTCCTTGACCGATCTCAGGATGAAGCGGCGGTAGAACCACGCCGCGGCAAGCCCGGTGATGGCGTAGAACAGCGAGTACAGGAGCCCGCTGACCGTGACGAGATCGCTGATCGCGGTGGCGACTGAGCTCACGAACACGTCGATGATCCCGAGCACCATCATCACAACGCCCAGCAGCCCCGTGGTGAACGCCGGCGTTCGGAAACGCTCGCTGATCTGACCAAGCCGCGCCGGGAGGACGCGGTCGCGGGACATCGAGTACATCAGCCGGGCAGTGCCGATGATCGCGACCTGGGTCGTCGCGAGCACAGAAAGCACCACGGCGAGTGAGATCACTCGCTCGCCGGCGGTCCCCCCCAGTCGCTGGCCGACGAACGCGGCGGCATTGGCTGAATGGGCGTTCAGCGCTGAGAGCGGCGCGATGCCCTGAAAGCTCGCGAACATCAGCACGAAGATGACGCCGAGGATCGCTACGCCGATCACCGCTCCGAGCCCCGGGTTCTTCTCTGGTCGCTCGGTCTCCTCGTTGACGTAGATGCCGCCATCCCAGCCGGCGATCGAAGCGACTGCGATCACCATCGCGGCGCTGAACACACCCGCGCCCGTTCCTTTGAAGCTGAGCCAGTCCGCGCGGGGCCGGACCGTACCGGCCTTGTGCGCGATGAAGATCTCGATGAACGCCCAGATGACAAACACGGTGAGGATCGAGTATTCGATCAGCGCCACAGTGACCTGGAGGCGCGCGCTGGGCCGCAGACCGACGACGGCCGTCGCCGTGAGCGCCGAGCCGATGACCACGATCGCGACGGCGCCCGCCCATTGATTGTTGGGCGAGATGCCGAGCAGCGCGAGCGCGCTCGGGCCGATGGTGATCACATCGATCAGCACGAAGCCGCCGAAGGCAACGAGCATCAGCCAGCCAACCAGGTTTCCAACGTAGGGGTTGAACGCGCGGCACACCCACTCATAGGTGGCGCCGGCGTTTTGACGCCACATATTCAGCCGCTGGAACGCCACGGCGATGCACAGGAGCCCCACCGCAGAGATCGCCAGCGGAAGGACCGTTGCGTAGGCGGCGGTAGCAACGAGCGACGCGAGGACGATCGACACGGTCTGGCCTGGGGCCGCGCCCGCTAACGCAAACACGGTCGAGCCTAGGAGCCCGACCTCATTCTTCTTCAGCGTTGGCTTGGTCTCGACGCCGCCGGAGGCTACTGGGACGTCACCTGCGTACGAACTCATCGCATCAGCCCTCTTGCTTGCTTCCCGGTACTCGCTACGCGACTGCTAACGTCCCTCACACGATGTGCTATGTAGCATTGCACATGGTATATCGTGAGTCAACCTTTCCCGCCCCACCCGGTGCTACCCTGACGGCCGCGGTGGAAGAACTCAGGTGAGGTATGTCGTCAGCTAGCGCTCCCACCGAGAGCGACCCGAGCCATATCTCCGTTGTCGAGAGCCGGAGCTTTCGTGATCAGGTGCGTCGCGCACTTGAGGCGGCGCTGGTGGCCGGCGAGCTGAAGCCGGGCGAGCTTTACTCAGCGCCCGCGCTGGGCGAGCGGTTCGGCGTCTCGGCGACCCCAGTTCGCGAGGCGATGCTTGCACTCGCCAAGGATGGCTTCGTCGTCGCCGAGCGCAATCGAGGCTTTCGGGTGGTGGAGATCTCCGAGGCCGACCTCGACGAGATCTCTCAGGTTCGTCTGCTGCTCGAGGTGCCGACGACGGTTGAGGTGGCAAAGATCGCCTCCCCCGAGGTACTGGACCGCTTGGCGGTGATCGCGGATGAGATCGTCGCGGCGGCCGCCCGAGGTGACCTGATCGACTATCTCGATTCCGATCGCCGCTTCCACGTGGAGCTGATCTCTCAGCTCGGCAATGGTCGCCTCACGGACCTGGTCGATCGGATGCGCCGTCAGACCCGGTTGTTCGGCCTCGACAAGCTTGTCGCGGGCGGGCGCCTCGTCGCCTCCGCCGAGGAGCACCGAGAGCTGCTCGTGGCAATGCGAGCGCATGACGGCGCGGCGACCAGGCGGCTGATCAGCTCGCACATCAAGCACGTTCGCGGGCTCTGGGTCGGTCGCGAAGAGAGCTAGCCGCCGGCGCCGTGCGGGGCGATCGTCACGGTGCGGGTGGAAGAGTAGAACGCCAGCGCGTCGAGGCCTTGTTCCCGCGGCCCATAGCTCGAATCCTTCTCACCGCCGAACGGGGCGTAGAAGTCGACACCCGTCGTCGGCGCGTTGACCTTGATCAGTCCGGTGTCGATCGCGTTCGCAGACTGCAGCAGCCGGTCGAGATCGCGGCCGTGCAGGGAAGTGACCAAGCCGAAGCGGACGCCATTTGCGATCCGTACCGCCTCCTCGGCGTCGCGGGCATTGTGGATCGTGGCGATCGGGCCGAACGTCTCCTGCTGAGCCAGCGGATGATCCGGCGCCAGCCCGGTGATCAGCGTCGGCGCGACGTACCACCCCTCGCCCGGCATGGCGGCTCCACCGGCGACCACTTGGCCGCCCGCCGAGCGCGCAAGCTCGACCGCGCGGAGGACCTTGGCCCTCGCGTCCTCGGAGATCAGAGGACCCACGGTGGTGTCCGGCGATTCCGGGGCCTGCGCGGGTATGGCCGAAACGGCGGCGACGAGGGCATCCACAAATTCGGTGTTGTCGACCACGATCACCCGACGCGTCGCGGTGCACTTCTGGCCGGCGTAGCCCATCGCCGCACCGGCGACGAGCTTCGCCGCGAGAGCCGGATCGGCATCGTCGAACACGATCGCGGCGTTCTGCCCACCCATCTCGCATTGGGCGGGCACCGCGCGTTCCCCTGCCTGCGCCGAGACGGCCCGTCCGACGCGGTCGGAGCCGGTGAACGAAATGATGTCGGCCGCGTTGACCAACGCCCGGCCGGTGTCCGCGTCACCGTGCACCAGGCTAAACGCGCCATCAGGGAGGTGTGGGGCCAGTAAATCCTCGATCAGTCTTGCGCACGCGGGCGCGGCCGGGGCGGGCTTGAGCACCACTGCGTTGCCGCTGGCGAGCGCCGGCGCCGACTTCCAGAGCGGAATCGCGAGCGGAAAATTCCACGGCGTGATCAGGCCTGCGACGCCGTGCGGACGGCGCTGGCTGAACAGCAGGCCGGCCAGTGACGGCGGGTACAGATCGCCGATCGCGGCGAAGCAGGCTTGGGAGTAGTAAGTGAGAATCGAAATCGCTCGTGCCACCTCACCAGCCGCCTCGCTGACCGGCTTGCCGACTTCGCGGACCACCAGCGCGGTCGCCTTCTCCCGCTCTGCGCTCAACCGTGTGGCAGCTGCGGCGAGCGCCGCGGCACGGCCGGCGGCTCCGAGCGCCCACCACTCGCGCTGCGCCGCGTGTGCGGCCCTGACGGCACGCTCTACCTCGGATCCTGAGGAGATCCTGAACTCCCCCACCAGATCGGCAGGGGCCTGCGGTGAGAATGATCTCAACAGCTGCCCATCATCGGTTGGCCCTGCAGTCGTAGTCACGTCATGCCCGAGGCGATGGCCTGCTCGGTTAGCTGGCGTACCTCGGCCTCCTGCTCGGGAGCGAGCGCGACGCGTGGCGGCCGGCATCGAGCCCCGTTGCGCCCGACGATGTCCATCGAGAGCTTGATCGCCTGCACGAACTCCGGCTTCGAGTCCCATCGCAGCAGCGGATGGAGTGCGCGGTAGAGCGGTAGCGCCGTCGGAAGATCTGCCGCTACGGCGGAGCGGTAGAGCTTCAGACAAGCACGCGGGAAAGCGCTCGCGTAGCCCGCGATCCAGCCCTTGGCGCCGGCCAGAGCGATTTCGAGCACGGTATCGTCGGAGCCGATCAGGACGTCGAGGTCCGGGGCACGTTCGCGGACCGCGTAAGCGCGACGCGGGTCGCCCGCGAACTCCTTCACGGCGACGATCAGGCCCTCTGCGTGGAGCCGGGCGAGCGTCTCGGGGACCAGGTCGACCTTGGTGTCGAGCGGGTTGTTGTACGCCACGACTGGTAGCCCAACGGCGGCGAGCGCCCGGTAGTGCTCGACCACGCTGCGTTCGTCCGCCCTGTAGGAGTTGGGCGGCAACGCCATCACGGCAGGGGCGCCCGCCTCGGCCGCCTGCTCGACCCAGCGCACCGCCTCGCGAGATCCGTAGGCGCCTACGGCCGGAATCACCGTGAAGCCGTCGGGAGCGGCCTCCATCGCCGTTACCACGGTTTGTCGCCGCTCCTCGTCGGTCAGCGTCTGGTATTCGCCCAGCGAGCCGTTCGGGGTGATGCCGTCACAGCCCGACTCGGCCAGCCACCGGATGTGCTCGGCGTAGCGGTCGAAGTCGACCTCAAGCTCGTCGTCGAGTGCGATCGGGTTTGCCACGAGAACGCCATGCCAGGGTGCTCTATCCACAGAGTCCTCCAGCATGTTGCGTGCCGGTCATTGCGCGGAGCTCGGAGGTAGCAGTGAGCGCGAGATCGAGCATTTCGCCGTGTGCAGGAGGTTGCTCACCTGGCCGATCCCGCAGTGAGCGCCGATGCCCATGACCAGCGCGGCTTCCTCCGGACCAAGGCGCCACTCGTCCTCGAGCCACAGTTTCAGTTCGCGGAACGCGGCGCGGCAGGCGTCGGCCAGCGAGATCCCCGAGACAATCGTCGTCAGCGTGTCGGCGCTCACCACGCGCGGCGCGCCCATCGACGGCGGTCGCTCGAGCGGCCTCGCGGAGGCGAGGATCCTGGCGCCGATCTCCGGGGCCGCCACGACCTCGCCGTCCCCCATCGCAGCCTTGCAATCACCAAAGTAGAGCCGGGCACCGTCGACCGCGACCGGGAGCATCACGGTCGCCCCCGTGGTGATCTCACCGCAATCTACGTTACCTCCGTAGACGCCCTCGTGGCGGCTGAGCACGGTCTCGCGCTCCGGGCTGCTAGCGAGGCACCCGATCAGAGGTCGCACCGGAACCGCCCAGTTCTCACCCAGCCTGATCATCCCGTCGAGGACCGGGAGGTTCACGACGTGGTCCTCCTCGTGCCACCAGTCCCCGGGTGAGAGCGACTCGCAGCGGCTCACGACCACACACCCAGGGGTCGTCACCTCGATCTCCTCAATCGTCACAGCTACTGCCTGACCGGCGCGCGCTCCCTCGACGACGATCGGCCCCGTGACGCCATCGAGGTTCTCCTCGACCCACGCCGCCGACTCTTCGCTGAATGCGGCCGGATCGGCAAACCGACCGGTGAAGCAGTCCTCGGTGATGACGGTGAACGTCTCACCCGCGGCAACCGTGCCGATCGGTGAGTGTGACGAGCTATAGGTGTATTTGATCTCTGACGGGGTGAAGGTCTGCATCAGCGATTCGGGACATGCAGGTCCGGAGGCAGCGGCGACTGCGGCGTGATTGGCCCGTATCCCTCGAATTCTCCGTACTGCTCGAAGATGCCCTCGTAGAACTTCAAGGCGTCGTAGTCGAGTTCGATCCCTAAGCCGGGGCCGGTGGGTACCGCAATCGCACCGTCGACGAACTCGACCTTGCGAGCGAGCAGGTCGTGCACCAGGAAGGTCAGGAACTGCTGGTGGCCGAGCTGCGGCAGCGGGAGGGTGCCGAGCACGTGGGAGGTCGCGATCGTGGTGATGCCGAGGTCGGCGAACGCGTGCTTGCAGATCGGTATGCCGGCCGTCTGGCACATCGTCGCCGCATTGTGGAACGGCACCAGCCCGCCCAGCTGATGCGGGTCGGTGACGATCACATCGGCGGCGCGCTGGGCGATCACGTCGGGAACCTGGGTTGGGAGCCAAGCAGATTGGTTGGCACCGATCCTGACCCGGGACTTCGCTCGCAGGTCGGCCAGGCCGGCGATGTTGTGCATGTCGATCGGCTGCTCGACGAACTCGACGCCGACATCCTCGAAGCGCTGCAGGGCGTCCACGGCCTCGAACACGGACCACGCCTCGTTCGCGTCCACCCTTACTGCGACGTCGTCGCCGACCTCATCGCGGATCGCGCGCGCGAGCAAGAGATCGTTGCGGAGGTCGAAACCGATCTTGATGTAGACGGTCTTGAACCCGCGCGCTACCCCCTCGGCCGCCTGCGCCCGCGCCGTCTCCGGCTTCCGGTCGTCGACCCCGACGAACCAGTAGAACGGCACGTACTCCGTGTCAAGCCCGCCGAAGAACTGATGCACCGGACATCCGTACGCCTTGCCGCAGATGTCCCACAGCGCCATCTCGATAGCCGCGGTAGCCCCGTTGCCGAGGTAGGGATAGTGATGCCAGCCGCGGTCCGCCGCCCGCAGCAGGAACTGCTTGACCCGGCGCGGATCCTCGCCTACCACCCACGGGATCGTCGCCTCGAGCGCATCTCTTACGAGGGTGATCAACGGGCTTCCGGGCACCTCGCCAATACCGGTGATGCCTTCGTCCGTATGGACCTCGACGATCGCATTCGTCAGCCCCCACATGCGGCCGAAGCGCCAGGTCTCCGGGTGCGTAAAGGGCACCGAGACGACGTGGACGTCAACGCTGGTGACTTTCAAGGACGCTCCCTCTGACGGCCGACGCCTAGTTCCACCAGGGTGCAATGGTACATGCTACTCACGGCCGGCACAAGATGATCAGGGGCGCGCTGCTTCCTATGTAGCGAAGTGGCTTTTTCGCTCACGCGCGGCCGGCACGCTGAGGAGCGCGAGAACATGTCCGGCTGCGAGATGTCCGCTCTCGATCGCGCCTTCCATCCAGAATGAGCGGAATACGGACGGCGCCATGTCCGACCCCGCGAAAAACACCCGTCCCTCCGGGACGTTCATGATGCGCGGGAACGCGTGAGCGCGTCCAGAGGTCTCCATTCGGTACGTGCCGTCGAACCACGGATCCCGGTTCCAGTCGTGAGCGTCGCTCGCAATCACACGCCCTTCGGGAAAGTAGAACTCGATCGCCTCTTGGGCCGTCTCGAGACTCGTCGGGTCAGGGTCAGACAAACCTTGACACCCAAACCCGCTTAGCAACCAGGCACCGTCAGGAAGCCCGCGAACCGTGTAGATCATCTGGAGAAGACCCGGGCCCAGGCACCACGGTCTCGGCGGGATATTTTCGACGACCATGCTGATCTTGTAACCGCGCCCGACGTGATTCTCTGCTGTGGCGGCCCGCTTCTCTTCTGAGAGGCCTGGATGGAACTCGATTCGCCGGATCACGTTGCTGGGCACCGCCACGACGCACGCCGAGCCTGAGACCACCCCACCCGACGCCGTGGTCACGGTTACGCCGCTCGCCCCCTGCGTGACGCGCGTAACAGGGCTCGACAGCCGGAGCTCCAATCCAGACGTCTCGATCATGGTCGTGATGAGGTCAGCGGTACCGTTGGCGAACTTTTCGGTAACGCCGCCATACATCGCGTACGGACTGCTGCCAAAGGCTGCGAGTTGCTCAAGAGGCCGAAGCATCGACACCGCTCTTGGAGGCGCACAACAGTGTGCGCCGATCATCGAATACAGGAGGTCGGTCGTCGCCCGCGGTAGCTCAAGGGGCGCAAAGAACTGATCAACCGAGATATCCAGATCGGCTACCGGCTGATCATAAACCGGAATCGCAGCAGAGATGCGTCGCGAGGCTTCATGAAGTCGAAACCATGCGCTCTCGAGCTTGCCGAGCTCCGCCGCAGGGATGGGTAGCATCGTCCGCCTCTCTCCCCCCGTACAGAACGTGACACTCTCCGGCGGAACGTCAGCCACAGTCTCGATGTCATAGCGCTGAATCTCGCGGCGCATGTTGTGGCTGACACTCTGATTGATCCACTGTGCGCCATGCTCGACCAGCTCGTCGCGCCCGGTAAACACGGCAGAATAGGCCCGGCCTCCGACCCGCTCGCTCGCCTCCAGAACAAGGACGGACAGCCCGCGGTCGCGCATGTCTCGGGCCGCCGTTATCCCTGCGTAGCCGGCACCAACCACTACCACATCAAAGTCGGTCTCGGGCATGCGGACGCCCCCTCCCGATCGGCGTTTCTCTTTGGACCCTGCACAATCAGTAGTGCGTGACATTGTACCGGGCGGCGGCGAGGACGTGGCGGCACGCCCTCCGCGGAAGAGTCGCCGTGAACAGGCGTACGCGATAGCGAACACCCTTCCCTGAGCTCTACGCAGACCCGCCCGACTAGTGTGCGGACGCACGGCACAGTGCGGGTAAGTACGGTCGTCCTGGACACGTTTATTGGCGATCAATGGGTGCAAAGACCAGACACGCACCTCCGTCCGCCCGAAATGTCCGCCACGCTCGAACCTCGCTACACGAAAAGCCCCATGCTCGCCGCAGCCGCCGCGTTCAAAGCCGTCGGGGTCGCTGCCGCGACTGCCGGTAGCCCGGAGACCTTCCTTTCGGACGCCCTCGCGCATTTCGCAGACCTGCTGGGAGCGAGTTCGTGCGCGATCTTTCCGGTTGGCGAGCCGCGCGGGCGGTGCTTGGCCGGGGTTGGGCTGCCTTCCGGATATCTGAGCGGCACCGAGACAGCCCTGACGTGCCCAGCCGCATGGAGCGAATCTCCTTGGTCCATTACCGACGCGCACACGCTCGAGACGACGGCGCCGCAGGGCGCGCTGATGCGCGCGCACGGCTTCCAGTCGTGCTGGTCGGTCCCGCTGACACTCGCGGACGGGCGCGCCGTCGGCGTGATCGTGGCTTACGCTCGTG
>Ga0302324_100006337_pt1 | contig 25540 bp, 21 predicted proteins | sample Palsa_T0_1_FD_201949 | JGI IMG/M metagenome (GOLD analysis project Ga0302324, IMG submission 201949) | Peat permafrost microbial communities from Stordalen Mire near Abisko, Sweden - Palsa_T0_1 | ecosystem: Environmental > Terrestrial > Soil > Palsa > Peat permafrost | place: Sweden: Abisko... | reverse complement strand
ATAGTTATGCGCTACGCCCCAGCCTGACGCTCTACGTTCGCGTTCCGCTGGAGGTCGCCATCAGCCGGCTTAGCGGCAACCTGGACGAGAGCTCCCGGGAAGTCCAGAGCCGCATGATGGACGAGTTCCAAGCCATGGCCGCGGAAATGGAATTCCATGTCGTTGACGGCACGCTGCCAATAGAAGACCAACAGCGGCGGATACGGGAGACGGTGGTGGACTGTCTGGGTGAGGTACTGCGCACCCGTGTTTTGCGGAGCACGCCAAGGGGAAGCCAAAGGGGAGGCAATGGTATCTCGCCAGCCGCTGCAGTCTTATAGCGAGCCGCTGCCGGGCTTGGAAGCTACGGCGCTGGGCGGCACGCTGATCGTGATCGAAGGCCCGGACGCGGTGGGCCGGTCCACGCAGGTGGCACAATTGCGGCGCTGGCTGGAGCAGGAAGGCCACGCGCTGCTGCCTGCCGATTCGCCAAACAGGTCCCGTTCAGGGCTGGCCGGCAAGGGTCTCCAGGACGCCAGAAGCAGCAACACGCTGGGGCCCGTGACCATGACATTGTTCCACGCCACGGATTTCGCGGACCGTTTGGAGAACGAGATCGTCCCCGCGCTACGGGCGGGCCTGGTGGTATTGACGGACAGTTACGTTTTTTCGATCATGGCGCGGGCGCTGGCGCGCGGCGAAGACCGCAAGTGGATCGAAGAGGTGGCCGGGTTCGCACTGGTCCCGCATGCCGTGTATTACCTGCGCGCGCGGGTGGGCGATTTGGTCTCGCGCGTGGTGCTGGGGCGCGGGTCCTTCGATTACTGGGAGAGCGGCATGGATCTGCGGTTCGGCGCCGATAAATACCAGAGCTTCGTGCGCTATCAGCGCCGTTTGATCCAGGGGCTGGACTCCCTGGCGGGGCCCTATAACTTTACGACGGTGGACGCCACGCAGCCGGCGGATGCGATCTTTCGCGAGCTGCAAGGGCACATCTCGGCGCTGCCTTTCCGCAGTACGGACCGGGCGAAGGCGCCGCCTGCCAAGGGCGCTGGCAGGCGCGCCGCACGGCAGGCTACCATCGAGTAATGGAGATCTATATCCTGCGCCACGGGATCGCGGAGGAGGCCGAGGCGGGTGTACCGGACGCGGAGCGCGCGCTGACCGACGTGGGCCGTGAGAAGCTGCACGCGGTACTCGAACGGGCCCGCCACGGCGGTGTGAAGCCATCGCTGATTCTGACCAGCCCGTACCGGAGGGCGCTCGAGACCGCGCACATGGCCGCGCAGGTACTCGGGTGCAATAAGATAGTAGAGAGCGAGATCCTGGCGCCCAGTTCCGCACCGAAGGCCGTCTGGGATGCGATTTGCGCGCGCCGCCGCGAGCCTGCCCTGCTGATCGCCGGACACGAACCACTGCTGGGGATGACCGTGGGGTATTTGCTGGGGACGCCCGCGCTGCAGGTGGATTTGAAGAAGGCCGCACTGGTGCGGATCGACCAGGAGAGCTTCGGCGGTTCCCCGCGCGGCATCTTGAAATGGATGTTGACGCCGCGATTGGTTTAAGTCACAAGTCTTATGAAAATTCAGAAAGCTACTACCCGCTACGAACAGTGGCTCGCCAAGGAACTCACTATCGTCCCCACAGATCTGCAGCAGAAACACGAGCAGATGTCGGCGGCCCTATTCCCATTCATGCGCGCGACCTACTACCGCTGGGCGCAAGTTTGGCCGGAGGTCTGCGCCGATCTGGCAACAGCGCCGGTAGTGCTGGGCGTGGGCGATCTGCACGTCGAGAATTTCGGGACATGGCGCGATTCCGAAGGCCGCCTGATCTGGGGTATCAACGATTTCGACGAGACCTGGTGGCTGCCGTATACACACGACCTGGTTCGCCTGGCTGCCAGCGCGCACATTGCCATTTCGGAGAATCACCTGGCGCTCGATATGAAAGCCGCGGCGCAAGCCATCCTGGATGGCTATGCGGAATCGCTGGCGTCCGGCGGGCGTCCCTTCGTGCTGGCCGAGCATCACCCCCTGCTGCGCGAAATGGCGGTGCACCGGCTGAAGGAGGTTTGCGGTTTCTGGGAGAAGCTCGAAAAATGCCAGGCGGTGAAAGGCAAGCTTCCGGATGGGGCGGCTAAGGGCATAGCGCGTATGCTGCCCGACCCTGCGGTTCCGCGGCGGAATGTGCACCGTGTGGCGGGGTTGGGCAGCCTAGGACGCCAGCGTTTCGTGGCCCTGGCCAAGTGGCACTCCAGCAACATCGCGCGCGAGGCCAAAGCCATGGCTCCTTCGGCATGCTGGTTCGCCGCGGGCTGCAAGGGTTCCGCGCGGCTGCTGTATCAGCAGATCCTGGATACCGCGGTGCGCTGCTGCGATCCCTATGTGAAGCAGAAGGGTAAGTGGATCATACGCCGGCTGGCGCCGGATTGCTCGCGCATCGAGCTGTCCGAGCTACCCAAGGAGCGGTCCGAGATGGTGCTGCTGCACGCCATGGGGTTCGAAACAGGCAACGTGCATCTGGGCAGCAAGAACGCCCGCGCTATTCTGGCCGATCTGAAGAAGCGCGGCGCCGACTGGTTGCCGAGGGCCGCCGAAGATATGCTGAAAGCCGTGAGCCAGGATTGGAATGAGTGGCGCAAATCGCATCCGGCGGCGTAGGTCCCATTTAGGTGCAATACTGTTCACTTTGGTGGGGCAGACCATCGCCTTTCGTGGTCTGCCGCCTTCGCGAGCGCTGGCAGACGACATAAAGCGATCGTCTGCCCCACCGAAATGGCGTAAACAGTATTGTCACTTAGGTGCGCTCAAGCGCGATGGCGTCCACCAGGCCGTCGACGGTGAACACCGACGCCTCGACCGTCACCTCAATCCCCAAATCGCGCGCGGTGGCGGAGGTGACCGGACCGATGGAGGCCGCCTTCACGCCGGCCACAGCCTCCGCGCCGGCCACAGCCACCAGGTTCCGGACGGTGGACGAACTGGTGAACGTGACCCAGTCCGGCTTCCGGTCCGCACCGAAAATCGCGGCGGCCGCGACGCGCGCGCCATCGGGAACGGCCGTGCGGTAGGCTTCCACAACCTCTACCACCGCACCGCGCCGCTTCAGTTCGATGGGGACCAGATCGCGGGCCACGGCGGCGCGCGGCAGCAGGATACGCTGGCCCGCCAGATCATACGCGGCGAAAGCGGCCAGCATCCCTTCGGCTACGTAATCCTTGCCCATCAAATCCACCTTCAGGTGTAAAGCCGCGAGAGCGGCGCGAGTGGCGGGACCGATCGCGCAGATGCGCGCACGCAACGCGCGCAGGTCCACGGCGGAGCGATCCAGGCGTTCCAGGAAAAATCGCACGCCGTTGGCGCTGGTGAAGATCAGCCAGTCGTACGCGCCAAGGTTGCCGATGGCCCGGTCGAGCGGGCCGTAATCGAGCGCGGGCAATATCTCGATCGCCGGCAGTTCGATCACCTCCGCGCCCAGCGCGCGCAGCCTGGAAGAGAGCGCTTCGGCCTGGCCGCGGGCGCGTGTGACCACGATGCGCTGGCCGAACAAGGGCAGGCGCTCGAACCAATTGAGCTTGTCGCGCAGCCCCACAACTTCGCCGATGATAATGGTCGCGGGCGGTTTCAGGTCGTGCTGGTGGATCAACCCGGGCAGCGAGGCCAGCGTTCCGGCCAGGGTCTGTTGATCCGGCCGCGTCCCCCAGCGCACGGCCATGGCGGGCGTTTCGGCGGGGCGGCCGTTGGCTATCAGCGCGCGCGCGATTTCATCGAAGGCGAAGATGCCCATGAAGATGACCAGCGTCTCCGTAGTACCGATCTTGCTCCAATCGATGCCCTCGGCGTCGTGGCCGGTCACGAACGTCACCACTTTGGTGTGCTCGCGATGCGTGAGCGGCACTCCGGTATATGCCGCAATACCGAGCGGCGAGGTGACTCCCGGCACGATTTCGAAGGCCACGCCCGCGGCGGCCAGCGCTTCGGCTTCTTCCCCGCCCCGCCCGAAGATGAACGGATCGCCGCCCTTCAGCCGCACCACATTCAGGCCCTGCCGCGCGCGCTCGATCAGCATGGCGCAGATCTCTTCCTGGCTGAAGGCGTGCACGGATTTCTTCTTGCCGACATAGATGCGCTCGGCCTGCGCGGGCGCCAGATCGAGCAGCGCGGGGTTGGCCAGGTAGTCGTACAGGACGGAATCCGCGCGTTCCAGCAGGCGGCGACCCTTCAGCGTGATGAGTTCGGGATCGCCCGGCCCGGCGCCTACCAGGTAGACTTTGTTCATCCGTAGACGCTCTCCAGGATGCGGTCGGCGCCCGCTGCCAGCAGCGCTTCCCCTAACTCGCGGCCGATGCGCTGGGCGTCCGCGGCGGCGCCTTCGGATTGGTCGCGCACCAGGTCGACGCCATCCGGCGAGACGACTACCGCCTGCAGCGAAAGACGGCTGCCGGCTACGGTGGTGTAGGCGCCGATGGGGACCTGGCAGCCCCCTCCCAGGGCGGCCAGGAGAGCTCGTTCGGCGGTGACGGCCGATTGGGTGGGAGGGTGGTTCAACTGCCGACAGGCCAGGAGGCCCGAGGTACCGGTCTCAATCGCCAGCGCACCTTGACCTACGGCGGGACAGACGACATCGGGTTCCAGGATCTCAGCGATGCGGGCATCCCAACCCAGGCGTTTCAGACCGGCGGCCGCCAGCACGATGGCGTCATACTGGCCTTCATCGAGCTTGCGCAGGCGCGTGTCCAGATTGCCGCGCACCGGCTCGATCCGGAGGTCGGGCCGCACCCTGCGCAACTGCGCCGCGCGCCGCAGCGAGCTGGTGCCCAGCCTGGCGCCCGCAGGCAAGTCCGCCAGCCGCCGGCCTACCAGGGCATCGCGCGGATCTTCCCGCGCCGGAATCGCGGCCAACACCAGGCCCGCAGGTAACTCCGTCGGCAGATCCTTCAGACTGTGTACGGCCAAGTCGGCGCGGCCGTCCAGCAGGGCTTCCTCGATTTCCTTGGTGAACAGGCCTTTTGCGCCTACCTGGGCGAGCGGTACGTCGGTAATCTTGTCGCCGGTGGTTTTGATAATTTCGATGCGGGAGGGGTAGCCCAGGGCGGCCAGTTGCTGTTGGACCCAATGCGCCTGCCAGAGGGCCAGTTGGGATCCGCGCGATGCGATGATTAGCATGATTCAGCTTCCAAAGAGCCGCCTAAAAGGCGGCTGCGGGCAGGATTGCCCGCCCTCCAGTTCTTAGTCATGCAGGTGAAATACCTTGCGAATGGCGGCGATCACCGGCGCGCCGTCGGGCCGCCCTGCCTGCAGCCGCAGCTCCGAGATGGGCCCGTGCGCCACTTTGTTGATGATGCCGCGCGTCAGCATTTCCCAGGCCTCTTCCTGCTCATGCGTCACCGGACCGAACTTGCGCCGCACCTTGTCGATTTCGGCCTGCCGGATGCGCTCCAGCTCCTCCTGCAGGCTGACGATGGTGGGCGCGATTTCCTGCACCTTCAGGCGGGCCATCATGCGCTCCACCTCCTGCGCCACAATCTCCTCAGCGCGCTCAGCCTCCTTCAGCCGCTCGCGCAGGTTGGCGTTGACCACCTCCTGCAAGTCGTCGATGTCGTAGAGGAAGACGTTGTCCAGATCGTTGACCGACGGCTCGATATTCCGCGGCACGGCGATATCGATCAGGAACATGGGCTTGTTGCGGCGCGCGCCGATGACCCGCTGCATTTCGTCCTTATGCAGGATGTAGTGCGGGGCTCCGCTGGAGGCGATCAGGATGTCCACCTCCGGCAGCATGGCGACAAAGCGGCTGTACTCCACGGGCGTGCCCTGGAACAGCCTGGCCATTTCGATGGCGCGCTCGTGGGTGCGATTGGTGACGAAAATGTGCGTGGCGCCGGAGCGGCGCAGGTGCCGGGCGGCCAGCTCCGACATCTTACCCGCGCCCGCAATCATGACCGTGCGGTTGTTCAGCGAGCCGAAAATCTTGCGCGCCAGCTCCACCGCCGCATAGCTTACCGATACCGCCATCTGCCCGACGCCGGTTTCCGAGCGCACGCGCTTGGCCACGCTGAAGGCGCGCTCCAGCAGGCCCTCCAGCCATCCGCAGAGAACGCCCTCGGACTTCGCGACGCCGTAGGCGTTCTTGAGCTGCCCCAGAATCTGCGGCTCGCCCACCACCATCGAATCCAGGCTGGAGGCCACGCGGAACAGGTGGTGGATGGCGTTCTGCCCTTCGTGCCGGTAGAGGTACGGCGCGATGGAGGCGGGCGCGACCATGCGCGATTCGCGCAGAAACTCGTCGACCAGCGCCTGCGGGTCCACCGGATCGTCGGTGGTGACGGTGATCTCCACGCGGTTGCAGGTGGATAGGATGCAGGCTTCCGAGACGCCCGCGCGCGATTTCAGAGACTGCAAGGCCGCGGGCAGGGCGGGCTCCGGAAAGGCCAGACATTCCCGCACCTCGACGGGCGCGGTCTTGTGGCTGACGCCTGTGACCAGTAGCTTCATGGCTTCAGCAGCCAGCTTCCCAGCCGCGCATGCGCCACCCAGGTGACGGCCGACAACCCCACCACCACGATCACCATGATGGCGGCCTTGCGCCCACGCCACCCGGCGGTGACGCGCAGAAAGACCATGGCCAGGTAGCAGCCCCAGGTGATGAACGAGATGGCGATGGCCGGCTGGCTGATCCATTGCCTCTTGTGCTCGATGAAGGCCCAGGTGGTGGCGGCGATCACCGCCAGCGTCATCAGCACGAAACCCAGCGCCATGGACCGGGAGATCAATTCGTCCAGCGTGCCCAGCGGCGGCAGGCGGTAATAAAGCTTGCGCGGCTTCTTGCGCTTGAGCTCGCGCTCCTGGAACAGATACAGCAGCGAGGCTCCCGCGGTGAATGCCAGCGCGGCGAAACCCAGCAAAACCAGGGTGATGTGCACGTCCAGCCAGGCGTTGCGGATGACCGGGCTCGACCAGGCGTCCACAGGGTTGCCGAGCGTGGCCACCAGCGTCATAACGAAGATCAGGGGGAAGATGAAGACGCTGAGACTTTCGGTTTTGTAGCGCCAATAGACGAACAGGAACAGCGCGGTGATGAGGAAGGCGCACATGGAAAGCGTTTCGTAGAAATTGGCGATGGGGCAGTGATGCATGAGGAGCCCCTCTTCCACGATGGAGACGCAGTGCAGGACGGCGCCGATGGAAATCGCGGTGAGGGAAACCCGGAACAGGTGTTCGCGTTTGCGGACCAGCGTGAGGATGGCGTGCAGCAGGCCGAGCGAGTACAGGGCCGCGGCCACGCGCAGCCAGATGACACTCATTTCAGCCATGAAGGGTGCCGTTCAAGGGTCGATTAAGTAATAGTATAACGTGGGGACCGAGTGGGGCACCGTCGAAAACACCGAGTGGGGCAGGACTCCAGTCCCGCAGGCCGACGTGGACGTCGGCCTGCGGGTCCTGGAGGACCCGCGCAGGACTGGAGTCCTGCCCCACATTCGGTTTTCATCATCTTTGGTGGCCCGCAGGGCCATGAGGACAGGCTCGGAGCCTGCAGCGGCCTCGCAGGCCGCCAACGCGCGCAGCGCGTTCACGTGGCCAGCAAAAACGAGCCAGCCAAAATCTTTATCTTCGGTCAGAAGTATACGGTTCTCGGCCAGCGCAAGCTCCATTACATCCTGGTCCACGGAACGCTGCTGAAAGTCGCTCACCGCGAGCACATCATGGCCTTGTGCGCGCAGAGATCGAACTGCGGCGAAATCGCAGCATTCATCCGCCAGGAAGCGCATTGGGCGGATTTATGGGGAACTGAGCGCCAGGACGGTTTCGTGCGCGATGGTGTCGGCCGCATAGGCGAGCGCCGCCCGAATGTCGTCCGCGGCCAAGCGGGGATATGCGTCCAGGAGATCTTCAATCACCGCATCCTCGGCGAGTTTGCGGAGTAAAAGCTCCACGGGCACGCGTGTTCCGCGAATCACAGCTTGCCCCGCATGATGCTTGGGTTGATCTCGATGCGATCCATCCGCCCAAGCCGCGATCACCGCGTGCCGCCCGTCGCCTCGCTCCACCAAAGGACCCCGCCATCTGATAGCATGTTGGCGGAATGAATCCGCGCACCATATATCAGGTCCTCGAAGAATCCGCGGCGCAGTTTGGCGACGCCCCCGCCCTGCGGCAGCCCTCCACGGGAAAAGGCGGGCAACGCGAGTATCTGACCTACTCGTGGAACCAGTACAAGACGGCTGCGCAGGAGATTGCCGCGGGCCTGCGCTCCATCGGCATCCGCAAAGGCGATGTGGTGGCGCTCGATTCAGAGACCCGCCTGGAGTTCTACCTGGCCGATCTCGGCATCCTGGCCGCCGGCAGCGTGGCCGCCGCGCTGTATCCCAGTTACCCGCCCAAGGACCTCATCCGCACGATTCAGAACTGCGGCGCGAAGGCGCTCTTCGTGGAGGGGCCCAAAATCCTGGAAGCGTTGCGCGCTGCGCCGGACATGCCGCGCGTCCTGCTTACGGGCGAGGCGGAAGGCGCGCTGTCACTCGATCAACTACGCGAGCGCGGGCGCCTGGCGCTTGCCGAGGACGCAGAGTACATGGCCCGCCTAAAGGCCGAAGTGACACCCGCCGACTACGCGATTCTGTATCTGACTTCGGGCGCCACCGGCGAGCCGAAGATGGCTCTGGTGACGCATGCGGCGGTAGTGGCGAACATGGACATGGCGCCGACCAGTTGGCCTATCGGACCCCAGGATGCCACGGTAGCCTTCCTACCTTCGGCGCACATTGCGCAGCGCATCGTTGGGGAGATGCTGCCGCTGCGCATGGGCACGCCGGTGAGCTTCTCGGAGAGCCTGCTCAAACTGCCGCAGGATATCCGGGAGGTACGGCCCACCGTGATGCTGGCGCCTCCGCGCATGTGGGAGCGCATTTACTCGACCATCTGCACCGAACTGCGCAAGCGCCCGGCAGTGGCCCGCAAAGCGTTTTACGGCGCTTTGGGCCTGGGGTTGGCGGCGGCCAACTACAAGCGCCAGGGCAAGACCGTGCCGGCGCGCATCCGGGTTCCGCTGAAGATGGCGGACCGGCTGTTCTTTCAGAAGGTGCGGGCACGCTTGGGCGGACGCCTGGCGATTGCGGCTTCCGGCGCCGCGCCGCTGAGCAAGGAACTCGCCGAATTCTACGAAGCGATCGGCATGCCGCTGGTGGAGGGCTACGGGTTGACAGAAGGCGGCGTGGTGACGCTAAACCCTCTCCAGCAGCCCAAGGCCGGCAGCATCGGCAAGGCGCTGCCCGGCGTCGAATTGCGCATCGCCGAACAGGACAGTGAACTGCTGATCAAGAGTGAGTGCGTGTTCTCCAAGTACCTGGGCGATCCCGAGGCCACTGCCGAAGTGCTGCGGGATGGCTGGCTGCACACTGGCGATATTGCGTTCATAGACGACGAGGGTTTCGTCTTCATCACCGGCCGCAAGAAGGAACTGATCGTCTCTTCCACCGGCAAGAAAATTCACCCGTCGCGCGTGGAGAGCCTGTTTAAGTTCGAACCGCTGATCAGCCAGATCATGCTGGTCGGCGACCGCCTGCCGTACCTGACGGCGCTGTTCACCATCAATCCCTCGGTGGCCGAAACGCTAAAAGGGATGGATATGCTGAAGGGCCACACTACAGCTGAGATGTCCGCCGCCGAGCCGGTGCAGAAGGAGATCCGCAAGGTGGTGGAGCGCGTGAACAAGCAACTGGCGCCCTTCGAGCAGATCCGCAAGTACCGCGTGCTGGGGCGCGATTTCAGCATCGAAGACGGGGAGCTGACGGCGACGATGAAAGTGCGGCGCGCGCGCGTGATGGAGAATTTCCGGGAGAGTATCGAGGAGTTGTACGCGGGCAAAGAAGCGTAGGGGCCGCTGATAGGCGGCTGCAGGATTGCCCAATGCCACTTTCTGGAATGCTGCATTAATTGTGGGGCGGGCCTCCAGGCCTGCGCGGGTCCTCCAGGACCCGCTCTTCGCTCAACGAAAGGAACTGTATCCGAGCACGAATAGGCCGGCGTGGACGCCTGCCGCAGGACTGGAGGCCTGCCTAAAATTATGCAGCTGTTTGGTAGCAACAGAGGTAAGCGGCATTGGGCGGGAGTGCCCACCCTCCTACTCCGCCGCGAAGGCCAGCAGCACATTTCCCGGCATGCCGCCCAACGCGCCATATCCGGAATTGACAAACAGCATGCCGCCGGCGGCCACTGGTCCGCTCGCGCTCATCGATCCGCCGCGGGCCTTCACGCCATTTACCGTTGCAAAATCGCGCAAGGTGTCGAAGTCCCAGATCACCGCGCCGTCCACGGTATTGTAGGCGCGCAGATGCCCGTCCATCGAGCCGGAGAAGACCACGCCTGGAATCAGCGTCGCCGGGGCCATTTGGGCCGGCGTACATCCAAGGGTCCCCAGGCACTTGGGTTCCTCCGGCGGCGCGTACCAAGCCTTCTCGCCGGTCGCGATGCGGAGCGCAAACAGGCCGCCACCCAGCTTAGGATCGCCTCCCTCTGTGGCGCCGCGCATGGTGAAGTCGGAAAGCGGCACATATACGTTGTCCGCGTCCGCGGCGGGACCGAACATGATGCCACCCAGAATTCCGCCCTTACCGATGCGCCGCTGCCACACGATTTCGCCCTGGGCATCCGGGTCGAGCGCCCACATCACGCCGGACTTCTGCCCCACCAGCAGCAGGCGTTTGCCGCCGGGAAGCGAGACCAGGATGGGCGACGCGCCGATGTCCGTGTCCTCGCCCGGCTTTTCCGGACAGTTCACCTGGCCGGGAAGCACGCAGGCTACGTTCCAGTGGTCCGCCGGCGTCAGTTGCTTCGACCACAGCACTTTGCCCGTTTCCATATCGAGCGCCAGCACGGCGTCGCTGGCCGTGGTCTCGGGTCCCGAGTGTTCATTGCCCGTGCCCACGTAAAGCACTTTGCGCTTCACGTCGACAGTCGGAGCGGACCACACCGATACGCCGGACGGCCCCATCATTTGCGTGCCGGCGGAGTTCACGCGCGTGGGCTTCGGCTCGGGGATCGTGTAGGTCTTCCACAGGCGCTCGCCGTTGCGTGCGTCGAGCGCCACCACGCTGCCGCGCGCCGTGCAGCACTTGTATTTCGGGTCGCCGGCCGCCACGAACTCCTCTGCGCCGGTCGAAACCGGCACATACAGCCGCCCCTCGTAAAGCATCGGGCTCCCGGTGATGTGCGAAAACGGGTGCTCGTCCACGCGCGTCTTCCAGAGCAGCGCGCCGGTTTCCGCATCGAGAGCATACGTAATCGATTGCGCGTCGCCGAAATACACCGCGTTGCGCCCCTCGCCGTAGGACGCTACGTTGATGGCCGTACGCACGGTCTGGGCCGCCTTGAAGCTCCATATAGTGCACCCGGAGCGCGCGTTGAGCGCGTACACGACGCCGCCGGCGCTGCCCACAAACAGGCGCCCTCCCGCGGCGGAAGGCTGCCCCAGCGCCGACGTCGCGCCCGGAAATCCGAACGCCCACTTCAGCTTCAGCTTGCTCACCTGGGAGCGGTCCAGCCCAGCACCCGCCGCGCTTTGCATACGGGTATTCTCCGGGTCCACGCTCCAACCGTGCCAGCCGCGCAGGTCCCCCAGGGACGGCGTCACCGACGGGCATATACCGCCGCTGACCTCCTCAGGCTCCTTGGCGCCCAGATAAGCGGCGATCATCATGCGCTGCATAACGGGTAGCGTGGCGGCCACCAGGATCATCTTGCCGGTCGTGAGGGCTTCGAAGATGCGCGCGCGCGACAGTTGCCGCAGCGCCTCGGGAGCCGGCGCGTGCGTCGCGCTGCCGGCTTTGTGGCACCCGGCGCAGTTCTTCTCGAAAAGCTCGGCGCCCGATTGCGGCCGCGCCCGTGGGACGGCCAGCGACACGGCCAGCCAGATCCATGCAAATTTTTTCATCGCTTGATCCTACGTTTGCGGTAACATGCTTGTCAAATGGAGTCAATTCTGGAATTGCGCGACCTGGTGAAACTCTTCCCCAACCAGCGCGCCGTGGATGGCATTTCGCTCAAAATTCCGCGCGGCGGATTCTACTCGCTGCTGGGGCCCTCGGGCTGCGGCAAGACCACCACGCTGCGCCTGATCGCGGGCTTCGAGCAGCCCACCTCCGGCGAAGTGCTGCTGGATGGCGCGGTGGTCAACGAGCAGAAACCTTACCAGCGCAACGTGAGCACCGTCTTCCAGAATTACGCCCTGTTCCCGCACCTGACGGCGGCCGAGAACATCGCGTTTGGGCTAAAGCGAAAGAATCAGCCGGACATCGAGCGCAAGGTGCGGGACGCGCTGGAGCTGGTGCGGCTGGCAGGGAAAGAAGCGCGCTATCCGGCGCAGCTTTCGGGCGGAGAACGGCAGCGCGTGGCGCTGGCGCGGTCGCTGGTGCTGCAGCCTGACGTGCTGCTGCTGGACGAACCGCTGGCGGCGCTCGATCCGAAGCTGCGCAAGCAGATGCGCCTGGAACTGAAGGAGATGCAGCGGCGCGTGGGAATCACGTTTCTGCTGGTGACGCACGACCAGGAAGAGGCGCTCTCCATGTCCGACCAGTTGGCGGTGATGAACGCGGGCGCGATCGAACAGGTGGGTACGCCGCAGGACGTCTACCTGCGCCCCAGCACGCGTTTCGTGGCCGGCTTTTTGGGCGCAGTCAATTGGATCGAAGGCATCGGCCTGCGCCCGGAAGTGACGCGCATCTCGCGCACGCTGCCATCGAACGGCGGGCGGTTCAGGCCCGCCACCGTCACCGGATCGGTCTTCCTGGGGAACTGCGTGCACGTGCTGACGCGCCTGGAGAGCGGCGAAGACGCCGTCGCCGAGATCCCGCGGAATAACGGTACCTACCAGGCGGGCGAAGCCATCCACGTCTGCTGGAATCCATCCGACGAGATGATTTTTCCATGAAAATGGCCTCGGGCTGGGAACGCCTGCGCGCGTGGTTTCTGCTGCCTGCCTGGATCTGGATGGCGGTGCTGTTTGCCGCGCCGTTCGCCATCGTCGTCGTCTACAGCCTGCTCACGCGTGGCGCCTACGGCGGCCTGGGCCTGCCCTGGACCATGGAGAACTACCAGCGGCTGTTCGATCCGCTGTATCTGGGCATCGTGCTGCGGTCTTTCGCGATGGCGGCCGCGACCACGGCCATCTGCCTGCTGCTGGGCTTTCCGCTGGCGTTGTTCATCTCGCGGGCGGGCAGCCGCAAGAACATTTACCTGCAACTGGTGATTCTGCCATTCTGGACCAGCTTCCTGGTGCGCCTCTACGCCTGGCTTTTCCTGCTGCGCGATACCGGCCTGATCAATACGGTGCTGCAGCACCTGGGCCTGATTCACGCTCCGCTGCCGTTGCTGTACAACGATGGCGCGGTACTGCTGGGATTGGTCTACGGCTATCTGCCCTTCATGGTGCTGCCCGTGTATGCCACGCTGGAGCGGCTGGACCCGGCGCTGGTGGAGGCCGCCGCCGACCTGGGCGCTAAGCCATGGCCGGCGCTGCTGCACGTGATTCTGCCGCTCTCGGCGCCAGGCATCCGCGCGGGCAGCATCCTGGTGTTCATTCCGGCGCTGGGCGCTTATCTGACGCCCGATCTGCTAGGCGGCGGCCGCACGGTGCTGATCGGCAATCTGGTGCAGAACCAGTTCACCAACGCGCGCGACTGGCCCTTCGGCGCGGCCATCTCGGTTGGACTGATGGCGCTCGTGGGCTTGCTCGTCCTGCTGATGCTGCGCAGCGAGCGGGAGGGATTGGTATGAAGCGCTGGCTGGCTTTGTATGCCGCCGCGGTGTACCTCTTCTTGCATTTGCCGCTGGTGATTCTAGCCGTTTTCAGCTTTAATTCGTCGCGCTTCACGGTGTGGCAGGGTTTCTCACTGCAGTGGTATCGCGCGATTTTTCAGGACCAGCAGCTTGCCGAATCCGCTTGGAACAGCGTGATCATCGCGGTGGTGTCCACTATTCTTTCCACGGCGGCCGGAACGCTGTGCGCGTATGGCTTGTGGAAGCGCGGCTCGAAGCTGCTTTCCGGCTCGCTCTACCTTTCGCTGGTGACGCCCGAGATCGTCATGGGAATCTCGCTGCTGGCGCTTTTTCAGTGGTCGTTCCGCTGGCTGCACTGGCGGCTGGGGCTGTACACGGTGATTCTGGCGCACGTGGCGTTCTCGATCGCTTACGTGGTGATTGTGATCGCCGCGCGCCTGCGCACCTTCAGCCCCGCGCTGGAGGAGGCCGCGCTCGACCTGGGCGCGACGGAATGGCAGGCCTTCCGGTTCGTGACGCTGCCGGCGCTGCTGCCCGGCATCGTGGCCGCCGCGCTGCTGGCGCTTACGGTTTCGTTCGACGATTATGTGATCACCAGCATGGTGGCGGGCGTGGATTCGGAAACGTTGCCGATGGTGATTTATGCCATGGCGCGGCGCGGCGCAAGTCCCGTGATCAATGCGATTTCGGCTTTGATTGTGGTGGTATTCGGCGCGCTGGTGCTGATCTCCGAACGGGTGCGCGAGGCATGAGGCGAAACCCGAATTGCCTCCAAAACCGACGCACGTTTCTGATGGGCGTCGCCGGGCTGGCCGGATGCGCGCGCGGGCGGCCGCGGCTCAACGTCTACAACTGGTCGAACTACGTGGCGCCGGATACCATCGCCAATTTCGAAGCCGAGTTCGGCGTGCGCGTACGCTACGCCACTTACGAGAGCAACGAAGAGATGCTGGCCAAAGTGTTGAGTGGCAACTCGGGTTGGGACGTGGTTTTCCCGACGCACAACCGCATTCAGCCGATGCGCCAGTATGGGCTGCTGGCGCGGCTCGATCACGCGCGCCTGCCCAATCTTCCGAATCTGGAGCCGCGCTTCCAAAGCCCGCCATGGGACCCGCGCCTGGAATACTGCGTCCCGTATATGTGGGGCGCCACGGGTATCGCGTACAACCGGTCGGCCACGCCCGCGCCCGCCGCCTGGGCCGACCTGTGGAGCGCGCGATTCAAAGGCCGGCTGACCATGCTGGACGATCCGGAAGAGGTGTTGGGGGCGTGTCTGCTGAAGCTGCGGCTTTCGTACAACTCGACGGACGACGCCAGCCTGCGCCGCGCGGAGCACGAGGCCATTGCGCAGAAACCGCTGCTGCGCGCCTATTTGAACGCCGAGTTTCGCGACCAACTGGTGGCCGGCGATATCCTGGTGGCGCATTCCTGGGCGACCACCGCGCAGCAGGCCATCGACGCTGCGTCGCAGCTTGCTTTCGCCTATCCGGCCGAAGGTTTTCCGCTGTACGGCGATAACGCTGTGGTGCTGCGCGAGAGCGGCCGTGCGGAACTGGCGCATGCGTTCATCGACTACCTGCTGCGCGCGCCGGTGGCGGCGGCCATTGTGCAGACCTCCCGAACGGCAACGGCAAACGGCGCGGCGCAGGTGTTACTGCCGGAAATGTTACGGCGCAATACGACGCTTTTTCCGTCGGCCGAGACGATGACGCGCGGGCAATGGATCGCCACCATGCCCAGCAATACGCAACGGCTGCGGGACAGGATGTGGACGGAGATCAAGTCGGCGTGACTCCAGTGGGGCAGGCTCGTAGCCCGCCCAACGCGCATCGCGTCTTTCTCATAGCCAGTCACTCATCCAGCCGCCAAATCTTCCCAACCTTATCAACCACATGCAGCCCTCACCCCCAAATCCCCCTAACCCATGCCCCACAATAGAATCGACAGGCAGGGATTTGCGGTCTCCTATCGCCGATTCCAAATCGCCCGACCCGTTACAGCATGTAACGGAATGTTACGCAAAGGACCCCTTATCATGACCACAGCCCAAACCAACGCCAACAGGCAAAACGCGAAGAAAAGCACCGGACCCCGCACCCCCCAAGGCAAAACCATCTCCAGCCGCAACAGCCTGGTCCACGGCATGACCTCCGGCAAATTCCTCCCGCCCGATGCCGATCCCCAGGAATTCTTCCAGCTCCTCGACCAGTTCCGCGCCCGGTTCCAACCCTTCGACGAGGTCGAGGACGCCCTGGTCGAACCCCTGGTCGCCGCCGAATTCAAAATGCGCTCCGTCCGCTACCTCGACGCCGGCCTGTTCCACTATCAGGCCGAAACCAATCCCATGCCGGAGCAGTTCAACAAGGCGGGCCGCTCCAACTCCCTGGCCTGGGCCTTCCATGGCGATTCCGCATACTACAACTCCTTCTCCAAGCTCATGCGCTACGAGGGCTTCCTGCAGCGCGAGTTCTCCCGCGCCCTTCGCGACCTGTCCATGCTACAGGCTGACCGCCGCGCCCAAACCCAAGCCGAAGCCGCCCCACCCGCCTTTGCCGAGCCGGAATCTCCTGCAGCCTCACCAAAAACCGAAGAAACGAATCGAACCCAATCTCCCGGCCGCACCGCCGCTCCGGGCCGTGGTTTTGAGGCCGATCCACCCCAAAATCCCAACCTGATTCCCTTCCCAGTCGTCACCGGAGGCTCCCCAAAGCGCTAACCTGACCCGAAGGCCCTCCAATCCCGCCCTCGACCCGCCCCCTACGCGTGTGCTTTCTGGTGGCCCGTGGTGCTGCGCGAGAGCGGCCGTGCGGGACTGGCGCACGCGTTCATCGATTACCTGCTGCGCGCGCCGGTGGCGGCGGCCATTGTGCAGACCTCCCGAACGGTAGCGGCGAATGGCGCGGCGCAAGCGTTGCTGCCGGAAGCGCTGCGGCGCAATACGACGCTTTTTCCGTCAGCCGACACGATCACGCGCGGGCAATGGATCGCCACCATGCCCAGCAATACGCAACGGCTGCGGGGCAGGATGTGGACGGAGATCAAGTCGGCCTGAGCAGCGCTAAACGCGGGCTGGGTAGGGTTAGGATTTTGCAGATTCCTCGGATCCAGCGGTTTAGAGGAGTACGACATGGCAATTCCGTATTACCACGTTGATGCATTCACGGGCGAGCTGTCTGCAGGTAACCCGGCGGGGGTCTGGAACCCTTCCGCTTTTCTCGCGGATCGCGTCATGCAGAAAATTGCGGCTGAGAACAGGCACAGCGGGACCGCTTTGTTCATCAGGAAGTCCCCCCCGTGCCGGCGCCGCTTTCCGGGAGCCAGCCATCAGCCGCCACACAGGGCCCGCCCGACGGGGGGAGACGACGGCGTTGTTTGCCAATATCGGTAGCAGTCGTACTGGAGTGTCCACGGAAGACGGAGCGCTCCGCCTTGAGACGGGGCGGCCTTGAGCGCGACGCCAGATCACAGCACCAGGAAGGGCACGTTGCTCAGCAGCGTGCCGCTTGGTGTGGTCACCTGGATTTTGCCGCGCGTCGCGCCGGATGGGACGGTGGCGGTCATGGCGGTAGGCGAGAGGATCGTAAATGCGGCCGGCGTTCCGTTGAAGGTGACGCTGGTTGCGCCCGTCAGATCGGTTCCCAGTATATGAATAGTATCTCCCGCTTCTCCGAAGGAGGGGAGGGTTTTCACTAAGGGACCCAGACCCATGGACAGCCGAAAAATGGTGCCACAGCCGTATGACAGGCAGTTGTCGTTGTTACCACCCTCAGAGGTAGCGCCGTAGAGGTTCCCGTCCGTGCACTGAACCAACCCGCTGAGCGGGTAAGCGCCGTCCGTAAAGTCGAAGCTGTGCAGCGATGTCAAATTGCCTTCCGGGGTGAGCTTAAAAATCGTGCCATAGTTGTTGGTTCCTCCTTCGAAGGTTGTTCCATAGAAGTTCCCGTCGGTGGCCAAAACCAGCTCGTCTTCTGGGGCCGCACCGTCGGCGCTGCTGAAGCTATGCAGCGTTGTCAGCGCACCCTCTCGAGTGACCTTGAAGACTGTGCCACAGCCAAAAGCGCATTGTGAGCTCGCCCCGCCTCCGGCAGTCGTGCCGCAGAAGTCTCCGTCGCCGGCATGAAGCAGCCCGGCATAAGGGTACCCGCCGTCTGGTCCGCTGAAGCTGTACAGCGTCGTCACGTTGCCTTTATGTGTGATTTGGAAGATCGTTCCCAGGCTACCGTAGCCATCGCCCTCATAGGTGGCGCCATAAAACTTTCCATCGGCGGCGGTTAGCCCGAAGGGTTCGGCGCCTACAGAGGATTGCTGGAAGCTGAAGGCGTAGATGGTCGTCAATTCGCCGCGCGGAGTGGCCTCAAAAACCGTACCCCCGCCGCCTGGCCCGCCGGCGCTTGTCGTTCCGTGGAGATGCCCATCGATAGTCTGAACCACGCCTGCGAACGGGCCGTTGCCGTCGGTATAGTCGAAGCTGTGCAGCGTTGTCAGCGTCCCCCCTGGAGTGATTTCGAATACCGTGCCATTGTTGTGGGCCCCCCCTAGGTATGTCGTTCCGTAGAAGTTCCCCTCGCTCGTTTGAAACAGCCCAGCAAGCGGCTCGACACCGTGAGACCCATCGAAGCTGTACAGTATCGTCAACGAGCCTCCTGGTGTGATTTTGAAGACCGTACCCTGGCCGGTAGCTCCGCCAGACCCGGTTGTCCCGTACAGATTTCCATCAAAGCCCTGTACGAGAGACGTATTATAGACGCCCTCGGCGCCGTTAGTTCCGTTGAAATCCACCAGTGTGGTAAACGTTTGTGCAGGCGAGGAGAAAGTGGTCGCTGCGCACAGCAGAAGTGCCGCGTAAATATCATTCCACCAGCTGCGATTATTCACGTGTCCTCCTTGCGGCATCAATGTTCCGATTATAAGCTGACTCTAAGCTGACCACATGGGTATTTCAACGGAAGCTCGCCAGAACATGTTCAGAGTAATAAACACGTATCGCAGAAGAAAGTTGCGGAAGAATTCAGGCGGACGAAAAAGAGCCGGTTTCTGCGCCGTTCGCCATGTGATCCGAGCGAGTTGCAGCGAAATTGCAACTTGCCGGCGCCTGGGGGTAGCGATCGGGAAACTCGGCGACAGCACGGGAGAGCTGTCCGAGTGGAACGATCTGGCCTGTAGCGGTCTGGTCATCACCCGATACGCCGACGGCTAGTCGGTGCGGCGGTCAACGAGCTTACGTCGCGGTCGGATTTTGGTCTGACCTATTTGTTAGAGAAATAGGTCGCTCGCATTTCAACTAAAGCACGCAAGCTCACAAGCTGCCGGCCGGTTTGTAAACAATTCCAGCCTCTCCGCCACCACCCGCCGTCAAGCTTTGTCAGAGTCTCAACGATGCTCGTGGATAATCTTTCCGAAGAGTTGTCCACCGTAGCTCTTGCCGCTCCAGGTTCCGGCATATTGGTCCCGGTACAGGACGACGCGGGCTGTGTAGGTTCCAACCCCGGGTATATACACGTCCGTCAGCGTGATCACCGGCGTGTCACCCGCCCATCTGATCACGACCGGGATCGGAAAGGGGATTTCGCGCGCGCCCAGTTTCATCCGCGTCTTAATGAGCCAGGTTTCACTGCCGATCCTGGAAATGGCGTCAATGGCATAGCGTTCCTCGCCGGATACGCCGTCTCGATTCAAAAGGGTTGAGTGGCCCGCCAGAGTGGCGCCCGCCATCATCGCTTGGAATTGTCTGTCGAGATTCTCTTGGTTACTCGTGCCGCTCTTTTTGGAGCAGCCGCTCAATAACGAGATCGAGACAACTAAAGCCAGCGACAGTGAGGCCTTCATTTCTTAACCTCGATGGTGGCCTGTGCCGCCGCCTGCCACGTCGCGACGCGCGACGGCATACGAACATACCAGGAACTGATTCCCAGAATCGCGACGATGCCGGCCAATCCGTAGAAGAGCGAATCGTAAGAGCCGGTCCGGCGAAAGGTCTCAGCCAGCAGGAGGGGGCCTACCGCCGAGGCGAGTACGGTCATTGTCTGTGCGCTGCCCTGAATACGTCCCAGGTGCGTGCGCCCGAAGGCTTGCCCCCACACTGAGAAGAACACCACCGTTACGACGCCGCCCGCAGCACCCATGGTGACTCCATAAAGCACAACTTGCAGCTGGGTCTGCACCAAAGGCAACGCGATCAGGGCTCCGCCGAGTACGGCCATGCCCAGTCCCATCAGCCGCTGAATCGGCCAGCGGGATGCCAGCCAACCGCCTCCGAAATTCGCCAGCAGCCCGACCAAGGCGCTAATCGCCAGGACCAGGTGGTAAGTGGAAGCGTCGAATCCGCGCTCGGCGAGGATGGATTCATTGAAGAGTGCGATGCCGGAATACACGAGTCCGAAAACGGAGCTTGAGAGCGAGAACACCCAGAACGCCGGCGTGAGAAGCGCTTCGCGCAAGGTGAAGTCGGACGATTGGCAGGCTTGCGCGCCATCGTCGCCGTCGAGTGCGAGCCCCTCATCCTCGGGTTGATCGCGCACCAGAAACCATGCCAGCGGCATCAGAATGATGAGCAGGACGCCGCCAACCACGGCCCACGTTCCGCGCCAGCCGAACCGGAGCACTGCCTGGCCAACGGACGGAAACGCGGCTATGAATCCGATCCCGACCAGCAAAGAGTAGACACCCATCGCCTGGTTCAACTTGCGGGCGAACCACTTTCCGACCAGCGCCAGGCTCTCCACCGACAGCGCGCTCTGGCCGAAACCGCGTGTCAGCGTTATCGCGATGCACAGACCAAATGTGGAAGTCACGCGGCTCATCACGACGACGGTTGCACCCAACGCCAATAGCGTACTCGTCATCGCGATTCGAGAGCCCAAGCGATCGATGAGCCGCCCGTATGGCAAGCAGAAGGCCGCACCGATGAGCGTGGCCCAAAGATTGATCGTGGCGTAGGTAACGCGATCGGTGTGGAGATCCCGGAGCAGGGATTCCGTCACGAGCCCCAGCCCTTGGGTTCGGCCGGGGAGGGTTCCCACCATGGCCAGCGCAGCGACGACGAGAATCGCCCAGCCGTAGTAAATTGACCTTGATCCGGTACGTGACATTTGCCGTGATTACTGTCTTAGTCGTCTGCGGGCGGTTCGTCTCGCGCTGGCAGCAGATCTCCCGTGCCCCCGGCACTGTACCTCCGGAAAGGAACTGGAAATCGACTCCCGCTGAGCTTCTGGATAGCACCTGCCAGTCTTGCATGTTCAACTGAAGCGACCGGAAGTTTCGGCTACGAAGGCAGTTTATCACGCAACGCCCGTTGGACAGATGCCCAGGGCCATTCGCTCGCGGGAAAGGCGGCGCGAGCAGCTGTGGGAGGCGGTATCGGCGCTCTCCTGGAGTTGCCCCAGGGCGCGGCGCCGTGCGGCAGGCGCTGCAGTTCCCGGTTGAGGTCATCCCAATCCGGGGCAAGCCGCCTTGCAAATGGGCCGCGTGGCCTCCGCCATGCGGCCGGCTAGCGCCTCACGGTAGCCATCTTCGGGCTGCTGAGCCAGATCTTCGATAATTTCCGCCTCGCGATTCGGGGCGTAAACCGCGCAGACGCAAATTCTCGCGGATATGTTTCGTCCACTCAAGCATGTTCTCCTCCCAGGATCTGGTTGACGGCACCGGTGAGATCCTCCCACGCCCTGCGCTGTCGCACCAGCGCGACGCGCCCTTGCGCGGTCAGCCTGTAGAAGCGGCGGCGCTAACCGGCTTGTCCACCCGCCTGCCAAGAATCAAGCTCCGCGCCTCCAGACGGCAGAGAATCGGGTACGGCGAGCCCACCCGAAACTGAAGCCGCCCCCCCCCGAACCCGGCCTCGAATCTTCGTTAAGTCCCTGTTTTACAGCCGTGGAACACTCGCCGGCATCTCCGCGCCCCCGACGTTTCACGTATCGCTCGCAACAAATCGCGCTCATAAAAAACTTTTCTGTGACATCCGGCTCCGCTTAGGATACAATCCGGGAATCGGGGGGGGTGTGAGGTAAATGCGTGCGTGCCCGTTCTTAACTGGGTTACCGGGGCTAGTGTCTTCAGGCTGTAGTCGCTCAATGGGAGGAGAGTTCATGCAGAGGTTCGGAGTTCTTGCTATAGTGTTGTGCCTTATCGTCGGCTTGGCTCCTTTATGCGCGCAATCGACGACCGGTGCCATCGTTGGAACGGTAACTGACCCGAGCGGCGCGATCATTGCGGGCGCAACCGTCACGATCACCAACATGGGCACCAATATTGCTGTGAAAACCACGACGGACGCGTCCGGCGAGTACGTGGTGACCCCGCTCGAAGTCGGCAAGTATTCCGTAGCTGTTGAGGCCACGGGATTCAAGCGTTCGATCCGGTCGGATGTTCAAGTGAATGTACAGGACCGCGTGCGGGTGGATGGCCGGCTCGAGGTCGGCCAAGCTTCGGAAACGGTTGAGGTTCAGGCAGCGGCCCCCGTCCTGGAGACAGACACCTCCTACCTGGGCGAGGTGGTGGACAGCCAGAGGATCGTGGACCTGCCGCTGAACGGCCGGTTCTTTACGCGGCTGGCGGTTCTGACGGCCGGAACGGCGCCAACACCGGCGGGCGCCCGCGACGAGAACACCGGCGGATTCAGCGCCAACGGCGTGCGGCCTTACCAGAATAACTACATTCTTGATGGAGTGGACAACAACAGCCTCTCCGAGGATTTGAGCAGCCAGGCGAGCTTCGTCGTCGGGCCGCCGCCGGATGCCATTCAGGAGTTCAAGGTACAGACCAACTCGATGAGCGCGGAGTTCGGCCGGTCGGGCGGCGCGGTGCTGAACGTGACCATCAAATCCGGCACCAACGGCCTGCACGGGACGATGTATGAATTCCTGCGCAACAGCGACATGGACGCCAACAATTTCTTCAACAATGCCAACGGCGCCCCGATCGCGCCATTCAAGCAGAATCAATTCGGGTTCAGCACCGGAGGGCCGGTCCTGATTCCGAAGGTTTACAACGGCAAGAACAGAACGTTTTTCTTCTTTGACTACCAAGGGACCCGCATCCGTACGGGCCAAACGTTTTTGGCCACTGTACCCACGGACGCCATGCGGCAGGGCAATTTCTCGCCCGTGAGCGGCGTCCCATTTAACACGATCTACGACCCGAATACGGGGACGATAAACTCCTCGGGAGACGCGGAGGGACGCTCGCCGTTCCCCGGGAACATCATTCCCCAAACGCGTTGGAACCCTATTGCCGCCAAGTTGTTGAGCATGTTCCCCGAGCCGGACACGCCCGGCCAGTTTAACAATTTCGGGCCCGCGAACAATTACCTGAGCAATCCGGTCGAGCCCAACGACGTGAATCAGATCGATCTGCGCATCGACCAGAGGATTTCGGATTCGGATTCGATCTTCGGGCGGTTTAGCTGGTCGAACGAGAGAGACGTCCCGCCGGGCGACATTCCGCCGCCGCTCGATGCGGCATCGTTTTCGTCGGGTGTGTTCCTGCAAAAGCCGCGCAACGTGGTGGTCAGTGAGACGCACATCTTTACACCGCGGCTGGTCAACGACCTGCGCTTGGGGTATACACAGAACGAGTCGGACCGGCTGCAGTTCAACTCCACGATTGACGAATCTGCGCAGCTTGGTATTCCCGGGATTCCATTCGCCTCCAACAATGGCGGTCTGCCGCAGTTCGGCGTTTCCGGGCTCAGCAGCTTCGGCAGCTCGGAGTATCAGCCGACGGTGGAAAAGCAGGTGATCGAACAGCTGATTGACAGCCTGACGCTGATTCGCGGCCGGCACACCATTCAATTCGGCGTGGAGCTGAAACCGCGGGTGGACTTTTCCATCCTGCAGCCGCCGGTTCCCCGCGGATATCTGGGCTTCAGCGGTACGAACACAGCACAGAACATCGAGAACGCCTCAACCACGGGTTTGGGTACGGCCGACTTTCTGCTCGGGGCCATATCGGGTGGGGCGCAAATCTCCTCGTTTATCAACGATGAATTTCAACAGCCCGGGTATTTTGGTTACGTCCAGGACGACATCAAGTTGAACCGGAAGCTGACGCTCAATCTTGGGCTACGTTACGAGTTCGTCGAGCACGCGAAGGAGAGGTACGACGCTGAGGCGAATTTCAACGTCTTCACCAATACGCTGCAGATCGTCGGGAACCGGCAGGATCCGCTGCCGCCGAGTTTCTTCCCGGAAATCCCGGTGACTCGCGGTGCGCCCGCAAGCCTGGTGCCGAACCAGAAGCATGATTTTGCCCCGCGAATCGGTATTGCGTACAACTTATTCAATAAGACGGTGCTGCGTGCGGGCTACGGGGTATTCTATTCTTCGTATGAAGCGGGACCGCTGAGCATCCCGAACCCGGGGAACAACCCGCCATTCTTTGAGCAATCGAACTACAACGTTCTGAGCCCGTTGGTTCCGAACCCAATCGTTAGCAACCTTTCGCAGGGATTTCCGTTGAATGCGCTGGCCAATCCCTCGGCGCCGTCCCTATTTGCCCTCGACCCGAACTTCACCAATCCGAACGTGCAGCATTGGCAGGCCAGCGTGCAGCAAGACTTGGGATGGAACACAGTGCTGGAAGTGGCTTATACCGGCTCGAAGGGTACGCACCTTTACGAGTTCCGCAACCTTAACCAAATCCCTGCGTCGCCGAACCCGAGTGCGGACTATAACGCCGAGCGCCTGCGTCCTTATCTGGGCGGCGACCTTCCATTCTGGTGCTCCTGCGACAGCTCCACCTACAGCGCTTTGCAAGCCAAGCTCGAGAAGCGCCTCTCGAACGGCCTGAGTTTCCTGACCGCTTTTACGTTTGGCAAGTCCATCGACGAGCAGTCCCAGGCTTCGCTCGGTTTCCACAACGGCGGAAACTTCGAGGACAATAATAATCCGGAGTGGGACAAGGGGCCATCGGATTACGACCAAAAATACCGCTTCGTCAATAGCGTTTCCTACACGCTGCCCGTAGGCAAAGGCAGGGCGGTCTTGGGCAGTTTGAATGGCATCGGGAACGCCCTGATCGGCGGCTGGGAATTGCAGGGAATTGAATCCTGGTCGAGCGGGCTGCCATACACCATTACGGAGGCTGTTGATCAGAACAACAACACCGGCGATACAGAAGAGCGGCCGGATAGAGTGCTGGGAGTGCCGTTGTATCCGTCGAATCAGAACGCAAGTGAATGGTTCAACCCGGCGGCCTTCACGCTGCAACCGTTCGGCACCTACGGCAACGCGGGCCGCAATATCATCTGGACTGCACCTCAATTACAGATTGATACCTCACTGTTCAAGGACTTTGCAATAAAGGAAAAAACCAAGCTGCAATTTCGGGCGGAGTTCTTCAATATGATCAACCATCCGAATTTCCGCGCCAACAGCCTGGTGAGCAATTTTGATTCTCCTGGAGCGGGATCGTTCACGGCAGCGCAGCCGGCACGCCAGATCCAGTTCGCGCTGAAGTTTATCTACTGACGGCGAGTGGGGCAGGCTCGGAGCCTGCAGCGGCCTCGCAGGCCGCCGAACGCGCGCAGCGCGTCTTTTTCATACCCCGTTTGGCCGCGGGCCATGAGCCATTCACTAACCACTCGCCCACGGAAAACGGCCTCTCGAAAGGAATCAGCGCGTCAGGGCTCGGCAGTCACACGGCGCCATGGGCGCTAGAGAGGGGCGCATCGTGAGGCGCTGTCAGTTTCGAGGAACCCCTCAACGCTCGGCTCGCCGCGATGGCGGCACAGTGCCAGACCACGACACGGGCTTGGGCGGGCCAAGGCGATGGCGGGGTGCCCAAGCGAGGCT
>Ga0302324_100006335_pt1 | contig 25542 bp, 22 predicted proteins | sample Palsa_T0_1_FD_201949 | JGI IMG/M metagenome (GOLD analysis project Ga0302324, IMG submission 201949) | Peat permafrost microbial communities from Stordalen Mire near Abisko, Sweden - Palsa_T0_1 | ecosystem: Environmental > Terrestrial > Soil > Palsa > Peat permafrost | place: Sweden: Abisko... | reverse complement strand
GATGCCGCGTCCCTGCTCGGCCCAACGCTGTCGCCTCAATCCGTGATGCCGGCGCCGACGCCGGGAGACGTCCTCGCGGCCATGCGCAAGTGCGCAGACGACATGGCCCAGCTGGGAGCCAAGGGCGACGTTGCCGCCCGGCGCCTGGCCTCTGCCCTGCGCACGCTCGCCGGGCGGGGGGAGGCGACCGTCCCTCTTCTCACGGACAACATCGCGTCGGGGATCGGCAACCGCCTCGATGACCTGCGCGCCGTCCTCAGCGCCGGACCCGTGACCCTGGACACCATACCCGCCGACTTTCGAAGCGACTGGGTGGCGCCTGACGGGCGATGGAAGATCGATGTCTTTCCGAGGGGCGATACCAGGGACAATGCTGTCCTGAGGCATTTTGCGCAGGCCGTCCGCGCGGTCGTTCCCCGGGCCGTGGGTTCCGCAGTCGAGGTCGACGAGTGGACACGCCTGGCCCCGAGGGCCTTCGCGACCGCGGGAATTCTGGCCGTGGTGACGATTTCCGTGCTCCTGCTTGCCGTGCTGCGGAGCCTGCGCGAGGTCGCGCTCGTCCTGTGCCCGCTTCTTCTCGCGGGACTCGTGACCCTCGGCGCGGCCGCCGTCCTCGGCTTCTCCATCAATTTCGCGAACATCATCACGCTGCCCATGATGCTCGGAATAGGCGTGGCCTTTGACATCTACTTTGTCATGCGCTGGCGGGCCGGGGAACCGGGCCTGCTGGGCTCGCCCACGGCCCGCGGTGTCGTGTTCAGCGCCCTGACGACGGGTTCGGCATTCGGCAGCCTCGCCCTGTCCCGCTCCCCCGGGATGGCCGAGATGGGAAAGTTTCTCAGCCTTGCGCTCTTCTTCATCCTCCTCAGCACGCTCTTCATCCTGCCGGCGCTGCTGGGCGAGCGGCCCGCGGCCACGCCCGGGATGAAGCCATGAGGCGGCTGACCGGTGTCGTCATCGCACTCGCCGTGCTGGCGGCGCTGTCGGGCTGCGCCACCGCGCCCCGGGACCCCGCCGCGCTCGCCGACTTCACGGCAAACAACGACCCGTTTGAGCCGCTCAACCGCAGGACCTTCGCCTTCAACCAGGGGTTGGACAAGGACCTGGTCAAGCCGATCGCCGAGGGCTACATCAAGCTGGTCCCGGAGCCGGGTCGAAACGGGATCCGGCACTTCCTCGACAATATCAACGAGCCCATCGTGTTTGGAAACACGCTTCTTCAGGGACGGTTCGAGGACGCGGGAACGACGGCGGCCCGGTTCATCGTCAACAGCACCGTGGGCGTCGCCGGGTTCGCCGATGTCGCCAAGGACCACAAGCTGAAGAAGAAGATCGGTGACTTTGGCCAGACCCTGTGGGCGTGGGGCGTGCCCGACGGGCCCTACATCATCCTGCCGGTGCTCGGGCCGACAAACCCGCGCGACGGCATCGGGTCGGGCGTCGACGCGTACATTGACCCGTTCCGCTACGTCGCGCGCGCGAACCATTTCGGAACCTACGTGACAGGCGGGCGCGCGATACTCGACGGCATCGACAAGCGCTCCCGCAGCATCGACGCGCTCGACGAGATGCAGAAGGAGGCGATCGACTACTATGCGTCGTTCCGCAGCCTCTTCAGGCAGCACCGGGCGGCGGAGCTCACCGGCGCCGACCATCCCTCGCAGCTTCCGTCGCCGGACTTCTACGAGGACCCAGGCCGCTAGTTGCCGAGCTCAAGCAGCTTCTTCCGAAGCAGGTCGACGAGGGCCGGCGCGCCGCCCGTGCGCATCACGAGCGAATACTCGGAGCGTCGGGCCGCCAACTCGCTGATAGTGCCGCTCAGGTAGACGTCTATGATGCGCCAGCGGCCCTCGCTGAGCCGCATGAGGTAGTCGAGCTGCACGGGATCGGGGCCCCCGGTGTAGAGCTTGGTGTGGACCACGCAGTCGCCGTTCGGGTTCCGGATGGCAGCGGGGTCCACCTCGAACCGCTCGCCCGAGTAGCTCTTGAAGCGCTGGGCATAGCTCGCGACGCTGTAATCGCTGAAGGCGTCGACGATCTGCTGCTTGTCCGTGGGCGCGAGGCCGCGCCACGGGGGCCCGACGATGATGCGGCTCATGAGGGCCAGGTCGAAATCCTGCCGGATCTCGGGCGCGAGCTGCCGGTCCCGTGCGGCGAACGTCAGCGTGGAGCCCTGCTTCATCGCGGCAATCAGGGCATCGCACAGGCTCCTTGCCGTGGCCGAGGGCTCCCTCGCCGCGTCAGCCGCCTGTAGCCGCATGCAAGTCATCGTGAGCAGGAGGGCGACAAGGAGCTGTTTCGGGTATCGCATGGATGCGGCGTTTGGAGGCATTATGCAGACGAACTAAGCGGCAAAAGTCGATTTCATGGATCGACGGCCCGCGAATCCCCCGGGGCGCAGATTAAGATAATTTAATCAATTCTTCGCCGGCCCTTAATGTGGACCGTGTATGGTCTGTGCAGATGGCCACCCCGTGAATACTCGATCCATACGATTTCGCCTTGCGGCGTGGCACGTCGTCCTCTTCGCGGGCGTCTTCTCGATCCTCGGCGGCCTGCTTTACGCCACGGTGAGGGAATACCTCGATAATACGCTGCTTGAGACGCAGGCCCGCAGGGCGCGGCAAATTGCGCAGACGCTGCTCGCGAGCGAGCCCAGGACAGGCGAGGATTACGTGGTGCGCCAGATCAAGGTGCTGTATGCCCCGGAGCTGGGCGACCGGTTCATCCGCGTGTCAAGGGAGGACGGCAGCGTCCTTTATGTCTCGGGCCCCCCGGACGACCAGAGCTTCGACCCTTCAAGAATCCTGCCGGCACCCGCCCGAAGCGCCGCCGAATTCATGCGCCAGGAGAACCTCGGCGACGGGCGCTCTATGTTGATCGCGGCATTCAGGGCGGCGACATCCGGCAAGGCCTCCTACCTTGTGGAGGTGGGCACCTCGGCGGAGCCGGTGAGCCGGTTTGCCCGCCACCTGCTTCTTCTCCTCGCGCTCGGCATCCCGCTTGTCATGGCAGTCGCGGCTGCGGGCGGGTACATGCTCGTGGGAAGGGCCCTGCGGCCCGTCGAGAAAATGACGGTGAAGGCGGAGCTCATCACGCAGCACAGCCTCAGCGAGCGCCTCCCGGTCACACCCACCGGCGACGAGCTGGAGCGCCTGTCCCTTTCACTCAACCACATGATCACGCGGCTCGACGAGGCCTTCGGGAACTCGAAGCGCTTTGTCGCCGACGCCTCCCATGAGCTGAGGACGCCTCTTACCGTCATCCAGGGCGAGCTGGAGAACCTCGCGTCCGACACGAGGCTCCCCGCCGAGGTGCGGGACACGGTCGGCAGTTCCCTTGAGGAGGTCGAGCGCCTGGGAAAGATTGTCCAGAAGCTCTTCGCCTTGTCCCGCCTCGACGCCGGCGAGGCGCAGGAGGAGTGGGTCAGGGTCGACCTGGCTGCCCTCGTGGCCGCGACGTCCGAGCAGATGCTGCTGCTCGCGGAGGATGGGAACATCAAGGTCACCCATGGGGGGAGCCGGCCAGTATACGTCATGGGCGACAGGGCCCGCCTGAAGCAGGTTGTCGTCAACCTCCTCGACAACGCCATCAAGTATACCCCCGCCGGGGGATCGGTTCACCTCAAGGTGTCGGCGAACTCGGGGCATGGCGTCCTCGAGGTCGCCGACACGGGCGTGGGAATCCCGCCCGAGGCCATTCCCCTCGTCTTTGAGCGGTTCTTCCGGGTCCACAGCGACCGCTCGAGGGCGGAGGGCGGCGCCGGGCTCGGGCTCGCCATCGTCCGGTCGATCTGCTCCGCACACAACGGGCGCGTTGAGGTCAAGAGTGCGGTTGGATCCGGAAGCCGATTCACGGTGATCCTTCCCCTGGCTGAGGGCCGAGCCCCATTCGACGACTTCAACCCCACGAAAAGAACATGAAGACCGTGACTAAACATCCCGTCCTCGCCCTTGCGAGCCGATCGGTGCTCACAGCAGCGGCTCTGGTGCTCGCAGGGTGCGGTCGCGGTCCAGAGACGGCGGACGTCGACACCGTCGCGGTGGTCAAGACCGTGCGGACGAAGCTGTCCAATTCGATGACGCTCCAGGCGGAATTCTACCCGTTCCAGGACGTGCTGATCCACGCAAAGGTCTCCGGGTACGTGAACCCCATCAGGGTCGACATCGGCGACCGGGTTAAGGCCGGCGAGCTGCTGGCGACCCTGGAGGTGCCGGAGCTCAAGGACCAGCTGGAGGGCGCCCTTGCCTCGGAGCGGCGCGCCAAGGCGGAGCACGACATAGCCCAGCTCAACCACAAGCGGCTCGTGGATGTGAACCGGAGCCAGCCCAACCTCGTCGCGCAGCAGGACCTTGACGACGCCGAGGCAAAGGAAAGCGCGTCCGCGGCGGCGCTGGAGACGGCGAAGGCGGACGCCGACAGGTACAGCACTCTGGACGACTACACAAAGGTCACGGCTCCCTTTGACGGGGTCATAACCAAGAGGTTCGTCGACAATGGGACGCTGGTGGAGGCGGGCACGTCGTCCAACACGGGCCCGATCGTGGAGCTCGCGCAGAGCGACCTGCTGCGCCTTCGCTTTCCGGTTCCTGAGGCGGAGACGCCGGTGGTCCGGGTGGGCGGCAAGGTCGGCATCGTGGTCGACGCGATTCACTCCTCGTTCGTCGGAACCATAGCCCGTGACGCATGGGACATAGACCGCTCCACGCGGACAATGATCGTCGAGGTGGATGTCCCCAACGCGGAAGACGCCTACAAGGCGGGAATGTACGCCTCCGTGAATCTGGCGATCCTGAGCGCCAACGACGTTCTCGCCGTTCCCCTCGAGGCCCTCTCTTCCGGCGACGCGCCGACAGTCATGGTCGTCGGGAAGGACAACGCCGTGGAGGAGAGAAACGTCACCGTGGGAATGCGCACGGCATCCCTCGCCGAGATTCGCTCGGGCCTGAGGGAAGGGGACCTGGTCGTCGTCGGCGACCGCTCGGGGCTTTCTCCAGGAAAAGTCATAGTTCCCAAGATCGTGGACCTCTCGGTCGCCGAATAACGAAGGCCAAAACCCGCCATGAAGAAAAACCCATCAGACTCGATTTTCACGGAGCTGGGAAAGCTCAGCACCTGCGCCGTCTCCAACGCCATCGATTCATTCCGGGTCCGGATGCTCAACGTGGGCTTCACCGGCCCAAGTGTCATCTGCCGTACTGACGCGCCGGCCCCGATGGTCGGGATCGCATTGACCATGCGCGTCCGTTCCTCGGATCCCTCGATGAAGCCGTCATTCTACCTCGCGAATCCGGATTGGTGGGAGCGCGTCGAAGAGGCGACGTTCCCGAGGGTCCTCGTCATCGAGGACATGGATGCCCATCCCGGCAAAGGCTCCCTCGTCGGCCCCGTCCATGCCTGCATCATAAAGGCGCTGGGATTTGTGGGCGTAGTCACCTCGGGGGCCATCCGGGCGACCGCGAAATTCAACGAGATCGGCCTGCACGCCTTCTCCGGCAACATCTCACCCTCCCATGCCTACAGCCACGTGGTTGAGCTCGGCACCCCCGTCGAGGTCGCCGGCATGCGCTTTGAAACGGGCCAGGTGATCCACGGTGACCGGGACGGCGTCGTCGGCATCCCCGCGGACCTTGTGGCCTTGGTTCCGGCGGCGGCGAGGAGCCTCTCGGAGCGCGAGCGTACCATATGCCGGTTCTGTGGAAGCGCGGACTTCACGCGTGCAAGGCTCCGCGACGTAATCACTCCCGACAAGAGCCGCGCGTAGGGCTGCCTCTGTCCAAAACGGGGCCCGACAATGTCACGATTTTCCATCCGTTATCCCTACCTGATCGTCGTCCTCTGCCTGATCGTGAGCGTCGTCGGGGTCTCGAGCGTCGTCCGGATGCCAGTGGACCTGTTCCCGCCGATCAACATCCCGGTGGTGGTGGTCGCGACATTCTACTCCGGGATGCCCCCCGAGCAGATCGAGAACGACATCACGGGGACATTCGAGCGCTTCTTCACGCTGGCGAGCGGGATCAACCATATCGAGTCGAGGTCATTGCCGGGGATCAGCCTCATCAAGATCTACTTCCAGCCGGGCACGAACGCCGACTCGGACGTGACCAGCATCACGAACCTCGCGATGGCGAACCTGCGGCGGCTACCGCCCGGAACCCTTCCGCCGGTGGTGCTCAAGTTCGATGCCTCGAGCCTGCCGGTCTGCCTTGTGACGCTGAAGGGCGAGGGCATGAACCAAGCCGAGCTGCACGACGTCGGCCAGTACAATGTCCGCAACCAGATAGCCAGCGTCCAGGGATGCGCGATCCCGCCCCCATTCGGCGGGAAGCTCCGGCAGATCCAGATCTACGTCGACCCGGTCAAGATGGAGGCGAGGCAGCTGAGCCTCATGGATGTCGCTCGGACCGTCAACGACGCCAACCTCATTCTGCCCGCGGGCGACGTCAGGATAGGCCCCTTCGACTACAACCTCTATACGAACAGCCAGCTCAACACGGTCGCCGAGATAAACAACCTGCCCATCAAGATGTTCAATGGCTCGCCGGTGCTGGTGGCCGACATCGGCAAGGCGGTCGACGACGCAGCCATCCAGACCAACATCGTGCGCATTGACGGGCAGCGCTCGGTCTACCTCCCGATCCTCAAGTCGAGCGCGGAGGCCAACACGATCGCCGTGGTGAACGGGATCCGTGAGGCGGTCGGCAAGCTCATCGACGTGCCGAAGTCGCTCATTACGAGCGTGGTCTTCGACCAGTCCGTATTCGTCAAGACGGCCATCGAGAACCTGATCGACGAGGGCGTCATCGGCCTCGTGCTGACGGGGCTCATGATCCTCGTCTTCCTCGGCAACATCCGGGCCACCTTTGCCGTCTTCCTCTCCATCCCTCTGTCCGCCTTCGCCGCGTTCATCGCCCTCCAGATGGCCGGCAGCTCGATCAACGCGATGATCCTTGGCGGGTTCGCGTTGGTATTCTCCCGCCTGATCGACAATTCCGTCATCGTCCTGGAGAACATTTTCCGGCACATGGAGCTCGGTGAGACGCCCGAGGTGGCCGCGGAGAAGGGTGGGGAAGAGGTCGCCCTTGCCGTGCTCGCGGCGACGCTCACCACGGCCATCGTCTTTTTCCCCGTCACCTTCCTGTCGGGGGTCAGCCAGTTTCTATTCTCCGCCCTCGCCCTGTCGGTGGTCCTGGCCCTGTTCGCCTCCTATTTGGTGGCGATGTCCGTTGTCCCCCTGTTTTGCGCCAAGCTCATCCGCTCGGGCGAGATTCAGCACGAGGGCGAGGACGCGAGCACCTCGATTCCGCCGAACTCCGCCTGGGGGCGGTTCAATCGTTGGTTCAATGCGAGATTCCACCAGTTCCTGAAGGGATTTGATGCGGTCCAGGTCAAGGCGCTGGCGAGGCCCGTGGCCACGGTGGCTGCGATCCTCGGCTTCTTCCTCCTCAGCCTCGGCCTCATCCCCGTTCTCGGGCTGGCTTATTTCCCGCGGACGGATCCTGGGCAGTTCGTGATCAACCTAAAGTCTGCGCCTGGCACGCGAATCGAGCTAACCGAGAAGGAGGTAATCAAGGTTGAGAACCTCGTGCACTCGATCGTGTCCCCCCATGACCTGAGGCTCGTCGTCTCCAACATCGGCTCCACGCCCGACCTGTCTTCAATCTACACGAGCAATTCGTCGCCGAACACCGCCTACGTGCAGGTGAGCCTGGTGGATGGGCACAAGGTCGGGAGCTACGACTACATGGACCGGGTCCGCGCGGCGCTCCAGCAGCAGATGCCCGAGCTGATCGTCTACCTGCAGTCAGGAGGCTTGGTCGATGCCGTGTTGAACCAGGGCATCCCGGCACCCATCGACGTCCAGGTGAGCGCAAACGACCTCGATGCCGCCTACTCGATAGCCGAGGAGATACGATCAAAGGCCGCACAGATTCCCGGCGTGGCCGACGCATTCATTCCCCAGGACGTGCACGCGCCCTCGCTCCAGCTCAACATCGACCGCTACCACGCGATGGAGATGGGGCTGTCGGAGCACGAGGTCGTGAACAACGTCATCACCGCCCTGACCTCGGACGGGATGATCGCCCCAAGCTACTGGGTCGATCCTAAAAGCGGGAACCTCTACATGCTCACCGTCCAGTACCCGGAAAACACGGTGAAGAGCATTGGCGACCTGAAGAGCATCCCCATACGGTCGCAGCTCCAGCACAACACCGCCCTCCTGGACACGGTTGCGGACGTCAAGCGCATCGAGAAGCCCACGGAGGTGGACCACTACCAGCTCAGGCGTGTGATCGACGTCTACATCGCGCCGCATGGCGAGGAGCTCAGCCGCGTGGCCGCCAAGGTGAACGCGCTGATCGCCGGCACGAAGCGCCCGTCAAATGTCGTCGTGAGCGTCCGCGGGATCGTCGGCGCGATGAACGCCTCGTTCAAGTCGTTCGGGATAGGCCTGATCCTTGCCGTCGTCCTCGTGTACCTGATCCTGGTCGCGCAGTTCAAGTCGTTCATCGACCCTTTCATCATCCTGCTTGCCGTGCCCCCGGGGGTGGCCGGCGTGCTCATCATGCTGACGTCGACGGGAACCACCCTGAACATCATGTCGCTGATGGGCGTGGTCATGATGGTGGGTGTCGTGGTCTCGAACAGCATCCTGATCGTCGAGTTCACCCATCGGCTGATCGCCGACGGCATGCCGCTTTATGAAGCCGTCCGCTATGCCGTCAGGGTGCGCCTGCGGCCGGTCCTGATGACGTCCCTCGCCACAGTGATCGGGCTCATACCGATGGCCATGGCCCTCGGTGCGGGAAGCGAGTCCTACGCGCCGCTTGCGCGATCGATCATCGGGGGCCTCGCGGTCTCCGTTGCGCTGACCGTCTTCGTGGTCCCTGCGGCCTTTTTCCTGTGGTACCGGCCAAGAACATGAAGCATCTCGCCTATCGCATCCTGTTCATTGCACTGGCGGCCCTGCTCGGGGCCCAGGAGCCCGCCCCGTCCTACCTCACACTTGATCAGGCTAAGGCCGAGGCGCTGAGAAACCACCCCGCCTATGCGGCCGCACAGTTGAAGGAGCTCCTTGCCAAGGAGTCCCTGAAACAGGCCCGGGCGGCCTATTTCCCGACGGCGAACGGCTACGTGGACGCCGTGGACACCGCTTGGGACAATACGCGGATACTCGCGGGCGGGATCAATAATCCCTCCGTCTACGACCGCGTAGGCGAGGGAATAGCCGTCACCCAGCTCATCACCGACTTCGGGCGGACCAAAAACCTCAGCAGCGGGGCCAAGTCGGAGGCCCGGGCGGCGGCTCAGGGCGCGGAGTCTTCCCGTGAGCAGGTACTCCTCAACGTCGAGGCAAACTACATCGCGACGCTCCAGGCAAACGCCGTTCTCAAGGTGGCCAAGCAAACCCTTTCGACGCGCCAGCTTGTGGTGGACCAGGTGAAGGCCCTGGCCCAGAACCAGCTGAAGTCGGAACTCGACGTAAGCTTCGCCCAGGTGGCGCTGGAACAGGCCGAGCTGCTCGTTCAGACATCCCAGGGGGAAGCGGACGGCGCCATGGCCTCGCTCGGAGCCGCGCTGGGGCGAAAGGAGACCAGCACCTTCATCCTGGAAGACGACCGCCAGGAGATTGCGCCGCCTGCTGACCTGAATGCCCTGGTAGCCAACGCACTCAAGACGCGCCCAGACCTGCTCGACCTCCAATATAAGTACGACGCGGCGCAGAGCACGGCCTCCGCAGCCAAGGATGCCAACTACCCCACGCTCGCCGCGGTGGGCGTACTTGGAAACTCCTTCGCCGAGGATTCGCACCTGCCCGACAAATATGCAGCGGCGGGCGTCCAGTTGAGCATCCCGATATTCGAGGGGGGAGCCATGTTATCCCGCCAGCACGAGGCGGAGATCCAGGCGAGGGTAGCCGCCGAGGCGCTCCGGGAAGCTGAGGACAACGTCGTGCGCGATGTCCGGGTTGCCCTGGTGGCGTACCAGACGGCGCTCCAGCGGCTTTCGACAACGCGGCAGCTCCTCAAGCATGCGTCCCAGGCCTTCGACCTCGCCCGGGCCCGATACAAGGCTGGCAGTTCGTCCGTGGTCGAGCTGAGCGACGCCCAGCTGAACCAGACGTTCGCAGCAATCGCCAATGCGAACGCCGAATACGATACGCAACTGAAGGCTTCGCTTCTCGATTACCAGACCGGGTCGATTCAATAGCGCCCTGGGCGCTCCCAGGATAGAACCGGCATCGGCAAGGGTAGGGATTAGGGGGACAATGTCGTTCATCGCAGCTGGCGTGACTTCCCCGCGAGGAGCCGCTCTACTGCGCGCTCCCTGGCCCATGGGCCGGATACGATCCCCGCACTTTCATGGGCACGCCCTTTCTTTACATCGCAACGGTTCTCATCTGGGGCACCACCTGGATAGCAATCACTTACCAGCTGGGATCCGCGGCGCCAACGACCTCGGTGGCACTTCGATTCGCCGTGGCGAGCGCGCTCCTTTTCCTATGGTGCGCCATCCGTCGGATTCCACTCAGGTTGACGGCCCAGCAGCATCGGCGCGCCGCGGCGCAGGGCGCATGTCTCTTCGGGATCAACCTGCTCTTTGTCTACCTGGCTGAACGCTCGGTACCGTCCGGCGTCGTGTCGGTGATCTTTACCGCCATCATCCCGATGAACCTTGTCGGTGCCAGGCTGTTATATGGCACAAGGATCTCCAAGCAAATGGGGATCGGCGCGGCCCTTGGCCTAGCAGGGGTCGCCTTGGTCTTCTGGCCCGAGCTCGCTGACATTCATTCGATGAAAGCAAGCTTGGCCGGACTTGCGTTCGCACTCCTCGGGACCGTATCCGCAAGCGCCGGAAACCTCATGTCCGTCCGCAACCAGCGGGAGGGCATGCCCATCCTTCAGACAAATGCGTTTGGGATGGCCTATGGCGCAGCATCCGTAGGCTTGATCGGGGCGCTCTTCGGCCAGTCGTTTCATGTCGACTGGAGCTCGGCCTACGTTCTGTCACTGGCTTACTTGGCGGTTTTCGGGTCGGTCCTGGCCTTCGGCGCCTATCTTACCCTTATCGGACGGATAGGGGCAGGGCGGGCGGCTTATACAGGAGTCCTCTTCCCCCTCGTGGCCCTTGCGATATCGACCCTCTGGGAGCACTATCACTGGACCCCAAGCGCCTTGGTCGGGATGGGATGCTGCGTCACGGGAAGCCTCTTCATGAATATGCGGCGGTCGTAGACCGGGGCCTATTTCAAATGCCGCTCGGGATCATTCAAAAAATTCGCGCGTCAAAATTCCGCTGCCCGGGAACTGCGCAAATCGAGCCGTGACAATGGATCGTTCCGTCAGAACTTAAACCATCAATCCCTTAAAAACATGGCCTCCGCAGCATCCTTAAAAGACCTGCTCATCGACGAACTCAAAGACCTTTATAGCGCTGAACAGCAGCTCGTTAAAGCGCTTCCCAAGATGGCCAAGGCCGCCTCCAATCCCAAACTCAAGAACGGGTTTAACGAGCACCTCGAACAGACTAAGGGCCATGTCGCGCGCCTCGAGGAGGCGTTCAGTTCCTTGGGCGAGAAGGCACGGAGCAAGACCTGCAAGGCCATGCGGGGACTGGTTGAGGAGGGCGCGGAAGCGATCGATCTCGATGGGCCCGAGGCCGTGCGCGACGCGTGCCTCATCGGTGCGGCCCAGCGTGTGGAACATTATGAGATAGCCGCGTATGGCACAGTCAGGGCCTTCGCCTCGACGATCGGTGAGCAGGAAGTGGCCGATCTGATGGGGGAAACGCTCCGCGAGGAGGCCGAGACAGACAAGAAGCTGACCACGCTTGCAGGATCGGTTAACCAGGATGCAAACGGGCGGAACGGAGAAACCGATGGCGAGCCCGGCAAGGTTTCAAATTCAAGCGCCAGTAAGTCCAGGTCACGGCGTTAATACGTCCGCATTTCTTGGGACTGCCCCTTTCAGGGAGCCGATCTTCGTCCTTCGCGGGACACTACCGACGTCCTGGCACTCGTCGAAGTCCAACTCGTTCCAACGTAGGTTGCAAAAACGATGCGCCACCACGGCCGACTGCAGACGGACAATGCGTGGCCCAGCTGCCACTCCAGACAGGCTCCATCCGATAGGACTAGGGTCGTCTCGGTCCTACTTCCCCAGCATCTTCGCAATAATAAAGATTACGAGGGCGCCGCCGAGGCCGCCACCGGCTAAGAGATAGACCAACGAATAACCAGCAGCTGCGAGAGGAAGGATGAGGTGCATGTGATGGAGGGTTGCGGTTGGTTGCTTGGCTTGCACCACGGGGTACAGAGGCCTTTGGGCAATAGTATCTGTTGAAGCGAAAAAGTTCCTCCTGAGAAGAATTGCCATACCAAGGAAATTTCACCAACTCGGGCGGCCATGGATCTGAACTGAGAATTCCGGCGCGAGTCTGAGCAACCGAAAGTGAAGTTAATCGAAGGCGAAATGCGGACCCAATACCTCCAGCGTCTCATCTCGCTCCTTGCGGATGACGCCTGCGTGAACGGCCGCGGCTTCATTGCCCACGAACAAAGGCTGTGATGCCTAGGCGTATTGCGATCATTGGCGGTGGCTGCTCAGGAACGCTGGTTGCGGCTCAGCTGTTGCGCGAGGCCCGTGGGCCAACCCACGTCGTATTGATCGAGCGCCTGCATCAAACGGGGCGCGGCGTCGCCTTCGGTACAGAATGCGGAGATCACCTGCTCAATGTCCCTGCTGCGCGTATGAGCGCGTGGCCCGACGATCCGGATCACTTCCTGCGCTGGGCCCGGTCCACCCCTTTCGCAGCCAACCAGACAATCGCGCCGGGAGATTTCCTGCCTCGGCAAGTGTACGGCCACTACCTTGCCGATGTGCTCGAGCGGGCAGCGCAGGGGAGAGCGGGCGCGATGGTCACCCTTGAATGCATCACAGGCGATGCCATAGATCTGGAGGAAGTTGAAGGGGGAGGGCGCGTCAGTCTGAGAGATCGGCGCATCATCGACGCCGATTCGGTGGTGCTCGCGCTCGGTAACCTTCCGGGCGAATACCCGATTCGGCGTCCACTGCCATTTTATCACGGGCCGCGATATGTCCACCTGCCGTGGGCTCCTGGGGCACTCGAGCGAATCGGCAAGCTCGAGGACATCCTTATCGTCGGCGCGGGTCTTACCGCGATCGACATCGTCGTCAAATGCCGCGCGCAGGGGCACCGCGGGGTGATTCACGCGCTGTCGCGGCGGGGACTGCGGCCCCAAGTGCACTGCAACGGGCTGCCGCCCTACGCGCCGTTCCTTGCTGTAGGTTCCTTGCCAACGACCGTGCGCACGGCGCTGGGCCGCCTGCGCAAGGAAGTGCGCATGGCCGCCGCGCAGGGGCGGGATTGGCGTACGGTCATCGACTCCATCCGGCCGGTGACGCAGGCGCTCTGGCAGGGTTTTTCATGGGAGGAGCGAGCACGCTTCATGCGCCATGTCCGCCCCTTTTGGGAGGCGCACCGGCACCGCATCGCACCGGCGACCGCAGCGATCATCCACGGCATGGAGGCGGCCGGACGGGTGAAGTTTCATGCCGGACGGCTGGTAAGTCTGCGCGATTCCGAGGAGGGGGCTGCAGCTCTCGTAAAGATCCGACGCCAAGAGGACTTCATGGCATTGAGGGTCGCCAAGGTGATCAACTGTACGGGGCCCCGCACCGATTATTCGAAGTACCAACATCCTTTGCTCATTAACCTACTTGCCGCGGGTCTAATCGGCCATGATCCGCTGGCGCTGGGTATTGCGGCCCTGCCGAGCGGGGAGGTGCTGCGCTACAATCAGCGGCCCGCGGGATGGCTCTTTACGATCGGAGCACCGCTCAAGGGTGTGCTTTGGGAGTCCACCGCTGTCCCCGAGATTCGGGTCCAAGCCCAGCTCCTCGCACAGCAGATCGTGGGGCGCGGCGGGGCGCAGCCATGCGTGAATCCGGCGGGTTGACCTCTTGGTGTTGCCGTCGGACGAACCGGACCGCGCAAGGACACTCAGATTTCGTACTCCGGACCTGGGGCGCGCGCCAGAAGTTCGCGATGACCCCGCATGAGCTGGAAAAGGTTCTGCTCCGTCATTCCATATCGCGTCGCCACGTCCCTTAGGCTGTTCACGCCCCCAAACGGAGTCGGGCCGTAGATTAGGGCAACAAGCGCGGCCAGCGAACGATCCCGTCTTTTTACCGTGGGTTGGTGCACGACGTTGAGAAGGGCTGCGCTCAGGCGCTCGGCCGCTTCAAGCAAGTAGGCGTTTCGTTCAGGAGAAATGGAGGCGGGGCCGCGGGAAGAGGCGTCGAGCAAGATGTCGCCTGGCACGAGATCGGGTGAGGACCCCGCAATGGAGGGTCGGAGTTTCTCCGGGGAACCGATAGGCAGGCCTCCAGGCCCTCGAAAAGAGGACGAAGAACGGCGCAAATGAAGGGGACGAATTTCGTGCATGATGATGTGCATCGAGAGCCTTCCTCCAGTGGTCTGGTCGTCGGAGCATCCCTGGCGAGCCCCTATCGAAGGCGAGCCGCATCGGCGGTCAACCATATTAGCTTAGTAGGGATTAAAAGCCGCGCTAAGCTCTTTACGTTAAATACCTTACTCCTTGCCATTTTAGTTCGGCGGCAGAGTTGAGAGCACATGAGCCGCCACTCCACTTCGTCCCATAAACCTAAAGCCAACGCCCAGAATGACGAGGGCGTTTCCATTCGGCCCAAGCCCCGAGGCCTTTATCGGGCGAGAATGGAGGAATCCGGATTGCCACCTGTTTCCGAACGGGGCCAGCCCGACCGGTCGGTGGGAATTCGGCGCTTTGGAACCGCAATCTCGGCAATCCTCACGGTTTCACTCTTTGCATTTTCGGCGCTGGGAGAAGACGGCCCCGCCAATGCCTCGTCCGGAAGTGCCGAACCGGGGGCGCCCACGACCCTTCCGACTCCTTCGGCGGTCTCCGGCCCCACGAATACGCCTGGCGCGCCTGCCCCCGCGCCCTCAGCCCCTGCGGACGACGTGGTGAGCCTGGAGCAATACACGGTCAGCGGAGCGGGACTCGCGGATTCAACGCTTCCCGAGCGGCCCGTATCCGCGCTCTACGGCTTTGCCACGCCCTACCAGGACGTCCCGCGGAGCATTGCGCAGATCACGCCGGAGCAATTCGACAATGACATCATCAACAGCGTAAACGACTTCGCACGCTACAGCCCCTCGACAAGTCTCCTGACGGGCGCTGCGGTCAACGCCGGCACGCCCTATTTTCGTGGATCCCAGGGCGACCTCTACCAGAACGGCGTCCGGCTCCTGACGCGTGGCACGAACAACCGCCCCTTTACGCTCAATCCCTACGAGAGTGCCGACCTGGTGGCGGGGCCGGCCTCGGTTATTTTCGGCCCGTCGGCCCGCACGGCCGGCTACGTCAACTACATCACGAAGCAGCCCTATTTTGACCAGGAGAGGGGAACGCTCACATTGGACTTCGGCCAGTGGTTCGACGGGGAGGGCTACAAGCTGCAGGATTCGGCGCAGATCGATATTGGTGGCCCCATTGTCCCGGAGAAGCTGGCATTCCGCGTGAGCTATGAAGCGGATGCGACCGACTCCTACTACGCGAACACTCACGACAGCTATAACAATTTCTTCGGGGCGCTCGGCTGGCGGCCCAACAGCACCACCGCGGTGGATTTCAACCTGGAGTACGGCCATTACGACTGGATTGTAAACAACTTCCAGAACCGGGTTAACCAGGAGCTGATCGACGACGGCGTCTATCTGGCAGGTCCCGCCACACCCATCATTCAGGTGGGCACTGCGTACTTTTCACCGGTGCTCAGTGCCTCGGGCTCCCCGACGGGGTACTGGATCAAGCGCACTAAGGTCACGGCTTCGAGCGGCCTCACCTACTTCAACGCGGGTGCTTCGACCCCCAATCCGACCAGCGACACCGCTGCTGGAGCGGGCACGGTGGTCGGATATGTCCTCGATCCCGCCCTCGTCCAACCCGAGGCCGTCCCGGCCGCCGCCACACTAAACGATCCCGCCTATCCCACCTACACCGATACGATCAATTTCCAGACCCGCTTCAAGAAGGAGGTGAGCGAAAACCTCGTTCTTGTAAACAGCCTCACCTATGGCCGTTACCTTACGGACAGCACCTCGAATGGCGGCTTTTTCAATTACATCCTCGCCAGCTCGATCGAGGACCGCTTCGAGGCGCAGCTGAAGCTGCTCTACAAGGTGTTCGGGGTCAGCGTGGAGCACGACAGCAACACCGGGGTGGCCGTCCGGTGGGAACCGAGTACGAACTTCAAGGACAGCGAGAGCGCCGCCTACGGACCCACGGGTGACTTCTATAACCTGGAGAGCAACCCGGAGACCCTTAACCGGAATAGCTTCTTCGGGGCGCAGGTCTATCCGTTTTCAGGCACCACGAGCACGCCGGTGCTGACGAACTTCGGCTACCTGAAGGGCTTTTGGCAGTACCTGCCGGTGCCCCAGAGCACGAACGGGGGCGCGACGACCCCCGCTGGCAGCGCCGCGGGCACGGTGGTCGGCACGCTCGGCACCGCGGACTACTACACACTGGAAGAGTGGGGCGGCCTCTTCAGCCAACATTCGTTCAAGATCGGCGGCCACTTCATCCTCGATCTGGGGGCGCGGGAATCGCTCGCCTGGGCCCACGCATCGAATCCCATCTTCACAACGGACATACCGGGAAACAGCGCCCTGAGCGGCTCAGTCCGGGTTCCGGAGCCGTCCTATTCCGCGAGCCTGAGCTACAAGCCGGTGTCCTGGCTGACCACGTACTTCACCTATGACTATGTGACCGCAACGGACGGCAACACGAGCGGAGCTGTCGGCTTCTCGACCACGATTGCGGGGCTCGCGAACCAGCTTGACCCGTACAATTTCAAGAGCGTCAGCGAACTGAGCGAGGCGGGCGCCAAGGCCGAGGTGATCCCGGACAAGCTCTTCGTGACCGTGGATGAATACCGCCAGACTAGGGAAGGCACGCTCGCACTGCCCGCCGGCGCCGCCGGCAACGCGAATCCGATCCAGGCCCTGGGCCTGTACCAGGGAACGGAACTCTCGCTGCGCTACCAGCCGACCCGCCGGTTCAGCCTCGGGCTCAACTACAGCTATTTGGCCGCGACCAACCTCAATTCAACGTTCAGCGCCCCGGCTCCCATCGTCGCTGATGATTCCACGAACATCCTCGGGGCCACCACGGCTGTGAAGGGCGTCAACTCACGGCTCGTTAACCTTCCGCACAACACCGGCACAGCCTACGCGGTCTACGAGTTCAGTTCCGGCTTTGGCGTAAAGGCCGACTATTCGGTCCACGACGCCTACTGGGTTGCCACCGATGGATCCGTCACGGTGCCCGGGCACTACGACCTCGACCTCGGCGTCTACTACAACCAGCCCCGCTATCGCATCGCTCTGGATCTCGAGAATGCCACCAACCAGCACGATCACGCGGGCGGCGCGACGCCGCTGCCGGGCGCGAATGCAGGCCTGCGGGTCAGCTACCGATTCTAAGCAAGACCACCAATGCAGAAGACATCCATAAACCTCAGTCCCTCCAAATACACAATGAACACCCGTCGTCATTTCCTCCGGATGGGGGCGTTAGCCGCCACCGCCGCCACCCTCATTCCTGCCCACAGCCGTGCTGATTCGCCGGGAGGCGCACCCGTGGCTCCTGCGCCGGACAATGCTCCCCCGGGCGGACTCATCGATCTGCACAACCACTGGATATCGCCCGCAGCCTTGGACATTCTTTCCACGAAGACGAAGGGCGTCCGCTATGTCACCAATGAGAAGGGTGAGCACGTGCTGGAGCGCCCCGGGACTCCGGCGACCCCTCAGGGTCCGCGGCCCGGCGGGCTGCGCGGCACCCAGATGTTCGACGGCGCCGAAGTCCGCCTGAGGCACTTGGACAAGCATGGCGTCCAGCGCCAGCTGATCTCGTGGCCAACCACCTCAAACGTGGATCCGGACCTGACCGCAGACGAGGCGAGGCTCCTTTGGGCGGCTTACAACGACGATCTCTCCGGCCTGGTGCAAACGTACCCGGACCGTTTCAGCGGCGTGGCCGCGCTGTCGACGCTGGACATCGACTGGTCGGCCGGCGAGCTCGCTCGCGCCCATGACAAGCTCGGCCTGATCGGCGGCGTGCTCCCGGTAAACGGATTCGACACCCTGGAAGGGGCCAAGGCATTTGCCCCAGTTTTCGAGGTCGCGCAGAAATTCAAGAGCCACATCTACCTGCACACGGGCTATGCCAATGCCCGCATACCCGGGCAGCCGCCCAGTTCGGTCCATGACGACTCCAAGGCCGCCCGCGCAGCGCTCGACAACCTGTGGAACTTCACGGCCGCCACCATCACGCTCGCGTTCTCTGGGTTCCTCAACGCCTATCCTGATGTCACGGTGCAGGTGGCGCAACTCGGAGGCGTCGGGGGAATCGCCCTCGTCGCCGAGTCCGTCCAGCAATCGGCGGCCACCAACGGCATCGTGGATATCAAGTCCAAGTTCAGCCGCATCTATCTCGACACGGGCGCGGGCGGCCGCGGCCCTGAGGCAATCGCGTTGGCGACGCGAGTCTTCGGCGCGGAGCAGATCCTCTTCGGAACCGACTACGGTGCGGCGGCCTCAGTCGTCCCCGTAATCGAGAACCTGGAACGTTCGCCTATCTCGGCACAAGACCGGGAGAAAATCTTTCGCGATAACGCGCGTTCACTCCTAGCATCGAAAGGGGTGGCTGTATGAGGCCTGTGCATCGGGCTCCGTTTAAGAACGAACAGAGTCGCGGCGCCGGAATCCGCACGTGAGGGCCTCGGACGAACGAAGCACCGTATTCCCACGTCTTTCGCAGCCGTTTTCCGCAAGCCTCGCGAAAGAGCATTCCGCTATTCCAAGAATGACTAGGTTTGATGAAACGCCGTGGCTCTGGCTACACCCTCACAAAGGCGACAGCCCGACTGCCAAGCCGACGAAGGCCCCGTAGACCACGTGCCCGGCAAAATGGCTAAGGCCTACGGCAAACCCTGCCTCCTGAAATTCCGCCAGGGGATGCTCGTCTGAAACGACCCATACCAGCATCAGGCTCACGACGAGTCCGTGGACGATGCCGATGCCAGTTCCCGCAAAGATGGAATTGGGCAAGTGGGTCATCCCAAATTTAATCATCACCCATGCGTAAACCATGGCGAATAGGAAGGCCGAGATCGCATGTATGACGACGCCTACACGGAAGGCGTTCTCGCGAGTGCGGGTGATGAAGCTTCCCACGGCGACGAGCATGTTGGCCTTTGCCCACCCTTCCCGGGTGATGAGCCACATGGCCACCTCCATTCCAATTGCGCCAAGAAGGCCCGCGGCCACTGATGTGGCGATGAAGTCGACGGTGGTCGTTGCGGTTATCGTGCTTCGCTCCTTTGGTTGGACGCGGTGAGAAATCTAGCGCCTAGCGCCGCTTGAAGAACTGGACCGCTCGCTCGTGCCTCGCTGCCGCGGCATTGCTGGTAAACGTGCCGAGATTCCTTCTCTTTCCCGTCTTAGGATCCTTCTTTCGGGAGTAAAGACGGTAGCCGCCGGCCTTGAGTTTGGAGATCATTATGATTGGGGGTTGATCTACCTTTGAACCATTGACCGACGATTAAAAATCATGTTGCGGCATAATTCACGTTGACCGCGGCCTATTACTCTTACATTGAAGTATTAATCATGCTGGGCGAATTCGAATATATGCTGATCACGGCAGCCGCGGGCCTTGGGAGTTCCGCCTACGGGGCTACGATCCGCCAGGAGATTGCGTCCGCGACCGGGTCGAACTGTGCCATCGGCGCCATCTATACGACAATCGACCGGTTGGAAGCCAAAGGTCTTGTCAGAACCCGAATGGGGGAAGCCACGCCGCAAAGGGGCGGCCGGGCGAAGCGCATGGTCGAGGTGACCCCTTTGGGGGCCGAGGCCGCGAGGGAGTTCTACGGGGCCGTGGCACGGGTCAGCCACCGGGCTTCCTGGGGACCCGGCAAGGCAGAGGCAAACACATGAAGGGCATCCCCAGGCTCATTTCCCGACATCTGAGCCGGATGCTCGAGCCAAACGAGCGCGAGGCCGTCCTCGGCGATCTTGAGGAAACAAGAACCGGAGGATGGTCGGGGATCTGCGAGGTCGCCGGGCTCGTCGTGCGCAGGCAGTTCGGGCCTTGGCGTAGCTGGCGGTCCTGGGCAGCCGCTTTTGGCGTCGCCGTGCCCGCGAGTTTCCTGCTCATGGGGGACTCGGTCCTCATATCGCTCGAATGCGCGAGCGCGGTGAGGGCCAGGACTCCCATGTTCCCATCGGCTTCGGGAGCGATCCTCATTGTCCTCTCGCTGCAGGTGCTTGTCCTCGCGGGATGGTCATGGACGTGCGGCTTTTTCATGGGCTCCGTCTCGCGGAGAACCACGTGGATCAGCGTCCTGTATTTCGGCTTACCTTGCCTGTACTGCCTACAGAGATTTCACATCGAGTCGCTCTCCATCCCCAAGCTGTGCCTCTTCCCCTTTGTCTTGCCTGCTGCGGCCGGGTTATGGCGGGCGCTACGCAATCCCGAGATCAGGCCAAGGACCGCGCTGGCCCTGGCACTCGGAATCACATTCGGCAGCGCAGTCATTGAGATCTGGGCGTCGCCCTTCCCGCAGAGGTTCCTCGGATGGTTCGTCGTGTCCGCGCTAACTTGGCCGTCGTGGTTCCTGGTCGCGGCATCCCAGGGAACGGCCGCGGGAATCGAAGTGGGCGGGCACCCGGGGCTACCCAGCTCGCCAGCGTGACTCGGTCGGAGAGCCCGGAGCCTCGAGTGCCTAAGAGATAACTTCTTCGTCGCATACCTGAGCCCGGGTACGCCGAGTATGCTTCCGCCGAATCGGGTAGGGAGGGTACGTTTTATGGCCACGCTTCCGGTATGCTGCGGGCCGGCTTGAGGTCGGCGGAGTTATGTCCGCTTGGTCCGTTCGCCAGCGCTCTCTAGATTTGCCTGTTGCCGCAATTCTGAGCGTCTGGTCGACTCAACAATGAGATGAGCGATCCGCGTCCATCCCCGTCGATTGTGCCCCCGACCAAGGGCCGATCGCATGCGGTGAGCCAAGAGACGGAATGGTTGGGTACGTCGGAAGGCGGGGATATGGGCCGGCGCATTCGCGCCCACGATTGGAGCCAGACGAAGCTCGGTCCGTTGGCAGGCTGGCCGGAGACCCTGCGGAGCAGTCTCCGGCTGATCTTGAGCAGCCGGTTTCCCATGCATTTATGGTGGGGGGAGGGGCTGGTCTACCTCTACAACGACGCGCATATTCCAGTGCTCGGCCGGCGACACCCTGAGGCGCTCGGACGCCCGGCAGCCTCGGTCTGGCCAGACGCGTGGCCGATCATCGGACCCCAAACCGAAGCCGTCATGCAGCGCGGTGAAGCGACGTGGAACGAACGGGCTCATTTCGAACTCACACGCAATGGATTTCCAGAGGAAGCCTGGTTCACCTGGTCCTATTCACCCATTCGCGGCACGGGTGACAGCGTGCTCGGGATTTGCTGCATGGCCGTGGAGGAGACTGCAAAGGTGCTGGCGGAAAAGGCGCGCGAACGCCTCGCCGATGAACAGCTCCGTCAGGTTGCCGACATGAGTGCCCGCGCGATCCTGGAGAGCATCACAGAGGCATTTTTCAAGTTGGATCGGGACTGGCGCTTCACCTATCTCAACACCCAGAGCTTTGTTCTGCTCGGCCGCCCACCGCAGGATCTGGTGGGAAAGTCTCTTTGGGAGGAATATCCTGGACTTTACGGCAGTCCGTTTGAGCCGGTTTATCGCGGTGTCGCCGCTTCACGCAAAGCCGACTCGATCGTTCAGTACTTTCCGGACCATCAGCGCTGGTACGACGTCCGGGCCTATCCGTCGGATGATGGAGGTCTCTCCGTTTACTTCAGGGACGTCTCGGCTGAAAAGTCCGTCGAGGTAGAAAGGGAGAAGCTTTGGGCCAGCGAACGCCGCGCCCGAGACGAGGCGGATTCCAACTCTGCGGCGAAGGATCGTTTCCTGGCATCGCTCTCGCATGAATTGCGCACCCCGTTGAATCCGGCACTGCTTCTCGCCAGCGAGAACGCGGCGGACCAGCAATTACCCGAGCGGGTGCGCCAGGATTTCGACGCAATTCGGAAGCACATCGAACTCGAGGTGCATTTGATCGACGATATCCTCGACCTCACCCGCATCACCCAGGGTAAGATGGCGGTCGCACTGAGCCCCGTCGACATCAACGCCGTGATTCGGGAAGCGCTCACCATCGTTCGGGCGGACCTGCGCGACAAGCACCTAACCCTGGCGGTGCAGTTGAATGCGGAACGCTACTTCGTTTCCGGCGACGCGGTGCGACTGCAGCAGGTGATGTGGAATATCTTGCGGAACGCCGTGAAGTTCACGCCTCCAAATGGAAAGATATCCATCGAAAGCCGGATCGCGCACGACGATGCGACCTTGGAAATCAGCATTGCAGACTCTGGCATCGGACTAACGCCGGAGGAAATTGTGCGAATTTTCGATGCATTTGCTCAGGGCCGGCACGCAGAGGTGGGCATTGCTTCGCAGTATGGTGGGCTCGGCCTTGGCCTCACCATTTCGCAAACGCTGGTGGAGCTTCATGGTGGCCGGATCCGGGTACGGAGCGACGGCAAAGGCTGCGGGTCCACGTTCACAATCGAGCTGCCTCTTCTTCGCGCAGGCGATTCGACGGACGCGCAAGGCGTGCCGCAGATCAAGGCAAGTTCGACATCGGCCCCGGACGAACCGGAAGGCAGGCTGCATATCCTGCTGGTGGAAGATCACCAATCCTCGCGCATCACGCTCGCCAGGCTCTTATTCTTGCGGGGCCACGACGTCGTTCAGGCGGGTTCGTGCGCCGAGGCGAGGCAGATTGCGGCCGACGGGCGTTTTGATTTGTTGCTATCGGATATCGGTTTGCCCGATGGCGACGGCTATCGGTTGATGGGCGAACTGAATGAGCGCTACCATTTGCGCGGCGTGGCGCTGACGGGTTACGGTATGGAGGAAGATCACGCCCGCAGCACGGCCGCAGGGTTCTTCATGCATCTCACGAAGCCGATTTCCCTCAAATCGCTCGAAGGAGCGCTGACTGTCTTCCGCAAGATTTCCAAAGAAGAACACCAGGACTCAAGAATTCGTCCGTAATGCGGGCCAGAAACAGGACGTTCGCCGGAAGCTGGAAGGGATAGATGGGGCTTCCAGGCAGGGTGGAGGAAGGCAGGGCGCGTTCAGGCCGAGGGATTCGTGGTCTTGTCCCGGCTATGGCCCCATAGATGGAAGATCTGGACCAGATCGATGATTTTCTGCGCCGTCGGCGGCTTTTCCATGATCGAATTGGCGCCAAGGCGATAAGCCCGATTGTGATCGACGGGATCGCGCGAACCGGTGAGCACAATAACGACCACCTTGCTCAAGGCCTGCTGCCCGCGGATCCACTCAAGCACCTCAATCCCCGGAACCACGGGCAGCTTGAGATCGAGCAGGATCAATTCCGGGAACGGAGCATTGGCACGGTCCGCAAATTCCCCTTTGCCACCTAGATAGTCGAGTGCCGCGCGCCCATCGGGGGCAATGCGTACCTCGCAATCGAGTCCTGCCTCGCTGATTGCGCGAACCATCAAGGCGACATCGTTTTCATTGTCGTCGATGAGGAGCGTGGTACCAGTACTCATAGAAGGCGCTCAGGGGATCTAGGCCTCAGGGACAGAGAATACTGAATTCCTCCATTTCTCAACCTTCAAGGTGCGCGACCATCACAGCAGCGGGAAGGCCGAGAAGCTGGTACTGCCCGGATGTTCTTTGCACGGCTGAAAGCCAAGTCGTGGCGCCGCCATGGCTAAGGATGCAGACTTGCGTGTTCTGGGAGCTGCAGAAACCATGGGAATTCGTGCGCTTCTGGCACACGCGAAGGATGGATACGCCAGGATTTTCTATGAACGATTCGATATTCAGCCCATGCCCGGCAATCCACAGAATCTGGTGTTCTTGCTGAAAGACGGCCGCCGTTTGCTAGCGCCAGCGCCATAGCCTAATCCGTGATGAAACCGACGACACTCGTTTCAACGTGGGGCGACGGGCTGTTCGCAGTTACCGGCGGTGGGCGCACGCAAGAGATAGCAGACCAGCCAGTCAGAGGTATGGCACCGGATGGACGGGGCAGTGTGCTTGCCATTGTTGGCCGACATTCGCTGCGCAGGCGCGCATCGAGCGGCGAATGGGCAAACGTCGCTACGAGCGCACTCGAGCTCTCGTGCTGCATGTCTGTTCGAGACACCATCTATGTTGGAACGGACGATGCACGCATGCTGCGGCTGACCCCGGGAGGCAGTGTGCTCGATCCCATCGATGGATTCGATAGCGTCCCGGGCCGGGATGCTTGGTTTGCAGGCTCGGCAATTGTCAACGGGCAGCGTCTTGGCCCACCGCTAGGAATTCGCTCGGTCGCGGCCAACTCGAATGGGAGCGTACTGTTCGCCAACGTTCACGTGGGAGGAATTCCGCGTTCAATGGATGGCGGGAGAACCTGGCATCCCACCATAGATATCAACAGCGACGATGGATTACCGATCCCAGCACTTTCGCGGTCTGAAATTGGAGCGATCCTCGCTTCTACAAATTCGGAAGCAAAGATCACTCCATCCCGGACAGCCGGCTCGCGTTGTTTTGCGCTCTAGTTTGAAGCCACTACGAGGTACCGGTGAAAGAAGGGTATGACATCGTTGTTGAAACGACCGTCCTCGCCCCAGGTTTCAGAAGTCCACGTCCCGTTGTACTCCTCGGATTCGTGCGGGATGCCGAATTCGTTTAGCTTATGTGTCAGTGCCTGGTTAGAGTAGATGTGATCCTCGTTCGTGTCACTTCTCGGCCAATCGAACTTGAATCCACGCAAAGATTTGAGGTTCTCGGCATATTGTGGGATCAGCGACTCGAGGAAAAAATTGTTGCGCAGCCTGTCGGTCAGATGGGAGTCGATGACTAGTTTTCCTCCTTCCATGTGGGCGGGGAGGTCGACGTATAGGGGCGGCTTGTTCGGATTTGGAAGATGCGCCTGGAAGATCGAGGTGAAAATCGAGGTAAACCCGTCCTTTCGTGCATCGTCGATAGATCGAGCCGATTCAAGGATTTCCCAATTAGGACGGGATTCCATGATCTGGACGCCAGAACCGGTGCCCACAGGATGCATGCCGTAGACCGATCCAAAGATGTCGGGATGCAACATCCCGAATCGAATTGCACCGTAGCCTCCCATGAATTCCCCTGCGACTCCGCGCGAATCCCGGTTCGCAAGGGTTCTGAAGTGGGCGTCAACATAAGGGACGATCTCCTTCACCATGAGATCGTCCCAATTGCCCGTGACCGAAGAATTGACATACCAGGAGCAACCGAGCGGGGTGTTCATATCCGCAGAAACGAGGATAAACCGGTCAATTCGGCCCTGAGCAATGGCCCTGTCG
>Ga0302324_100006333_pt1 | contig 25551 bp, 18 predicted proteins | sample Palsa_T0_1_FD_201949 | JGI IMG/M metagenome (GOLD analysis project Ga0302324, IMG submission 201949) | Peat permafrost microbial communities from Stordalen Mire near Abisko, Sweden - Palsa_T0_1 | ecosystem: Environmental > Terrestrial > Soil > Palsa > Peat permafrost | place: Sweden: Abisko... | reverse complement strand
CAGAAAAATAATATTGTCGCGAAGCAAACGAGAGTAAATGTCGTAGGCTCGCTCGCCCCGACTCGTCTGCTCGACCACCATAGGTACAAGTGCCATGCGCTCCCTTGCTTGTGTTTCCCGCGGGCCAACATGCGCCCGCTTTTTAGTTACCCGTTAGTTCAGGACGCTAACCGCTCGTACAACAGCGCGCCCATCTTCTCTCTACGTAAGCGTTCCCGGATTCTAGCGAGGCTGCCGTCCTCAGTCAAACGCGCGCGCAGTGCATCCACCGGCTCGCGCATTTGCATGGAGACGGCGTGCAGTTCATTCTCCACGTCTTCTTCCGGCACGGTCACATTCTCTTGATCGGCAATCCGATCGAGCAGAATGGACCCCTTCACCTCAGCGGTCGCGGAGGGGCGCTGGGCTGCCCGCAGGCGATCGAAATCAAGGTTCCGCATGTCTTCGGTGCGCATGCCCTGGGAGGCCAGCGCGCGCAGTCCGCGATCCAGGCGAGCGTCTATCTGCTGCTGCACCAACGATTCCGGGACCGGAAACTCAAAGCGAGTGACCAGCGCCTCCAGCAATCGGTTGGTGGTTTCGTTTTGTACGTGCCGCTGCTTATCACGGGCCAGGTGTTCGCGCAGTTGCCTGGTGAAGTCTTCCAGGCTCTCGTATTTCCCCAGCTCCTTGGCGAACTCGTCGTTCATTTCGGGCTCGATCTTCTGCTTGAGGGCTTTGACTTCAAGATCGTAGGCCACTCTCTTACCAGCTAATTGCCGCTCAGCAAAATCCGGCGGATAGCTCACCTCAAACTTTAACTGTTGACCCACCGTGGCCCCGCGCAGAGCGGCATTGAAGCTGTCCAGTGTGTTCGGACCGCCGACCTGGACCATGACATCCTGCCCGGTGATCGGTTGCTGCTCATCAGGTGTGGCTTCGCCTTCTGCCGGCTGCACCTCCCCGGTAAAGCTGATTTGTGCAAAGTCGCCATCCGTCAGGGGGCGATCTTCCGTCACCGGCTCCATGGTGGAGCGGGAATCCCGAATGCGGGCCAGCTCGGCATCCACCTCGGCGCCGGTCAATTCCGTCGAAGGCTTCTCCACCTTCACATCGTTGTAGCCATCAATCGAGAAGTCGGGAAGCACTTCAAACGCTGCTTTGAAGCGCAAAGGCTTGCCGTCTTCGAGCTCGATTTTGGTCACTTGAGGCTGCGAGATGGGCTTCAGCTGCCGCTCGGCGATCGCGCTGCGGAAATGCTCCGGCAGCACTGCTTCCATCACGTCCTGGCGGATTTGTTCGGCGAAGCGGCCGCGGATCAGCGAATCCGGAACCTTGCCCGAGCGAAAGCCCGGGATGCGCGCCATTTTCTTGTATCGTTTAGTAACTGCCTGAAAATTGCGGGTCACTTCGTCCGCAGGAATTTCAATTTCCACTTCCCGGGTGCAGTCTGGATTTAGGGTCGCCACTGCATGGGAGTGGCCTTCATGGTCCTGTCCGCCAGGTTCCTCAGTGGTGGCCACCTCGCCGGATTGCGGAGTCGTTTCAATCATTTCGCTTGAGCTCAACGTTATGCCTTCCAGGTTCGCTCGCTCTCTGTGCGGCTGCAATGGCGAAAACGATGCAAGCGCTCGAGGAGCCTATAAACAGCCTGCTTTCATCGTAGGGGCCTTTGCCGGGAGGGTCAAACCCGCAGCGCCAGGAATGCGAAGCCGCTATTAACTAGAATACACCCTTTTCCTATTACCTTCGGGGGTGCGGCGGGGGCGAGAAACAGACGGCAGAACCCTCCACGACGCTCCTTCCATCTCCACAACTCTGTACGGGTGCCCTACGTTCGCCCCAGCGTACGTGGGACGAAAACGAGTTTCTTCAATTGCTTTCCGCCGGCTTAACCACAATGGTTGGGGCTTCCCCCGGATTTCCTGTCTACCTTGGTGACTTCGTGGAACTTCATGCGGCTTTCCTTAATGAAAGCCGCACACGTGGCTCTCGCGAGTGCCTCTAGCAGGAAATCCGGGTCGCCCCATCGTTTTCGGCCCACGTACGCTGGGGGCGAACGTAGGGCACCCGTACAGAGATGGGGAGATGGGGAGGGTGTTATGGACGCTGGCTCTTTAGAGCTCTTCTTGCCGCGGCGTGCGGACATGCACAACGAACCGCGGATCGGCAGCCTGGTAGTGCTTGAAATTGCGGCGCCCGTCGCTCAGAGAGAGATTGCCGTTCACGGTTCTGCGAACGACATCTGCGTCGCGGTCATCCTGGCCATCGTCCTGCCACCAGCAGACCTGGCAGAGCTCCAGGGCCTCGGGCAGCGCCAGCGTCTTGTACCCGCAGCAGAGGCAGCGGGCTGCAGTCGCTCTTCGCATGCTACGAGTATGCTCCCGATCAGCCCACCGCTGCCAGGACCTCGCGCTCGGACGCCATTACGGCGGTAACCGCAAACGACTCTCCTCACGGCTTGAACAACGCCAGGCGAACCTTCCAGGTGACCGATTGACCCGGACGAAGTGTCACCATCCCGGTGTCCATGCCCTTCCACTCCTTGCCGAACGGGTCGACGTAATTGAACTGATCTTCGATGGCGACAAAAGAACTATCCTTCGGCGAGTAAACCTGGATCGTCCTGATTTCCGGAGACAGTGCAGAAACCACTAACCCGTAATTTGACTCCGGATCCATCAGCTTCACTTCCGCTGCGCCGCCGGTTCGTTCGAGGTGGGAGAAATTGTCATCGAGAAAGTGATCGTCCAGGGCAACGCCGCCGGGGGCGTTGTAGTCGTACTCAGTTCCCTTGACCGGCTTGAGTTGTCCGGTGGGAAATGCGTCACCGTAATTGTTTACCAATGCCATCATCGACGCCGGGACGTGCAGCTTCGCCTGCGCCCGGTGTCCGCTCGGTATCGCGAAGTAGGGATGCCAACCGATGGACATCGGCTCCGGTTCTTTGCCCACATTTTTGGCGGTGATGGTGGCGTCGACCGCGTCCCCGGTAAGCGCGATGGTCAGGTTCAGGTCGGTTTCGGAGAGCCAGTGGCCGGCGAAATCTCCCCCGTGGATGACACCGGTCACCGTCTGTCCGTCGGCGGTGGTTTGAGTTTGCAGGTTTTCCACCTTGGCTTGATTCATCAAGCCGTGAATGGCCACCGTACGTCCGCCGGGGTTCTTGCTGGGAAAGTTTGCCGGCAGAGCCAGCGTATGGCCGCGCCATTGAGTGACCACCGACTTGCCGTCGGAGGAAGGTTCCCCGATGATGCGATTGGGGTAGGGAATCAGAAACGCTCCTCCGAATCCAAAAGAAGCGTTCCCTTGCTGATCCTTTCCGGTGCTGGTGAGTTGGCTCGCCGCATCCTTGATTGAGGGCGAGTGCATCAGGGGTATTTCCCCTTTGCCCGGGACGGCGGCGGTGATTTGGAACATGTTCATGCCCCGCCCGGGAAGCAGGGTCACGGAAAGGAATTCCGGCTTATTACCGCTGCTGGTTGCCTTCCGCGAAAGCGTCAACACGTCCTCGCCCCCTATCTGGATGGCGGCTGGTGTTGCCGGTTGCGGCGGCGGTTCACTTGGCGGCTGTTGCCGGCAGCCAGCCGTGAGCAAGGTTAACCCCACCAAAAGTGTTCCTAACCGATTATTTCCCTTATGCATAGGCGTCCTCGAAGAGCTCATTTCGCGATTGCGCATCTGCCCCTAAGCGGGCAAGAAAAAGCAAAAATCATATTACGCTGTGTTTCATAAACAGCCTTACAATCGGGTATGACTTCCATCCCCAGACCGAACCCAGGCTCGCTGATTGGAAGCCACGGTCTGCCTTCGGCCAATCCTGCGTCCAGCCCGCTCGTTCTTTTCAACCAGGACGTGATCCGCTGTCAACGCTGTACCCGCCTGCGCAAGTATTGCGAGGAAATAGCCACCAGCAAGCGTCGTGCTTACCGCGATTGGATTTATTGGGCCAAGCCCGTGCCTTCCTTCGGTGATGAAAAAGCTCGTGTGTTCATTCTGGGGCTGGCTCCGGGCGCGCATGGCTCCAATCGCACGGGCCGCCCTTTTACCGGCGACGGCTCCGGCGATTTTCTCTATCCGATCCTCCACAACGCGGGCTTCGCCTCGCAACCGAATTCAGTCTCTCGCGGCGACGGCATGAAGCTGCTCGATTGCTGGATCAGTTCCGTGGTCCGCTGCGCTCCTCCCGATAACACGCCCAAGCGTTCGGAACTGGAGAGCTGTGCGTCTCATCTCGATGAGGAGATCTCGCTACTGAGCAATTTGCGGGTCACTGTCTGCCTTGGCCGCATCTCCTTCGACAGCTATCTGCAGCACCTGGAGCGGACGGGTCAGTGTGACCGCAAACCACGGTTCAAATTTTCCCACGGCGCGGAGTATGCGCTTCCTGGTGGCCGCTACCTGATCGCCAGTTTCCACCCATCGCTGCAAAATACCAACACCGGCAAGCTGACGCGTAGCATGTTATCCGAAGTCTTCGACCGGGCGCGGACTCTGGCCAGTTCAACGGAAACCCCACGAACGCTGCGGCGGTGAGGGGAAGTCAGACCGAGAAGAAAATTGGAGCGGGAGACGGGGATCGAACCCGCAACCAACGGCTTGGGAAGCCGCTACTCTACCATTGAGCTACTCCCGCCCGCTGCTACCCGCTTATTCTAACCTTTATGCCCTCCTTCCGCTTCCGCACAATTTTGCCTGTCCTCTGCGCGCTGGCCGCGGGAGCTGTGCTTCGCTTGTGGTTCATTCACGCTTTTCCTCAGATCCAGGGAGACACCCTGCTCTATGCGGATATCGCCAGGAATTGGCTGAATCACAGCATCTACGGCCGCTCCATCACTCACCCCGGCGGTCCCTCCACCATTGCTCCCACCCTGGTTCGCTTACCTGGATACCCTGGCTTACTGGCCCTCTGCTTTTCCTTTTTCGGACAACAGAATTATCTCGCCGTTCTCTACCTGCAAGTCATGGTGGATCTGGCAAGCTGCCTGCTGGTTGCGGGATTCGTGCGCAAAGTCTGCGGGCCGCGGACTGCGGTGGCAGCTCTCTGGCTGGCCGCACTTTGTCCCTTCACCGCAAACTACGTGGCCATGCCGCTCACCGAAACGCCTTCCATCTTTTGTGTTGCGCTCGGCCTCTACGCATTTGCATCCGTACTCGAACGGCCGAACTGGAGATGGATCCTGGCGCTTGCCTTTGCCTGGAGCTACGCCGCGCTCTTGCGGCCCGACGGCGCCCTGCTGGCTGTCGTCTTCTTTCCCGCGCTCGTTCTTTACGGCCGCCGCTCGCTCGGCCTTGCCCGGTCGCTACGCATTGCCTTGCTATGCGGGTTGATCTCGGTCCTTCCCTTCGCTGCCTGGACGATGCGCAACTGGCGCACCTTCCACATTTTTCAGCCTCTCGCCCCTCGGTCCGCTACCGATCCAGGAGAACCGGTTACCCCCGGATTTCAACGCTGGACGAAAACCTGGATAGTCGACTTTGCCTCGACCTACGAAATCTATTGGAATGTGCCCGGGGATGACATCGACATACATGCCCTGCCCGCACGAGCGCTGGATGAGGACTCCCACGAAACAGCGAGCCTGATCGCGCAATACAACATTGCCGATGTGCTCACGCCGCAAATCGATGCCGGCTTTGCCGCGCTGGCAGCAAAACGCATCCGTGCTCATCCGCTTGGCTATTACGTGACGCTGCCGCTGCTGCGGCTGGCGGGTATGTGGTTTCGTCCCCGGGTAGAAATGCTCAACATAGAACTGCGTTGGTGGCAATATCGCCTGCACCACGTAGAAACCCGTATCTCTTATGCCTATGGAGCGCTCAATCTCATCTATATATTGGCGGCGCTGATCGGAGCGTTCTATTGGCCAAGATTTACCCTCCCCATGGTGGCTTTTGTTGTGCTGCGCAGTATGTTGCTGGCGACCCTGGAGGGGCCCGAGCCTCGATACACGCTGGAATGCTTTCCCATCGTGATCGCCTTCGCGGCGCGGGCTATTTCGATGGTCCGCCGAGCGCCGCGGGAGCTCCTCTTGTAGGCAACCACCACCTGCCTCTTTCTTTCTCTATGGACGAGACGTGGTTAGATGGAGGCAATGAACGCACTTTTGGGCTCTATCCCCGCCACCCATCGACGGGTGCCCCATCCTTCGCGTTCTTTGCGAAGGGTGGGATAGTCGAATCTCCCCCATTCACGACCATCAAAAGACGACGGGGGAAATTTCGCCTTACGCGCCTTAATAGTCTGTCCCGATACGGAAAGCGATTGCCAACGCGGGGGAGTAGGGTGCTTTTTATGCTAATTATGCTTTTTAAGGGTCCGCTGAGCTGTGCAGTCGTCGAATAACCCCCTCCGTCTAGGCACCCATTCCAAAAAAAAGTGCGCAAAAAGCGCAAAAAGCCTTCTTCTCAAGCGCAGGCTTGCTATCTTTACGCCTCGGTTGAGGCAACAAAGGGGACCGCGGGCGCTTTCAGAGAGAGAAGTTGCTGAACTGAAACCATTTTTCGCTTGCTTACGCAAGAACCGGTCTCTTGTATGGGGCTGCGGCTTTGAGTAAGACCATGAGCCCTGGTCCGATGGCGGGTCAGGTCACCACATATTGCCTTGATCCCCGGGGTTGCTCTTGCGCAAGACGGCGCCGACGTTTGGAGCTTACTCCCACATTTAGTACAGTTTTTGGGCGGCGTCGAGAGGGTAAGAGGATTTTTTTGGTAACCATGACAGGCGCTGTCTTCATCATGGCGCAAAGAAGTGATTGCCGATGTGGCCGGTTTACCCTCACTCAATCTCCGTTAGCGGAACCTGGGCATCGTTCTCGCAGGCGATTGTTTGGTGAAAGCAGAATTGACGGATGCTCGACGCTATTTATCGGGCCGCCTGCTTCAGTTTCGTAAACGGACGAGACGCACCAGTCTTTACGCAATTGGCCCCGATCGGCCAGCAGCAATTGTTAAGTGAACGTCCCATCTTCGCGCCTTTCCGGCCGAGCGGGCGCAGGGCGTGTTCCATGGCCAGGCCGACAGCAAGCGCTACCTTCAGGCAGCTAAACTACCGGAATAGGTATGCGGTCTCCCTATCTCAGTCCCCCTATCTCCGTCGGTATCATCTTACAGCCATTTTCTGAAGATCCAATTACCAGCGACGTTCTATTACCAAAGTATTTATTTCGTGGCGAATTACATTGTGCGCGCAAATTGTGCTCGTCTAAATTAGCTTTCTAACGAAACGCTCACAACCGCAGATCAACACTTACTTGGCCTATCGTAACTCTTGTTGTTTGCTCGCGTTCAGGCTGGAGTGTACTCGGCTGACCGCAGCACAATTCACATTTTGCCTTACTGCTGAGCTTTGGAGCTTTGCTCTTCTTGAAAAGCTGCTCTATTGCCTTTCTATTTCTCTTGCTTTCCGAATAGGTTTTGCTTTTGCATCCGGCCGTCCCGCTTCGTGTTGTTTACCAAGGAGAACTATGAGGGTCCAGGTATTGTTTGGAATCATTGCTTTCGGAGCAGCGCTTCACCTTAGTCCTCGCGCCGCCGCCCAAGTCTCACCCGAAAATTGGCTGACACCACTCCATAAATTAACGGTAAAAAGAGACCCCGGCGCCATTGCTTTGGTTGAAGGCTCACTCAGAGCAATGAACCCGCTCGGGTTGCCGCCGATCACCGACCTTACTCTCACTGGTGACGTAACTCGATGGTTTGGGAAGGATGCCAGTGGCGAGTTCGAGGAGTCGGCAATTGGGATGGGCACGCAATTGATCTCAATTCGAGTAAACGGGGCAATCGTTTACGAGAGCTCCCAGACCGCTGGGAAGGAGAATCATCAAGCCAGTAAGGACCTACCTCCATCCATTGTGAATCGGCGACCGATCGAACACTTACCGCATTTGCCTCAGCCTTTGCTACAAGAGCTACTTGGCAATGATCTCGATGACATCGAGCTCATTGCAGACGACCCGGAAGACTCCACCGTATCTCGTGTGCGAGTCATCTTGCGGCCCAGAGACTGGCAACCCTATATGCGAGATCTGAAGTCAGCCAGCTTTGATCTCTACATTTCGAAGCAAACCCACCTTCCCAGTAAAGTCCGAGGTCTCAACCACTTTGACGGGACCCCACATCACGTGATGCCGTCAGAGCTTTTGTTTACAGACTACCGAGTCGAACAGGGCTACCTCGTCCCGCACTCATTCGAAGAGCGGTATGTTGGCAAGTCAATGCATGGTTTCTCGGCTCGCAGCATCGTGCTGAATCAGGGTCAACTTCCCGGTAGCCTGAACTAATCGACTAATCCACACAGACGAGATCAGAGAATGATTAGCATGCGCAAGCTTTTTCTCTTAGCATCCTTGGTAACGATATGCTCAAACGGCTCCCTTTGGGGCCAGACAACTCTGGAGACCGTCGTCTCCGCACCCAAAGGCACACCAACGATTCCTGTCCGAAATGGCTATTTCAACGTATATACCGGGAATCTACATCTGGAGATCCCGATTGTTTCGACTCCACAGCGCGGTATGGGCCCGCAAGGAGGGAAGCTCGTCTACGACAGCGGCGGCTTTTGGCTATCCAACACTCAATTCCCCGGGGCCAATCCTGTTATCGGCCCACCTGGAGGGCTAGCATCAACAGTTTGGCACTCATCGGGTTTCACCGGTTTGCCGGCTAGTGGCTCCGCTACACCCATTGAGGTCCAGGAACAGAGCTGTGGTGGTGGCTGGTATGGGTCGATCCAAATTTACAACTTCTGGGAATTCACTGATGGTTTAGGCAATTCGCATCTTTTCACACCCGGTACCACGAACACGCAAAATTGCGCCTCTGCGACCGGTACGCTGGAATATCCGAACGGTTATGGCAATTTGACCGCCGGCGGCTTTGCGACCGATGGATCCGGGTACTACATCTCCATCACCAATGGCGATGAGCCCCAGGTATTCTACCCAGATGGCTCCGACAATAGCATCACTCCCAACGGTAACGAGGCGTATTTTTACACCGACACCAATGGGGGGACCGAAACATGCAACAAAACGATGCCCCCTTCGGCCCAGCCTTATGTGGCTGCGTCGCCTGCGACATGTCAGGTGAAATATCAAGGATTCAACGGTTCGTCCGCAAAGAGCACGTTCACTTTTGTCTGGGAGTACATCCCAGTGTGCACCGCGTTCGATTCTAAAATGCCCGTCCCGATAAATGACTATGATTACTGCGGGGGTATTTGGGCCCTAGAGAGCCTGACTTTGCCCGACGGCGTATCCAGCTATTCTTTCCAATATGACACTGGGACAACCCCGGGTCACTACGGCCAGATGACCGCTATGACCCTTCCTACCGGTGGCACGGTTGTCTATAGCTACTATCCACCGACAGGGAACGGCGCCTCCGATCCTTCAGACGGCCGAGGGGATGTAAAGTCGATCACCGATAATGGGGGCACAACTACTTTCAGCCGAACCTTCAGCACGTACACAAACGTATACAGCCTCGCCTCGCCCGAGTTCCTGACAGCGACGATAACTTACCCTCCTCACATCATCGATCCGTTGAAACCCACGCAATTGGCGAGCGACGATACAGTCTTCACTGCGGCTCAGTCCCAGCCGGTGGGCAACGTTACGCCAACGAACATGACGCAGCAGGACTACTTGAACGGTGTACTGACCAAAACGACGTATTGGGATACCACTGTTTCCGCGATTCCCTCGTTTGTTCAAACAACATGGAATCAGACAGGCGTGACCGACGAAATCAAGTACACCTATGCGTTGGGTGACGTCGTTAGCCGAGCAGATGAGTACGTAAACGGATCGCTCTACCGAAGCAAGACAATCCAATACCAGCAGGACACTTCCAGCATAAAGTACGTCTCCCAGTTTCATATGGTGAACTACCCGATTTTGACGCAAGTGTTGGCTGGTAATGTTGTGGTGGCGCAGGAGAGCAGAACCTACGATGAATACGGAGCATCGTACTGCAACTCGACCCCACCGGGAGTGGCCACTATCCCGATGCTGACCAGCATCACGGGCGCGCTGGCACACGATGACACGGACAATGGTGTAAGCTATTGGGCGCGGGGCAATCTGACGACGATCACGACCGGAACCACGACTGGCTCAATCGCTACGGTCCACAAGTGCTACGACACCCTGGGAAACGTTACGGAAGTAGTTGATGGAAATACTAAGCCAACCGCCTTTAGTAATGTAGATAACTACTCGGACACGAATTGTATAGCAAGCACCGCTCCGACCTATACATTTGCGACGCTCATCACCGACGCGCTGGGTCACCAGACTAAGAAAGCGTACAACAGCTGCCTGGGGGCCGTAACACAATCGCAAGATGCGAATGATCTTGCGGCAAAGCGCTCCGGCACTCAACAGACTTACGATCTCGACGGCCGTCCTCTATGCACGACTTTCGCGGACGGTGGAAGTAACTGTATCGGGTATTCATCCACGAGCGCGAATACGATGACCCAAACAGAACTGCTAAGCGCCAGTCAATCGCACACCGTCACGACAACATTGGGTAGTTTCGGCGACATTGCGAGCATCGTGGATAATTCAAGTAGCTCTGAAGTCGATAAAACGTATGATACCGCAGGCCGGCTGAGCACTGTCTCCAACGCATATACAGTTGGCTCTACAGCCCCCGTGACCACTTTTGCGTACGATGGATTTGGGCGAACGCTGGCTCAGCTGCAGGCGGACGGAACGAGTGAGCTGTTGTGGACTTACACGGGCACCAACGTCGATGCGTATGATGAAGTGAAAGTCCACAAGCAGCTACAAAAAGACGTCTTGGGACGCCTTGCCAGTGTGTTTGAGCTTGGGACGACAGCGGCTCCGTTAAACTACGAGACGGATTACAGCTATGACGTTCTCAACAACTTGCAGCAGGTAGATCAGTGGGGAGGCCCTAATTTGACCCCGGGGGAGCGGCAACGAACCTTTACTTACGACTCATTGTCGCGGCTGGTTTGTGCGTCCAATCCGGAAAACAGCTCAGCTAGTTGTCCGAAAGTGGAACCCGCAAACGGGACTTCGGGTCTGCCCGCTAACACCGTGCGGTACACCTACGATCCGAATGGGAATATGGTGACCAAAACAGACGCGCGGGGATTCATCATTACCTACAAGTATGATGCTCTTAATCGGATGATGGGCAAGACTTCATCCGATGGCGCCATCAACTACGGTTATCTTTACGACGGAACTGATGGGAACAGCGAAACAAATCCTCTCGGCCGGCTGACCTTCGTTTCCAACAGTGTGAACGCGGGGCAGACCTATTCCTACGATCCCCTGGGCAGGGTATTGAAAAGCATGTACTGCGTTCCCCAGGATTGCAAATATGACATTGTTGCGTCGGCACTTTACGATCTGGCGGGTGATCTTACGCAGCTCACCTATCCTGACGGCCGCGCTGTCAAGCAGGGCTACAATCCCGCCGGCCAGCTCTCGTCTGTAACTTTTGCCACCTTTGCTGGGAACTCGGTCAATTCGAACTACCTAACGGTCCCCAGCGCCGACGGTTACGATGCTGCCGGACACCTGATCAGCGCTACCATGGGCAATGGGGTGCAAATAACGTCAGCGTACAACAACCGGGAGACGATCGGCTCCCTGGGCTACGCGCTGGGATCGCAAAAGCTCTGGTCCAAACAGTACACTTGGTACCCGAACGAGAATCTGCAGCTGATCACAGATGGCATCAGTGGGGTGCAGCGTGAGTTTACCTATGACAATCTCAACCGGCTGCTGACAGCCCAAGACCTGGCTGGAACGTCGGGAGGCAGCGGAGAGGCGGCAGCTATCAACGACGAAACGCAGAACAACATACTGGAAAGCTCCCAGCAGCTTGGCGCGCCCGGTTGGGGGGCCAGCAGCGCGACGTTTGCTCCGAACGCAGCCGCCGCACCTGATGGAAGCGAGACTGCCGGAGTGGTCACAGCGAGTGCGGGCGCTACCGATAGTTTTATTCAGAATTTTGTGCTGAACCCTGCCGTTTACGATGGTGCGGTCTTTTCGGGCTCTATATGGATGAGAGTGCCAAGCGGTACGCTGGCGACCACGGTCTACATTGTCCAGGTCGGGGATCTGGGATGGGCGGTGGCCGGGCAAACCGCGGTAACGCTGACGACGACGTGGCAGAAAGTTAGCGTGAGCGGTACCTTGCAGAACGGGCTTACGGCATTGGCATTACAGGTTGGCGGAGGTCACACGATTCAGGGCGGCCAGGTCTTCGATCTGTGGGGCGCGGAGCTGGGCGTGGCGACCAACATTCTGGAGGGCCCGCAGCAGATCGGGGGCCCTGGGTGGGGAACTTCAAGTGCAACGATTACAGGAAACGCGGCGTTAGCGCCGGACGGAACGGAGGACGCGGGCGTGGTGACTGCCAGTGCCGGCGCCACCGATAGCTTTATTCAGAACTTCATCCTGAGCCCGACGGCTTACAACGATGCTCCATTCTCCGGCTCCGTATGGTTGAAAGTGCCCAGCGGCACGTTGGCAACTATCCTCAGCGTTGTCGAAGTGGGAAACCAGGGATGGGCGGTTGCCGGACAAACACCAGTTACGCTGACAACTTCCTGGCAGCGATTCGCCGTGACAGGCACTTTCCAGAGCGGTCTGACCGCGCTGGCCTTACAGATTGGTGGCAGCCACACCATCACTGGGGGCCAGGTTTACGACCTTTGGGGAGCTGAGGTGTATTCTGCGGCGAACAACATTCTGCCTGCCTCCGAACAGGTGACAGCTCCGAGTTGGGTGATTGACGACGCCACGGTTACCAGCACTGCGACTGCCGCTCCGGATGGCACCAACACGGCGGCAACCATTACGGCGACTACGACTGGAACGGGCGGCTACCTTGCCGATGAGGTGCAGAATCCTTCGCAATACAGCGGCCAGACCGTCACGGGATCGGTATACCTGCGGGTTGCCTCGGGCACGATGAGCCTTAATTTGTATATCGGCAACATCGGAGCATCAGGCTTCAGTCTGATTAGTAGTACTCCAGCGACGGTGAATACCTCGTGGAACCGTTTCTCGCTGACGGGAACCAGCGAGAGTGCTTTGACGACGGCCTATCTGCAGATCGGTGGGGGGGCGGGAGTGGTGCCCCCTGGACAGAGTTTGCAGGTTTGGGGGGCGCAATTGGCGGTGGGCTCGAATCCGGATGGATACGTGGAGACGCAAAACGCGACTACAGTGACGGGCGCTTCGCAGACGCTGGCAGCGAACGGGCTGAATGAGACCTACGGCTACGATTCGTTTGGCAACATGCAACAATCTGGCAACTACAACTTCATGCAGGGGTATACTGCGGCCAACCAGATCTCAGGCTGGAGCTACGATGCAGCCGGGGATCTGTTGACGGACGGACTTGGCAACAGCTATCAATACGACGCTGAGGGCAAGACCAAAAGCGGAGCGGGTGCGACCTACGTATATACGGCAGAGGGGCAGCGGGTAGAGAAGGCAGGCTCCTCGACGGTGGACACGGTGTATTTTGGCGGGAAGCCGATTGCCCGTCTTTCGAGTGGCTCCTGGACAGATCTTGTCTACGCCTCAGGTGGCCTGTTGCTGGAAGTGCCCGGCACGCAGACCGGTTCGCCGACGTACCGGATGACGGACCACCTTGGCTCCGTGGTGGGAACGCTAACCTCGGCGGGAGCCGTGGTCAGCGCGCAGGACCTTGCTCCCTTCGGGGAGGTGTTCGCCGGCCAAGCAATCGATCCGTTTGTGTTCACCGGCAAAGAAAGAGATTCCGAATCAGGTAATGACTACTTCGAGGCCAGGTACTACGGCTCGAACATGGGCCGATTTTTGAGTCCAGACCCTGGGTGGTTCTTGGCCGCCGACTTATCGAATCCACAGGCCTGGAATCAGTATAGCTACGGGCTGAATAACCCATTGACCAATACTGATCCAATGGGCTTGGATTGCGTGTATTTCAACGCTACTGGGGACGCTTCCGAGTCGATCGACCAGAACAGCAACTCGGGTGAATGCGGTGCCAACGGCGGTGACTGGGTGAACGGCACGACCAGTTTCAGTAAAATCCAGTACAACGCGAACAATGACACGTTCAACATCCGGAGTTCGGATAGCCAGAGCAGCTACAGCACAACGGCGTCCGCTCCGGGCAGTCAAAGCAATGGAACAACGTGCTATGGCAACTGCGACACTCCGTACGGCTACATTCAAACTCCGAATGGTGCTCTAAATGGGTATGCCCAGGGAGTTTTCAGCCAAGTTGCCCAACAAACGGCGCCAGTCCGAAAGGGACTCAACTGTGCACCGGAGGCCGTGATATCAGGCGGGGCCTCGTGGTTTGGAGTCGGGCTGGTGCCCGGCATTGGCGATGCCGCATCCACTGTAAAAGAAGGCTGGCAGAACGCTCTCACCTTGTGGGGTGCGGGAAACGCAAGTGCAGGCGCCACTGAGATTGGCGGGGCAGTTGCTCGAGCAGCAAAAGGTGTGTCTCCCCAAGTCGCTAGAGCAGTCGGTAAATTCGCCGCGAATGCTGTCGAAAAAGTGATTCCGGCGGCGGTTGCAGCTCAGGCCGGTAGCGCGGTAATGGACGCCGCAGACGCTTACTCAGGTTGTTACTCTACTACTCCCTAGGGGTGCTTTTCAGGATGCTCGATGACATTGATAGTGAGGACGAGCCTGTTCTATTGAACAGGCTTTGGAAATACATGATTGGCTTATGCTTTGTCTTGGCAATCCTCGCGCATCCGGTATCGCGCGTCCAAGGCTTTCTTAATATGTCGATCTGGAGCATCCTAGTTCTTGGCTTCATAACGCTCTACGTATGGCCGCTACTAAAGGATACAGTGTCTATTGTTTTGCTGGCGGCTATCTTCATATTTCATTTTGCCGTCATGTGGCGTCTGTATCCTCTGATTCCTCACCACGGTTACATTGCCATTGGGCTTATAGCCTTATCCGAGATTGCTGTTTGCGCCCTACCTATCATTTGGCTAGATGTAAGGTCCAAACGCGACAGAACGAAACCTTGACATCGTGACGACCGTGCCGCTGTTGAGACAGCGAAAAATAGGGACAGTTGCGGTTGGCTGCTGGGGGCTTTACAGCAGCCAGGTTAAGCGAGAAGCTTTGCAGAACCGGCGAAGCGGACACGAGCTCTGAGGAGAGCAACTCATGAAGGAATAGCCGGACGTAATGCGTCGACAGTCCTCTATTTGCTTTTTGGCGTTCTCCCGTATCCTGTCCCCCTATCCTGTCCGCCAAAGTAACTCTCATGCACGAGCCGCGCGCGTCTTGTCGGCTCGGCCATTCACCGAAAGGAAATACATGTCATCCACGTCTACCCAAAACCAGGATTTGCTGACTGTCGGCCTGGCCCAGATTGCGCCAGTCTGGTTGAACCGGGAAGCAACGCTGGAAAAAATAATCGACTATATCGGCCGCGCCGCCGAGCAGCAATGCCGCTTGGTCACATTCGGCGAAGCACTGTTGCCCGGCTATCCGTTCTGGCTGGAGCTGACCGATGGCGCGCGCTTCAATTCGTCGATCCAGAAAGATATCCATGCCTACTATCTCGAGCGGGCAGTGCAGATCGAAGCAGGGCATCTGGACGCGGTATGCGCAGCTGCGGTCAAGCATGGCATCGCGGTCATGCTCGGTTGCATTGAGCGACCGCAGGATCGCGGCGGCTACAGCGTGTATTGCTCACGGGTGTATATCGGGCCGGACGGGGTGATCGGCTCGGTGCATCGCAAACTGATGCCGACGTATGAAGAACGCCTGTCTTGGTCACCAGGCGACGGCCACGGATTGCGGGTACATGCGCTGGATGCCTTTACGGTCGGCGGGCTTAATTGCTATGAAAACTGGATGCCCTTGTCGCGCGCCGCACTCTATGCCCAAGGAGAAGATTTGCACGTTGCGCTATGGCCGGGCAATTTGCGCAATACCGAAGACATCACGCGTTTCATTGCCAAGGAAGGGCGCAGCTACACGATTTCCGTATCGGCCCTGATGCGCCGCGAAGACTTTCCCGCCGATACCCCGCATCTGGACCGGATTCTCGCAGATTGTCCTGAGGTGCTGGCGAATGGCGGCTCGTGTATCGCCGCGCCCAATGGCGAATGGGTGATCCCGCCCTCGGTCGGCACGGAATGCTTGCTGGTGGCGACTTTGGATCGCAACGAAGTTCGACGCGAACGGCAGAATTTCGATCAGGCCGGGCATTATTCCCGGCCGGACGTAACGCGGCTGGTGGTGAACCGGCGCCGGCAAAATGTTGCGTCGTTTGAGGATTGATGCGGGCGGCGCGCTGATTGAGAAGCCTGGTGTCGCGCTGTACTCAAACCCCGGATTACTCCTTGAGTGCAGGGTGACATCTGCTTTCGGCGGTTTTTTCGGGGACGTGGGGGTCCCCGAAAAGGCCACGCGTTGTTTGGCCAGCCGGGTGCGTTCTGCTCGACCGAATCGAGAAAGCCTATCGATCTGGATGGCTCGGCGATCGACAGGCTTCCCAAAAATCGGCCTAACCTGGCCTCAGCGCTCCCCGTTGTCAGCGAAGAAGCAATGCCTGGGAATCCTCAGGAACCCATAAACCAAGTTGTTGGCGTGCAGAGTCTCCCCGACGGTCACTCCCAGATCATTGATCCCCTCCGCGTTCGTGCGCGTACTTCCCGGGGGATCGAAGGTGGTGATTGTTCCCTCGGGAGAGCGCACAAACCCGTGCGTATCGTTGTTGCCCAACTCGGTAAAGTACTGGCCCACAATAGCCCCCTCCCCGTTGATCGCGGTAGCGATCGTATCGGCAGCGCCCTGCACCTCAAAGGTGGTGATCACTCCCTCCGGTGAGATAACAACGCCGAAGAAGCTCGGCGAGCCACCGGAAATGCCGACGATGGTGCCTTCGCCGTTGATGCCGGTCGGTTGCTGAGTACCGATGACGGTAATCACTCCCTTCGCCGAGCGTTCAAAGCCGCTTTCCCCAATGCCCCCGCCGAAGATCGATGTCGTCTGCACCCGCCCGGTGATGATCCCAGCCCCGTTGATAGCGGCGGGTATCGTGCTGGAACTTGCGATGCCGATGCCCTCCGTCCCGGCGTCAAACGAGGTGATCGTCCCGGACCGCGAACGGACAAAGCCGTGGGCCACATTCTTTGCGTCTTCATAGTACCCGGCAATGGTTCCGGCGGCATTGATGCCCACCGGCAAAGTGGTCGTGGTATCGGGAGCGTTGAACTCTGTAAACTCTCCCTCCGGCGACCGCAAAAATCCGTGGGTACCCGCAGAGTCGGTGTAGTATCCCGTGACTGCGCCGGTTTCGCTGAGGCCGGTAGGCGTCGTTTGGAGGCTTCGGGGAGGGTCAAACGAGGTGATTTTCCCCCACACATTGCGCAAGAACCCATGGTAGTTATTGTGCGCGTCGGCATAGACCCCAAGGACGGTTAGGCTGTTGTTAATGGCAACGGGCGAGGTATAGGTGCTACCTGGCACCTCGAAAGTGATGTAGGTTGAGTCCGTGTCTTCGGCTGAAACCAAAGCAGGAGAACACAACAAGCCGAGCATGCACCCGGCAAAGACACACTTCTGTATCGTTACGCCATACATGGATAGGGCTCCGTTTTTTTATTGCCTATAGTGACTGAACCATCGGTGAGCAGAAAGAGTTACGACAGCTAAGTGATTCACCAGCAGACAACATATATTTGGTTCTAAAAGGGGGAAGGTGAACTATAGCGATATCAACAAGCTTATGCAAGTGCTTGCATGAACGGGCAATAAAAAGCTCAGTAAGGGCAGCGGTCCGGACCGATCAGCTTCCTGTCGCGCCTTTGTTCCAACGAATCAGGTACTTACAGCATCTCCCCGTATACGCCGCGGCGCGGTGTTGCCCAGGCACTGAATTGAATAGCGCCTTTTGCCGATAAAAGTGGTGGCTAGGGTCAGAAGGCCCAATTGGCAATCGCGCGAGAATGCGGCACATGCGATCTGCGATCGATGAAGGCGCACGAACTCGATGATCATCCGAACGACCTGCAGGGAAAGGAACTCACCCAGTCCGATCTGGATCGCCTCGAAAAGCTGGGGGTCTTGCCGCAGTTTCCTGCATTCCGTGAGCGTGCGCTTCTATGTGTCAACGAAGATACGAACTCTGGTGTCCCAGAGATTGGGACCACTGGTTCAAGGTAGACGACCTCGATTTAAATCTGCCATTGGTGACGTTGGTCAAAGCTCTCGGAGACTCCTATGGCAAAAAGTGGAATAGAGGCGCGCGAGGTTAAAGGCATCCATGCCGGGAGCGTTCGGTTTCGGCCTTAGCAGGCGAGGAGTCTATTTTGAGCCGCTTTTCTTTGCCGCGTTTATGTTCACTTCTGCTCGCCCTGACAACTCTCCAACTGCACGCATCCAGCTCTGCGGAATGGCGCTTCTGGGACTCCGGCGATGGGCTCGCTGAGCGATTCGTGGTCACCATAAGCCGGGATCCAGCGGGCGCACTGTGGCTGACGCATGGCGACGTCTCATCGCTTTCGCGCTTTGACGGCAGGAGCGTTTCTCTCATCCCTACTCCGTTCTCCAACAACGGACGCCGCTTCGACACCCTCGATGGAAAGAACGGTTGGGCTGCGGAAGAGGACGGACTCCGGCATCTTCAGGACGGTAAGTGGCAGATATTTCCCAATCTCAAACTCTCAGCGCTGAGTTCCGCTGAGCGCAAGCCGAGCGATTCTCGCGTGCTCGACCTGGGCGAATCGAGCGCTCTGCTCCTATTTTCAAACCGACTGGCAACGTTCTCCTCCAAATCAAGCCGCTTGGTGGAGTTGCATTTGCCGCAGCGAAATTCCCAGATCGGGGCTCTCACGACCTTGGCGCGAGATCCTGCCGGCAGCGTCTGGGTAATCGGCACCAAGGGGGTGGCGCATTTCTTGTATGCCGGGTTGGCCAATGCTCGACTCTCCTGGCAGGAGTATCCGTTCGGAACCCTGGCGGTTGAGAATCCCGAGTATCCGGTTCTTTGTCCGCAGGGAGAAGTATTTCTCACCGCGTTCCGAAAGCACAGCAGAGAGCGGGTGATTCTCCACCTGCAGGCAGGGAAATGGGAGATCCTCGAGGGTGGTCCGCACCTCGAACATGCGTCCTTTGCGTGGCGGGATGGTTCGGGTGACCTGTGGCTAGCGAGCGATCTGCTCTACCGTAAGTCCGCGGCGAACCCCGAAGATGGTTGGGTAGAAGTCGAAACTCAGAGCGAGGTTCTCTCGGGCAAGATAAACGACGTCCTGGTGAATGCGGACGGTACTTTCTTTTTGGCCACCGCATTTGGCCTGGTCATGCACATCAACGTGGCCTGGAAGACTCTTGGACACGCCACCGATTCGCGCGGCCATCGCATTGAACTCAAGAAGCATATGGGCGCAATGCTGGAGGACCGGCGTCAGCGCGTGTGGATTCTCGGGGAACACAGCCTACTTCGCTTATCCGGGGAGCAATGGGAAGAGTACCCACTTCCCCCAGAGTATGTTTTGGATATCAACCAGCGTAACGATTTGGGCGAGCTATCCGATGGCAGAATTCTGATCAAGCTCGAGGAAGCGCCCTACCTCATCATTTTCGATCCGGTAACTGAAAAAATCGCCCAAGTCAAACCCATGCAAGGTTACCGGCCGATCACCTTCTGCAGGCGCACGGATGGACGATTCCTGGTGGCGATGGGTGGAACCGGGCTTCTTCCCGATGGTCTAGCGATCCTCGATGCAACCGGTTCCCTGGCTTGGCTTACTTCCATTCCCGCCCAATGGAACGTGCACTACCCGCGAGGAATGGTGGAAACGGCCAGCGGCGAAATCTGGGTAGGCGGCACATCTGGATTGGCTCGCTTTGCCAAGGGTCAGTTTGCGCGATTCGATTGGATCGATATACCCCCAGCCGCCGGCGCTCGGTCCACAACGGCCACCGCATTGCAGGTGTTTTCGATGTTGGATGAGGGGAAAGGAGGAATTCTTTTCGGTGCTAGACAATTGCTCGGTCGGTGGAATGGAAAGGGCTTGGAATACCTGACCGCTACCCCGTTAATAGAGGACCTCTATCGGGACCGGAGCAATACGCTATGGGCGGGCACGGCAGTGGACATTCGGCGAACGCTCTCTTCGCGGAAGGCCGGGGAAATCGAACTGAACGATGCCTGGATTTCCAACGATGTATCAGACGGATTGCCCAAGAGCGCGACCAACGCGGTCTTGGAGGATTCGCTGGGACGCATTTGGGCGATCAGTGATAAGGGAGTGGCAATCTTTCAGCGAAACGTCGATCGCGATCCGCCTGAGGCCTCTATCCAAGCGAATCAGAACACGAGAGAAGCCGCTTCGGGAGATTTCAGAGTTATCTTCGCCGGCAGGGACAAATGGGACCTGACGCCACCCGATGAACTGCGATACTCCTACCGGCTGGACCAAAGGCCGTGGAGTTCGCTTACCAAAAACACACTTGCCAGCTTCCACGGTCTCCCGGCCGGCAAACATGTTTTCGAAGTCGTCGCTCTCGATCATCAAGGCAATCTCAGCAGCAAACCGGCGCGCTTCGAAGTCGCGGTGGTTGCACCCTGGTATCGGACGCCGGCATTCCTGATCCTTGCGTGCTGCTGTCTTGCGATCATAGCCTTCCTGCTCTCCTTGGCCTTCTATCAGTATCGGACTCTACGCACATTGACTGTGACCGACCCGCTCACGGGCCTCTATAACCGCCGCGGCTTTCTACTTATGGCCGATCAGGAATGGAAATTAGCGCGGCGTCGCAAGCAGTCGCTTCTGCTCTTTTATATCGACTTGAATCTATTCAAGCAAATCAATGACACGTGGGGACACAAGGAGGGAGACAACGCTCTCCAAAGTGTGGCTGGCTCGCTCCGAGAAAGCTTTCGATCCACGGATATTATCGGCCGGCTTGGGGGCGACGAATTCGCTGTAGTCGCCGTCGATGCTTTAGAGCCCTTCAAGAGTGTAATGGAAGAGCGTCTTGCCACAACGGTGCAACAGAGCAACGAGAAGTCCGGTAGGCCGTTCCAAATCTCACTCAGTGTCGGCGTTCTCACTTGCGACAGCTCGCTTCGAGCACTTTCTTTAGAGGACCTATTGGGAAAGGCGGATGCTCTGATGTATGAGCTGAAGCGAAAACGAAAATCCCGCGCAACCATTGGTGAAACTCCCTCTTAGCTTCGCAATTGGCGATCTTCCATCGGGACCAGAGTAAACACTCACTTTTGGGGGCCAATACACCTGCGAAATGCTCCATCCCCCGAAAAGCCCCGACTAGCCCCCGTCCGTCCCCGAAAAGCCCCCATTAGGCTGAAGCTGTGCGGCTCTGCGGTTTCGTGTATCCAGCAGACCAGCGCGCCGTTAAGGATGCGGCATTGGCACACAGGAAGATCAGAAGCAAGTCCTGTGTGACATTTCTGGTCTTGCTGCGAATCATGTATCAGACAGGCGGATATTCCCGGCGCCCGTGACAGAGGGACTGGGAAGAAGGGAGAAGGACATGACGGACAAGAGCGAGAAAGAGTTCGAAACCCTCCTCCAGGCGAATCGAGCCATTGTTTTCAAGACAGTTAATACTTATTGCTGGAGAGCGGAAGACCGCGATGACCTTGCACAAGAGATCGCGGCCCAGCTCTGGAAGGCATGGCCAAAGTACGACGCTTCCCGGACGTTCACGACATGGATGTACCGCATCGCTCTGAACGTGGCGATCAGCTTTGTGCGCAGAGAGGCACAGCATCGCAGGGTCTTTACGCCATTTGAGGAGGAGCTGCACGAAGCCATTCCACAGCCCCCAACCGACCCCGATGCGGAGGATCGCATGGTACGACTGCGACGGTTCATCGCCAGCGAGCCTCCTTTTGAGAGGGCACTTCTGCTGCTGTATCTCGAGGATAAATCTCAAAAAGAGATGGCCGAAATTCTGGGGATCACGGCGACGAATATATCGACCAAGATCAGCCGGTTAAAACAACGCATTCGAACTGAAATCTAAGCACGATGGGAGGTAACAGCGATGGAACTGAACGAACTCAAGTCAACATGGCAAAGACTGGAGAAGGCGCTCGAACGCGGAAACCAATTGAGGGTGGCAATGCTGCGTCAACAGAAGCTGGATGCAGCTCACAAAAGTCTCGGGCCGCTCAAGCGAAATCAGGCATTTCAGATTTTCCTGGGCGTGCTTTTCATTGTTCTGGCCGCGCTCCTCTGGAGCACAAAGCCCACCGCGATTTCGGTAATTCTCGGTGGAATCGCTGTACAGGCCTATGGAGTCGGCTGCGTAATGACAGCGGGGATGGTGTTCTCATCGCTAAGCCGCATCGACTACGCCGCGCCGGTAGTTGAGGTGCAAGGTGGACTGGCCCACGTGCGCCGCGCGTACGGCATCTCTGTTCTGGTCGCGGGCCTCTCCTGGTGGTTTCTGTGGATCCCCTTACTCATGCTGCTGGCGGGACTCGCACACATCAATCTCTATGCTCACGTCCCTTCTGTGATCTGGATTGGCATGGCAACTGGAATTGTTGGCTTGTTGGGCATGTATTGGGTATATCTCTACGCCCAGAAATCATCCAATATGAAGTTGCGTCAGTTTATAGAACGCGCGGCTTTTGGCCGGAGTTTGCAAGAAGCCCTTCAACAATTGAATGAGATTCGAAAGTTTGAAGAAGAAATACTCTCCTAAGACGAGTGCGCCCGTATAGAGAGATAAGGGGACATGTTATCTATCCCCGTTCCTTTTTTCGTGTTATCACCAAGGTAGATGGGGGCAGCACGTCGGGCGCTGCAGAGTTCGTCTCCGGGCTCGAGCGCTTGCTCGGCCGGCCCATTGCTCGACGCTCTCCAGGACCCAGGCCGGCGGCCGGCGTCAGAGTCTGCGTGAGAGCTCGAAAAACAGACATCAGGTGGGAGAAATTCGAGAGCGGGCAAGAGAGGCAGGGGCTAAAGAGGCTGCGGAAAAACTCGGTTCCAGGTGAAAACCTAGCCCTCAGCGGCTAAAGCCGTACTGATTCTAGATTGGTTACGTACGGCCTAAAGGCCGTACCCTTCAAAAGCTTGGGTTTTTCCGCAGCCTGTAAAGCCCAAAATGTTTTCAATCGAGTTCTCACGCAGACTCCAAAGCCCCAAGCAGCTAAACTACTGCAATAGGTGGCGCCCGAAGTCCCAAAGGCCCCAAAACTTACCATACTCACCATACACAGTAAGAGCCGAAGTTTATTGTAGCGTTTCGTCAGGTTGCGATAATCTGCTTCCATCGGAGGTCACTATGCGCATCGATTTGTATACGAAGGCAATCCTCACTGTAATTGCAGCGTTCCTGATGGTGCTTGTCCTGCGACCGATGTTTGAACCCTCCTCTGTTCGAGCCGACGAAGGTGCGTGGACAAATACGCAGCTTGCAGTTGGACCAACGGGACCGTGGGTGCTTCTGACAGGTACTTCAGGGCAAGCATTCCTATATTCGTATGATATTGAGTCTGGAAGGGCCCCACGTGTCTGGACTAGTGTGAATCCGAGAGATCCCTGGCATAACCAGAGATAGACCCGGGAAGCGCCGCTCTCGCGTGAGTTACAGTTTCAGCCTGAATCAAGCCAGACCATGACTGACTCAATGACGGGCCAGGGGTCCAAGCCACACCCCCATGTGGGCGTCTTGATGCTTCGTTTCCAGCCTGTTACAAAAGCAACTACGAGCGTAGTGGTAAACGTAACAATGCCAACTGGAGCGCCTGACCAATAGCAAACGGCAAATTCATCGCATACTACCGCGCGAGCACAGCGAGGCAAGGCGCGTCTCTGCGAATGTGAAGAGGGATAGCCCTTTAAATAACCAGATGTGGTTAGATGGAGGGGATTATGAAAGCCTGGGCGATCGTTGCTCTCCTGATTTCCGCTGTGTCTCTGCCCGTGGGAGCCGCTGAACCGCCTGGCGATCTACCGGCGCTTGCTGATTTCGTTGCCCGGCAACCGGGCCAGCCGACCATCACTGCCGGCATCATGCCGGTAAAACCTTTCACCGTGGTTGGGCCTCGCGGAGCCCTGCTCGGCCAGCAGGATGGATCGTTTGAAGCCTGGATCTTTCCCTGGAAGATCTTCAGCCACATGCGCATTACAGCGGAGATGAAGGACTACCCCGTGCCCATCGACGTAAACGAGCAAGCGGCAAACATCGACGTGCAGCCTGGCCATACGACCATCACCTTCTCGCATGCCAACTTCACTGTGCGCGAAACCCTGTTTGCACCCCAACACGCGCCTGAAGGTGGCGGGGCCCTGGCTTTCTACCAGATCCAGGCAGTCCGCCCGATGACGCTTAGCTTCAGTTTCACGCCACAAATGCTGCGGATGTGGCCGGCGCCTTCCGATGATCGTCCCTCGGCGGAGTGGGTCAAGACGGGCGCATCAGGCTTCTATGTATTGCACTTGAATTTTCCCGATCATGCCGGGGCGGTAGCCATGCCAACCGCTCAATCCGGCATTCTGGAGCCTTACCAGGAGCGCCCGAAAAATTATCCGTTACAGTTTGTGATCCATTTCGATCCGGCCACGGATGGGGATAAGCTTTATCCTCTCCTGATGACCACCGCGGACACCGCGGCCGCTGCCACCACACCTGCTTTGGCTGCCAGGTTGCAGGCACTCGACAACGGATTTCGCGAACTGTACAGCGATTCCCAGAACCACTTTCAAAACTTCACCGCCCAACACCTGAGCATCGAGACCCCGGACCAAAAGCTCAACCAGGCGTTTGCCTGGGCCGAAGTGGCGATTGATCAACTACGCGTGGAAACCATACCCTCCCACTCCGAGACTGCCCTGGTCGCGGGCTTCTATCATTCGGGAGATTCAGCCCGCCCCGGCTTTGGCTGGTATTTCGGCCGGGATGCCCTGTGGACGCTTTACGCGGTGAATAGCTACGGCGACTTCCAGTTGACCCGCGATGAACTGAATTTTCTGATCAAGCGGCAAAGCCCGGAAGGGAAGATGATCCACGAGTGGGCGCAGACAGCGGACTTAGTCGATTGGAAGAGTCTGCCGTATGCCTACGCCTCCGCCGATGCCAATCCCTTGTTTCTCATGGCCGCCGAGGATTACCTGAAAGTAAGTGGCGATAGTCAATTTATTAAGACTAACTGGGACGCGCTCGAACGAGCGTGGACGTTCGAGATCACGCATGATTCCGACGGCGATGGAATTTACGAGAACACGGAAGGTTCGGGATGGGTCGAATCGTGGCCGACCGGGATGCCCCATCAGGAAATCTATCTCGCCGCGCTTGATCAACAGGCAAGTACCGCGATGGCGGCCTTGTCGCGTGCCACGGGACACCCGGACATCGCACAGCAGGCAGAAGCCAGGGCAGCGAAAGTCGGCGCCACGATGGAGAAGGAGTATCTGCTTCCCGGGGGAGGGTTTTACGCTTTCAGCCGCAACGCCGACGGGAGCACCGACCCCAGCCCAACCATCTTTCCAGCGGTCGCTTCCTGGGATGGCACTTACCGCTTGCAGCATGCCCAGCCCATGTTCGACCGCTGGGCGGCCCAGGA
>Ga0302324_100006326_pt1 | contig 25567 bp, 19 predicted proteins | sample Palsa_T0_1_FD_201949 | JGI IMG/M metagenome (GOLD analysis project Ga0302324, IMG submission 201949) | Peat permafrost microbial communities from Stordalen Mire near Abisko, Sweden - Palsa_T0_1 | ecosystem: Environmental > Terrestrial > Soil > Palsa > Peat permafrost | place: Sweden: Abisko... | reverse complement strand
GGGGCACAATAGCGTGACCCCGGCGAGATCGAGTTCGTCCGTAAGGCGCTCGAACGCGAGCGCCTCCAGCGTTGTACCCGAGGCGCGGGCCGCTCTCGCGAGTTCGAGCGTGTCGCCGGCCCCCGCCACGATGCGGGCCGACCCGTATTCGTCGAGCGCAGCCACGCCCCGCCTTCGATCGTGTAGGAACTGGATCAGTGATCGGATCATGAGCCTGCTACTTCGCCACCGAGAGGCGATAGATCATCACATGCCGATACGGCTTTCCGGGATCGAGCCGGGCGGAACCGAAGGCCGGCTCGTTGGGTGTGTCCGGAAACTTTTGCGGCTCGAGAGCGATGCCGTCGCCCATCCGGTACAGATGCCCGCGTTTCCCGACCACGGTGCCATCCAGGAAATTGCCGGTATAGAGCTGAAGCCCGGGTTCGGTCGTCAAAACCTCGAGCACTCGCCCTGACGCAGGATCCTCGAGCCGCGCCGCCAATTCGGGCGACGCGGTCTGGCCTTTGTCGAGCACAAAGTTGTGATCGTAGCCGCGGCCCAGTTTGATCTGCAGGTCGCGGCCATCGCGCAAACCCTCGGAAAGGACGCGACCGGCTGCGAATGAAAAGACGCTGCCCGCCGTCCTACGCCGCTCGCCGGTCGGTATCAACGTCGCGTCAACGGGCGTATAGCTCGCCGCGGGAATCGTCAATTTCTCCGGCATCGCGCCTTGCGGCGCGCCGTCTCCCGCCAGGACAAAAAGCGCATGATTGGTCATATTGAGAATGGTCGGCTTGGATGTCGTCGCGGTAAAAAAAATGGTGAGAGCCCCGCCATCGTCGAGAGAATAGGTGACGGTCGCGTTGACCTCACCCGGATAGCCCGAGTCACCGTCGGGACTCTTGAGGCCAAACGTGACCGAGGCTATCCTGCCGCTCGCCACCGACTCCACGGTCCAGGCCTGCCGGTCGAACCCGTGGCCCCCACCGTGCAGGGAATTCATGCCGTCGTTCGTCGGCAGCTGGTAGCTGACTCCGTCGAGCGTAAACCGCCCCTTGGCAAGCCGGTTTGCATAGCGGCCGATCGTCGCACCGAAGTAGGTATGAGCCGCTTCATATTCGGCCGCTGTATCGAAGCCGAGAACGATGTCCGCCGCCTTGCCGTTGCGATCCGGCGCCTCCAGGGATTGCAACGTTGCTCCGTAGCTCAAAATCCGGGCACTCATCCCTCGCGCGTTGGACAAGGTGATGGACTCGATCGAAGTACCATCCTTGAGCGCGCCGGCGGGTGCGCGCACGGCGGTGGCTGCATCCGCGCTCCGCGCGGGCGTCACGGTCGACAACACCGCCATGCAAAGGACGAGGGACCCCTGAACTCCTGCATCCCAAGTCCGTCCGGTCGGCGCAGGCTTGCGCGTGGCAATATTCATCGTGAAACAATATACTCATACAAATAATACATCAATAAGCAGGACTCATCGCTTGCCGGGAGCCATAGGAAAAGAAGTGGGAGATCGCGTTTTGGCGCCGGGCGCCGAAGCACCTGCGTACGGGCGGGCGCTCGGCATCCTCGCCACGCTGTTCTTCATGTGGGGCTTTACGACCGTCATCAACAACACCCTGCTGCCGCATCTGCGCAGCGTCTTTGATCTCAACTACACGAAGACCACGCTGATCGAATCGACGTGGTTCATCGCGTACTTCGTCGCATCGATGCCCTCGGCTTGGCTGATAGAGCGTATCGGCTACAAGAAGGCGATCGTGACGGGGCTCCTGGTAATGGCAATCGGTGCAGTGGGCATGGTGCCGGCCGCCCGTCTCCCATCCTATGGAGTGACATTGGCCTCCTTGTTCATCATTGCGAGCGGAGTCACCCTGCTGCAGGTGGCGGCAAACCCCTACGTCACGGTGATCGGACCGAGCGAAAGCGCCTCTGCACGCTTGAACCTCGTGCAGGCCTTCAATTCCATGGGAACTACGCTGGCGCCGCTGTTTGGCGGATATTTGATTCTGGGCCGCACGGTCTCGGGCACCGCGCGGGATGGGGAGGTCTTGACGCTCGTGCAACGCGCGTCAGACGCTCGCGCCGTCCAATTGCCGTACGCGATCGTCGCCCTGGTGCTCATCGGGCTCGCCGTGCTGATTTGGCGGTCAAATTTGCCCGCGCTCGGCGGCGCGACGAGACGCACCGCGGCCGCCGAGCGCAAGCACGCGTCGCTGTGGCGGCACCGAAACCTGGTTTTCGGTATTCCGGCGATTTTCATCTATCTCATTGCGGAAATCGGTGTTTCCAATTTGTTCATCAATTTCGTATCGTCACCGCAGATCGGCAACCTCACGCACAATGAGGCCTCCCACTATCTCCTGTTGCTGTGGGGCGGCATGATGGTGGGCCGTTTCGCCGGCAGCTTCGTGATGCGCTCGCTCCCGGCAAACCGCGTGCTCGCCGGCTGCTCCATCGCCGCCTTTGTCGTCATGCTGGGAGCGGCCACGCTGCACGGGCAGATCGCCATGTGGGGGCTGATCTCGGTCGGTCTTTTCCATTCAATCATGTTCCCTACTATTTTCGCGCTGGGGATCCGCGGCCTTGGTCCGCTGACCGAAGAGGGGGCAGGATTGCTGATAATGGCAATCGCGGGCGGAGCGCTGGTGGTTGCCCAGGGCTGGCTCGCGGACGCGTACGGCTTGCAAAACAGTTTTTTTCTTACCGCGGCATGCGAAATTTACGTTTTGTTCTATGCCGTGTGGGGCTACAGGACGAAAACTGCAGGCTGACACTCGAATGCGTACGAACTAGCGATATTCGTCACCTTGGAAACGTCATCTATGACAATCATCACCCGTCGCGAAGCGGAAGTGGTTACACGAGTCTGCCGAGGAGCTGGGCCTGCGGGCGCTGTGCCGGCACGCGTACAAAATCTTGCGGGTCTGCCGGCAACTTTCATTGGCGTAGGATCACTCGACCTGTTTGTCGATGAGGACGTCGAGTACGCGCGTCGCCTGATCGAGGCGGGCGTGCCGACGCAACTCCTGGTCATTCCGGCCGCATTTCATGGATTCGATGGGATTGCGCCTGAGTCGACTGCGGCAAGCCAGTTTCGGCTCGGGTGGAACACCGTCCTCAAGAGGGCGCTGGCACCGAACTCGCCTGAGAGAAACCCCGAAACTCCATCAATGGCCGAAACGGCGCTCGCTCGTACGCGTGCAGTTCCACGGGAACACCCGCCGCACGCCAGCTTTGAATGATGCCGGCTGCACGCTTTGTGATCGACCATGAAGGGAAGGTTTGCGGCGCTCAAAAGGATAATCCATACCCGTGGGGATAAAGCGGGTGTTCCGTATCGTGTGGTAGATCCTCTCGTTGATTTTGAACATCCAGCATCGAAGACGGCAATTCGAACGGTAAGTGAGCGTGAGGTGCAATTCGACCTGTCAGCAGGTTTAACAAGGCCCTGTCGCTGACGCCAAAACTCGCAATCAGGGCCGACGCCGTGGCTCGAACGTTCGTGAGGATCGCGGGTCGATTCATATCGACGACAAAGATGGTTGGAACATGGGCGCTAGCCTCGATCAACGCGTCATAGCTCTTGTCACCGGGTTGAAAGTCAAGCCGCCCCTCATGTTGCATGCGCCCCAGCGGATAGTTCGGATGCAGTGTCTCAAAAGGTGCAGACGCCCGAATAATTGCAACGTCCGCCGATGCGGGCGAGTCTGCAGCGACGAATCCGAAGCTTTCGGCGACTTTGGAATCGATGCCGTAGAGATAGACCCTCCGGCCACGCGGCTCATACGGTAAAAGCCGCTGCTTATTTTCGAGCAAGACCAGAGACCTGCTTTGAGCCTCCTCACCCAGGCGGACAAACTGCGCATTGCCGACTATCTCGTTTGCCGCGTTCTCGTCGACGTACGGATCCTCGAAGAGACCAAGCTGAAACTTCTGCAACAGCACCCGGTAGGCGGACTGCTCAATGCGCTTTCGCGTCAGCAAGCCGTCCTTCACGGCCGCGACGACCAGGTGACTCTCATCTGAACCGCCAATCTGATCCACTCCCGCGTTGATTGCCTTTGCGATCCGCTGCTCATGGGTGAGATTCTCGACACCCCAGGACATCCCGACACCCTGAAATGTCGCAGTCTGTCCTGCCTCAGCCCCATACCTGCAATTGTGATCACAGTCGAGCGTGATGGACCAATCCGTGACGACGACGCCGTCGAAGTGGTAGGTGTCGCGCAGAAGTTCAGTGATGATTTGGCGGCTGTAGCCCGCGCCGACGGGCTCTATGGTCCTGCCGTTGATCAACACGCCGCGGAGAATCGAGTATGTGGGCATCACGTCGGCCGTCTTGGCTTCGAACGCGCCGGTGAACGGTATGATGTGGTATGCAAAGTTATGGCCGGGAAACACCGCTTCTCGGCCGTAAGAGTTGTGGCTGTCGAGGCCGTTTTCCTGGGCTCCGTAGCCGACCCAGTGTTTTACGATGGTTGCGACGCTTCCAGAATGCAAGCCCGTGTCCCCATTCTGCATCCCTTCGACATAAGCCTTCACCATCTCCCGTGCGACTTGAGCGTCCTCGCCAAAGGTGCCGCTGACCCGGGTCCAGCGCGGTTCAGTCGCCAGGTCGGCGTGGGGGAAGGACGCCTTACGGATGCCCACGGCTAAATACTCCCGGCGCACAATATCCGCGAACGTGCGAACCAGCGCCGGATCACCAATCGCGGCCAAACCCGTCGGATCCGGCCATTTCGAGAATGTGGCAGCCTTGAGGTTCGTGAGAGGCGAGAAATCGATTTGGCTCCGCGGGTTCGAATTGATGGTCAGGGGGATGCCCAACGCGGTGGCTTCCGCCATCTCCTGCAGGCGATTATTGGATGCCGCAAGCGACCCGGGTTCTTCGTTGGATCGGCAAACAAAGCTGTTGATGTGATTCGAGGCAATGAGTACGCGGGTCTTTTCAAAGTCATAGAGGCCGCGCGCATTTTGGCCCGGGGGTTCTGTGCTTGGTATATTGCTGTGAAACATCAGGCCGGCAAGCTCCTCAAGACTCATGCGCTTGACGAGATCGTGCGCGCGCGCCTCTGGGGACTGCCGCCAGTCTTCATAAAGATCGAGTTTGCCGTTCCTATCAAGATCCTTGAAGGTTGCGCCGTGGATATGCAAATACGGTACGGAGCGGTGCCCCAATGCGGGTTGAGCGGCGCCCACATCACCGGCCAGCGCCGAATCGTCGCGCCCACAGAACGCGAGAATCCAAAGAAATAGGACAGATGTTCGCATCGGATTCATGGTCAACTCCAAAAGACCGCCGCGCGACCGGCGCGCCTGCGTCGATTCCACGCGCTCACATACATGGCGATTCCCGAGACCGACAGAAAAATGATGGACAGTCCGGCAATCAGGTCCATGCCTCGCCCGGGCAGTCCGAGCCAGTCGCCCCGGTGAATTTGCTTCATCAGCTGGTGTTCCTTCCAGCCGAACGGTTGGCCGGTCTCCGGGTACCCTGGCTCGGTCAGGCCGACACGCCGCCCGGTGGCCGCGTTGTAGACGAGTTGGCGCGTATCCTCGCCGCCCACAATGATCACTCCCTGCGGCATGCCGCCGAAATAGCGCAGACGTATGACCTTGATAGGAGAAGGCGGTTGGTTCGCCCGAAAAGCGCCGAGCGAGGTCCGCAATAGTCCTGGCACCTCCGACTCCGACAGCGGCGATGAGGCGTCGGCAAAACGAATCTTTGATGCGCCGCCGGCCTTCAGAGCAGCCATGTAGAAGCTGTGTCCGAGACTATCGATGGCGAGCATGAGTCCGCTGAGGGTTGCGAGGATCACGAAGGCCGCAGCGACGACGGCAATGCCCCGGTGGAGAGTACGCCACCAATCGCCGGCATACCACAACAGGCCGGGGCGATGCAGGCGGGTACGGGCGGCCAGCAGTCGAAAATACATGATAAGGCCGGACACGATGAGTGCAGCCAGGGCGAGCGCCACGACAACGTTGATCCAAAGGGCCCAGTCACCGAACGCTGTCATGCGATGCAGTCCTTTGACCGTGCTACGGGTGGAGGGCACGTTTTGTGTTTGCGCGGGCAACGGATTCAAGTGCGCCCGCGAGAAACGCGGAAGTGCGCTTCCGCTTTCCGCGTCGAACGCCAGCAGCTCATCCGGCGATCGCACTTGGATGACGGGTATGCCATCCGTCATGCGCAATTCAATGAAACGAATGGGCGCCGGGCCGAGCACTGCCCGCGCGGATTTCATGCCCGCCGACATTGCCCTCCCGAGGTCGAGTCCGGCGGGCAGGGCGGCCGCGGCGTAGTCTTGATCCGCAATCACCTCAAAGTTCGGCGGCCCGTTGATGCTTTCGCGGATTCCGCGAAGGTTGGGATCGTCCGCAGGCGCATGAGAAGCGAGCGTGTACAGGTCGATTGATTGAATCAGCGTTCCAGTGAGGCTCAAATAAAGCGCGAAGCTCGCGGCGACGATCGAAATCGAACGATGGAATGCGCGCAATTCGAGCTCCCCATGCGAGGCGCCGGCGTCGAACAACCCGCGCGCTCCTCACTTCCAAAAAACGCCCCGGCGTCCGATTTTGCCGCGCACCCGGTATAGCTGCAGGTACATCACAATGCCTGACACGGTAAGGAACAAGATGGCGACCCCTGTCAGCAAATCCACCCATCGACCGGTGAGCCCAAAATAGTCGCCGCGATGCATACGCTTCACGGTCTCGTGAAAATCCCATTGGAACGGCATGGGAGTTCGCGGATAGCCCGTCTCGTACAGTCCCGCCGGGTTCCCAGTCTTCGCATCGAAGATGAGCTGCTCGGCCACCGCATCACCGCTCACGACCACGCCCTGCGGCCTGCCGCCCAAGACTCGCAGCCGGACGACCCGTGGCGGCAGTGCGTCCGGAGAAGTCTTCCCCGCGGCGGCCAGCGTCGTCCGTAAGGTGGACTCGAGTTCGGAATCCGTTACGGTGCCATCATCGGCAAACATTTGGAGCAGGGCCGGCGGAGGCGGGCCGCCACCCAGCGACAATCCATGGGTGGCCATGTATGCCGTGGTCCACACGCTGTCCAAGGCCATGATGAAACCCGTGAACGCCACGTACAGTACAAACACCGCCGCGACGATCGAGACCCAGCGATGCAGTCGGCGCATGTTCATCGCCAAAACCAGCCCGCGCGCCCACCGGCCCGGCGCAGCCAGAGCATCTTGAAATACATCGTCAAGCCGCTTACCACCATGATCATCAATCCCAGGGACACGAGCAGACTGATCCACGCACCCACCTTGCCGATGACGTCCCCGCGGTGAAATCCCTTGAAGAGGTCATGCGTGGACGGCGGCCCGCGGCCGAACTCTGCGTAGGGCGATTCAGGCTTGACCTCGCCTATCGCTTCGCCGCTCAGTGCGTTGAACGTGAGGCGTCGAGGATTCGAACCCGCGACGAGCACGATGCCGACCGGTGTTGCGCCCATCATTCGCAGTTCCACCCATTTGAATTTTTCGACGGGGATCGCCGCCCTCGCAGACTTCATGACGGTCGCGAGCAGGATTGCAAGATCCGCCTTCCCGGGCAATTGATTTGCTGAATAATCTGCCGTGGTGATGACCGCGACGCCGGGTGGCCCCATGATGCCCTCACGGATCGATTGCATGTTGGGATCGGTCGCCGGCGCATGCGCGTACAGCGCTTTCATGTCGGTCAGCTGAATGAGTATGCCGGTCGTGGCCACATACACCAACAGCAGTGCGACTACGGTCATCGTCCAGCGGTGCAGCCTTCTCATCGGGCCTCAGCTCCTTCCAAGCAATTGTTTCTCCATCTCCGCGAGCCCGGCCTTTGCGCAGGCGACGTCATCGCCGCCGCTGTAGCCGATGGCTCCGATGACCTTGCCGTTCTGAAAGATCGGAAAGCCGCCGAATTGAACGAACATGTTGGGCTTCACGCGCGCCAGCAGGGATTTGTCCTTCTCGATGGCTGCGCGCACTTCCGCGCTCGGCATCTTGAACTCCAAAGCGGTAATCGCCTTGCGCTGCGCCACAAATACGTGGCTCCCGTCGGAGCCGTCGGCGCTGAGCATCGCACGGGCTTCGCCGACGGAGTCGACAACCGTCGCGGCGCCGTAGTAACCGCGGGAAGTGCAGTCGCGGACTGCGGCCCGGGCAGCGGCAATTGACACGTCCAAGGAAGGACCAGGGGCGGAGGACTCCGGTGCTGAGTGGGGACCTTGGTGATAGCCGCCGGGGGGAGGTGGCGGCGGCATGACGAGATTGCCGCTGGCGTCCAGCATATTGAACGGCGGCAGGTTGTCTCCCGGCAGGCTTTGCGGCCCTACCGGTTTGTCGCCATTCGCGCCGATGACGGCGCCCATCACCATGCATCCGAGGAGGGCATAGCCACCCCGTCCCATTGTCCACTTGCCTCTTTTCATGTTCGCCCCTTCGTGTATGTGGTCGAGTGATTTTCATGTCTGAGTTATATCTTATTGTGTCTGATCCGCGTAAGCTAATCCATAGCCGTACGGGTAAAGTGGTTGCGCCGAGTCATGGGGCAGGTCCTCCTTCTGCGCGAGTACTGCGGCCATCGATGACGGCAGCTCGAACGGCAGATGGGCATGCGGCGGGATCTTTCCCGTCAACATCGCAAACAGGGCCCGGTCCGACACGCCGAAACTTGCCACGATTGCCGTGGCCTTGTCCTTGATGTTCGCCAGGATCGCCGGCCGGTTCATGTCCACCACGAACACCGTGGGGACGGTCTTGCTCGCTTCGACGAGCTTGTCATAACTTTCGTCACCGGCGCGAAAGTCGAGCCGCCCTTCGTGCTGAAAGCGGCCCAGGGGGTACGTGGGGTGAAGCACTTCCGAGGGCGTGCTGGCGCGGATAATTGCGAGGCCGGCCAAATTCGCGGCTGTCACGGGAGTCATCCCGGCGGCCTCGGCAGCGCGGGAGTCGATACCCACCAGGTAGACCTTCGTTGCGCGCTTGGTGTAGGGCAACAAATGATCGTGGTTCTCGAGCAATACCAAGGACATGCTTTGAGCCTCTTCCCCCTGGGCCACAAAGTCCGGCTTGCCTACGATTGCATCCGCCTTCGTCGTGTCGACATAAGGATTCTCAAAAAGCCCCAACTGAAATTTCTGCAGCAACACGATGTAGGCCGATTGTTCCAAACGCCGTCGGGTCAACAGGCGGTCCCGGACTGCGGCCAGCAGGATCTCGGTTTCATCCGAGCCCCCTATTTGATCGACACCCGCATTGATTGCCTTCGCAAACCGCTGCTCTCTGGTCAGGTTTTCCACGCCCCAAGGCATGCCGAGATCCGCAAACGTCGGAGTTTGTCCCGTCGGTGCGCCATTCTCGCAACTGAGTCCACAGTCTTTGGTGATCGACCAATCGCTGACTATCACCCCCTTGAAGCCGTACCGGCCCCGCAGGAGTTCGGTGAGGAGCTGGTGATTGAACCCGGCACCCACGGGCTCCAGCGGCTTGCCATTAACAGTCACGTCCGAAAAAATCGAGTAGCTCGGCATCACACCCGCGACCGAGGCGGCGAACGCTCCGGTAAAGGGAATGATGTGATAGTCGAAATTTTGGCCTGGAAACACCGCAAATCGACCGTAGGCGTTGTGGCTGTCGAGACCTTTCTCCTGGGCACCGTACCCTACCCAGTGCTTGACGATGGCGCCGACGCTCCCGCTGTTAAGACCGGCTGACCCGTTTTGCATGCCCTCGACGTAGGCCTCGACCATCTGCCTGGCGGTTTCGGCATCTTCACCGAAGGTTCCATTGAGGCGAGTCCAGCGCGGGTCGGTTGCCAGGTCCGCCTGCGGCGATAAGCCTTCCCGAATGCCGACCGCGATATATTCCTGGCGCACGATGTCCGCGAATCGCCGTACCAACGACGGATCGCCAATCGCCGCGAATCCGGTCGGCTCGGGCCATTTGGAAAATGCTCCCGCCTGTACGCCGGTGAGCGCGGCATATTGAATGTGATTTCTGGGGTCCGAGCTGATGGTCAGCGGAATGCCGAGCCGGGTGTCTTCAGCCATGGCCTGCAGACGATTGTGTGCCGCCGCAATGGTGCGAGGCGGCGCATTCAACCTCGAAACGAACGAACTGATGTGACTGCCGGCGATGAGCTTTGCCATACCTCCAAAGTCGTATTCGCCGCTGGTATTGGGCCCCGCCGGGTCGGTGCCCGGGATGTTGGCGTGCACCAGCAGTCCCGCCAGTTCCTGAAGCCGCAGGCGCCGTACGAGATCCTGCGCACGCCGCTCGGGAGACTGCCGCCAGTCTTCGTAGACGTCGAGCTTTCCATTTCCGTTCAGATCCTTGAAAGCGAAACCGTGCACCCATAGCAGATGTGCGGAGCGGCTGCCGAGATTGGGCTGGCCGCCGACATCGGGTTCGGCGCCGGCGTGGGCGGTTCGGCTCGACAGCACAATGGTGAAGATCAGCGCCAACCCGCGGAGCGGCCGCAGAGCGCAGTCGCGGGCCGCTCGCAATGCGTTCACGAGCGGCTCCTTGATTGATGTGTTGGCTTCGAGATGTCTCGCGGACCCGACACCTGCACGTCCTGATATGGCTTCAAGAGCACCGGTCCGATGAGGCCGTAGCGCTGCACGATGGCCCGCGCCTCGACGTCACGGTCGATGTTGGCGAGACGATTGTTGAGCGTGGTCGCGACGCGAACCGTCAAGGTGTTGCGGCCGGCTTTCAGGTAGGGCCCGATATCCGCTTCTGCACTGAGTTGGTCGATCGCCACCCTGCTGCCGTTCACCCGCAATTCGAACGAATCGCATACCTCTCCGAGGTTCAACATCGCCCCGTCCGCCCGTGTCCAGCGCATGGGCAACTCGAACGCGGTGGCATACAGGCCGACGCCCGAGGAGTGCTGCAATGGCTCAATATCGGGCCATGGTTTCAATCCTTGCAATGCGACGTGGATTTGCCGTTTGAGGGTCTGTGCAGCTGCCGAACCTGTCGTCGCCTCATAGGGATGAGCCGGGGTCCAATCTTCGACGTCGAGGGTCCAAGGCGACTCGGTGAGATCCATGGCCGGGACCACCACCTCTGCGTTCGTGGCACGAGTTTGACCATTGCTCAGCGTGGTTGCGTAAGATCCGGTTTTGAATGCACGGACCAGCAGCGTGTTACCACGCCAAACGGCCGCATCCGCGCTGGTCTTGACGGCGTGCACGCGAGCGGAGGGTGCAGCGGCGAGATTGCCCGCCCTTCCGACCGCGATCACTGTCGCGTCATCCCGCACCAGATCGAGGCTTACCGTGACACGGTTACCATGCGTTTGATAGAGGGCAATCGGGGTCACGCGCCCGGACCAAGCATCCAGAAGATACGGCTGGCCCTCACCCTCGAGGGTGATTTGCGTCCGCAGGGGCGGCCCGACCCCGGGCTTGAATAAGTTTGCCGGCTCGCCTTCGGGACTCACTACGCCTTGGTGGTACAGAAAATAGTAATCGGTCTTTGTGCTGTCCTCCCGACGGTGGGCGCTGAGCAGTGGGCCCGGTGCCAAGGCTTCCGCCGATGGCCGGATGCCGAGCGTCAACAATGCCGCCGGTACGTCGGATTCGCGAGCGACCCGGTGCACCGCAGGCTCGGCGAATAGCGCTGCCATGACCCGTTGCACATCCAGATCTTGCTCCGGGCTGTTGCCGGGTACGTGATCCGGTGCACTTCCTATCACGATGATTGGCAAGCCGTGCTGCGCGAACCCCAGCACACGCCGGGCGGTCTCGAGCGGCATCGAATGCTTGTCCGGATCGGAGGCCGGTTGTAGTTCCCCATCGATGATCAGGGCTTTATAGGCGGGCCCCGCGGGCGCGAGCCGTTTTCCTTTCAATGTCGCGGTGCTCAAGAGCTCGGGATCGAGGTAATCCCGGGTGTACCCCGCTTCTTGAAGCTTGGTATCGCGCCAGAACCGAAATCCCGATCCGTCCGCGACCATCATCGGCTGCGGATACAGGTAATTCTGCATGTATACCGCAACGTCGGTGCGCGCGCTCCCTTGAGTGAGCACCTGGGCGAGTCTTGCGAGATAGTCGTTATACCGGCGCGCGTCGATCCAATCCGGGTCGCGCGGCCCCCACGCGTTGGAAAAGCCAGCCTGCCCGAAACTGTGGTATCCGGGCCACTTCGACGTTGGACTGTCTCGATACGGGAACACATGGTACACGAGCTTCGTGATGCCGCCGGCGTAGCTCCGGTGCATCCTGATCGTCATGTCCTGGAAGGTCTGCGCATAGTTCATATTGAGTGCCGCGCAGCACTCGGTCGAATACCACGAATTGCCGGTCACGTGATTCGCGGAGGCGATCGGTAGATAGGCATCGACCTCATCGTTGGCAAACAGCGATTCGTGTTCCGGCCTGTCCAGAATGGCGGCCACCCGGACTTGATCGCTGATGGGGGTGGTTGGCGACATTTCCCCTTCGGGTTGAACGCGTAGAAACACGTTCAAACTGCGGGCCCACTTTTCGAGTGGCAACAATTGGGTATTGATCCACAGGTCACCCCGTACTGCGTACAGGTCATTTCGAACCCGTCGGTCGCTGTCGTCGCTAAAGGCGAAGGAGGCCGGAAACAGTGCAGCCAGTACGGGAATCAATGAATAACCTGTGCGTTTTGCAAACTCCGCCTCCATGTCGTTCGTCCATAGCTCGTCCGGACTGCCGCGATCCGCCGTATGAGAGTCATAAAACAGATCTCCCTGGTTTGCCCGGATCAGCGCTTTCACGCGCGGGCTCAAGGCGCTGTCCATGCTCGTAATAAGCTGATTGAAGCCTTGCCGGCTGAACGGGTCGGGCTGCGCAAAAACGCCATGTGCCCAGAATGCGATGAGCTGCCATTGTGCTTTGGACGGAGAATCGGGAGGTGACCAGTGCAATCGGCCTGTGGTCGTTCCTCCCCGAATGCCAGCCGTGTTTTTGTCGCTGACCAATGACGTGAGGTCCACCACCGTCGAAGTCTCCAAAATCGCGGGCTGCGCCGTCGCGCAATCCGGCGCGCGGCACCGGTAGGCGAGCACTGCGACCAAGGTGCTGCGTGTTTGGGGTTCCGGCGGGGAGGGAGGCACGGTGACATGCGCTCCGGGGCCGGAGCGGGGAACGCGAAACTGGAGTTCAGGTGGTGGTTGCGGGGGCGGCAGTGTGCCGTCGAAGGCTGTGCCCGTGGCGACGATGGCATTTCCGAACGCAAGAGTTTTGCGCGCATCATCGTCATCGATGGAATACCCTGCAGGATATTGCGTCGGTCCATGACTTAGGCTTACTTTGACTCCGAGTTTGTTGGCCTCCTCGAGAATCGCCACCAGCTGCTCTTCGTTCGGAAAGGCACCCTGGCCTACCTCGATCCCGGCGATGCCGCTTGCCCGCAGCTCATCGACTTCGGATCGGAGTTCTGCCGCGTCGGCAGTCGAGGGCATGTTGAGGCGGGCCCATGGCCGGTCGTGCATGCCCGGAGTGGAAAAGCTTTGGAGATCCAGCGGCGTGACGGGATTGATCTCATTCCAGGGCGCTCGAGACCCGGGGGCCATGGCCTGAGGTTCCGCCGCAGCGCAAAGCTGCACCATTGAACCGAGCGCGAAGGCTGCAATACGGCGGCCCGTCGGAATCAATGTTGCGATGCCGGTGGCGGCTGCAGGTTGGGCTCACCATTCGCGTCGCGATCATCGTCGCAATAATAGCTTTCCTGAAATGGCACTTTGGAGCGCACATAGGTCCAGCTGTAACGCCACGGCATCGTGAAGGCGACAGGATCCTCAACCACGGTGTCGACGGCCATATGGTCGTGGTCTATGAGATGGATGCGTTCAATGACGTGGGTCTGGCCGCTGGTTTTAATGTCTCTAAAAATCTGTGACTTCGGTCGAATCGCGGTTGTGTCGACCACCAGTGTCGCGCCCTCCCAATGGCCTATGGACTCCCCGTTGAAAGTGAGTTCGGGATCCGCCGAGTGTGAACGGCCATCGGTGAACACGCGCCGAATCGAGGGTCCTTCCTCGGTCAGGATGGTGACCCGGCCCGGCGTCAGCAGAAATTCGAAACCGAGCGGAACACCCATGATGACCGGCATGCCACCCGGCAGGCACATCTCTGCATTGCCTTTTTGTTTGTCCGCCAGTGCGGCAGGCGCATAGTCCTGTCTGAAGGGCGGCGAAGATTCGGGTGCCCCCTTCGTGGGACGGCGATCGGGTTTGGCCCAGGTCCCCGACCAGTCGGGTAGTTTTGCAATAGACTGATAGGTATCGCCCTGGGGGCCCGGCCATTTGGAAGCCGGGGAGCCGGCATCCGCGGCGCCCGCGCCGGCTGCAAGAAGCGACGCGGATAGTACGATCAGAGGATAGCGTTTCATCGGCAGACCACCTATTTATTTTTTCGGCTCGGAGCCGGCGGGATCAGGCTGGGATATGCCGTTGGTAAAACGGGTGGCAAGCACCTTGCCGTTTTGCATGGTGACTTTTTCGAGCTCGCCGCCGTTCTTGCCGCTGCGAAGCGGCGCGAACACGACGGTGATTTTGTCGCCGGGGTGCAATATGTTTCTCTCCCAACCATAGTCACGTTGCAGTTGCGCCGGAGAAACGGTCTCGAAACCGTACGGATCGGAACCGCCCTTGCCGTCGGGGACCTCGATCCACAGCCAGACATGGGGACTCGACCACTCCAGCGTCCGCACCGTTCCGGCGATCGTGACCTGCTTTGTGGTATCGAACATGGCGTAAGAATGATGCCCCTGTGCGATGTTGGTACTGGCCAGCGTAACGCCAACCAGGATCGCGCTCTTACTGAGATGCATAGTTCACTCCGTTTTATTCCCGGCTAGAAGTGGGCTTTGAGGATCACTCCGAAAGTCCTCGGTGGAAGGATGTAGGAAACTGTCTGCAGATTCACCGGTATCGCCGGGCTGAAATTGTCCTGCCCCTGATTGTCATACACCAGCCTGTTGGCAATATTGCGCACGTACCCGGTGACGGACCAGGTTCCTTTCGGGGCCGCATATTCCAGGTTGGCATCAAAAATCCCATAACCGTGTTCCGTGTATAGCGAAGACTGCGAGACCTGCGTCTGCTGTTCGGTCGCGAAGTGAACATCCCCCCCGAGATCGAGGCTGCCGACCGGAAGGACAAAGGTATGCGCGTAATTCACGATACCGGAGACATGCGGGGTGAACGGCAGATGCAGGCCCGCGCAATTTTCGTTGAATGCCTTGATTCCATTCACAGTCGTCGGTGCAAAGGAACAGCCCGAAGGCGTCGTGCTGGATGCACCCAAACCGGACACCACGTTGTAGGAACCGAACACCGCATGCTCGTACTGAGCGTGTGCGCCGAAACGATCATGGGCAGTCGGCGCCCACAACAGACTCAAATCAAGCCCGTCAAGTGTCGAACTCCCGGCGTTGACGGTGATCTGCTCCTTGCCACCGTAGATGTCGTTCACGATGACGGCAACCTGCTGATCCTTGTAGTCCCAGAGATAAAGCTCCGCGTTGAACTGCAAGGTATCGTTGAAAAATCTATTCTTTATCCCCAGAGTGTACGCGGTCAAATACTCGGGCTTGTACTCCGTCTGCGGAGGCGGCGCGAGCCCGAATCCGCCGCCCTTGAAGCCGGTCGAGACAGTGGCATAGAGAAGAGATTTCGGCGCGAGATCGTACTCGAGACCGGCTTTGCCGGTCGTATGGACCGCATGTTGATATGCGTCGGTATCGTAGGCGTAGAGGAAATTCGGCACACCGGTCAATGGATCTATTGCCATCGTGCTGTGGCCGGGGATGTTGAAACCCTCGCCGTACCACTTGTTGTTCAGTTCACCCGTGTTGGTCTCGGTTGTATAGCGCGCGCCAAAAATGCCTCGAAGCCGGTCAGTGAAGCTGTAGGTCAACTCGCCGAAGGCCGCGTCGCTACGAGTATCGTAATTCGGCGTATTCAGGAACTGATCCGCCGTGGCGTAGGCATTGAACATCGGCAGATCGAAGAAGACAAAGGCGGCGTTGAACGAGAAGTCGACGTGTTCATCGAGGGAAAATGCGCCGACCGTCCAAGTCCATTTGGAGTCCTGATGACTGAGCCGCACTTCACCGGTGTACTGGTTGGAACTGCCCGTGCTGTCCAGCCCGCCCTGCACCGTGCCGTTCTGATAGCTGAACCTTTGGTTCCGGTATCCTGGAATCACTGTGAGCGTCGCGAACCCGAGATTCCAGTCAAACTGTGCCCGAGCGGTGCGATTGTCGAAATCCTGATACGACGGATAGGGTGATCGGATGGGTTCCGGCCCGTTGGGCCCCGGCACGTCTGCCAATGGACGCAGCGTGAGTGCTGTCGGGCTGTATTGCGCGCCGACGAGACCCATGTTTTCGAACACGTTGCCGACGCCCTGACCGCCAATGCGCGACGCCTCGAAGGTGAGGAGCAACGATATGTCGTTGTTCGGAGTCCACAGTGCATGGATGCGTCCGGCCCGCATGTCTTCATCGTCGAAGCCGTCCGTCAAGTAACCGTCGCGTTTGGAGTCGTAGAACGCGAATCTCAACGCGAGGTCATTTGAAACCGGAACGTTGACCGCGCCGGTCGTGCGCCGCAGATTGAAATTGCCGAGTTCCTCTTGGAAATCCCCTCCGAACGTTTGTGTCGGCTTGTTGGTGATCAGATTCACGGCGCCGCCCGTGGCGTTCCGCCCGTACAATGTGCCCTGCGGTCCGAGTAGCACCTCGACGCGGCTGAGATCGAAGAAATTGCCGGCCACCTCGGTGACGCGATCGATGAACACGCCATCCGTGGCAACGGTAACGCCTAACTGCGCGAGGGAATCGAATTCGGTGATGGCGCCGACACCCCGGATGGAAATGTTCGTTATCGGGGTGTTGGTAAGCGTGAGGCCGGGTACCAGCTTGTTCAGGTCTTCCGGCTGTGAGATGCCTTGGTCGGCGATTTCCTGGCCGGTTATCACGGTCAGCGCGATCGGGGCCGTTTGAGAGGATTCGCTTCTCCTCTCTGCCGTCACAATGATTTCTTCGAGGCCCTTGATCTCTGGATTGGTGCCTTCGGCTCGCACCATCCCAAAGAATCCCGGAGCTGCGCAAATTCCTAGAATCGCGCCATACCGCAAGATCGACTGCTTCATTCTTTCTCTCCCCCGTGTATGAGTTCTTACTTGACTCAGACCGCTTCAATCATCAACCGGGCGGCAATCACCGGATATCGGCAGATTCCATGAGGTCAAGTGGGTCAAAGGCACTTGCTTTCACAACTGCCACCAGCAAACGTATTTTTATCATGTCTGAGTTACAAAGGAAATGTACGAGTTATTAATTAAACCGTCGGCGATATCAAATAAATGTTTGCGGTGATAGGGCGCTGGGCGCCCGCCGAGCTCTCCGTGTTCGCGCCTTGGCGGCATCCGCTCAGGCGCGGCAGCATCGCTGCAATGGAGGCTGCATGGAGGCCGATCACTTGGACTTTCCCCGTTTATTCCTACGGTCATCGCTCGCATCATCGGTCATCAAATTACGGAGAAGATGGCAAGCAGCACGGCGCGGAATAAGTCTTGCCTCGGATACGAAAATTGCTTAGGGAAACCCGAAATCGCGCCTAGGGAAACACGCCCGCCAGCCCTCGGGTCCCGGAACTTGATCTAGGGTGAGTGATATTGACCACTTTAACGCAAGTTACAATCAAAAACGACAATTGTCAATCACGGCGACTGCAGGAGGGAGCGGTCATCGATCGGAGCCTATCCGCCCAACCGGCCCTTGGCGTCGCCGCTTGGTCGTACGGGCAGTGGGCTAGGGTCCCGATGCGCTCTCGGCTTGCAGATCCGCAGGATCGATGGGCGCGCGTACTACGCGCACTCCGGTGGATCGAAAAATTTCGAGATCGCTATCGGTAGCTCCCGCATCAGTGACGAGCACGGTGACACGTTCCAGCCCGGCTACGACAATCGACGATCGTTGCCGAAGTTTGCGCCGGTCCGCCAACACCACGAGCTGCTCGCAACGGCGCAGCAATCGCATTTGTGCTTGTACAATGAGTGGATCCGCCTCCATCACCCCAAACCGGTTCAACCCAAAGCAGCCGGAAAAAAACGTCCTGGCGCTGAAGTGGTTGGTCGCGTCATCGTCAAAGGGGCTCAGAACGAGGTTTTGTTCGCGGTAGATTGTTCCGCCTGGCACAGTGACGCGGTTGCGGCCGGTCGCCAGCAATTGAGTGATGATGGGCACGGAATTCGTCAGAATATCCAAGCCTTCCGGCGGGAGAAATTCGACCAGTGCGAAGGTCGTCGTGCCACCGGAAATTATGAGGCTGTCGCCGGGCTCAATCAGCGCTGCGGCCGCCTTTCCTATCGCACGTTTTTCCGCCGCCGCAACCCCTTGGCTCAGTTTGAACGGCGAACCTACCAGATGCACCTCGTGTCGTGGATGCACCGATTCGGCTCCGCCGCGAATGCGGTTGATTTCCCCCCGATCAGCCAATGCAACGATATCCCGGCGAACTGTCGCCTCTGAAGCGTCGAGGATGTCCACCAAATCGGTGAGGCTGACGATGGATCGCTCGTCGACGAGTTTTTTGATCAAACGGTGCCGCTCGGCCTCAAGCATTATCGATCCTTTACTATCGGGCTGTCATATAGTTGCCGGTACCGATCACGACGGTCGCCAAAATGAGTGCTGCAACGCCAAGCCAGACGGTGCGTTTGGTGCGCGCTTGAGATTTCGCCCACTCTCGCAATGCAAATCCCCAACACGTCGCGAATATGATGATGCTCGCCATATGAAGTGTCCAACTGGAGAACGCATATGCACCCATTTGGCTTTCACCCATGGTGTAGAAAAAGAATTGGAAGTACCAAACGGTGCCACCCAATGCGGAGAAAAAGTAATTTCGCCCCAGTGGCGGGGGCGATCCGTCCGCATCCGGGGCAGGACCGCGCTTCCCAAAGAATTCACCGAAGGAGCCGTTGCTCGAGATCAAGTAGAGACACCAGATGAGGTTGGTGGTGAAGCCGCCGATCAAGACCACGCACAAGACCGGCAGACCTTGGCTAAGCGTCGATGTGCCGGCAGCCAGAGTTAGAACGCGAATCGGAGCCCCCGCGTCGAGTCCAAACGCAAAGCAGCTGCTCATGACGCCCGAAAACACCGCGACCAGGACTCCACGCTTGAAATTGAACTCGATAATGGACGCGCGGGCCTCCTCCGGCGTCAGTTCCCGTTCTTTGGCGCGGCCCGCGCGGCCCACGATCACCACACCGAGCAAGGCCAGGATGATACCCGCGAAAGTTACCGCACCGCCTCGTGTCCCGAGGAGAGCGCCTAGATTCTCATGAAAAATCGGGGGGACGAGCGTGCCGATCACCATGGTGAGGCCAAGTACCGTCGCCATGCCGAGCGACATACCGAGGTAGCGCATCGTCAGTCCGAAGGTGAGACCGCCGAGCCCCCACAGCAAGCCCCAAAACCAGCACCAGAACAATATTCCCCGGGGGGTTGTGGTCAAAACCTGCCAGAGGTGTTCGGTGCGCAGAAAGGCAAAGGTCCACGGGGCAATGATCCAACTGAAAACGCCACCCACGATCCAATAGATTTCCCAAGACCAGCGCCGCACTTGCTTATACGGGACGTAGAAACTCGCGCTGGCGAGCCCACCGATCCAGTGAAAGAGCACTCCGAGCAACGGATTGGCCGTCATTTTTTACGCGGCTCGCTCGGCGGCTTCGCGCCAAGCGCTCTTGTATTGTGATATCTCCACGGGAAGAGCACCCACTTGGGATAGGGCGGGGCTCTCGATGTGCCCAATCCCCGCAAGCCGCAAGGCCCCTCGCGCGACGCCGTGGTCATCGGCGCCGATCAGCACCTTCATCGTCGGCCGCAGAGCGGCGAGTGCCTGCACGAAGACCGGTGCGCCGGCAAATCGGCCTTCCACCAGGAGAGTATCGCAGCTACCGATCAGGTCCAGGGAGACATCGGCGAGCATCGCTGCGTAAAGATATGACTCGACCCGCGGATGCTCCAGTTTGAGGTCCGTCGGCGCTCGGAATGCGTTTGGAAAGGGCCCGACGCCTCGAACGCCGGCTGGCAAAATCATTCGATTTCCTTTGATAGCATCGATCGCGATCTGCTGATCGAGGTCAGAAGTGGAATTCGCCGGCGGGGTGCTATTGCCTGCCAGCAGCTCGATTTCCCGGCCGCCCATGAAACGCGAGGACGGTACCGCCGCGCCCCTGGGATCCACGTTTACAAGACAATCACGGTGTTCTGGAAGGGATTCAAGCAACGACTTGTCCAACTGCAACGGTGATCGCATTGCCACAAACCAGGTACCTGTAGACAGCATGGTCGCGTCGTGACCACGCATGGCGAGATGGCAACGTGCATCGAGCAGCGCGGCATTCGAATCGTGTAGTCCACAATACACCCGAACGCGGGACGATAATCCCGTGCGTCCGATCCACCTCGAGTCCAGAGTGCCGAGCACCTGATCCGCGGGCGTGAGCGGAGCCATACGGTCCGCCCACCCACGGCGCACGCAGAGTGCCGAAGGCGTAGCATCCGAGGGGCGCCAGAGATCGCTGTGACACCCAAGGCTGGTGACTTCCGCCGCGGGAACGCCGCAGAGCAGCCATGCCCAGTACTGCGCCCAGGGCAAGATCGTGACATCCCGCAGCCCTTCCGAGTCGTTCGCCTCCAGCCAATGCAGCTGGACCCCCAGGTTGAGCCCGGCCGGCAATGCCGGCGAACCGGTGTACGCGAAAGGATCTCGCTGGCGATCATAAGTTGCTCGATCGGCCGAAACGCCGCTCCATTCGTAGTCGAGGGGCGCAAATCGCAGGTGATTGCCGCGCAATACGGCCACACCGGCGCCGTGTGCGACGGGAATGATGGCGTCGACCGGTCCCTTTTTGGCATATTCGCGCAGTACTGCTTCGAGCCATGTCTCGATCCCCGACGCGTCGAGGTTCACCGGGCCGCGACTCAAGCGTTCATTCGCATAGACCCGCAGGGCCTGGCACGCCCCGCTCTCATCCCAAAGAGTCGCTTTGGAATGGGTTTTTCCGACATCCATGACAATGGTCCAGCCGCCCATCGAATTTCCCATTTGATAGATTATGAGCGAATAAAGTATTTATATTGGCAACTTTGTACCGATTTTGATTGTTTACTGCAACTGATATTGTATTCTTGCGGGATCGGTATGACCTAGCGGAAGGATCAAGAAAACATGTCTGGTAAGACTGCCTTATTGTTCAAAATTCCGACGAATCGATGGTCCGACACCCAAGCTGCCAGTCTAGATCCGCGTGCCCTTCTCCTGTATCGGTCCAACCTGCTGGGATCGGATCTGACAGTGACAAATTTTGGCGGCGGGAACACCTCGGCGAAGCTGCGCGAAACCGATCCATTGAGCGGCGAGCCCGTCGACGTGTTGTACGTCAAGGGATCGGGAGGCGATCTGGGGTCCATGAAGTTGGAGGGCTTTTCGACGCTCTATCTCGATAAGCTCCTGCGGCTGCAAAAATTGTATCGCGGCGTCGCATATGAAGATGAAATGGTAGGCTATCTCCCGCATTGCACGTTCAATCTAAACCCTCGTGCGGCCTCCATCGACACACCACTGCATTCCTTGCTGCCTTTCGCCCACATCGATCATGTACATCCTGATGCCGTCATCGCGCTGGCTGCTTCATCCAATGGCGAAGCTGCGACCCGCGAGATTTACGGCGAATCGGTCGGCTGGATCGGGTGGAAGCGTCCTGGGTTCGACTTGGGAATGCGATTGAAAGCCTATGTAACAGGCCGCCCTCAGTTGAAGGGCGTCATGCTTGCAGGCCACGGAATCATCTGCTGGGCCGGCACATCCAAGGCCTGCTATGACAATACGATCGATCTCATTGCGCGAGCCGCGGACTATCTTAACCAGCGTCTGGCGAAGGTCCCGGCGTTCGGGGGTGAACGCGTGCCGGTGAAGAACCAAGAGGAACGAATCCGCACGGCTGCGGCGCTCATGCCGCAGTTGCGCGGCTTGATGGCGGGCAGTATCGACAAAATTGCGCACTTTGCGGACGATGAGGAAACTCTCGAATTCGTCGGCTCTCAGGATTTCGCTTCCCTTGCAGCGATGGGAACCTCCTGCCCGGACCATTTTCTCAGAACCAAGATCGCGCCGCTCTCCCTCGAACCGGATCGCATCGGCGATGCGGCCTATCTCGAATCGGCCATTTCTCAATACCGGGCCGGCTATCTCGCCTACTATGAGCGCTGCGCCGGTCCGGCAGACCCCGCCGCGCGCGACGCCAACCCGGTCATCATCCTGGTACCCGGCGTGGGTCGATTCGCCTTCGCGGCCGACAAGACGACCGCACGCTTGGCCAGCGAATTTTACGGAAATGCCATCAATGTGATGCGCGGCGCCACAGCCATAGGTGACTACGTTGGGCTGCCGGAGGCGGAGGCATTCGCCATAGAATACTGGGCTTTGGAGGAAGCAAAGCTGCAGCGCATGCCCAAGCCCAAGGCACTCGCCGGACGGGTTGCGTTCATCACAGGCGCTGCCGGGGGCATTGGCCTTGCCACCGCGCGGACCTTACTTTCACACGGTGCCTGCGTGTTGGTGACGGATCGGGATGCCGAAGCCCTTGCCGAGTCGGGCGAGGAGCTTGGTAAGTTCTTCGGCCGGGACATGGTGCGATCTGCCGTATGCGATGTGACTTCGGAGGCCCAGGTACAAGCGGCCTTTGATTTTTGCGCGCGAGAATTTGGAGGCGTTGATATCTTGGTGGCGAACGCCGGGATTGCGTCCTCGGCGCCGATCGAAGAAACAAGCCTCGCGCTGTGGCACAAGAACTACGATGTACTGGCGCAAGGATATTTCCTTGCTGCACGTGCGGTGTTTCCCCTGATGCGGCTGCAAAGAAAAGGCGCCATCGTGTTCATCGGGTCCAAGAATGCTCTGGCGGCCACTCCCAACGCTGCGGCGTACGCATCCGCGAAAGCGGCCTCCGTGCATCTGGCGCGCTGTCTTGCGCTCGAAGGAGCGGAGTCCGGAATTCGTGTGAATGTCGTGAATCCCGATGCGGTGATCCGCGGGTCCAGGATTTGGGATGGCGACTGGCGCAAAGAACGCGCCAGTGCCTACGGCATCGATTCGGGGGAGGAGCTCGAGGAGTTTTATCGCAAGCGCTCGATGCTCAAGCGCAATGTGTTGCCGGAGGACATCGCAGAAGCGGTCTACTTCCTGGTATCCGACGCGTCGGCGAAGTCGACCGGCAACATGATCAATGTCGATGCGGGCAACGCTCAAGCCTTCACGCGCTGAAATCCTGATATCGGTACCGGAGGCAGCTGGTGGCCACTTTTCATTCAATTGCTCATCATCTGAGCGAACAGACAATCGAGTTGCCCTCCTGGGCATTCGGCAATTCGGGGACACGCTTCAAGGTGTTCACGCAGCCTGGTGTTCCGCGCGATCCATTTGAAAAAATCGCGGATGCCGCGCAGGTTCACAAATATACGGGATTGGCGCCGCTCGTTGCGCTGCACATTCCCTGGGACAAGACCGGCGATTACAAGGCATTGAGATCCTACGCCAAGGACCAGGGCATTGCGCTCGGCACGATCAATTCCAATACCTTTCAAGATGATGATTATAAGCTCGGCAGCCTTACGCACTCCGACGCGCGCATTCGCCAGAAGGCGATTGACCATCACTACGCATGCATCGATATCATGAATGAGACCGGATCGCGGGACCTGAAAATCTGGCTCGCCGACGGTACCAACTATCCAGGCCAGGATGACATTCGAGCGCGTCAAAATCGGCTGGCGGAATCTCTACGCACCATCTATGAGCGACTGGGGGCGACGCAGCGCTTGGTGCTGGAGTATAAATTCTTTGAGCCCGCCTTTTATCATACCGATGTTCCTGATTGGGGCACTGCGTACACGCATGTCGTCGCTCTGGGGGAGCGTGCACTGGTGTGCTTGGATACGGGGCACCACGCACCCGGCACCAACATCGAATTCATAGCGGCGCAGCTGCTGCGTCTCGGAAAGCTCGGTTCGTTCGATTTCAACTCCAGATTCTATGCGGACGATGACCTTATTGTGGGTGCCGCCGACCCGTTCCAGTTATTTCGTATCTTATTCGAAGTGATTCAGGGCGGCGGCTATGGCAAAGACTCCCAGGTAGCTTTCATGCTGGATCAATGCCACAACATTGAAAACAAGATCCAGGGTCAGATACGTTCGGTCCTCAATGTTCAGGAGATGACCGCCCGGGCACTGCTTGTCGACCGATCCGCTCTTGCGCACGCACAAGCGTCGGGTGACGTATTGCGGTCCAACGAGATCCTGATGGATGCCTTCTACACCGATGTACGCAGCGACCTTGCTTCGTGGCGCGTAACGCGCTCGCTTCCCGCGGATCCTGTTGCGGCATTCAGAAAGAGCGGCTACGGTTCAAAAATTGCGCAGGACCGGATCGGTGGCTCGCAAGCGGGCTGGGGTGCGTGAGGGAAGGCGATACCGCATTCGAGGACCGCTGCCGACGAGGGGTTAGCGAGGAACGACGTTGACCAAGCTGTCCGCGCGGCCGGCCAGAAACTGGCGTAGGTTGTCGCGGACGACGCCGTAGGCTTGATCCAAATAGATGTCGCTCATGCCGCCGATGAGCGGAGTGGCCATCAGGCGCTCCGCACGCCAGATCGGATGCGTCGGCGGGAGCGGTTGCTCGCGAAACACGTCGAGCGCAGCGCCCGCAATCCGCTTTTCGCGCAACGCGGCCAGCAACGCCTCCTCGTCGAGCACGCCACCGCGGGCAATATTAATCAAGAACGCAGTGGGCTTCATGGCCGCGATCACGGCGGCATCGATCAAATTATCGGTTTGCGGGGAGTGCGGCACGATCAGAACCAGAAAGTCGGCAAGGGCGGCAGCTTCACAGAGCATTGCACGAGAAAGCACGCGGTCGAACCCTCGAACGGCGCGAGGCATTGATGAAACCCCGTAGACCGTCATACCGAAAGCTTTGCAGCGCGGAGCAATATGTTCCGATATGGCGCCGACGCCGACGAGTACGACGGTTTTACCCAGTAAGAGGGGCTGCGGCCAACGCTCCCAACGGCCTTCAGATTGATTGCGGCTCAGGCGGGGTGCGTCGCGCAACAAGGAGAGCATTTGCAGGAACAGCAGCTCGCACATTTGCGGTCCATGCATGCCGCGCGTGGATGTCACGATGACTTCCGGGCGCAGTCCCGTCAACTTCAGAATCTGATCAGTTCCGGTTGTCAACGATTGAATCCAGCGCAGGTTGGTAGCCCGCTCCAGCATATCATTGTCGAATTGGAAATGATGGCCAATCAAGACTTCCGCGCCGCCCGCGGATTGCAGCGCCGCGTTGCGGTCGTTGGTCGCCAATATCTGAATGTCGGGGAAGTCCTGCAGAACGCGTGATTCGAATACGGCTGCATCCGCCTCAGGCGATCCGATATAAATGACGCGATAGTCCATGCTCAAGTCTCGTAGCGCAGCTGCCCGTGGCGCATTTGCCCGAAGTCATGTGCTCACGTGTAGCG
>Ga0302324_100006323_pt1 | contig 25570 bp, 18 predicted proteins | sample Palsa_T0_1_FD_201949 | JGI IMG/M metagenome (GOLD analysis project Ga0302324, IMG submission 201949) | Peat permafrost microbial communities from Stordalen Mire near Abisko, Sweden - Palsa_T0_1 | ecosystem: Environmental > Terrestrial > Soil > Palsa > Peat permafrost | place: Sweden: Abisko... | reverse complement strand
GCGGGATCGGCAGTCAGGAGGTATCCGTCGATGACTGGCCTGAAGGCGGAGGCCGGGCCATCGGCGAGCTGTGCCATCAGTTTCTCCGGCGGCATTGCGCGCAACGTGCGTATGCTGCCCGCGCCTTTGGCGCTGGCGAACTTCACACCCTCTGCTTCAGCGTCCGCCAGCTTTTGGCTCGTGCCAGCCACTGCGTACGCGGAGCCGCTCTCGGCGATCGCACGCTGGAACAATCCCTTGGCCAGAGGCGAAGCGATCAGGCTGTGCACGCTGCCGGCGCCTGCGGACTGGCCAGAAATGGTGACGCTGCCCGGATCGCCGCCGAAGGCGGCAATGTTCCTCTGTACCCACTTCAAGGCGGCGAGTTGATCCAGTAACCCATAGTTGCCCGATCGGCCTGACTCCTTGGTTAACTCGGGATGAGCGAGAAACCCGAACACGCCCAGACGATAGTTGATGGTCACAACCACAACACCGCGGCGGGCGAGATTCTCACCATCGTAGGCAGGGATCGCACTGGCGCCCTCGAGGAAACCCCCGCCATGAATCCAGAAGTAAACGGGCAGCTTGCTGCTGGTTGTTTTCCTGGGCATCCAGACATTGAGGTACAGACAGTCCTCGCTGGTCGGGTTGTGGGCCATGAACTCTTGAGTCCAGGGCTTTCGCTCGGGGACAATGTTCTGGATGCAGCTGGCGGAGAACTCCGAGCTCCTGCGCACCTTGATCCAGGATGCGGGCGGCTTGGGTGCGCGCCAGCGCAGCTCGCCTAGCGGCGGCGCGGCGTACGGAATGCCCTTAAAAGCGATGACGGTGCCATCGGCGCTCGGCAAGCCTGCCACCGGGCCATTGGCAGTCATAACCGGGTGGGGCTCCGTGGCAGACAGGGGCAAGGCTACTGCCAGGGCAGCGCAAAGGAGAAAACGGAATGCCCCTCGCATGTGAGCTTCTCGCGCCAGTGTTTTGTGGCCTATCTTAGGACCAATGCCAATGCCGGGTGAAAAATCCTTGTCCTCGGTTGCAGAGCACTACGAACGCCTTCTCGCGCCCATCTACCTTTGGTTGGCTGGCGGAATGGACGCGGCCATCGCACGCGGGCGGGCCGAGGTGCATGCGGTGTGCGCGCATCCTGCGAATAATCAGTGGGCGCTTGACCTGGGCGCGGGATTTGGCATGCACGCGATGCCCCTGGCGGATATGGGCTATTCGGTCGTGGCGATTGACGCTTCCGCTGTGCTTCTTGAGGTCTTGAGGCGTGAACTGGCTGCCCGATCGATCAAGATCATCAGAGATGATCTGACGTCCTTTAAGCGGCACATTACAGTACCTCCGGCCTTGATCGTGTGCATGGGAGATACGCTGACACATCTGCCAGATCTGCAATCGGTAGAGGGACTGTTTGCCGATGTAGCGCATGCCCTCAAGCCGGGCGGTAGTTTCGTGCTCGCGTTCCGCGATTATTCAATTGCGCTGAACGGAGCGGAGCGCTTCATTCCTGTGCGTAGCGACGCGGATCGGATCCTGACCTGTTTTCTCGAGTACGGGGATGGGGCAGTGACAGTGCACGACATTCTTCACGAGCGCGATGGCGCAGGTTGGCGGCAGTGCGTCGGTGCGTATCGCAAACTGCGGCTATCGACCGGTTGGGTGGTCGGCGCCCTGGAATCCAAGGGCTTCCAGGTCAGGCACGAACCGGGCATCGCTGGTATGACACGGGTCATCGCCATGCGGCCGGCTTGATCGACAGAGGCGGCAAGATTTTAGATCCGGCCTTCAGACAAGAATCACCCAGCATTGATTTCGATGTAGAGTTCTTAAACCCCGTGTGCACAGATGGATGGCCCACACCATGTTTAATGCGAAGCTCATGAGTGCCGCCGATGCTCACCCAGCGTTTCCCGCCCGGAGCGGCCGGAGAAAGCGGCGGGTCGGGCCGATAATGCAGGTGCTGGCGGTCGCGGCGCTGGCGCTTGGCATCGCCCTGGCCGCGGCCAGCCAACGGGCATTCGCCGCAGGCGTCGCACCGGCCCTCGAGAGTGCAACGCCGATACCTGTGAAAGTGCTGGTCATCAACATGTTCGGTCCCGAGGCGCAACCCTGGCTCAAGGCGCTGCAACCGACGCGTGAGGTTCGCGTCCCCGGCTTGGCCAGCGACTATCCTGCGGTGCAATGCACTACCGATGGCGTCTGCCAGATGACGACCGGCATGGGACACGCCAACGCTGCGGCCTCGTTGATGGCCGTCCTCTACAGCGGCCTGTTCGATCTGCACCAGAGCTATTTCCTGGTCGCGGGCATTGCCGGCATTGATCCGGCCCGCGGCACCCTGGGTTCTGCAGCCTGGGCCCATTACGTGGTCGATTTTGGCATTGCGCACGAGATCGATGCCCGCGAGTTGCCGCCAGGCTGGAGCGATGGGTACTTCGGGATCGGAACAAACTCACCCACGGAGCTGCCGAAGCTCGAATATGAGACCGAGGTGTTTGAACTCGATGCCACGCTGCTGCACAAAGCGCTCGAGCTCTCAGGTTCGGCTCGACTGGAAGATACGGACGACATGCGCGACTACCGCCGGCACTACACTAGCGCACCGGCGAATCAACCGCCGACCGTGATTCAGTGCGATACCGCGACCGCGGATACCTGGTGGACGGGTAGCCGCCTGGGCGAACACGCCCGCTCCTGGACCCGGTTGCTGACCGGGGGCAAAGGCACCTATTGCACCTCACAGCAGGAGGACAATGCCACAATGGAGGCACTCACCCGGGCCGCAGCTTCAGGGCTGATCGATCTGCGGCGCGTTGCCGTACTACGCACCGGTTCTGATTTTGATCGACCCTACCCCCATCAGAGCGCGATGGCTGCACTGCAAGCCCAGCGCGCCGTCCCGAACGCATTTCCGGTGGCCACTCACAATTTGGTCCACGCGGGCATGCCGCTGGTCGCGGACATTGTGCAAAGGTGGGATCTATGGAAGCTTGGCGCTCCGGAAACCACGGCGCACTGAGCGGGGGTCTTCGCTCTATAGATAGAGGACATTGGACCGGCATGGCGAGGCTTAAGATTAATGGCGGAGGCGGTTCGGCAATCGAAGCCTAGGACAGAAAGGCAAATATAATCACTGGCTTAGAGCGGATCGGATGTTGCGCGTGAGTGCTGGCTTCTGAATGTCGAATCCGTACCTCTGAATCGGCGCGCGCCGGCGACTGATCGATGCCTCATTGCAGCGCTATTGGCCGAGTCGAGTCACGACCCATGGGGCCCCCAAGCTGAGCGCGGACGCTCTGAAATTGGGCGCCCCGGAATGCGCGCGCATCATTTTGTGGCACCATGTTGCTGGCAGGGCGAAGAGGCGCCCGAGCACCGACTCGAGCTGGCAACCCGGGATCAATGCAATTTCAAAGTCCTAGTTACCACCCGGCAGGTCCGCTCGGCTGATGGCGATCGTCCTGAGCCCGCTGGTATAGAAACTGCATAGCTAGATACAAAGGGCGGAACGCTGTCGTTCACGCACCACATATAAGTCAGGGAGTTACGATGGCTCGATTAATGACCGCGATCTTGGCGGCGGCGCCGCTGAGCTTGAATCTTGCGTTTGCCGATGGCGAAGCCCCAGCGCCAACCACCCCCCAAGCGACCGGCCCCGCGGTTGTTTCGATGTCTGCTTCGGAAGACCTCGATGAAATTGTCGTCAACGGCATCCGGCGCGGAGATCTCATCCTCCCGACCACCGTCACCTCGACCTCGGCCTACGGACTGGATCTGGGCGTGATGGACACGCCGCGCAACAACACCCTGCTCTCGAAGGCTCAGCTCGATGCGCTCAACGTTAATAATCCTGGCGGGTTCTCGTACCTGACCTCCAGCAGCTATTCCGATGCCTCATTCGGCCAGCCGAACGTGCCGCGCATCCGGGGTCAGTACGCCGACATGTTCTTCAATGGCATGCGCGACAGCTTCACGCTGAATGGCTACGGCGCACCGATCAGTTTCAATAGTGTCGACTCCATCGACATCGTCAAGGGCCCGGCCAGTGTGCAGGGCGGAGCCGGGGCCGGCGTCGGCGGTTCGATCAATATCGTCACGAAGATGCCGTCGCTGACTAAAACCACCGAGGATTTCAGTCTAGAGTTCGACACTCAGCAAAAGCGCATCGCCATTGCAGATGTCGGCGGCCCGCTGGGCGGCAATCTGGCAGGGCGGGTGAGTGTCGAGGTGGATGACAGCGGCAGCTATTACTACGACATGTTTTTCCACCAGCAGTCGCTGTTCGCCGCGTTGCTGGATCAGATATCGCCGAAGTTCTCCATACTGACGACGGCCGATTATGAGGCCACGACCTACCGTGAAAATGACGGCGTCAATCGGGTCAACCAGACGCTGATCGACAACGGCCTGTATCTGGCCGGTGGTCCCGTCGGGGGCCCCGGTGCGATTGAAGCGATCAACTACGCTTTTACCGAGAACAACTATACCGGCTACGTTCCGCTAAACAGGCGCATCATCATTGATGAGCCCGATGGCACCGGGGCCAAGGCGCAGCACATCAAGGGGCAGATCATTGCCACCTACGACGCCTCGGACAATTTCTCGGTCGTCAACAATACCTTCTACGATTACATGAACCGCTACAACCAGACCGAGGATTACTACGCCGACACCGCCATTGGCAGCATGACGATCGAGAACAAGACTGATTTCAAGTTCAAGTTCGGCAGCGCGGTGAGCGAGCAAATCGACACCGGATTCACCTATCGCTATGCGCATGTGCTGGACATCCAGAACTTCCTGAACGAGCCTGTGAGTGTCTTCGATCTGAGCGGCAATCCGGACACCTGGGTGCTGAACCCGTTAATTAACTACTATTCCGGGGCGATTCTGTACCCGGCGGCGTTCGGCCATGACCAGTGGGGCATCAGTGGCCGCATTCCGTATGTTGAGACCAACGGCACTGTCGATTCCAACCTGCAGGATGCGGCGATCTTTCTCGAGCACCGCCTGCAATTCTCGCCGCAGTTGAGCATGCTGTATGGCCTGCGCGAAGACTTGGTGCAGCTCGACTACTCCGACCCGTTCCCAGACACGTTCGGCACGGGCCTGCCTGCAAGTGCATCAACCGGCTGGTATGGCTTGTACAACGGCAACATCAGCGTCGTGTACAGCCCAACTTCCCACCTGTCGGCCTACGCCACCTACAACAAGGCCGAATACGTGCTGCCGACGGCTAACGACGGAGCCGTCGCCACTTGGGGTGTCGATCCGACCGTGTACCTGCGGCAGCACACGCTGCTGGAAGAAGCGGGTTTGAAGCTGGACCTGCTGAATAAGTCACTCTTTGTTTCGATGGCCGGCTTCTATCAGGAGCGCTCAGTCTCGAATGGGCCATCGGCCGCCGACAATACTCTTGCGCACATCAAAGGCGCCGAAATCGAGCTCAACTTCCAGCCCAATCCTAACTTCTTCGCTACCGCGAGCTACTCTTACCTGCATACGATCCTTGATTCGCCGGCAGGTTTCTGGAATTTTCCGGCGGCGCCTGGCATCAACTACGATGGCCTCGGTACGGCCGCGGTGTTCGCCCCGCACCAGAGCTTCCAGGATCCGGGTGTGCCGCAGCAATTGTTCAATCTGCTTGCGAACTATAAGAGCGGCTCGGGCTGGGGTGCCCAGGCGAACATCCAGGTTACCGGAACCGTTGAAACCACGCAGTCCGGCCGTCTAGATCTTACGGCAACCAATGCCAATGCGGTCGCCGATGGCTTCGTCGGCGGCCTGCCGCCGGCGCTGCTCGCTTCCCTGACGGCTTCCAAAGGCTATTACCAGTCGCCGACGATTCCGTGGCAGTACACGCTCAATGCGGCCGTCTTCTACAGCTTTCAGAACTACAAGGCCAAGCTCTCGATCTACAATCTGACCAACCGGCGCAATGTGACCAATGACATCCCGTTCTACGGCAATGATTTTCTCACTCAGCAGCCGCCACGTGACTTTGATCTGACGCTCAGCGCCAAGTTCTAGCGACCCATGCCCGGGGCCGAGATCACCACCGGTGATATCGGCCCCGGCCATGGGTTTTAACCCGCCCGCATCCGCCACGCACTCCGCTCCCGCCTGCCTGATCGGCCAACCACTCTTCGAGCCCAGGCTGCACGCCCCAGATCTGAATGATCCCTGCGCCGCGCCAGTCGGATCGGCGCGGGTGTAATCTCTGTCTGCCTATTGAGTCGCAAAGGCATTCAAATCCAGGAGCAGCAGCATGGTTTTCCAGAGCACCAAATTAAAGAGTCCACAGCGGCGCAGCGGGTGGCGATGGCGTGCAGCCGCTTGCGTGCTCTTGCTTGGCACGCTCAGTCAAGGCGTCCATGCGCAGGAGGCGGCGTGCCCGTTTCCTGACCAGAAGCCGATGCTCGTGGTTCAAATGTACTTCGGGCGTACCGTTCCACATCGTCATCCGGTGACGCCGGTGGAGTGGAATGAATTTCTCAAGCGCACCGTCACGCCGCTGTTCCCCGATGGGTTTACCGTCTACGACGCCTATGGGCAGTGGCTGAGCCCGCAATCGCACGCGGTGAGTCGGGATCCGACGAAAGTGCTGGTGATTGCCACCAGCGATACCCCGGAGCTTCGTGCCAAAGTCGCTGAAGTTTCTGAGACTTATCGACGGTTGTTTCACCAGGAGTCCGTTGGCGTCACCAGTCTCACGGAGTGTGGTGCGTTCTAGTGCCCCGATATTGCCAGCGCGCGCCTATCTACCGCTGCATCTCGATGATGGTGGACATGGGTAGCATGTTGGCGTTGAGATTGGCCATGATCCACAGCGAACCGGAGACCACAAGCGTTACGATCAGGAGACCGAAGACCAGTGCGATGACATTGTTGGTGTTATCCGGGTTCGTGCTGATATTCAGAAAAAAGACCAGATGAACGCCCATCTGAGCGATAGCGAGCACGGCTAGCCCCGCCGGCACGCCCGGAGCCCACAGCAGATGGGTTTGCGAGACCAGGAAGGAGGCTCCCGTGAGCAGCAGGGCGAAGAACAGCCCGACGGTGTAGCTCACCCAGCTACCGCCCTCGCGGCCCTCAGATTCGTCGGCCGTGGTTTCTGCGCCAGCCGTACCTCGGTTCAAATGGGCCGCCATCATCGCGCTCCCATCAGATAAACCATAGACATCAGCGCCACCCAGATGATGTCGAGCGCGTGCCAGAACAGGCTGAAACAAAGCAGTCGGCGGCGGACAAAGTCGCGTGGACCCCGGACGGAAAACTGCGCCACCATGAAGCACAGCCACAGCAGACCTGCGGTGACATGCGCGCCGTGCAGGCCGACCAGAGTGAAGAATGCCGAGAGGAAGGCGCTGCGCGAAGGGCCGGCACCCTGGGCAATCATGCCGGCAAATTCACTGAATTCCAGACCCAGGAATGTGGCGCCAAGTACAAATGTGAGCCCGAAGGCAAGATAAAAGCCGCCGCTGGAGCGGTTGCGCAGCGCCAGCATGCCAAGGCCGCAGGTATAGCTCGAGAACAGCAGGCACAGCGTCTCAATGCCCACGTGGCGCAGGGCGAATAGCTGCTTCGGGGACGGCCCTCCGGCGGTTTGCCCTGAGAGCACCGCGTAGGTGGCAAAGAGCGCCGAAAACATGATGATGTCGGAGAGCAGGAAGATCCAGAAGCCGTAGGAGACTACGATGCTCACTGGCGCCGGCCCCTCACCGCCGCGTGCCATGGTCACGCCTAAACCGGGGGGGTCTGCTGCTTGAGCCTCCGTGCTCATGGTGCACTCGCCCCTTCAAGCCGGCTGCGCTCGGCAGCGGCCAATTGCTCACCGGGCACAAGGTCTTCAACTCGCTCCATCCAGCCAAAAGCGATCAGGGTGAGTACCGCACAGCCGAGCCCCAGGATTGCCATCCACCAGATGTGCCAGATCAACGCGAAGCCCGTGAGCACGGCAAAGAATGCGGTGACAAATCCATTGGGACTGTTGCGTGGCACCCTGATCGACGGGTAGCGCTCGGGCGCTGCTGCTGGCCCGCGCTGCTTCGAGACCCAGAACGCATCCAGCGACTGGACCTCGGGCAGGACGGCGAAGTTGTACGGCGGCGGCGGCGAGGCGGTCGACCATTCAAGGGTCCGGCCGCCCCACGGATCGCCAGTGCGGTCCCGGCGCTGTGCGCGCGTGCGGATGCTCACCACCAGCTGCGCGATCGTCGCGATGATTCCGCACAGAATGACCAGCGCCCCCACCTCAGCAACGATGAGGTACGGTTGCCAGCTCAGCTCGGCGTAATGCTGCATCCGCCGCGTCATCCCCAGGAGCCCCAGCACGTACAAGGGGATGAAGGCCAGATAGAAGCCAATCTGCCAGCACCAGAAACTGACGAAACCGAGGCGCCGGTCGAGCGTGAAACCAAACGCCTTGGGAAACCAGTAGTTGTAACCCGCCATGGCGCCGAAAAGGACGCCACCGATGATGACGTTGTGGAAGTGCGCCACCAGAAACACACTGTTGTGCAGGACAAAGTCGGCCGGCGGCACTGCCATCAGCACCCCGGTCAGACCGCCGATGACAAAGGTCACCATGAATCCGAGTGCCCACAGAGTCGGCACCTCAAAGCGCACGCGCCCCTGGTAGAGGGTGAACAGCCAGTTGAATATCTTTACCCCGGTGGGAACGGCGATGATCATCGACATGATGCCGAAGAAGGCATTCACGTTGGCGCCGGCGCCCATGGTAAAAAAATGATGCAGCCAGACCGTGAAGGACAGCACGCAGATCGCCAGAGTCGCGAGCACCATGGAGCGGTAGCCGAATAGCGCCTTACCAGAGAAGGTGGCGATGACTTCGGAGAAAATGCCGAAGGCTGGCAGGATCAGGATATAGACTTCGGGGTGACCCCAGGCCCAGATCAGATTGATGAACAGCATCATGTTGCCGCCACCATTATTGGTGAAGAAATGCATGTCCGCGTAGCGGTCAAGCAGCAGCATCCCGAAGGTGGCGGTCAATATCGGGAACGCGGCTACGATCAACATGTTGGCGGCCAGTGCGGTCCAGCAGAACACCGGCATGCGCATGTAGGTCATTCCAGGCGCCCGCATCTTGAGTATCGTCGTCACCAGATTGATGCCAGCAAGGAGCGAGCCTATTCCGGAAATCTCCAGCGACCACAGATAGTAGTCAACGCCGACTCCGGGTGAGAATTGCAATTCCGAGAGTGGCGGGTAGGCCAGCCACCCGGTGCGCGCGAACTCGCCCACGACCAGCGAGATATTCACCAGCAATGCACCCGAGGCGGTCAGCCAGAAGCTGATCGCATTCAGTACCGGGAAGGCCACGTCGCGCACACCCAGCTGTAGCGGCACAACAAAGTTCATGAGTCCGATCATGAAAGGCATCGCCATGAAGAAGATCATGATCGTGCCGTGGGCCGAGAAGATCTGGTCGTAGTGCTCCGGCGGCAGGTAGCCCTGCGCACCGCCGGCGGCGATGGCAAGCTGGGAACGCATCATGATCGCATCAATGAAACCCCGCAGCAGCAGCACCAGCGCCAGCAGCACATACATCACACCAATTCGCTTATGGTCCACGCTGGTGAGCCATTCGCGCCATAAGTAAGACCACCAGCGCTTCCACGTGACCAGGCCCAGAACGCCGAGCATGCCGACAATAATGAACAGCGATGCAGCCATCGGAATTGGCTGATTCAGCGGTATTGCCCCCCAGCTGAGCTTGCCCAGCATCTAGTTCTCCGGGCGCGGTGCCGAGAGCGGCTGCGCGGTGGCTTGCACGATCCGTTCGAACAGCTGCGGGTCGACGCTGCCGTAGGCCTGCAATGGTGCGTTAGCGCTTGCCTGCGCCAGCTCGCCGTAGGAGCTGTCATCCAGCTTCGGGCCTGCGCTTTGAGTGCGGGCGAGCCAGAGATTGAATTCGGAGGCCGGTACCGCGTGCACCAGAAAATGCATGTCCGAGAAGCCACTCCCGCTAAATTGCGAGGAGAATCCCGGGTAGTCACCCGGGTGATCGGCCATGAGGTTCAGGCGCGTCGCCATCCCGGGCATCGTATAGATCTGGCTGCCGAGCTGCGGCACGAAGAAAGCGTTCATCACACTGCCCGAGGTCAGTGCGAATTCGATGGGAGTCTCGGTAGGAATGTAGAGCTGATTGACAGCGGCTACATGCTGGTCAGGGTAAATGAAGAGCCATTTCCAATCCAGCGACACGACCTGGATCCGAAGCGGTGCAGCGGCGGCCTTGAGCTTCACGGCAGGATCAAGCTCGTGTGAGCCGGTCCAACCAACGCCTGCCAACAGAATGACCACCATTGCAGGTATCGACCAGACCACCAGCTCTATGTGGCCGGAGTATGCCCAATCGGGCCGATAGGTGGCCGCCTTGTTGGAGGCCCGATACCACCACGCGAACGCGAGCGTGAGCACGATCACTGGTACGACCACCACCAGCATAATGGAGGTCGCGTTGAGCAGAATCAGTCGTTCGGCCGTCGACACCGGTCCCTGCGGGTCGAGCACGCCCGCACGGCGGCACGATGTCAGCAAAGCGCCCGCAGCAAGCGCCACGCCGGTGTGAAACGCCCGCCGGCGCATGAGGCTGACGAACCACGCCTGAGCCTGACTGCGGGCCGCGCCTGTCGACATCAGCCGGTGCCCCGGTACCGGGCGCAGCCTGTGCAGTGGCGCGCATGTGTAGCCGACGCCAGTCGGCGCGATTCGTGGTCGGAAACGATCAATTCTCCTGCCAGGACTTGCCGGAGCTTCTCTAACAGCCCGGATATCTGTTCAGCGTGCATAGCCTGTCCTGGGGCGCACAGTTCGTCCGCCGAGGCTGGCCGATAGCGCACGTTCACTGGCCAACAGTGATTCAAAATCAGGACCTTGAGTCCTTGATTCCAGCATCTGCGCCTGAGCATCGAGCCGGGCTATCGCCGCCAGCTCTTCGCTCGCACCTAACTTGGCACGGTTGACTGCGCGCTTGAGGACGCCGATGGTCTGGTCGAACACCTTGATCGGTACCGGAAAGGGATGCCCGTCCTTGCCGCCGAGGGCGAATGAAAAGCGGGCAGGGTCGGCAAATCGCGAGGGTGCTCCGTGCACGACTTCTGCCACGAATGCCAGGGCCTCGATGGTTCGAGCTCCAACGCCCGGCCTAAGCAGCAGATCAGAAAAATCGCGCGGCCCGGCATCGGCCGCGGCGCTGAGCGTGCCGTGCAGGCGCTTGAGCATCACATCGGAGGCGCGTACCTCATGGTGATGCGGTAGCTGCAGGTGCAGAGGCGGCGCAACGGACGTATCAGCTTCCGGAAATAGCGACAGCGCCAGGTTGCCTGATCGCCGTGACTGTCTTAGCACGTTGATCGTTTGGTCCGGACCGCCCCGCACCAGCGAAACAGCGGCTGCTCGATTACGCTCCGCGCGTGCGTCGGCCAGGTTAACGATCGGGCCGATATTTCGACCCTCGATCGCAGCATGCGGGGAATTAAAGAAACCAGATAGTCCTGCGGATTGCCAGTGATAGCGGCGCGCCTCGCGATAAGTTTCGTTCATGCCTTGTTGCACGATGCACCAGCGGCCCTCCGTCGTGGCGACAAAGGCATGCAGGTACAGATCAAAGCCATCCTGAACCGCGGCACTGTCTATCTTGGCCACCAAGCGGCTCGCTTGCACCAGCGGCGCCGCATCGGTACCGGTGATCTCGCCCATTTGCAGGAGTTCTTCGGGCGTCCGGCGCGAATGCGAACCCTTGCCACCGCATACATAGACCCCCAGCTCTCGCTGGATCGGTCCCAGGCCGCGCTTCAATGCGCCAATGACGCTCGTCGTGATGCCAGAGGAATGCCAGTCCATCCCCATGACAGCGCCGAAGGACTGAAACCAGAAGGGATGGGCGAGCCGCAGCAATAATTCATCGCGTCCATATTCATGAACAATCGCCTCGACAATCACACGCCCCAAGCAAGCCATGCGGCTCGACAGCCATGCGGGGACGTGGCCCCCGTGGAGGGGCAGATTGGCAGTACCGGTTCGTTGATGCATGAGCGGCTCGTGCCCCGACGGTGGTAGCGGCATGATTTAAACACAACTTTGAAGCCGGCCCAAACGGACGCTGTTCTCGCGGATTAGCAGGGCGAGCAATCAAAGGTGGCGCGCCAACGTGTGTCTCTTGTTGCATCGCTCATTCCGTGAGCAGACGGATTGCGCGTAGCAGAGACCGGGCCGAATCTGCGTATTGATCCCAGGGCTTAGATTTCTTGAGCACGGCCGGCCCGGTGCGAACCGTGTAGCGCATGGGGTTCAGACCCGCCTTCACGTCTTTCCAATGTAATGGCATGGAAATTGGCGCGCCAGGCCGGGCGCGCGGCGATAGAACCGCCACTGCAGTGGCGGTTCTATCGTTGCGCAAATAATCCAGGAAGGTGCGCCCGGTGCGATCTCGCTTGGACATGGTATCCAGGTACTTGGTGGGCGAGTCTTGCATCATCTGCGCACAGATGAGATGGGCGAAATTCTTTGCCGCAGGCCAGGCCACTCTGTCTTTGCCGGCTGTTAGGGGCGTGACCACATGCAGTCCCTTGCCTCCGGTTGTCTTGCAGAAGGACTCCAGCCCCACCTTCTTCAGCCTGTCACGGATCTCAACAGCCGCAGCGATGACCGCGATAAACTTTACGTCGGGCGCGGGATCCAGATCAAACACGAGCCGCCCGGCTGTCTCCGGATCACCCGGCGTGCAATTCCACGGATGAATCTCGAGCGCGCCGATCTGTGCAACGGCGGCGAGCGCCTCGACGCGATCGATTTGTACGTAAGGCGCCTTATCGCCTTTGACCTTTACCAGTGTAAAGAGATTGGAGAGGCCGGCCACAGCATGGCGCTGGAAGAATTGTTCTTTCCCGACGCCGTCCGGGGCACGCACCAAAGAACAAGGTCGCCCTTTTAGATGTGGCAGGAGCCATTGGCCGACCGCTTCGTAGTACTCAGCCAGCTCCAATTTGTTAAGCGGCTTGCCGTCACCGGCGCTCGGCCACAGCACCTTGTCCGGCTTCGACAGGGCCACACCCATAACGACTGCGGTGGCGCTTGACGCCGTGCTCCCACGGGACGGTCTGGAGGTTGTCGCTTGCGACGCTGCTCCACGGGTCACGGGACGACGCTTTGCTTTGGCCGCCAGTTTCTGATCGGGGGCATCACGGTCGGGCAGAAGCGGGCTAGGTATTTCGGTGACGACTTCGCCGGCGGCTTTGTCCCGACGCAATCCCTTGAAGGAGGCCTGACGGATCATCCCGGTATCGGTCCACCCAGCAAATTCGATTTCGGCGACCAGCGTGGGCTTAAGCCACCGGACGTTGCTCTCTTTGGCCGGGCCATTCTTGCCGCCGAAGGGGCTGGTCTCGCGGGTAAGTCTTTTAAGCGTTGGCAACAGTTTTGCAGCGACAGCAGCGCCGAACCCGGTACCAATGCGTCCCACGTAGACCAGGTGTCCGTCACGATTGACGCCGGCGAGCAGGGAGCGAACACCTCCTGCCTCGGTTGTCCAACCGCCCAGCACCACTTCGTGTCCGGCACGGCACTTGGCTTTGGTCCAATCGCCCGACCGACCGGAGGTATACGCTGCCGCCAGCCGCTTGGACACGATACCCTCGAGGTGCAATTTACAGGCCGAGGCCAAGAGGTTATCGGCAGTCGATTCAAAGTGCGTCACATATCGAATCCGCTCGTCCGGATCCGAGTGCTCAAGCAACGCCTGCAAACGTGCCTTGCGGTCCAATAACGGTAACCGGCGTAAGTCCTCTTTGCCCGCGATCAGCAGGTCAAAAGCAAAGAACACCAGATTTTCAGATTGATTCTCCGATAGGGCCACCTGAAGCGCAGCGAAGCTCGGCATCTGGTTGTGATCGAGCGCGCAGATCTCGCCATCCACGATGCAATCGGGCAGAGCACGAGCGCTCTTTGCGATCGCGGAGAACTGCCGGGTCCAATCGAGTCCGCTGCGCGTACGAATGCGAACCTCTTTGTTTTGGACGCGTAGTTGCGCCCGATAACCATCGAACTTGACTTCGTGCGCCCAACCGGTCGTCGAAGGAGGGTGCTCCACCGACTTGCAGAGCTGCGGGTCTATGAAGGTCGGCATTGATTTGAGCTTCAGTGGCTTGTTCCCTTTGCCGCTGCTGCCGAGCGCCACCGTCGATGCAGGCGACTGGTTGCTACGCCATACCGCGTCGGCATTGACTGCTGAAGTGGCCATCATGAATGGCATCGGTTGCTGCCCCTTGCCGGCGGCGATCTGACTCATCGATCGCCCGGAGGCGACGGAGCGATCCAGATCCAGCAGGGCTTGGGCCTCGCCAGGCCGCGCAGCCTGGTCCCGGTGTTTAATGAGCAGCCAGTTGGTCCGCTTGCCACCAAAGCGATCGGCCTTGAGACGCACCAACACCCAACTGCCCTGCAGGCGCTCGCCATCCAGCGCAAATTTCAACTCGCCGCTTATCAGCCCTTGCTGGGGATTCTTGGTCCCCTCGGGTATCCAATAGCCACGGTCCCAGAGTTGTACCGTGCCTCCGCCATATTGGCCTTTGGGGATCGTGCCCTCGAAATCGCCATACGCAAGCGGATGGTCTTCAACCTCGACCGCAAGGCGCTTGTCGGCAGGATCAATGGAGGGCCCACGGGTCACTGCCCAAGACTTGAACACACCATCAAGCTCCAGCCGCAAGTCGTAGTGCAAACGCGTCGCCGCATGCTTTTGGATCACATAGCGCAGACGATCCGAGCGGGAGACTGTGGCGCGGCCGCTCGGCTCCGCGGTCCGTGTGAAATCGCGTTTTCCCCGGTAGCGTGAAAGCAGCGCCTTCGACTGTTTGGCCTTCACTTTTCGCACGATACGGAGCGCATTTCGTTCTCGAAGTTTTAGTGATTGCGCGATTTGCCAATCTGGAGCAGCCGACGATAGGAAAGCAAATGCCGAAAGGCTGCCTGCCCCTCGCCCGCGCGCTCGTGCAGCAGGGCGAGGTTGAAGTGCGCGTCGGCCAGGCCTGGATCGTGGACTATCGACTCCCGATAGGCTGACATGGCCTCGGCTTCGCGCTGCAGATCCTCGAGCAGTACGCCCAGATTGAACAGCAGAATTGCATTCGGCTCCTGTGCCCGGCGATAGATCAATTCCGCCTCTCGGTGTTTGCCTTCCAGATGCAGCAGCCGGCCCAGGTTGATTCGAGCCTGCATATGCGCGCAATCGCCCTTCAGGCACGCCTGGTAGGCTGCCTTTGCGGCTTGTAGATCCTCTTCCTCAAGATCTGTGCCGCGGAGATAGTGCTCGTGGGCCGAGCTGCCGGGCCTTTTCGGTGGTGCAGTCCTTTTCATGGGAAATATGCGGGACTCGTTAAAACTGGCATCTAGCGGCAGGACGTACTGTCCTGTTTGTGGCTCCCACAGCGAGCGGCCTTGTTGCGCTTCCACCCGGTCATTGCGCGCGCGCAATGAAATCTGACCCCTCGAGGCCGCATCCGACAGCCACGGCCTAAGATGCCTTAGGGCCCGGTTAATTGTGCGGGCGGGGAGCTTCGCCGCGTGCAACGCTCCCACCGTCCGAAGCAAAACCAAATCCCCAAACCGGTACTGGCCGCGCGCGTGCGGATCCAGATACCCGGTTTGTTCCAGGAACCGGATCGTCGCGGCGGACAGTCCAAACAGTCGCTTCAGCTCGCGTCGGTCGTACGCGTGCATATCATCGCCGCGCAGCTTTTCTCTTTTCGGACTCAGGCGCTCGCTTGGGTGGCTTGCGCTCCGCGCCTGCCTTGGAAGACTTCGCACCCAGGCTTGCGCGCAGCGCCTGCATCAAATCAATGACGTTGCCCTTGCTGGTACCGACCGGGGCCTCAGCCAGTGATACTTCCTTGCCCGCGACCTTTCGTTGCACGGCGGCTTCGACGCGGCCTTTGAATTCATCCTTGAATTCATCGGGGTCAAAGCGCTTGGCACTCAACTGATCAATGAGCTGTTCGGCCAGTTTCAGTTCAGAATCGGAAACGGCAGCTGTCTCTATGCCCAGTTCCTTGATCTCGCGCACCTCGGCCTGAAAATGCAGCTGATGCATCGCGAGGCCCTTCTCGAGTGGTCGAATCACGACGATGTGTTCTTTTCCGCGCGAAATCCAGCGTCCCAGGGCACACTGCTTCTTCTTCCGCAAAGCGGTTGCCAGCAGGGCATAGGGCTTTGAACCCCCCTTGTCAGGCGCAAGATAATAAGTGCCGTCGAAGTACACGGGGTCGACAGACTCCAGGGGCACGAACTGGCCAATATCGATGGAGTGCGTGGTGGCGTCCTCCAGCGCCTTGAGCTCATCTGGCGTGAACATCACAAACTGGTCCTTGGCAAATTCAAAGCCTTTAACCATTTCTGAACGCTCAACCAGTTTGCCGTCGTTCACGGCCACGTATTGCTGTTTGACGCGCGAACCGTCTTTTTGACGCAGCAAGTTAAAGGAAATGCGCTCCGAGGCTACCGTCGCTGAGAAGAGTCTTACGGGGATGGCGACCAACCCAAACGATATCGTGAGAGACGCAATGGATCGGGGTTGGGATGGCATGGCAGCGAGTCTGAGCGTCCGCGCTCAGCAGCGTCAATTTAACGCTGTAGAGTAGAAACGCACTGTAAGTCGTTCAGATATCAGGAGGAATTGGCGCTTGTAGGAGGCTGCTTACCGTGCCTTGCGGGAACAGCTGTCGTCTCGCTCTGGCCGAGATAACGAGTCCGGCCCGGCCTTGTCAGTAAGTGCCAGTTCTAATGGAGACCGCCAGCTCGGCGACATCGACAGAGCAGCGGCCGTTGGTGGCGTGAGGTACACGCTCCGTTGGCTAGGCGGGTACTGGAAACGCTGCATCCAAAGTCTGAAGATCCTGCGGCGTGAGGTTTACCGAGAGCGCCGCGGCGTTTTCTTTTACGTGGTCTGGAGAGCCGGATTCGGGAATTGCAATCACGTTCCCGCTGCGCATCACCCAGGCGAGTGCGACCGCGGCGGCCGAACAACCATGGGCGGCGCCGATCTGCGCCAGCGTGTGATCGCCGATCACAAGATTATTGTCGCCGCCGAGCGGCGAGTAGGCCATGACCGGTAGGTTGTGCTGCTTGCACCATGGCAAGACATCGCGCTCGTTGTTGCGATGGTTGAGACTGTATGGGACCTGATTGGTGGCGCAGCGATTGCCATTTGGAACCTTGAAGAGATCTTCCATCAGGCTCACGCTGAAATTGGATACGCCCCAGGCGCGAATCTTGCGCGCAGCGCGCAGCTGCTCAAAGGCCGCGACAATGCCGGGAAGTTGCGCGCTCGGAGCCGGCCAATGCAGCAAGTAGAGATCCAGATAGTCGCTGCCCAGGCGCGCGAGGCTCGCCGCGCAGGCACGCGCGATGCCATCGTCAGCCACTTCATTGATCTCGACCTTGGAGACCAGGAATATGCGCTCGCGCTGACTCGCAAGCACGTGGCTGAGGAATTCCTCGGAGCGGCCGTTGCCATAGTTTCCTGACGTATCGAGCAAGGTCATGCCGAGAGATATGCCCGCATTCAACGCCTCTTCCTCGATAGCCACCGGATGCCTTCCCTGACCGAGGTGCCAGCATCCAATGCCGAGCGACGGCACGGCGGTGCCGTCGGGAAGCTTTACAGTGCGAACCTTTGAGGCGGCGACTGCACCAGCAGCCTGTGCGAGTGCTTGCTCCGCAATCAATGCGCTCAGGGCGGGAAGTGACAAGCCGAAGGCCGCACAACGCGCGCCAAATTGACGTCGGTTAAGCAAAGGCTTGCTCATGGTGTCATCTCCTTCGAGCGAAACAATCTAAGAAGCTGCGATCTGCCGCTGGCGCTTGCGGCTCGGTGGGATCGCGCAAGCTTTGGTCACTGCGCGAAAGGGCGCACTGCTGGATCGCTTCGGACCGGAGATTCACGAGCGATACCCCACGCGAGCCAAGGCCGCCGCCGCACAATGTCCGCTTCCGGGCGGCTAATTTCAACAGGCGCTGCGCCGGCGCTGCAACAATTCCATGAGACTTGCAAACCGGGCAGGCCTAGCCTGGTGCCCACCAGGCTTACTAGCGCGCCGAATCCCGGATCACCAGCACGAGCTTGCCGGCCCCGCCTTTCTCCGCCAAAGCATGCGCTTTAGCGGCATCGCGCAGCGGCAAACGCTGGCTGATGGGCAATATGAACTTGCCGTCACGAACATCATCGGCAAATTCCCGTACCTTCGATGCATCGGGACGCGCGAAGACGCGCGTGACCCGCACGGTCGTATTCGTAGCGGCCACACCCTCTGGGAGTACCGAGGCATAGCCAAAGCTGCCGCCATTCTTGACCTTGGCGAAGAGTTTTCCCGCCGTCTCGCCCCCGACCGTATCGAGGATACCGTCCACCATCGCAAATCTACGGATGGCATCCTCATCGTCGATGGCGAGCGTGTCGGACACGCCCAGGGTGGCGGCTTCCTTTAACTGCGCTGCACGGACGCCGGCAATGACACGCACGCCCAGCTTCTTTGCGGTGTGCACGGCGGCCCGACCGACACTCCCAAGTGCCCCCGAGGCGATAAAGGTTTGCCCACGTTGCGCACGTGCAGCGACCCTGACCAGCTGATCGCCCGTCAGGACGACCAGGGGCAGCGCCGCGGCGTCGATTAACGGCATCCCCTCGGGCAAGTGCGTGACCAGGGCGCCTTCAACCGCTACTAGTTCAGCATATGTGTCATCGGCATGCGCCAACACACGATCACCCAGCTTGAAGGTGCGGATGTTCTTGCCTATGGCACGTACAACGCCGCTGACATCCTTGCCGAGTATCGCCGGCAAGGTCAGGGGAAAATCCTTTTGCCGTGCGCCCGAGCGAACCTTCCAGTCGATGGGATTGACGCTGGTTGCCGCTGCCTCGATCAGTATCGAGTCCTCGCCACAGGCGGGCTCGGGGACATCAAGATCGTACTTAAGATTTTCAGGGCCCCCATATTCGTATAAGCGAACTGCTTTCATTGTTGCTCCCACGCCCGCGACGTTTCTGCCGCCATCTCGCTGGTACTACTTTATACCGATCTCGTTGTCAGTTGCCTTGGACTACAGGCGGACTTCAGAGCGCTCACAGCACTGGCATGCATATTTTGCAAACGCTTGGAGGGAGCCGTTCCAAGAATTCTGCAGTGCGTTCGTGAGCTGCGATGCCGGATGCAGGCTCCAATGTGCGAATTCATACATAAGGGAGCTCTGGGAAGGCACAATTGACGCTGGGTCTCGCACGCGCAAGCCGACCTAGGGCGTCAGATGTGCGCTGTCCCCTTGGTACTTCAGGTCCCCCATACGTCCTTCGCAAAGCGCAGGAAATTCTGTCCCAGGATCTTGTCGATCCGCGCTTCTGAGTAGCCGGCTGCCTGCAGGCGCTCCGCCAGTTCGCGGAACTGGTTCGGCCCGCGCAGATCGACGACGAATGGGAAGGTGTCGGGTCCTTCGCCCGCAGCGCTGATGCCCGCCGCGCGTCGCGCCGCGACCTCGCTCGCCAGCGCAGCCCTGTAGGCCCCCAGATCATCAATCGGTGTGGTCGAGCCATCGGTGCCAATACCCACGTGGTCTTCCCCACAGACATCGACTGCATGCTTGATGTGGGCCACCACTTCTTCGGCGGTGGCATGGCCCGCGGGATCGAGGAACGGCATGAAGTAAATGCCGAGGAATCCGCCGCGCATGGCGACCAGCCGCAGCTCCTCATCCGTCTTGTTACGCGGCAAATCGTTCAGGGCGCGGCAGCCGGTGTGGTTGATGGACACCGGCTGCGTTGAAACGCGCGCGGCCTCGAGGCAGGTATGTTCTCCGCTGTGCGAGAGATCGACCATCAGCCGGTGGGCGTTGAGCTGTTCCACGACCTCGCGGCCGAAGGGGGTCAGACCGCGGTTCTGCGCTTCTGCGGAACCATCCCCCAGGGCATTGGCCGGATTGTAGGTGAGCTGGATGACCCGCACCCCGAGGTTGGCGAAGATCTCCACGCGCGAGGAATCGCTGCCGAGCATGGTCGCATTCTGGAAGCCATAGATCAGACCAATTCGGCCCTCGGCCTGCGCCCGGAGGATATCTGCCGTGGTCAGCACCTTGAGCACATCCTTCGACTGACGTCGGATGATCTCATCCATGCGCGCCACGTCGCGAACCGTGAATTCGAACGGCTCCTCGGGCCCGGCGACAAACCCTAAGGTCTGGTTGACGGCATTCAGACCGGAGGCATGAGCATCACGCAGTACGCGTTCCTTAAACTCCCGGGGTTGCGGGTCACTGATGGGATTGGCAGCGGTGGGCGCATCCCGCTCGGGATCGGGGTTCGGATCATCGAGCGCCCCGAGCGCGTTGATGATCAGCCGCGGTTTTGCTGCGCCCGGACGCTGGGCCTGTGCGGGCACGAGTGATGCCGCGGCGAGTGCCGCCGCGGAGATTGACAGGAAGCCACGACGATCAATCGCAGGCATGCTGCATTCCCCTTAAGGTAGGTGCCATCAGTGGGAGGCCGCCGCAAGCGGCAGCGTCAGGCGGCTGGCGTGATCCGCCCCGTGGAAAATCTGGATATTGGCAATTCGCGCATCCTCGATCCGCTCGTAGCCCACGCGCCCTCCGGTATTGAAGTTCTTCTGATAGTTGGGCGAGTTCAGCGGTGCGAGCGTCAGGCGCAGGCGCGCGCCGGCCGGGAATCGCCACGCCATCCAATAGAACTCGAACGGGATCTGCACGATCTGCCCGGGCTGCAGCAGTTCCTGCCGGAAGGGGCCATTGCGAAAGCGCGCCCGCCGGATGTCCTCGCCCAGGCGCACCGTCGTGCCGTCGGGCTCGATAAGCAGCAGCTGCGCCCACAGATCAAAGTCCGGCGCATCGGCCGCACACTCGAGCAGCAGGCGGATATGGCCTGCGACCTCGGTGTCGTGTGACAGCGGCTCAGAATGAAATGTGATCGCGCGCTTCTGGAAGGCGCGGAACTGGCTGCTGGAGTCTTCGCTTTCCGCAAAGTGGGCGAGCTCCAGTTCCGGCAGTTCGTGCGGGTCACTGACAAGCACGGCCGGTGGCTCAGCGGCCGGGCGCGTAGCGCTGAGCGTACCGGAATGAAACACGTCCCGGGGCGTGCCCTCGGCATCGGACAGATACAGCTCAAGGCTGTTGCCGGAAGCCGCGGCCTCGAGCGAGGGCGCATAACGCCACTCATCGGCGCCCATCATGAAGTAGGTGACCTGATCCTGCAGCAATGCCGGCCGCGGCCCGCGGCCCAGTACCCAGTCGTACCAGTCAGCGTGCAGGCGGTTCATGTCGAGTACCGCAGCTGCCGGTATCGCGAGCCCATCGATCTGCTTGCTTGGCTGCTGTGTGCCGCCGTGATCCCACGGTCCGATGAGGAGGAAATGGCGCGCGGCTGCGGCGGCCGGGGCGTGGGCGAGGAGGTTGCCGTAGTAACGCAGGGCGCCGGGCTGGTCGTCATCAAAGTAGCCGGTGGCTGAGAGCACCGGAAACTGCATGCGTGCGTACTCGAAGTCCTTAGGCTCGGCGGCTAGGTTGAAGGCGGCATCCCCGACATGGTCGAGCCACATGTTCATGAATGAGAGTTTCTTGCCCCGCCCATCGATCATCCACCAGTCATCGGCTGCGATTCCGATGGCGGTATCTAATTCTCCAAAGGGTCGGTAGCCCGCGTACTGCTCGAGCATCTTCCCGGCCCAGTACGACTGATTGGCGATGAAGCCGTTGTTGAGCGAGCGGCCACTGGTGTAGCCCATGATCACTGCGGACCAGGCTTGTGGAATGCCGTTGGTATTGGGCACATCCCAGCCAGGGTAGATGGGTACGTAGGGTGCAATCGCGGCCAGGTGCGGCGGGTTCTGCGCCGCGGTGTGCCACTGCGTCATGCCGACGAAGGAGCCGCCGAACATCACCACGCGGCCATCACTCCACGGCTGCCTGGCAATCCACTCGACCACATCGTACCCGTCCCGTCCCACCTGCAGCCCAAGGCTGTCGTCCTTGACGCCGCCGGAGCGACCGCGGCCACGCACATAGACCTGCACGAATGCATAGCCGCGCCGCGCGTAGTAAGCGGCCGAGTCGCCGTGGCGTCCGCCATCGATGTCGTACTGCGTCAGCGTGAACACCGTGGGCACCGGTTTTTGCAGATGTGAGGGTTTGGTGATCCATGACTCCAGCGTGACCCCGTCGCGCATCGGAATCATCCTGCTCATCTCGAGGTCATACCCCGGGCCGACCTCTTCAGCGCGAGCCACCCTTTGCCCCAGCAGAACCACGAGCGACACCATCAGGAAGGCGCACCCGACTCGGATGGGGTGCGCGAATCCGCGCTGTCTGCTGGATTGATTCACAGTCACTGCTCCTGGTCGGCTTAAGCCGCCGCTTCTGCCCACTGTCATGCCGGCAGCATTGTAGCGAACGGCCGCTCCTAAGAGACGCAATCCTGATTCAGGCCCGCTTGCGCGTGGGGCGTGACGACAGATACCTATTGAACAATAACGAAGCCTTTGCTGCCGCAAGGAAAGCTCGCCGCACGCACCAGCCCCCAGATGAGGCCGATCGAGTACAGCCCGCCCAACATGTCGCCGTTGTAATGCAATCGGTCGAACCGATCGTCAACGCTCGCATCCACGCGACGTTGTCGTTACAGCACGAATCAAACCATTATCGAGGGATCTCCATGCGCCATCTGCTTTCCGTTGCGGTCTTGGGTGCGGCTATCACCACCACACTAGCTGGCTGCGCTGGCGGCGGCGGCGGTCCACTGGGTGGCGGAGGGCCACCACCGACACTGGACAGCTACGTGGGCGACAGCGGCGTGTTTCTGGCATGGGCCGATGATCTCAGCGCCACCTATGCCGCGGCGCCGATCGGTAGCTACGCCGGCAAGAAGCAGGCGCTGCGTGGCCAGATTGATTACACCACGGGCACGGCACTCGGCCAGCAGGCGGGGGTCGAGATCTATAAGAGCAGCAGCGGCAATATCCTTGAGATCGATCTGACCACCACCGGCACGCCGAGCCCGCAGCAGGTCTCGAGCGAGACGAGTGCCACGATTGATGATACCTGCACGCTCTCGGGTACGGCCGTACCCGGAGCGAACTACGATTACGTCGGCGTCTATTTCACCGCGGATCTTGTGACGCCCACGAATTCCTCCTACTTCTATCGCCTGCCCGGTCCCGGCGGCGTGTGCGATACCCCGGCTGACATCATCCACATGGTGAAGACCGGCATGTCTGCCAGCAACGCACCGATCGTGGCCAGCGGCATGCCGCTTGCGACAGTGCGCACTTCGCAAGGCGGCATCTCCGGATTTGTCGTCAAGAGTGGCGCGAATCTGGCACTCGTGGATTCGAATTTCGCCAATCCCGTGATACTCGGTACCTTTGCGCAGACGATCAACGTCGCCGCTGCACTGCCTGTTGGCACCACTTCGGGATATCCGACCGGCCAGCTCTATGTGGTCGATGGCAACATCGTCTACGTCGACTATGCGGCACAGACCATCAGCGCCTCGCTCTTTACCATTCCGAACTGGCAGCCCACGAATACCGAAGCGCTATTTGCCGCCTCGCCGACCAACCTGTACTTCTCGATCAATACGCCGCCCAGTGGCGCGACGCCAGCGTCGACGGCGATTTACGCTCTGCCCGCCAACGGCTCAGCAGCGCCGGCCGTGGTGGATAGCGAGCCAGGTACTATTGTGACCCTCGACTTCCCCATTCTTGGCAGCAATCTGATCTGGGGCGTGAAGGATCCGACCTATACGGTGCGCACGCTGTCGGAGTCTGGTGGCGCGGCGAGCATCTTGTTCGCGAGCACGACCAATGATGGCACCTTCATCGCGACCGCGACGACGCTCTACTACACCACCTGGGAGCAAACCTTCAGCTCCGCGACCAATACGCTGACACGCAGTGGCACAAGCTCCGGAATCATCGGGCTGGATGGCACGGTGATTCAGACGTTGATGGCCAGTTCGACCTTCGTCGATGGCGGGGAGGAGTTTCCATGGCCCGCCGATACCACGACGACCTCAACGGCCTATGAGACTGTATTCCAGGTGCAGGGCCTCTCGACCGTAACGGTAATGAACTCGACCACTGGCGAGCAGTATGTTGAGGATGCCGTCAGCGGCGGCACCATGGTAGCTATCGATGCCGGCTCAAATCAGGTGGGTGCGACCATGGGCACGCTGCCGATGACTTCGGCGACCGATCTGAGCGGAAGCTTCCGCGATACCGATCACACCGGATTTATAGAAGCCACCAATGCCGTGTCGAGCGCAGACCCGGCCACGCGCGATCTGTATGTCCTGAACTCGCAGAGCGCCAACAGCCTGACCCTGGCGACCGATAATCTGTAGCGGCTTGGACGCTGTGGCACTTGGGGGCTGGCGCGATGAGGCAGCGGGGCAATCGGGTAGACTTTGCGGGCACAGCGAGGTCAGCGATTGCCACGATCGATTCGCAAAGCGGTAACGCTGCTGCCCCAGGCCAGGGCGGAATCTGCCACCCGGCGTCGGGGTGCATTCGCCGACAGTGCGGCGATCCGGACCATTCTGGATGTCGTCTGCGCGATCCCGCGGGGCTACGTGTCAACCTACGGTGCGGTGGCGCGCGCTGCCGGACTGCCGGGGCGTGCGCGACTGACTGGCTACGCTCTCAAGCGGGCTCCAGAAACCCTGAACATCCCCTGGCACCGAGTACTGGGTGCGGGGGGTCGGATCGTGTTTCCCAGATACTCATCTTCTTATCGCGAGCAGGCTCAGCGGCTGCGCGCAGAGGGCGTCAGGGTCCGAGCAGGGCGCGTAGAGCGTGCGTTTCTCACCGATCTGGAAACACTCTGAGTCCACGCTTGAGTCGCCGGCGCCTTCGGGTAGCAGTGTCCGCGTTAATTTGACCTATCTATTGGGCGCTTGCCGTAGGCGAAAACTGACGGCGCACATCAGCGCGGCGCTTACAGCCTGGAGCGTCATACCCGGGTATAAGCCAAGAGACGTACGGGCTGCGGTGACGAACGGGTCAATTCGTATCGCAACAACGACGGTATGAGCGATAGCGTACAGAAGTGTGCAGTTGAGCGGAGCAGGCTCAACGCTAGCCGCATTGGGCCATCCAGGTCTTGATTTAGTTCTGCGGGAGATCTCGCATGTATTTGGGCAAGAGAAGTTATTCGATCCTCGCGGCCGCATTGGTGCTCGCGGCAGGCGCCGCCTACCTGGGCAGCGTTCCGACGATGGCCGAGCCGCTTTCGGTGACTCTCACTGGGGCCCAGGAGGTACCGCTGGTACGAACCCTGGCCACCGGAACCAGCACCATTAGCGTTGCCGCGGATGGGACAGTGACCGGCGCGGTGGACACGATCGGGATCGAAGGCACCATGGCCCATATTCACCAGGGCGCGATAGGGGTCAACGGCCCGGTGCTGGTGACTTTGGAGAAGACCTCCCCGATGCGCTGGTCCGTGCCTGCGGGGACCAAACTGACTGACGCCCAAATTCAAAGCTACAAGAGCGGCGACTTGTACGTGA
>Ga0302324_100006322_pt1 | contig 25573 bp, 26 predicted proteins | sample Palsa_T0_1_FD_201949 | JGI IMG/M metagenome (GOLD analysis project Ga0302324, IMG submission 201949) | Peat permafrost microbial communities from Stordalen Mire near Abisko, Sweden - Palsa_T0_1 | ecosystem: Environmental > Terrestrial > Soil > Palsa > Peat permafrost | place: Sweden: Abisko... | reverse complement strand
AAACTCGCGCGGCTGGCCTGGCGGACGCCTTGAAGGAAATGATTGCCGCAGTCAAGGGACAGCCTTGGAATCGCACCGCACCGCGCACGCTGGCCACCGAGTGGATGTCCGGCTCATACGAGGCCCAATCACAACGCGACTTGGTCAAGGCGCGTGACATGGCGTTGAGCGCGGCGGCCACGGCGCCCGGCTTCGGATTTGCGCAAGAGCGGGTGGCCGAAATGGAGTTTAGTTTTGGGCGGACCGAGGCGGCCTTGGCGGCGTTGAAAAAGAGCCTGGAACTTTCGCCGCGCAACGCCCAAGCCCTCGCTTTGAATGGTTTCGCGTTGAGCGCGCAAAACAAGATGGCGGAAGCGGGAGAGTACTTTGACAAGGCGATTGCGGCTGATGGCGCGTTGGCCAACGGCTGGCTGGGGCGCGGCTTGGTGCGCATTCGCCACAATCGCGTTAATGAAGGACGCCAGGATTTGGAAACGGCAGCGGCATTGGAGCCAAACCGGGCCTTCTTGCGGAGCTATTTAGGCAAGGCTTGGAGCATGGACAAACCTTTCCAGTACACTTGGAACACTCATTTGGCGACACGCGAACTGGGCTTGGCCATGCGGCTGGACCCCAATGACCCGACCGCCTGGCTTTACTCCGCCTTGCTCAACGACCAGCGCAACTCCATCAACCAGGCCATTGATGACTTGGAGCATTCCGAGGCGCTGAATGACAACCGGGCTGTGTTCCGCTCCAAGTTTTCACTCGACCAGGACGCGGCGGTGCGGAGCGCGAACCTGGCGCTCATTTATGAAGACGCCGGCCTGAGCGATGTTGCCACGCGCGAGGCGACGAAAGCCGTGCAGGACGATTACGCCAATTATTCCGCCCATTTGTTCCTGTCGGAAACTTACGACGCGCTGCAAGACCCGAAGAAAGAGAACTTGCGCTACGAGACGCCTTGGGAGGACGAATTACTCGTGGCCAACCTGCTGGCACCCGTCGGCGCGGGGTTGCTTTCCCAGAATGTCTCGCAGCAGGAGTATTCGAAAATGTTCGCAGCCGACGGTTTGGGAATCAGCTCGCAAACCTCGTTCTTCAGCCGTGGGGCATGGTTGGAGGACTCGTCCCAATTCGGCACGGTAGGCAACCTGGCCTATTCGCTGGAAGCGTATTATTACACCGACCCGGGCTGGCGGCCGAACAACGACATCCAAAACTCAGACTTTGACGCCAAGATCAAATACCAGATCACACCCAAGGACACGGTGTTTGCGGAGGTGGAACGGCCGGAATTGGATGAAGGGGATGTATTCGAACATTACAATTATCAGACGCCCATATTAAATATCAATACCGGCGCGCGGCCCGGTTATGATCCCACTTTGCGCACGCAGGAGTTTCAGGATCCAAACGTTCTGATCGGTTATCATCGCGATTGGGGCACAGGCAACCACGACCTGATTCTCTATCGCCAATTGCAGGACCGTTTTACCTCCACGGACGGCGATTACCAGGCCGCTTTTTATTTCCCCCCGCCCTACAGCCCTGCGACTTATCCTCCCCAAGACGGCGGCACCAGCATGCTGTCGCGCACGCTGAATTTGAACTCCATCGAGATCCAGCACATTTATCAGAGCGACCTTCAAAGCATCATCGTCGGCGGACGCTTTCAGAAGGAAAGCATGGATTCGGCCAATTCCCTGGGATATGAAGATGTCAGTTCGCCCAGCCTCACGGTGCTGCCGGAAGTGCCCACGATGAAAAGCGATTTCGAGCGGCTCAGTTTCTATGGTTATTATCAATTGAAACTCTTTGATTCGCTCCACCTGACCGCGGGCGCCACGTATGATTGGGAGCGGTTCCCGCTCAACATCGACACCCCGCCGCTCTCCAGCCAGGAGGACGAAAGAGCCACGCTGTCTCCCAAGTTCGGACTGGATTGGACGTTGCCGGACGGCACGCGCCTTCGCGCCGATTACACCCGCTCCATGAGCGGCCTGGTCAATGACAGCAGCACATTGATCGAACCGAGCGAGGTGGCCGGTTTCAATCAGGCCTTTCGCAGCCTCATCCCGGAATCGACGGGATTTGGCACTCCGCCGGCCATGCGCTTCGGAACCTGGGGAATTGGCGCCGACCACAAATTCCCCACGGGAACTTACGTGGACGTGGAGGCCCAATTGTTGACTTCAAGGGGCAATCAGTTGATTGGCGCGTGGAGTAATGCCGCCCCGATAATTCCGACGAGCGTTTCGGATTTGCCCCAGACGCAGTCTTTTCAAGAGAAGGACGTGTTTGTCAGCGTCAGCCAATTGATCGGCAAGGAGCTTTCCGTCGGCGCGCGTTACAGCCTCACATCGGTGGATCTCTCCACGCATGTGACGCTGCCGCCAGGGACGATCGATCCTCAAATTTACGACGAGCATGAGAACTCGACCCTGAATGAAGTCAGCCTCTTCGGCAACTTTGCCGTGCCGTGCGGGTTTTTCAGCCAGTTGCAGGCCAATTATTGGCGCCAGTACAATACCCTGCAGGGCGAGGGAGGCGACGGCTTCTGGCAGTTCAATCTTTACGCCGGCTACCGGTTCCCGCATCGGCACGTTGAGGTGTCCGTCGGCGTGGTCAATATAGGCAATCAGGATTATCATATTGACCCGGTCACCTACTTTTTGGAGCAAGCCCACACCCGGACGTTCGTGGCCAGCATGAAATTTAATTTCTAAAATTGGGCCGCCGGGCTAACCTCCGCTCCGTCGTGTCTGACGAAAGCACTACAATTGGTTCCCGGGCCAGAGCGTGGTGGGGCAGCGTGTGGGCGAAAGGCCCCGGCATTCTCGGGGGCATCGCCCTCTCCACTATCTTGGGATTCGTGCTTATGTACACTCCGCTGGGGAATGGCTTCTATGAGAAAAGCTATGACCTCCCATTTCAATGGCGAGCATGGGAGACAAATTCTTTGAACCAGGTCGAAATGGTATATTTGGATGACCAATCCTACATAAAACTTAATCAAGATTACACTAAACCATGGAACCGGGCTTTTCTGACGCGCTTGCTAAAGCGTTTGACTGATGATGCTGCCGCTGCAGTTGTATTTGATATCGTGTTTAGCGACCGTATGGATGATGCTGTTGACGCGCAACTTGCGGATGCGATGCGCAATTTTGGAAAAGTCATCATCGCGGCGGACTGGACAGTGGGATACACCACCGGACACAAACCTGAGCTGATATACTCTCTTCCCTTGAGGTTGTTCAACGAAAGTGCCAGCGATCTTGGCGCGTCAACATTGACTCCCGATGAGGGCGAATACATCCGACAGTACAGCCCAACGCTGCCAGAAAAGCTACTAGGCGACGCAACTAATAGCGAAGCGTGGGTCACAGCATTGTTGCTTCAGCCTTCTTTTATGGAGAGCAACAGCTTAAAACTCCATACGTTTTGGGTAAATTATTACGCTCCTGAGATCAAAATGCCTGCGGTCAGCTTGTATCAGGCTATTGCGGACCACGATCCCGACGTTCCGCCTGGGTTCTTTCGCAACAAAGTTGTTTTTGTAGGTTCGAAAATCCAAACGCACATCGCCATCGGGCGCAAGGACGAGTATTCAACACCCTTTTCATATCTTCAGGATTCTTCGTTGAACGCATACAAGTGGATGCAGGGAGTGACAATTCATGCCACTGCTTTTTTGAATTTGATTCGCGGTGATTATTTGCGGCGGATCGACTGGCGTCTTGAGCATGCTTTGATCATTGCCTGTGGCGTTCTTTTCGGAGGCGGCTTGGTTCTCTGCCGTCCTGTTTCGGCCGTTGTAATCGGAGTGCTTTCCATGTTCCCCATCGTCTTCGCCGATTATTATGCCTTCAAATGGTACTATTACTGGTTTCCTTGGCTCATCGTAGTGGGGTTGCAAATCCCAATTGCCATTGTTTGGTCCGTCACCTACAATTCCGTACGCCTTCTCGTCGAGAAGAGACTCGTCGAGCAATCCTTGGGCCTTTATTTGTCCCCCAAGCTGGTCAAGAAATTCGCCAGCAATCCCAAGCTCATGAAGCCGGGCGCGGAAAAACAAATGTTGACCATTCTTTTCAGCGACATCGCCGGCTTCACCACGATCTCCGAGGGCATGGATTCCGATGAATTGGCCCGGCTGATGAATGAATATTTCCAAAACGCCGTCCACAATTGCATTCACGCCACCGATGGCACGGTCGTCAAGTACATTGGCGACGCCATTTTCGCCTTCTGGAACGCGCCCGACCCGCAGGGGGACCATGCCTACCGCGCGTGCGAGGCGGCTTTGCGCTTTCGCGCGCTTAGCGCCCAGCGCGTCAACGGGACGGAACTGATCACGCGCATCGGCCTCCACACCGGCGTGGCCAATGTGGGCAATTTTGGCAGCGATAAACGCGTGGATTACACCGCCATCGGCGAAAACATCAACCTTGCCTCGCGCATGGAGGGGTTGAACAAGTACTTAGGCACGCGCGTTCTCATCACAGGCGACACGCACAAGGAGGTCGGTTCGCGACTGGTCACGCGATATTTGGGGTTGTTCCGCTTAAAAGGCTTCGAGAAGGCGGTCGCGGTTTATGAATTGATCGCTTTTCTGGAAAAGGAGGCCGAGTCGCGCCCGTTGCGTGAACGCTTCGCGGCTGCGCTCGATAAGCTCGCTAAAAAGGATTTCGCCAGCGCCGAAGAGGCCTTCCGCCGCATTCAGGAGATCAATCCTGGCGACGGCCCGGCGGAATTTTACCTCGAACAAATCCAGGAATTGCGCGCGTCCGAACTGCCGGCGGAGTGGAAAGGCGAAATCACCCTCAAGGATAAATAGGGCCGTGTTTAAAACACCATGAAGCCCAGCGCGGCCACGAAAACTCCAAAGGCGCATCGCAGGGCGCTGGTGATGCGGATGCGGGAATTATTGGCGGTCGCCCAATAGACCAAATCGCGCAGTCGCCAAGGCGAGACGGTGAACCACATCCCGCCCAGCACCATCGCATACGCCCAAACCGCGATGACCAGGCGCCATTCGCTCGCGGCCCACCGTTCCGAATCCACCATCAGCTTGCCCAGCAGCAGCAGCAGAATGGACAATCCGCGCACCGCCAGAAAATCCTGCACAAAAAAGCACGTTCCCAGTCCGACGCCGATGAAAAGGGTGAACAGAAAGGGCTTGAGCGATTCAAAATCGGCCAGAGACTCGTGGCTGACATTCCACATAAACCACGCCGTCCCGCCCAGGGTCAGAATGTAACCGATGGGCAGCGAGCGCGGGAACTTCCGCGCCGCAGCCCCGAATTTGGCAGGGCTGATCACTCCAATTAGATTGAGCGCGGCAAAAGCGAAACCCAGGCAAATGGACAATGTTGATAGCTTAACGGCCATGATCGCCCGGCAAAGGAACACGAAAACCGCCCGCCTTGCAACAAGGAAAAATCACCCGGCTAGTAACTGGTCACGATGTATTTGTTGGCCGCGTTCTGCGAGCCGACGTTCAAGTTGATTTGCTTGGTCGGCCCGAACGACCAGACGACGGCGTGGCCTGGCGTCATGAGAGCGCTGCTTTTGGGGAATTGAGCTTGATACATCATATTCAAATATGGGTCGAAAACGCGGTTGTCGCCGCTGAGGTCGAGCGTGACGATGAAGGGCAGGCCCCAAGGGTCGCGCAAGATTTCGTCAGAGCCAATGCCGGGGGTGCCTGGCCCGGTTCCAGGAATGGAGGTGCCGAACGCCGCCGTTCCCTGATAAAATTGAGTCGTTTGAGGATTATAAATATGCCCTTGAATCTGGCCCCCGTTGGTGGCGTACTCGGGATAATAGACATCGTCGCGCAGAATCGCAATCAATTCGGAATTGTTGTTTTGATACCCCGTTTTTCCCCCCTTCTCATAGAGAGTGATGATTTCAATGGGGGTGCCATTAGGGTTCTTTATGCCCGAAAGATTACCGGTGGCGTCGGTCTTACTCGTGCCATACGTAAAATCATTGGTCGATCCCGCCACCGCGTTGACCGCGTTGACGGAGGCCGGCAAGCGGCTGTAAGTCGAGTAGTAAGTTTCGATGGCACCGACCAATCCAACCGCCTCGGTTTGGCAGACCTTTCGTTGTGCCTGGGTTTTGGCCCTGGCGATGGCGGGCAGGAGCAAACCTGCCAGGATTCCGATGATGGCAATGACCACCAGCAATTCAATCAGTGTGAAGGCATTTCGTTGGCGGCGCGGCGCGGGCAATATTTTCATAAACATAGCTTCTCCTTAATTTAGCAGTTCATTCTGCATTGTCAAACTTTCCCCTTGTGAGATGGTGCGCGATACAGGGATTGAACCTGTGACCCCCACCGTGTCAAGGTGATGCTCTACCACTGAGCTAACCGCGCCGCTTGCGTCAAACGTAGGCGCGTCCAGCCTGATTGGCAAGCAAAAAATCCTTCATCTGCCAGCCGCAGGCGTCCGCGCCTGGATGATGCGTCCGATGGCCCACCGCGCGTGTTCTGCCACCAGCGGCTCGGTTTCCGCAGCCGTCCGCTTCAGCGCTGGCAAAGCAGCCTCATCCCCGCAATTTCCCAGGGCGACACATACGTTTCGGAGCAATCCGCGCCGTTTGACCCGTCGGATGGGTGTCCCGGCGAATCGTTGTTCAAAGGCCGCCTCATCCAGCGAAAGCAGTTCGAGCAAATCCGGCGCCGCCAGGTCCGGGCGGTAATGAGGACGCATCATGGCCCCTTGCCGGGCAAAACGGTTCCAGGGACACACCGCCAGGCAATCGTCGCAACCGTAAATCCGGTTGCCGATCATCGGGCGCAATGCCTCGGGAATCGCCCCCTTCAATTCAATGGTCAGGTAGGAAATGCACCGGCGCGCATCCAATTGGAAGGGCGCCGTGATGGCTGCCGTCGGGCAGGCGTCGATGCACCGGCGGCAGGAGCCGCAGCGGTTCTTTTCGGGTGCGTCCGCCTCCAATTCCAGAGTCGTGATGATTTCCGAGAGAAAAATCCAATTGCCCAGCTTGCGGCTGATCAGATTGGTGTGTTTGCCGATAAATCCCAGCCCGGCCCGTTCCGCCAGATCACGCTCCAAGAGCGGTCCCGTATCGACATACCACAACGAGCGCGCGCCGCCGCCCAAAGAAGTGACAAACGCGGTCAAATCTTTGAGCCGTCCGCCCAAAATCTTGTGATAATCGCCATATCGGGCGTAACGCGCGATCTCGCCCGCCGCGCCCATCTGAGGCGGGACGCAGGCGTCTGGGGGCGTATAACTGGCGGCCAAGGTGATGATCGTTTTGGCGGCAGCCAGGACTCGGTCCGGGGCGATGCGTTTGTGGGCGTTGCGGGCGAGGTAATCCATCTGACCATGATGGCCGGCCTGGAGCCAGCGTTTGAACTCGGCAGCGTGATCAGGCGGGCTGGCCGTCGTAAAACGGCAATCGTCAAAACCCAACTGTAGGGCGCGCTGCGAGATGGCCGATTTCAATTTCCCCTCCGGGCCAGGTTGAATTGGTGCAGGACTTGTTGAACCACCTCCTTGGTGGAACGGAATCCCGTGTGAAGCAGCACGTCGGCCTGGCGGAAGGCCGGCCCGCGTTGTTCGAGCAATTCGCGGATTTTGGCCGGCGGATCAGGCGTCTGGAGCAGCGGCCGATGTGTTTGTGCGCGCACTCGTTCCCAAATCGTCTCGGGCGAGGCCCAAAGGCAAACCACCAAGGAATGAGACTTAAGGCTGGCCAGGTTGGACAGATCGGCCGCCAGGCCCCCGCCGGTGGCGATGACGGTCTTGCGGCGCGCACTCAGGGCATTGACCACGTCCCGTTCATACTTGCGAAAAGCGGCTTCGCCCTGATTCGCGAAGATTTCGTGGATCGACTTCCCCACTTCATTTTCGATCAATTCATCGGTGTCGATAAAAGCGAAGTGGAGATGTTCGGCGGCCATGCGGCCGACGGAAGACTTGCCCGTGCCCATCAAACCGATCAAGGCGAGGTTATGTATGCTGCGCACATCGCTCATAGATACGACGAAGGCTAAAGGCTAAAGGCTAAAGGCTGAAGGCTAAAGGCTGAAATGAAGACTTATCTCACTTGAAACATAAACCAGAAAGGAATATACTCAAACGATGATATCCGCATTGGAACTCAAAGAACGCATGAACGCGCAGCCGTTCAAGCCCTTTCGTATATGCATATCAGATGGCAAGACCTACGACATCACCCATCACGACATCATGCTCGTCAAACGAAATGCCGTCCTTATCGGAATCGAGCTTGACAGTAATTCCATCGCCGAACGCTTCGTTGAATGCGCTCTGCTCCATATCACGCGCATTGAAGACATTTCAACCGCACAAGCAGCGTGACCATCCGGGGAACTTGCCAATGCAAAAGCGGTCGCAGAAATTATTGAAGCCGCGCTTGACATTTGGCCGATTTGGGGCAAAGTGGGTCATTGTTGAGAATCAATATGAAACAAATCAAATCCAGAAAACAGTGGAAGAAGCCGGAAGTCAAAGTCGTTCAACTTTGTTGTGAGTGTACGGCTTACGTGGACGCCGAATAGAGCGTCCTGCTTCGGCCCAGGAGGCCATTATTCAAGTTCTGCTCTTAGGGGTTGCCGCAGGCGGAGGCCTGCCGCAGTGGAACTGCGCCTGCGCCAATTGCCAGCAGGCCAGACACGGTGACATCCCACCTCAAACTCAGTCTTCCGTCGCCGTCGGCGATGGCGCCGGGAATTGGTTCCTGATCAATGCCTCGCCGGATTTGCCGGTTCAAATGCGCACCTATCCGGCCTTGGCGCCGCATCCCGGTTCGCCGCGCAATTCTCCCATCACCGCCGTCTTTCTCACCAGCGCCGACGTGGACCACGTTCTGGGGTTGCTCTCGCTGCGCGAGGGAAGCGCGCTCCATATTCACGCCACTCCGGCCATCGAACAGGCATCGGCCATCCTGGGTGTGACGACAGTCTTGCAGTCTTTTTGCGGCGTCGTCTGGCATCATCCAGACGGCGGTGGGTTCGAGACGTTGCGCGGAAACGACGGAAGGGAAGGTTCCCTCTGTGTCCGCGTCCTCCCGCTGTCCGGGCGCGCGCCTCGTTACGCCGGTGGAAAGCCCCAAGGAGGTGTTTTTACGATTGCCTTGCAATTCCTGGACGAGCGCACTGGCGGCCGGCTACTCGTCGCGCCCGGCGTGGAGGGGTTGGGCGGCGTCTTGCAGGCCGCGGCTCAGGAGTCCGACGCCGTGCTCATGGACGGGACTTTCTGGTCCGAAGATGAACTGCGCCGCGTTCGAGCCGGCGCTCCCGGAGCTTCCGAAATGGGCCACCTGCCGATTAAAGACGGAACGCTGCCATTATTGAGCGCTCTGACCAGCCGCCACCGCGTTTATGTCCACATCAACAACACCAACCCGATCTTCGCTCCTGGCTCGCCTGAGCGCGCGACGGTGGAGGCTGCCGGCGTCATCGTCGGTTACGATGGATTGAGTTTCGACCTATGAACAAACTCCCATGGAACAGGAAGACATTCATAGCCAGGCTGCAAAGGGTCGGCGCTGCCTCTTACCATAACAAGCATCCCTTCCATGGCTTAATGAACGCCGGGGAACTCGACCGCGCGGCCATTCAAACATGGGTGGCTAATCGTTTCTATTACCAGGTCAACATTCCGATTAAGGACGCGGCCATAATTTCCAATTGTCCACTGCGCGAAGTGCGCCGAGTCTGGCTGCATCGGATCAGCGATCACGACGGCGCGCAGGGGAATGAAGGAGGCATCGAAGCGTGGCTCCGCCTGGGCGCCGCCTGTGGCCTTTCCCGCCGGGCACTAATTGCGCAGCAACACGTTCTGCCGGGGGTCCGCTTCGCGGTTGATGCTTACGTCAATTTCACCCGCCGGGAGCCGTGGCCGATCGCCGTGGCCTCGTCGCTGACGGAATTATTCGCGCCGGATTTGATGACCAAACGGCTGGAGGCCTTTCGCCACCATTACCGTTGGGTCCACCCGCGCGGACTGGATTACTTTGCCCGCCGCCTGACTCAGGCGCCGCGCGATTCCGGCGAGGGACTGGAACTTACTTTGCAACACTGCGCCACACGCGAGATGCAGGAAGCCGCCGTGCGCGCGCTCCAATTCAAATGCGATCTGCTTTGGGCCATGCTCGACGCGATCAACGCCAAATGCCGGAGATGAACGTCATGACCGACGAGAGCCGGCCCGTTTTGACGCGCGGCGTTCGTTTGCGCGCGGACCCACTGACGGGCGAGCCATTGCTGCTTTACCCCGAAGGCTTCCTTCCTCTTGACGCCGCCGCGCATGGCATCCTGCTTCGCTGCTCCGGCGATTTGACCCTCGCCGGCATCGTGCTCGCCTTGAGCGAAGAATACGAGGCGGAGCCGGACGTGTTGCGCGCCGATGTCGTCGAGTGCCTCACCCATTTGCGCCAGGAGATGCTGGTCGTGTGGTGATATGAAATACCGACCTTACTTGTTGCTGGCGGAATTGACCTATCGCTGTCCATTGCATTGCCCGTACTGTTCCAATCCGACTCGCTACCCGGACGGGCGGGAGTTGACGACGGCGGAATGGCAGCGGGTCTTCCGCGAGGCGGCTGAACTGGGCGTTCTGCATGCCGGCCTTTCCGGCGGCGAGCCGTTGCAACGCGCCGATTTGCCCGAATTAGTCGCCGCCGCGCACGAGGCCGGCCTTTACACCAATCTCATCACCAGCGCCGCCGGACTGAACCAAACGCGCTTCGGCCAGCTCAAATCGGCGGGCCTGGACAACATCCAGATCAGTTTTCAATCCGACGAGGAGTTGGCGGCCAATCGCATCGCCGGCGCCGCCATGCACCGTGTCAAACTCACAGCCGCCAGATTGGCGCGCGCGGAGGGCTTTCCGCTGACGGTCAATGTTGTTTTGCACAGGGACAACATTGATCGCCTGGCGGAGATCATCGTGCTGGCCGAGGAACTGGAGGCCGAACGGCTGGAACTGGCCAATGTTCAATACTACGGCTGGGCCTTCCGCAATCGAGCGGCTCTTTTGCCCACACGCGGCCAGATCGCCGCCGCCGCCGTCATCGTCGCGCAGCAAACGAAGCGGTTGCTGGGCCAGATGCGCATTTTGTTCGTCACGCCGGATTACTACAGCGACCGGCCCAAACCGTGCATGGACGGTTGGGGCAGCCGTTATTTGACCGTCAATCCGGCGGGCGAAGTCCTGCCTTGCCCTACGGCCAAGGAAATCAAAGAACTTCGATTTGACAACGTGCGCGAGCATGGGCTGGGCTGGATTTGGCATGAATCGGCGGCCTTCAACCGTTTTCGCGGGACGGAGTGGATGCCGTTGCCGTGCCGGGAATGCGAGTTTCGGGAGGTGGATTTCGGCGGATGCCGTTGCCAGGCCGCATTGCTGGCGGGCGACGCGAGCGTGACCGATCCCGCCTGTTCGCTTTCACCGTATCGGGATCGGCTCACAGCCTTTGTGGAATCGGCCCAAAATCGCCAGACGCTGGATTTTGAGTTCCGCCAGAATCCATGAGAGGCGGCCTTCCACCCCTCCCTCTGCTTGCTCGCAACTTATTTTAGGCGTTATAGGGTGTTATAGCGTGTTATAGGGTGTTACTGAACCTCAGTTTGGGGCAAGCAACTACAACTCGTGGGGCAGTATCTCCCCACCGCGACTGACCGCGATTGGGGAACCGAGCAGCCCTTAAACGACACCCGGCATGGATGATTCGCCGTCTTTTCCCCATTCATTGCCAAACTACGATTAACCGCTATTAACGGCGATTTGAATGCGCCGGAAACAGGCCGTTTCGACAGGATTCACATGATTCACAGGAGAACGCCTTCGGAGGTTTCAGACATACGCGAACCCCCTGGCCGCTTTCCCAGGCCCCTTGCAGGCTTCATGCGGACTGGCAGGAATTTTTTCGGCGCAATTTGGCGCAATTTGGCGCAAGTCACCTCGGTCATCGTTGTCCCACCCTCTTGTCCCTCCGACCTCGCCGCGCCGCAGGCTTGGCGAAGGCGGGTGCAAACTTTCAAAGATCAGCGGCATGGTCGCCGTACATGTTCTATACTAACACGCATTTAGGGGACTGCAACAATAAAAATGCAAGACGTTGTCCGAGCGGAGATGCCCCTAGGCCTTCGCGCTTCTGGCACGATTCCGGTACTGGTGGACTAAGCGGACTTTTTTTGGTATCAGAATCCGGTTATGGGCTCGCTCATCAAATTTCTGGTCGCAGCGATGTTGGCGGCGGATACTGCGGAAGCCAGCCGAGATCCTGGCTGGCCGGGATTCCGCGGTCCGCGAGGCGACGGCACCTCGCCGGCCACGGATGTTCCCCTGCGCTGGAGCGAGAGCAACAACGTGGCCTGGAAAGTCCCAGTCCCTGGGCACGGGCACTCCTCGCCAATCGTGCTGCTCGATCGCCTCTGGCTGACGACGGCACTTGAGCGAGGGGTCAAACGCGCTTCAATGTATGGGGAAGACATGCTGACTGCGGAGCATGTCACCTTGGAGGCAATCAGCCTTGACCGCGCTCAGGGCAACATCCTTTGGCGCGCGCCGCTTTTTGATGTGGACGAGCCGGCCCCGGTCCATTCGTTAAACAGTTGGGCCACCCCTACGCCCGTCATCGAGGCGGGACGGCTTTACTGCGACTTCGGCACCTTCGGCACCGCCTGCCTGGAGGCCAAAACGGGCCACGTCCTTTGGAAGACACGGCTGCCAGTGGACCACCAATTCGGGCCAGGCAGCTCTCCCGTCCTCTGGCGCAACCTGCTGGTGCTGGTCCGCGACGGACGCGACGCGCAATATGTTGCCGCTCTCGACAAAACAACCGGCCAGATCGTCTGGAAGGTGGACCGCCCGCCAATCAATGCCGAGGGGGGCTATCTTAAGAAATCCTTTATCACTCCTCTCCTTGTCAGTAGCGCCGGGCAGACCCAGTTGGTGGCACCAGGCGCGCAATGGGTGGTTTCCTACGATCCGATGAGCGGCAAGGAATTGTGGCGCGCACGGCACGGCGAAGGTTATTCCGTGGGATCCTCCCCGGTGTTCGGCAATCGGCTGGCGGTCTTCAGCACCGGTTTCGAGAAGCCCGAGTTGGTCGCCGTTCGCGTGGACGGCCAGGGAGATGTGACGGCGACCCATATTGCCTGGAGGACGCTGCGACAGGCGCCGACCATGTCGTCGCCTGTGCTGGCGGGAGACGAAATCTATTGGGTTTCCGACGCGGGAGTAGCTGCGTGCGGCGATGCGCGGACCGGGGAGATTTACTGGCGGGAGCGGTTGGGCGGTCTGCACTTTGCGTCGCTGCTTTATGCCGAGGGCCGGGTGTATTACTTCGCGCAGGACGGAAGGACCACCGTAGTCAAGGCCGGCAAGCAGTTCGAGAAACTAGCCGAGAACCGAATCGAAGGGCCATTGGTTGCCACCCCGGCCATCCTGGACGGAACCATCTTCCTGCGAACGGATACCGATCTTTACCGGATTGGGAAGAAGTGAGAAAATAAAAATGCGAGACCCTGTCCGAGCGGACTTGGCCTGTTCTCCAGACGTAATCATCAAGGCGTCTTTAGAATTCCCGTCACGTCCGGACCGAATTGCCCATAATGGCGTATGTTCCAAGTAAAGAGCGTTTCCGCCTTTGCCTTGAGAGCGCAGGTGGCCAGGAAGGCGTCGTAGATGGTCCCGCCCACAATGCCGATGGAGGTGAATTTTTGGAGCATGTCCCCCATATTCGTCTGCGCTCAACGACACAATGGTCATCCGCTCCCGAATGTTGGTAATGAACAGCATCCCCTGTTCGCTGCTGATGCGATGTTTGCCGGGCATCCGCGTCAGCGTGGAATAGACTTCGAGGAGACTATGCGCCCCGCAACAAACATCCTTTTGGTCGAACCTGGCGAAGAGGTCCAAACTGGCGGCATGATGCACATGATCGCCGTAAAAAACGGGCACCAAGACCGAAGTATCCAAAAACGCCTTCACTCCTGTGCGGCCAGATTCTGTTTGTCGCGTTGCTCCCGAATTTCTGCCAGCAGATCGTCCGTGACGGAAGCCGCTAAAGGTTGGCCGGTGCGGAAAACCCACACGCCTTTTTCTTTGGCCAGCGGCGCCCCGCCACGCACCGGGCGAAGAGTAATGCGTTCGCCGACACGTTCCAACTCCAGCAAATCACCGGGGCCGATGTCCAATTCCTTCCTTAACGGCTTGGGCAGAACCACACGCCCCGCACTGTCAATCGTCACTTGCGTCGTCACAAATGTCATAATATCATGGGTCATCCCAATAATCAATGCCAAAATGCCATTGACTGCTCGGTATTTTTGCATGGAATAGGCCCATCCGTGAGCGCGAAATTCACCAGTTCTTGAACTTGCCGCGTTGGGCGTTGATGGGCTGATTGGTGGGGGAGAAAAGCAACACTTTGGCGTCGTCTTTCAACTCGTCGAGTAATTTGCGGGCTTCTTGCGGACTCATGTGAAGCTCGGTGGCGGACGCCTGTTTGTCTTTTTCCTCCTGGTTGTCCTTTTGCTCGCCCTGCTGCTCCTTTTTTTCCTGGTCTTTCTTGGCTTGTTCCTGGCGGGCCTTTTCCTCGTCCTTCTTTTGCTGGTCAGACTTTTGGTTCTGCTGTTTTTGTTGTTGCTGCTGTTGGTCTTTTTTTTGGTCTTGATTTTGCTGGTTTTTTTTCGATTGGTTTTGGTCCTCCGGATCTTTTTTCTGCAAGAGCTTGGCGACGGCGTTGAGCTTTAGGTCGGACGGATACACCTTAAGGCCGGTGTAAATCTCGGTCGCGGCTTTCTTTTTATCGCCGAAAATGTAGTCTTGCGCGCCGCTGTGAAAATAGTCGTCCGCGTTCGTCTGGCCGATGGCCCAACCCGGCGCTATCAGCAGGCTAAGGATGAGGAGAAGCCGCCACACCGTTAACCTCCTGTAGTCTTTTGATGTAATCTGCATAGTTTTGCGTGGTTGGATCGCTCTTAAGCGATTCTTCCATGATATCAAGCGCCAGCTTATACTGCCGCCGTTTCACCGCTTCATCCGCGCGCGCTTTGGCCGCTTTGGCCGCGGCGCTCGGCTCCTGGTCATCTGGGGGCTGCTTGTCTTTCTGTTGTTTTTTCTTCAATTCCTCCAATTGTTGTTGGACGAAAGCGAGATTGTTGCTGGCATCGAGGTCATTGGTGTTCAAGCGGACGGCGAGACTGTAGTTGGTGATGGCCTGCTGCCACAATTCCTTCTTTTTGTCCGGGTCCGGCAACGGTTCGCCCATGCGGTAGAGGGTGTTGCCCAGGTTGTAATAAGTCCGTTGCTGGTTTTGGGGAGCGGAAATGATGTCCGGGGTGTTCAGCGCGGAATTGAATTGCTCTTCGGCCGCTTCCAACTTCCTGGCCTGATAGGCGGCCGCGCCAGTGTCGTAGTGCAGGCGGTAATCGCTCGTCTTTTGTTTGACTAGTCGATTGTACTCATCGAATGCGTTCGTGAAATTGCCCGACTGATAATCGCGAAAAGCGCTCGAGGGCGAGCCGGAACCGCTCAGTGGAATGAGACACAAGGCCAGCGTCGCCGCGGCCGTCTGCAAGGCGGAGGGGGCGGGACGCGTGCGGCGCGTGCGCGTGCGTGCGCGTTCCGGCAGCAGCGCTTCCACGACCAGGCAGATCACGGCGAAACCCAAAAACCAATGATACCGTTCCCGATAGACGCGCGTCAGCCGCGTGGTTTCCTCGTTTTTGGGCAATGGCGCCAGGCCGCGCGTATAGAGCGTCTCCATCGGATTGGCCCCTTGTAACGGCAGATAGAAGCCATTGGCCACGGTGGCGATTTGTTGCAATAAAGTCTGGTTCAAGTGCGATTTCACCACGTTGCCATCATCATCCTTGATGAATGAAGAGTTTCCCTGCTCGTCGGCCACCCGCAGCAATTCGCCTTCCGGCGTGCCGACGCCAATGGTGAAAATGCGCATCCCCGCCTCCGCGGCCTCTTTGGCGGCGGCCATCGTTTCGGTGTCGGCGTCGTGATCTTCTCCGTCCGTGAAAAGCACCATGACTTTATGATTGTCGTTTCCCTTCTCGAAAGCCTCCAACGTCGTGTGGATGGCGGAAGAGAGCGACGTGCCGCCCACCGGAACGATGTCGGTCGAGACGGCCTCGACCGCCTGTTGGAAGGCTTGCTCGTCCAGCGTCAGCGGCGCTTGCAGAAAAGCGGCCCCGGCGAAAACCACCAGGCCCATGCGGTCGGATTTGGCCAGCCGCATCAGGTCCATCACCGCCAGCTTGGATTTTTCGAGGCGGTTGGGCAAAACATCGCGCGCCAGCATGCTGCGCGAAGTGTCAATGGCCACGATAACATCCAAGCCCTTTTGTTTGGCCTCTTCCCAGGCAAAGCCCCATTGCGGACGGGCCAGCGCGATCAGGATGCCTGCCATGGCCGCGACCAGCAGCGCCAGGCGGATTTTTTCGCGCGCGGGGGAAACGCCGAGCGTCAGGCTTGAAAGCAGGCGGGGCTGGACAAATTGGAGGATCAATTTCTGTTTGACGCGCCACGACCAGAAAAGAAATCCAACCAGCGCCGGAATCGCGGCGGCCGCCAGCCAGAGAACTTGTGGGTGCTCGCATCTCATTTCGTTAAGTATTGTTCATCAGAGCTAAGGCAATTTTCTCCAAACAGTTTGGGCCAGGATCATTTCCAACAGCAGCACGGCCAGTCCGGCGATGACCGCCTGGCCGAACAACTCATCATACTGTTGGTACTTCTTGACTTCAACTTCCGTTGTCTCCAGCCGGTCGATGTCCTCGTAAATCCGGCGCAGCGTGTCGGCGGTGTCCGCCCGGTAATACTTGCCGTGGGTTTGCTGCGCGATCTTGGTCAGTGTGTCCTCGTCAATATCCACGGCCACGGGCTTCGTGACGAACCGGCCGAATTGGTCCCTCCCTGGCATATCCGCCATGCCTTGCTTGCCGATGCCGATGGTGTAAACCTTGACCTTCAGGGCTTGGGCGGCATCGGCCGCGGTCAAGGGGGAAACTTTGCCGGAATTGTTTTCGCCGTCGGTCATCAGGATGACGATTTTGCTTTTGTCCTTAAGGTCTTTGATGCGATTGAGCGCCGTCATCAACGCCGAACCGATGGCCGTGGCGGATTCATCAATGACTCCGATATTCAGCCTCTCCAACTGATGCTGCAAATAATCGTGGTCCAGCGTCGGGGGCGAGGCGATGTAGGCCTCCTTGGCGAAGGCGACCAGGCCGATGCGGTCATTGGGACGGTTGTCAATAAATTTTTGTAAAACTTCCTTGGCCAGCTTGATCCGGCTCAGGTCGGGGCCAAAGTCCAACGATCGCATGCTGCCGGACAAATCCAGGGCGACCACAATGTCGATGCCGCTGGCTTTGACGTGCGACTCGCCGCGCACCAGGCGCGGTTGCGCCAGGGCGAAGATGAACAGGGCCAGCGCCAGCCAGCGCAGATTGGCCAGAATGGCTCCGGCGCGCGAACGGCGCAGGCCGGAGATGGGGCGCACCAAATCGACCGACGAATACACAAAGGCGGCGGACTGCCCCGCCTTGCCTTTCAGCCAGGCCAGCGCCAGCAACAGCAGCCACAGGAGCAGAACGTATGGATGCGCCAGAGTCATGGGGCGGTAGAGGCCGGCGCGGCGGCGGCGGAAGATTGAAGTTCGGCGGGCGCCCAGCGCGGTTCTGTTTCGTTGACAAGCTTGAGCGCGGCGGCATGGAGCGCACGCAATTCGGTTTCCGTTGGCTCGTATTTGGCGAATTTGATGAGGTCACAGTTTTCCAGAAATTCGCCGAGGCTGAATTTTTGCTCGGTTGTCAATAAGTTGGTTCCCTGGAGTTCGTGCAAGAACTCCTCGGTCGTCCGGTCAGGCGCGTGGAAATTGAAACGCTCCTCCAAATAACTGCGGATGGCGCCGGAAACCGCGATGGAGAAGGCCTTGGGATCGCTCAGCAAAGCCAGCGCCGCTTCGAGCGCATGGCGCGCCCGCACGTGCGGCGGAACCGGCGGCACGGCTGCGATGGCGGCGGCTTTCTTGCGCCAGTAACGCCATGCCAGCCACGCCAGTCCGCACAGCGCCAGAATGGACGCGATCCAGATCACCCAGAGCCAAACGTTGGGAATCGCGATGAGCGGTTTGAGGGCTTCATGAAAAGTGAGCGGAGCCGCGTTGGTGCCGGACGCGGGTTGGGCAGGTACGATGAGCGCCGAATTTGTGTTCATCCGTGGCGGCGGCGCTTTTCGCGCGTTTGGAAGAATGCACCCAGGGCGGAGGCGTAAGGCTCGCCCGTGCGGACCTTGATGGCGTCGATGTTGGCCGAGCGCAGCACGCGCAACAATTCGACCTGGTGTTTGCCGCGGCGCTCGGCGAAAGCGCGGCGTTTGCGCTGATCGTGCGTGTTGATTTCGATCATCTCGCCGGTTTCGGCGTCGCTGAAAACCAGGCGGCCCAGCGCCGGCAATTCCAACTCGAACCGGTCCACCACCTGGATGGCGATGACGTCATGACGGCGATTGGCCTGGCGCAACGCCGGCAAGGAGCGCGGCCCCAAAGTGGGCGAAAGCAGATAGCCTCCGCCCCGACTCTGATCGATGTCCCGAGCCGCGCGCTGTTCGAAAAGGAAATCGGAAATGACGACGACGATAGCGTGGCGACGGGCCAATCGATTGAGAACATCCAGCGCCTCGCCAAAATTGGTGCCGCGCTTGGCGGGTTGGAAACAGAGAATTTCGCGGATCACGCGCAGGACATGGCGCCGCCCTTTCTTGGGCGGGATGTATTTCTCCACTTCCTCGGTGAAAAGAATCAAACCCACTTTGTCGTTGTTGCGGATGGCGGAGAAGGCAAGCACGGAGGCCAGTTCGGCGGCCAATTCGCGCTTGGATTGGTCGCGCGAGCCAAAGAGGCCCGACCCGCTCAAGTCCACCACCAGCATAAGCGTCAATTCGCGCTCTTCGACAAACTTCTTGACAAACGGATGGTTCATCCGCGCAGTCACGTTCCAGTCAATCGAACGGACTTCGTCGCCCGGCTGGTATTCGCGGACTTCCTCGAAATTCATGCCCTGGCCTTTGAAAACGCTGTGGTACTGGCCGCCCAGAGTTTCCGAAACCAGCCGCGTGGTGCGCAGTTCGATCTGGCGGATTTTTTTGAGAATTTCGCGAGGGATCATGGGAAGGCTTTAAGCATTGGCGCGTTGATGATTTCGCGCAGAGGCGCAGAGGCCGCGGAGAAAAACTCTTTTCTTCTTTCCTCTCCGCGTCCTCTGCGACTCTGCGCGAGGATTTACGACGAGTTTTGTCTTTGGACTCAGTACTGTCATCAACTTGCCAACAGCATGGGTTTCAGGTAATCTTTCTAGCGTGAGTACGACCGAGATTGTGGAAGAGTTTGGAGATTTTGACGACGGTTTGTCTCCGGAGCAAATCGAAGAGGCGGAACGCCGGGCCGAGCGATTGAGCCGCAATCCCGAACGCGGAATTCCATGGGAGCAGGTTTGCGCGGAACTACCGGAGAGGCTCAATAATCGGAAATGCGCCGCAATGTAGTCTTTTTGTAACATGACTGCGACGGAAATTCTCGAGGCAGCGAAAGCCCTTCCGCAAGAGGAGAGGATCAAACTTGCGCAGGACTTTTGGGAAATCATCATGGAAGACGGATGCGACCCGGATCTGACGCCGGAACAGGCGGCAGAGCTTGATCGCCGTCTCGCTGACTTCGAAGCCAATCCACACGAGGGAATACCTTGGGAGCAAGTCAAAGCTGAACTCAGCAATCGCTTCGGTTGGAAATGAGTCATGGTACAAATCAAAATACTCGGTCAGGGTCGTAGTCGAAACGCAAGAATGCTTCATGCCTCAACAGCCACGCGAAATACTTACAATCTCCTACAAGCCCGTCGGCGAGAGGATGGAGCGCAACCAATCCTGCGACTTGCGTGAAATGTTCGCCCAAATATGCGGCATGCGTAACGACTGAATTCTGTGATGCCGAAAATCGTCCGTCGTAAATGTGGTGAATTGACCAATGGAAACGTGGAAAATCGCTTCGAACTGGCCGCTCACCATCAGCGAGACGAAACGCCAAAATGGCAGGCCCGTTGTTGCGACCATCCTCTCGGAGTCCGGCGCTCTCCAGCGTGGCTTTCTGTTCTATGCCATACGAATAGCAGTCTTTACGGCGGCCATCCGGATTACGCACAAGCCCAGGCCAGAACAGCAGGCGCCGCTTGGGCCAACGGATGAATTCATCTTTGGCGGTCCAAACCTCTTTCGCAATTCTATCTATTGGGCGATCGGACATACCCATTTCAGTAATAAATTCCGGCAAATTGCTCACGGCACCGGCAATTCGTTGAAAATCTTGGTGACGATGGTTTCGCTCGATTTTTCTTCGGCTTCGGCTTCGTAGGTCACGGTCACCCGGTGGCGCAGGACGTCCATGCCGATGCTCTTGACGTCTTGAGGCGTCACGTAACCGCGTCCGCGCAGGAACGCGTATGCTTTGGAGGCAAGGGTCAGCGCGATGGTGGCGCGGGGCGACGCGCCCAATTGGATCAGGCCTTGCAAGCCGTCGATTTTGTAAGCGCCCGGATCGCGCGTGCAACAGACAATATCGACAATGTAATCCTTGACCTTGTCATCCATATAAATGTCGTTGAGCGTCTGGCGGGCCTCCAGGATTTGCTGGGCGGTGACCACCTGGCTGGCCGAGGCGGTGACGGCGGTGCGGGCCATCAAATCAAGAATCTGCCGCTCCTCCTCGCGCGACGGATAAACGATTTTCAATTTCAACATGAACCGGTCCACCTGCGCTTCTGGCAGCGGATATGTGCCCTCCTGTTCGATGGGGTTCTGCGTGGCCAGCACTAGGAAAGGCTCCTCCAATTTGAACGTTTCGTTGCCGATGGTGACTTGTTTCTCCTGCATGGCTTCCAGCAACGCGCTTTGCACCTTGGCCGGGGCGCGGTTGATTTCGTCGGCCAGCACCAGATTGGCGAAAATGGGGCCGCGCCGGGTCGAGAAAGAGCCGGTCTGCGGATTATAAATTTGCGTGCCGATCAAGTCGGCCGGCAACAGGTCCGGGGTAAACTGGAGGCGGGAGAATTTGACATTGATGGCCGAGGCTAAAGCCTTGACGGAGAGCGTCTTGGCCAATCCTGGGACGCCTTCTAGCAGAACGTGGCCGTTGGCCAGGAGGCCGACAACCAGCCGTTCGACCAGGTAATTTTGGCCGACGATGACTTTGCCGATTTCGCTAAAGAGCGGACGCACAAAAGCGCTGGACCGCTGCACCTGTTCGTTAATTGCACTGATACCTGTATTCATAGTCAAAAAACTACTGTATGCCCAAAAGACAAGAGAATATCAAACTTTGTTCAGAAAAACCGCGCTGGAGGAAGGCCTGCCAAGGGCCTTTTTAGAGCCTGCCTTGGTCCCCCACTGACCGAATCCCTATTTTATTGCCGGGCCTTTTTCCTGTTTGATCTTTCTTATTCTCTCAATCCTCTTGAGCAGCTTTGGCCTCAAGTCGAGTTCTTGATAGGGGATATTCTTCACGACGTAATCGATGTGGCTGGCTAGCGGCGCGATCAAGTCCGCGTCATTAAGTTGCTCGTTTTGCAAGACAGTAATCCAAGCCTCTTTATAATGGGGACTATTCTCAGGAGCATCACAGATGAAAACAATTCCACGGGCGTCAGAAAACTTAGCGAACGAATCAAGCATGGCCAACGCCTTTGGCGGCATGGGTTGTTTCGTTTCAAAGCAATGGCCGGCTATTCCATCCACCACGCCAGCCAGTATTCCAGGATTGATATTGTCGGTTGGCATCTTTTCCAGCCAATGATTGGCAAAATCCACATTAATCGAACTGAACATCAGTGTATTTTCAAAACGGCTAATTTCGCCTTTTTGGCCGGCGAGACGGCTGAATGTTGCCAGATTCGCCGGCGTTGGTTGCGCGTTCGTGAGATAGAGGATGGCTGGCAAGTAAGTCGTAAGATAAAGATCGCTGGCGTTGGTTGCCCCCGACGAAACAACTGTCAGCGCCGCCTCAAAAGCCCGCTCCGGTTTCCGCTGTTTCATGCAAAGGAATCCGCCCACGGCGACGAGGGGTTGGTCTTTTTGCCGTGACATTTCCAGCCACAAATCGGGCGACCCACTGTCACGAATACGGAGCATTGTGGAAGCGTAGAAGACATAATCGGCCGGTCCTTTGTCCACGGCCAATGCCTGTGGCATAGACTGTTCAATTTCTTTTTCCAGCGCAGGCCAAGAAGGATGATTTAGGGATTCAGCCGAATGGGTTGGTTTCGCGCAAGCAACGACGATGAAAAGCATCGCCAGAATCTCAATCCACAGGAGGTTGGGCAGTCCTATTTTGTAAGGTGATCTATGCGCTGGCATCACGGTACAGCAAGGCTGCGCACCTGACTGATGTCATCGGCGATTTGCGCCCTCAATATCTCGGGCGTGGGGAATTTTTTTTCGTCTCGCAGTTTTTTTAGGAAGACCAGTGCCAATGCTTGACCGTATATGTCCTTCTCGAAATCCAACAGGTGCGCCTCGACGTGCAGTTGATGGTCGGCGGAGCGGACGCTGGGGCGATGGCCGATATTGACGGCGGCCCGCCACTGCCCCGTGCCGATTTGCGCCTCGGCGGCATAGACGCCTGTCGGTGGCACGAGGAGGCCAGCAATATCCAAGTTGGCGGTGGGAAAACCGAGTTTGCGGCCTAGTTGCTCGCCTTTGATCACGGTTCCGCAGAGGGCGTAGGGACGGCCCAACATTCGTCCAGCCAGGACAAAATCGCCGGCGCGCACGGTGTCCCGAATGCGGGTGCTGCTGACGGATTGCCCGTCCAATTCCACGTCGCGCAGGGCGCGAAGCGTGAATCCGAGTTCGCCGCCCAACTTTTGCAGCAGGGCGACATTGCCGGAGCGGCCGGCACCAAACATGAATCCATCTCCCACGCAAATACTCGTGATCCGTTGGAAATCACGCGCCAGATCACGAATGAACTGCTCGCCGGGGATTTGGCTGAAGGCTTTGTCAAATCGAATCACATACGCGGCCTCCACTCCCAATGACGCGATGACCTCCAGTTTTTTGGCCAGCGGATAAATCAACGGCGGCACGCTGGCGGGCGCGACGACGGCATTGGGGTGGCGGTCGAAGGTGACGACGGCCGAAACGGCCTGCTGGCCCGCGGCGTCGGAGATGGTTTGGCGGAGGACGTGCTGGTGGCCGAGGTGAACGCCGTCGAAAACGCCGATGGCCGCGCAGACAGGGCGCGGGCCGGGTTGCAAGGCGGCGGCATCGGAAATGACTTTCATCCCGCGGGCAGGCTGGCCTGGGCGGCCAGCTTCAAAAACGGGATGACCCGATTTTGGAAGTCGGCCGAGGAAAGTTTGAGCACGTCCTCGAACGGCAGCGCGTCTTGGACATCGAATTTGCCGGACACGACGCGCCGCAAGGTGGCCAGATGTGCGCCGCAGCCGAGCTTCTGGCCCAACTCGTGGGCCAGGGCGCGGACGTAGGTGCCTTTGGTGCAGGCCATCCGAAAAAAGCCAATCGGTTCGGCGTATTTGGAGAACCGGAAATCATAAACGTGGATCAGGCGCGCCTTGCGTTCGACCTCGATTCCTTTGCGCGCCAATTTGTAAAGAGGAACGCCTTTGACTTTGACGGCGGAGACCATGGGCGGCGTCTGCATCACGTCGCCTTGAAAGGTCGCGGCGTTCTCGTTCAACTCCTCCACTGTTATAGGCGGCACGGGCAGCGACGAAACCAGTTCGCCGTCGGCGTCAAAGCTATCGGTCGTTTCGCCGAATTTGATCGTGCCTTCATAGACTTTGTCGTCGGACATGAGTTTTTCAGAGAGCTTGGTGCCTTTGCCCAGCACGATAATTAGCAGGCCGGTGGCGTTGGGGTCGAGCGTGCCGCAATGGCCGACTTTGTCCAGGCGAAAGGCGCGGCGGATGGCGTCCACCACATCGTGCGAGGTTGGCCCGGCGGGTTTGTCAATGAGAACCGCCCCGTCGAATGGATTAAATTCGCGCATGATTCAGCGGGCGGAATCAAGGGCTTTCTTGACGGCCGCGATGACGCGGCGCTGGACGGAGAGCGGCTTGCCAGGGATGCGGGCGCCGGCGGCGGCGATGTGGCCGCCTCCCCTGAACAGATTGGCAATCTGATTGACATCAATGCGGGGGGATTTGGAGCGGAGGCTGATGCGAGTCAACTCGGGTTCCACTTCCTCAAAAATGACCGCCACCACCACTGGTTCGATGGCGCGAATGTGGTCAATAAGCCCCTCGGTATCGCTGCGGTCGGCGCCGGTGCGGGCAAAGTCCATTTTCTTCAGCCACAGATAGGCGATCTGGTCATGGTGCGCCAAATGGAAATGATTAAAGACATGCTTGAGCAGGCGGACGCGCGAAAGGGAAAAGGATTCATAGACCTCATGGCAAATGGTTTCCATGCGCGCCCCCAATTTCACCAATTCGCCGGCCGTGTGAAAGGTCACTGGCTGTGTGGTGGCATACTGGAACGACCCGGTGTCGGTCGAGATGGCGGTGAAGAGGCAATCGGCAATGGCCGGGGTGATCGTCCAGCGCGCGGCTTGCAGCAATTGGAAAATCAATTCGCCCGTCGAGGCTTCGAGAGCCGAAATCCAATTCACTTCGCCGTAGCGCGTGTTGCTTTGGTGATGGTCAATGTTGACCAGGCTTTTTCGCTCGACGGCGGGGCCGACATTGCCCAGGCGTTCGAAGGACGCGCAATCGGTGCAGATGAGCAAGTCGAATTTCCGCAGGCCGGCCGGCTTTTGCAGCAGGTGCTCCGGGTCCAGGAAAGCGTATTTCTGCGGCACGCTGTCCTCGTTCCAACAGGCGACTTCCTTGCCCTGCTTGCGCAGCGCCAGGCTCAATCCAACTTGCGAGCCAATGCAATCGCCGTCAGGCCGGACGTGGCCGGCCACGCAGATGGTATGGCTTCGGGCGATGGTTTCGAGGATGCGATCGATGATTTTCGGATGCGATTTCATGAGGAGGACGAGGATTTCTCCAATTCGTCCAAAATGCGTAGGATGCGATTGCCCCGTTCGACCGATTCGTCGAGCACAAAACGGAGTCGCGGCGTGTATTTCAGCACGACCGCGTTGCCCAGATAGCCCTGGATGCGCTTGCGACTCTGTTCCAGCGCCTCCATGGCCCTCTTTTTTTGCGCTTCCCCTCCCAGCACACCAATATAGACGGTGGCGTTGTGCAGATTGGGGGCGACATCGACATCGTTGACATTGATCAATCCGACATCATTGACGGGCAGTTGGCGGCGGATGACCTCGCCGATCTCCCGCTTCAACAATTCCCTGACCCGTTGCAGTCTGAGCGACATAACACCAACTCCGCGTCAAGACAGCTTGGGGGCCACTTTTTCGGTGTTGAAACACTCGATCAAGTCGCCCGGCTGCATATCGTTAAAACCTTCAATGCGGATGCCGCACTCCAATCCGGCCCGCACCTCGTTCACTTCGTCCTGGAAGCGGCGCAACGTCTGGACGA